>QMCE01000063.1_pt1 | contig 102026 bp, 86 predicted proteins | sample 1821851 | NCBI WGS metagenome assembly QMCE01 (sample SAMN09453174, study PRJNA476694) | Termite gut metagenome, whole genome shotgun sequencing project. | isolation source: worker | host: Odontotermes sp. | place: South Africa:Pretoria | collected 2016-01-28
CAATCTGGCACAGCCACAAAAAGCATGATATACTATTTATATTATATATATTTTTGTGATAGATTTCTTGAGCGAACAGGAGCACCCCATGCCAACACCCCCGGAACATGCTGCCGACATAGAGGCCGTCCTCTCCCACCGGCACGACAACGGCGGCGAGCTTTGGGCCACGCCGGACAAGCGCCTATTGAAGGGCGCGCCCTTTTCCAGCCTTGAGTGCCCGATGTTCCTGCTGGAGCTGGGCATGCCGCCGGACGCGCCCGTGCTGCGGCAGGTGGCCGAGCTCTTTTTCAGCACCTGGCGGGAGGACGGGCGGTTCAAGCTCTCCCCCTCGGGCGGCATCTACCCCTGCCACACCGCCCACGCCGCCGAGCTGATGTGCCGCCTGGGCTACGCCGAGGATTCACGCGTGCAAAAGACGCTCCGTCATTTGCTGGACATCCACCACAGCGACGGCGGCCTGCGCTGCAACAAGTTCAGCTTTGGCCATGGCCCCGAAACCGAGCACTCGAACCCCTTTCCCACGCTTGTGGCCCTCAGTGCCTTCCGGCACAGCGCCGCCTTTGCCGGCGAGGCCGCGCTGGACGGCATGGTGGACTTCCTGCTGTGGCACTGGCGAGAGCGCAAGCCCGCAGGCCCCTGCCACTATGGCATGGGCACGCTGTTTATGCAGATAGAGTACCCATTCCGGGGCTACAATCTTTTCTATTATATATATGTGCTGTCTCACTGCGCCCGCGCCCGGAAAGACCCGCGCTTTTTAGAGGCGCTGGCGGCGCTGACGGCCAGAACAGTGGACGGGCAAGTGGTGGTGGAGCGTGTGGTGCCAAAGCTCGCGGGCCTCAACTTCTGCAAGAAGGGCCGGCCCAGCGCCCTTGCCACCCGGCGCTATGAAGAGATATTGGCGAACATGAACAAGGACGCTTGAAACCAATATAGACCCATGACAATACCACGACAGGGGGAACCCGCTTGCGCACTTTACCTGAAATACTGCGCTTCCACCACGCGCTTTACCCGGGCATGGAGGCGGAGGACGATTTGAAGCTGCTGTTCCAGCGCAGGCTGGGGGGCGGCCACTTGATTGAGGACGAAGCCGCCTTTGACCGGCGCTTGGCCGAGGAACTGGCCCTGCCCGGCCTATTCACGGCGGCGCCCCCCGCGCCCACCCCGGTGGGGGGTGGGCTGTGCCGGGTGCATCTCTCGGCCTTGCAGGGCGGCCCCGGCCTGCCCGCGTTAAGGGCTTTGTGCGCCCGCGCTGCGCGGGCCGCCCGCGGCACACGGGAGGAACTGGCCACCGACGCCGCCGAACTGCAAGCCCTGCTGCTTGCGGGCGAAGCACCCTACGGCCTGCGAAGCCCCGAAGCGGCGGCGGCCGCAGTGGGGGACTTCATCGCGGCGGGCTGCCCCCAGCCCCACCACAGCGGGCGCTTTACACAGCTTTACCGCCCGCACTACCGGCTGATGCAGGAGGACGCCGCGCTGTTTTTGCCGGTGTTCGCCGCGCTGGACGCCGCCCTGGCCCAAAAGCCCCGCGTGCTGCTGGGCATCGACGGTATGTGCGCCTCGGGCAAAAGCAGCCTGGCCGCCCTTCTGGCCGAGGTGTACGGCTGCGCCGTGATACGGGCCGACGACTTTTTTCTGCGGCCCCACCAGCGCAGCCCCGAGCGCCTGGCCGCCCCCGGCGGCAACATCGACTACGAGCGCCTGGCCCCGGTGGTGCAAAGGCTTACCGAGGGCGTTCCGTTCAGCTATCAGGCCTACAACTGCCAAAGCGGCGAGATGGACGCCTGGCGCCAGGCGCCGGCGGGCCGCCTGACAGTGCTGGAGGGCGCCTACAGCCTTGGCCCGCAGGTGGCGGCGCCCTGCGACGTGCGGGTGTTCCTGTGCGCCCGCGCCGAGGTGCAGGCCCGGCGTGTGCTGGCCCGCAATGGCGAGGCGATGGCCCGCCGCTTTGCCGGGGAATGGATTCCCATGGAGAACCGCTACTTTGGCGCTTTTGCCGTGCGCGAGGGCTGCGACGTGGTGCTGGACACCAGCGGGCTGTGGGGAGAAGATTTACTTTAAAACTCCTTGCGTGCATAAATGCGCGCCGAGATGAAATAGGACACGAGGTACAATAGCAGGCAAGCGGCTGCGGCCAGAAGCATCACCAGCCTGCTGTTTGCTTCCAGCGTGGCAAGCAGCGGCTGCAGCCGGGGCATCACAAAGGTAACCGCCAGCATGGGCAACAGCGCCACCGCCATGAGGGCAAAGCGGGATTTGTTGGCCCCGAACTTGTAGGCGAGCGGGGCGAACAACGCGCACACAATAAAGCCCAGGCCCGCCATAAGGGCGGCGCTGGAGGCCAACTCTTCCAGCCGGCCCGTTTGGCCGAAGCCGATGCTGAGCGCGGTGCCGATGGCGAAGCTAATAAGCGCGCCGGAGAGTATCAGCACAAAGAGGAAAAGGTAGCGGGCCGTCACCATGCTGCGGCGGGGCAGGGGCGCGGTGGCGGCATAGCGATCCCAGTTGGCGGTTTCGTCCAGTGAAAACAGCGTGATGGACACCAGCACGATGTACATTGTTAGCATGGACGACACGAAGGAGAAGTTCCCGCGGTTCATGATGCTCATGCCTGCCACCAACAGCAGCATAAGCCCGAGGGCGTTTTTGTATACGCCCATGCCGTACAAATCTTTCAGCAGCAGGCCTTTCATTGCTCCATCCCCCTTATGGTAAACAGCATAATGTCGTCCACGCTGGCTTTGTCCAGCACCACGCCCTCTTCGGCTCGCAGGGCGGGGCGGTTGTCGATAAGGGCCTCCACGCCGAAGCCGCCGCGCCGCATGCCCTTCACATGGGCGGCGTCCAGGCGGGAGAATTGTTCCGGCGTGCAGCGCACCACACCGTAGTTTGCCAGCAGTTCGTCCTTTTCGGCGTTCAGCACAATGCGGCCCTTGTGGATGAACACAAGGTAGTCGGCGGCCTTTTCAATGTCGCTGGTGATGTGGCTGGAAAACAGGATGCTGTGCTCCTCATCGCCGATGAAGTCGAGGAAGAGGTCGAGTATTTCGTCGCGCACCACGGGATCCAGCCCGCTGGTGGCCTCGTCCAGTATCAGCAGCTTCGGCCTGTGGGCCAGCGCCGCCGCCAGGCTCAATTTCATCTTCATGCCGCGCGAGTAGGTCTTTATCAAGTTCTTCTTGCCGGTGAGTTCCCCCAGCCCGAAGCGGGCCAGCAGCTCGTTGTAATAGGCGGCGTCCCAGCCGGGGTACACGCCGGCCAGAATGCGGCCCACCTGCGCGGCGCGCAGCCAATCGTGAAAGCTGCATTCGTCGAACACCACGCCCACCTCGGCGCGGGCGGCGGCTTCGCCGGCGTTTTGCCCCAAAAGGCTTATCTCGCCCGCATCGCGGCGGATGATGTTCAAAATAGATTTGATGGTGGTGGTTTTGCCCGCGCCGTTTTCCCCCACAAAGCCCACAATGCTGCCGCTGGGCACGTTGAAGCTGACGTCTTTCAGGGCGAAGCTTGGGTACTGCTTGCACAGGCCTTGTACCGTGATGGCGTTTTTCATGTCTATCCCTCTATCCTTTATGTTTCAGTCGCTGTTTTGGAACATCAGGGCCAGCGCCTCGGCCAGTTCCCCGTGGCCGATGCCCGAGGATTTGGCCACGTCCACGGCTTTGGCAAGGTGGCCCTCGGCCACGCGCAGCCGCTCCTCCCGCAGGAACTCCGGGTTTTTAGCGGCCACGAAGCTGCCCTTGCCGGGGATGGTTTCAATAAAGCCGTCCCGCTCAAGGTCTTCGTAGGCCCGCTTGGTGGTGATAACCGAGATGCGTAAATCCCGCGCCAGCAGGCGGATGCTGGGCAAGGCGTCGCCCGCCTGCATGACCCCCGCAAGTATCTGGCTTTTCACCTGGGCGGTTATTTGCTCGTAAATGGGCCGCCCGTCTGAATTGCTGATGAGAACGTTCATGCCATGGCCTTTCTGTGGGCTTTGGTGTGACTTCGAATACTCGTTCCCCCGCCGCGCGCACTGCGGGTTGTGCATAACGTATATATTCGATATGTACAGTATATACACGGAGATAGAACTTGTCAAGTGGAAAATAATAAATTGTGAATTGAATTTGAAAACTATGTGAAAGCGGGCGCATAAGGCTTGCGGGGTGACAGGATGTCATGTATACTAAGTGACAATGTGTCGCTTGTTCATGTATGATGTAAGGTAAGGCATTTCCCCATAGGAGGCCCCTATGCCCAGCACCCGGTTCCTCAACCTGCCCCGCGAAAAGCGCGAACGCATCACCGCCGCCGCAGTGGCCGAGCTTTCCCGCGTGCCCTTCGCGCAGCTGTCCATCAACCGCATCATCGCCGCGGCGGACATTCCTCGCGGCAGCTTCTACCAATATTTCAGCGATAAGGACGATTTGCTTGAATACATCATGGCCGGCTACCAGCACACCATGCTGCAGCACGCCCTTGATAGCCTTGAGCAAAGCGGCGGCGACGTGTTTGCCGTGATGCTGACGGTGCTGGATTTTACCATAGAGTTCAGCGCCCGGCCCGGCAACTATGATTTGTGCCGCAACGTCTTTCTGTGCATCCACCCCGAGGGGGACTATGCCTTCAATTTCGACAAAATGAACCTCGACGCCCTGCTGGAACGCTATGGCCCCGGGGTAAACCGCTCGGCCTGGCGCGCCACCGGGCAGGAGGATTTGCGCGCGGTGGCGGAGATTTTGGTAACGCTGATGCAGCGGGCCGTCACACGGCTGTTTGCCGGGGAGGGCGATGCCGCCGAGGTGCGCGCGCTGCTGGTGCGGGAACTGGATATGCTGAGGCACGGCGTATTGCGCGGGGAGGGGGACGTGCGCCATGGTTAAATTCAGCGTGAAAAAGCCCCTCACCGTGATGGTGGCCGTGGTGGCCATTATTGTGCTGGGCGTGGTGGCCTTCACCGGCATGACGCCCGATTTGCTGCCGAACCTTGACTTGCCCTATGTGGTGGTGGTGACGGCCTACCCCGGCAGCACGCCGGAAAAAACCGAAACCACCGTGACAAGGCCGCTGGAACAGGCCATGGCCACGCTTGAAAACATCGAGAGCATCAACTCCACCTCGTCGGAGAACGTCTCGGTACTGATGCTGGAATTCACCGCCGACGCGAACCTGGACACCGTGAGCGTGGACATTCTGCAAAACATCGAGCAGGTGGCCCCCACCTGGGACGATATGGTGCAAACCCCCTTTATACTAAAGATAAACCCCAGTATGCTGCCCGTGATGGTGGCCGCCGTGAACATGGAGGGCATGGACACCACCGAGCTTTCCTCCCTGATGGAGGACGAAGTGCTGAACCGGCTGGAGGGCATAGACGGCGTGGCCAGCGTGGCCGCGCAGGGTATGCTGGAGGAAGAGATTTGCGTTGCCCTCAGCGATATGCGCATTCTTGAACTGAACATCAAGGTGCAGGACGCCATCATGGGCCAGTTCGAGGAGGCCGAAACGGAACTGGACGCCGCCGAACGCGAACTGGACACCGCCGGCAGCGCCTCGCTGGGCGGCGGCATGCCCGAAGTAGACCTCTCCGGCATTGGAGGCTCGATGGCCGGGGCCGCCGGGGCTGTGGTGGACGAGGGCCTTGCCCAGGCCCGTGCCGAGGCCGAAACCCAGCTTGCCGCCCTGCGCGGGCAGCTTAAAACGCTGGAAGACGCCGAGGCGCAATTGCAGCCGATTTACCAAATGATGGTGGACGCCAAGGCCGTGGTGGACGATGCCGAGGCCTACCACCGGCAGCTGGTGAGCATGCTGGCAAAGTACGATGAGCTTGAGGCGCGGCTTGCGGGCTTTGACGCCGACATACCGGGCTTTAGCGTCATGACGGAGACAGAGCGCCAGGCCGCGCTGGCCGCCGTGGCGGACCCCGAGCAGCAGGCCCGGCTGGTGGAAGCCTACACGGTGTGGAGCGGTGAAAAATACATACTCACGGCCCAGATGATGGCCGCGGGCGCCGCCGACCGGGCAAGCCTTGAAGCCATGATAGAGCAGGCCCAGGCCACCGTTGATTTGGCGAATTACAACTTGCAGCTTTTGGAAAGCGCCATCGGCATGAGCGCCCAGCAAGTGCTGGACGCCTGGGATCAGTTGCAGCAGGGCAAAACGACCCTGCAAGGTTCCATCGCCGCGCTGGAAGAGGTGATACGCCTTTTAGACAGCGGCGCCATCGACGTGGAGGGCGCGCTGGCGCAGATGGGCGGCGCGGTGGAGCTGCCCAGCCTCGACTTCGGCCTCTCCGGCCTTACGGACATGGCCGGCGCCATGATGGACGCCCAGTTGCAGCAGGCCCGTATGCAGATAGACGCCGGGCGCGCCCAACTGGACGGCGCCCGCGAAAGCGCCCTCAAGCAGGCCCGGCTTGAAAACATCCTCACGCGGGAGATGGTCTCGAACATTCTGATGGCCCAGAACTTCGCCATGCCGGTGGGCTATGTGAGCGACGAGGGCCAGGACGTGCTGGTGAGCGTGGGCGACACGATGAAAAGCGTGGAGGAACTCAGCGGCCTTCTGCTCTTCGATTTCGGCATCGAGGGGCTTGAGCCCATCTACCTGCGGGATGTGGCCGACGTCTACATGGCCGACAATTCGGACGAAGTATACGCCAAAATAAACGGCGGCGACGGCGTGCTGCTCACCTTCACGAAGCAAAGCACCTACGCCACGGCCGTCGTGTCGGACAATATCCGGGCGCGATTCGACGAATTATCGCAGCAGTACGAGGGCCTGGCCTTCTTCTCGCTGATGGACCAGGGCGACTACATCTACCTCGTGGTGGATTCCATCATCAGCAACCTTTTGTGGGGCGCGGTGTTCGCCATTCTCATTCTGCTGCTTTTCCTGCGGGATTTGCGGCCCACCTTCATCACGCTGTGCTCCATCCCCATCAGCGTTATGTTCGCCATTGTGCTGATGTATTTTTCCGGCGTCACCATCAACATCATCTCCCTTTCGGGCCTGGCGGTGGCCGTGGGCATGCTGGTAGACAACAGCGTCGTCGTTATCGAGAACATCTACCGCCTGCGCCACCTTGGGGCCTCGGCGGTGAAGGCAGCGGTATCCGGCGCGGCGCAGGTGGCCGGGGCCATCATCTCCTCCACGCTCACCACGGTGTGCGTGTTCTTGCCCATCGTCTTCATCGAGGGCCTCACCCGCCAGCTTTTTACCGACCTCGCCCTAACCCTGGGCTATTCGCTGATGGCAAGCCTTATTGTGGCGCTCACGCTGGTGCCGGCCATGTCCTCCGGGCTTTTGCGCAGGGTCAAAGACAAAGCGCACCCCCTGTTCGAGCGTGTGATGGGAGGTTACCGCCGCCTTTTGCGCGGCGCGCTGAACCACCGCGCGCTCACCTTGGCGGCGGCGGTGCTGCTGCTGGTGGCAAGCGCCGCGCTGGTGCTGGGCCGGGGCTTCACCTTTATGCCCGGCATGGAGATGGAACAGGTGAGCGTGAGCCTGCAAATGCCCGAGGAGGCCACCCGTGAAGAAACCGTGGCCGCCACCGACGAAGCCCTGGAACTTATCAGCGGCATCGACGGGGTGGAGACCACCGGGGCCATGCTCTCCGGCGGGGGCGGGGGCCTTGCGGGCGGCATGATGGGCTTTGGCGGGGGCGGCGGGGAAACCGGCGCCACCATCTACGTGCTGCTGGACGAAGAAAGCCCCCGCACCTCCCGCGAAGTGGGGGACGAGATAGCAGAAGTTTTGGCCGACAGCCCGGCCGAAGTGGACGTGTCCAATTCCTCGGGCATGTCGCTGGACGCGCTGGCCGGCTCGGGCCTGGCGATAAATTTGTACGGCGAGGATTTGGACGAACTGCAAAGCGCCGCCCGCGAGGTGGCCGGCGTGGTGAGCGAAGTGGAGGGCATCGCCGAGGCGAACGACGGCATTGGCGACGTGAGCCCCGAGCTGCGCCTGACCGTGGACAAAAATCGCGCCATGGCCAAGGGCCTCACCACGGCCCAGATATATGCCGAACTGGCCGGCGCGCTGAGCCTGCGGCAGACGGCCACCAGCCTTGAAACGGAGAACGGCGGGCGGGACGTCATCGTTATTTCGGGCCGCGAGGCGGACCTAGACCCCGCCTTTGTGAAGGACTACAGCTTCACCGTAACAAACCGCGAGGGCGAGGAAGAAACCGTCTGGCTGCGCAATCTTGTGTCCATCGAGGAAACCGAGACGAAGAACAGCATCAGCCGGGAAAACCAGCGCCGCACCCTCAGCGTAAGCGCCACGGTGGCGCCGGGCCACAACGTGACCCTGGTGAGCGCCGCCGTGCGCGAGGCGCTGGAGCGGCACGGCCTGCCCGCGGGCATCAGCGTGGAATACAGCGGCGAAAACGAGAGCATCATGGAGGCCTTTGGCGAGCTGGTGCAAATGCTGCTGTTGGCCCTCTTGCTGGTGTATCTTGTGATGGTGGCGCAGTTCCAGTCGCTCAAAAGCCCCTTCATCGTCATGTTCACCATTCCGCTGGCCTTCACGGGCGGGCTGCTGGCGCTGCTGGTAACGGGGCTGGAACTCTCGGTCATCGCGCTCATCGGCTTTGTGATGCTGGTGGGGGTCATCGTGAACAACGGCATCGTACTGGTGGATTACATCAACCAGCTTCGGCAAGACGGCATGGAGCGCCGCGAGGCCATTGCTGAGGCGGGCGTCACCCGTATGCGGCCCATTCTCATGACCTCCATCACCACCATCCTCGGCCTTTCGGTGATGGCGCTGGGGGTGGGCATGGGGGCCGCGCTCATGCAGCCCATCGCCATCGTGTCCATCGGGGGGCTGGTGTACGGCACGCTGATGACGCTGTTTGTGGTGCCGGTGATGTACGACTTTTTAAGCCGCAAGGAACTGCGGAAGATAGACGAGGAAGACTTGGTGGTGAGTGAGGAGTAGGTGGCGCAGTGGAACACAGCGGCCCGGCAATCATCCGATTGCCGGGCCGCCGTGTTTCTGCTCAACCATCACTCAAACTCCAGCCGCACCCGCAGCACCTTCTCGCGGTACTCTGCCAGGCCCTTCTCGCTCAGCAGGGGGGCCAGCGTGGCCCACTGAGTATCGAGGTAATCCTTGGGCGTGTCCAGCCCGGCTTCCAGCTCGCTTTGGGGCACCCAGTAGATGCACAGGCACAACAGCGCCTGCGCCAGGCGGCGGTGCTGGCCCGGCCAGGCCTCGCCCGCCAGCAGCCCGGCCTTTTGCAGCTTTTTGAAGGAGGCCGCCAGCACTTCGTACCACTCGCTTATCAGCGCGGCCTGGCGGCGGTGCACCGAGGGCGGCAGGGCTTCGGGGCGGGTGCGGTCCCAGAAATAAAAGGCATTTATCTGGAACTGGTTTTGCATCTGGGCAAACAGGGCGTTTAGCTGGGGCAGGCTTTCCGGCGGGGGGGCGGCGGCGCGGTAGCGGTGGTTTTCCTCCACCACGGCCTCTATCAAATCCTCCTTGCGGGGAAAGTGGTAGGTGAGGTTGCCCACGCTGATGCCAAGCTGCTCGGCAATGTCCCGCAGAGACACCTGCACCGCGCCCCGGCGGTTAAACAGCCGCCGCGCGGTGTTGATGATTTCATCCCGGATGTATTTTTTGCTCATGGCGGCCCCTCGGTGCGCGGCGCGGGCCCGGGGGCCGTCATGCCGCGCAGCTCGCGCCGCACCAGCAGCACGCTCACCGCCGAGGCGGCCGCGTCGGCCACCGGCCCGGCGTACATCACGCCGTCTATGCCCAGCAGCAGCGGCAGCAGCAGCACCAGCGGCAGCAGGAAGATGATTTGCCGGGTGAGGCTGATGAGGATGCCCCGCCGCGCCTTGCCGATGGAGGTGAGGAAGTTGGCCGTAACCGGCTGGATGCCGTTGAGGAAGGTGCAGAACATAAAAATGCGCAGGTAGCGCACCGAAAACTGGATGTAGAGCGGGTCGTCCTCGCCAAAAACGACCATAAGCTGGCGAGGGAAAAGCTGGAACACGAGAAAGGCAACCACGGCAATGATGCTGGCGGCCGTAACGGCCCTGCGGTAGCACTGCTTCACCCGGGCGTACTGCCGCGCGCCGTAGTTGAAGCCGTTGATGGGCTGGCAGCCTTGGGCGATGCCGACAACGATGGACAAAAACAGGATGTTGAGCTTTGAGATGGCGCCCACGGCGGCCAGGGGAATGTCGCTGCCGTAGGCGGACAAGCCGCCGTAGTAGCGCAGGGTGTTGTTCAGGGTAATTTGCACGGCCGTCATGGCCAGTTGGTTGAAGAAGGAGGCCATGCCCAGCGCGCAGATGGCCCGAAGAAGCGCCACGCGCGGCATAAGGTGCCGCCTTTGCAGCGGCACGGTGTGAAATCGCCGCCACAAATAAACAGCCGCGATAAAGGCGCTGAGTATCTGCCCAAGGGTGGTGGCCAGCGCGATGCCCTCAATGCCCATATCGAAGACGAAGAGGAAGATGGGGTCGAAAATGAGGTTGAACACCGCGCCGGCCAGCATACAGGCCATGGCGTAGCGGGGGCTGCCGTCGGCCCGGATGAGGTTGCAGGCGCCGGTGGCAAAAATGAGGAAGGGCACGCCCGGCGCGATGATGGAGGTGTAGGGCAGGGCCAGGGGCAGCACATTCCCCGTTGCGCCGAAGAACAGCAGCATGGGCCTCAGCGCCAGTATCACCACCGCCCCCAGCGCCAGGCCGGAAATGGCCAAAAGGGAAAGCATATTGCCGGCGATGTAGCTGGCTTTTTCCCGGTTGCCCTCGCCCAGGCGGAGATTGAAGTTGGAGGCACCGCCAACGCCCAGCAGCAGCGCGATGGCGGTGCAGATGGTGGTGATGGGGAAGGCCACATTGGTGGCGGCAATGCCCAGCATACCGATGCCGTAGCCGATGAAGATTTGGTCCACCATGTTGTACACGGCGTTCACCAGCATGCTGATGATGGCCGGCACGGAGTATTTGAGAATAAGCCTGCCGACGGGGGCTGTGCCCAGGGGGCTGCTTGCTGCGCTTGCGGTGTTCATAGGGGCGTCCTTCCGGGGGAACGGTTTTGCGGGATGCGGGCCTTGTGTGTTGCGTTCAGGTAACCGCTGATTGTCATTCTGAGCGAAGCGAAGAATCTTTGTGTCGGAAAGTTTGTTTTATACGAAGGAAAAGATCCTTCGCTTCGCTCAGGATGACAGGCTATCTCAATTAATCGTTGCTCGCTTAGGCTAATTGCAAAATGAGCAAGGCGGCTATTTTTAATTATAGGACGAACGTACTAGCAAAGTCAACGGGGAAACGTCCCCGCTTTCTTGCCGCTTTCTTGCCCCCTAATCCCTTGTCATTCTGAGCGCAGCGAAGAATCTATGCTTGGGCGAAGAGCGAGGACAACAGTCAAGGGCAAGGGTCAAGAGCGAAGGTCAAGGTCGAAGATTGGGGGAAATTGGCGAGTTGTGAGCGCGAATTCAAGGCATTGCCAAAGGGCCGGGCTATCGGGTAATATAGTAGCATGAAACGCAGGATACTTGGGCGTGTGCTGGTTGTGCTGGCGGTGCTGCTGGTGGCGGTGCTGGCGGCGGGCTTTGCTGCGGGCGTTTACTTCGTGGAACTGGCGCTGAACCCGCACTCGGACAAAAGCCGCGTGATGGAAGCCGAGCACAACGAGGTGGACTACGGCGAGGACGCCCAAGCCCGCTGGCAAGGCTGGCGAGACTGGTTCGCCGCCGCCGCCCCCGAAGACCTGTATATCCAAAGCGCAGACGGCCTTCGCCTGCACGCCTTTATGCTGATGGGCGCGGACGGCGGCGCCGGAAACTGGGCCATTCTGTGCCACGGCTACAACGGCAGCGGCGCGCAAACGGCCGGGGTGGCCATGGAGTTCCGGAAAAGGGGCTACAGCGTGCTGATGCCCGACGCCCGCGCCTGCGGCGAAAGCGAGGGCGCTTACCTTGGCATGGGCTGGCCCGACCGCCTGGATATTTTAGACTGGGCGGGCGAGATAAACGCCCGCTACGCCCCGGCCAATATTGTGCTATATGGCGTATCCATGGGAGGCGCAACGGTGATGATGGCCGCCGGGGAGGCCTTGCCCGCCAATGTGCGGGCCGTGGTGGAGGACTGCGGCTACACCTCGGCCTATGAGGAATTTCGCTACCAGTTGAAGGGCCTGTTCGGGCTGCCGGCCTTCCCGCTGATGAACTTTGCCTCGGCGGTGACGCGCATGCGGGCCGGCTACTGGCTGGAGGAAGCCGACGCCCTGGCCCAGGTGAAGAAGGCCGAAGTGCCCATTTTGTTCATCCATGGCGAGGAAGATACTTTTGTGCCCGCCGCCATGGTGCGGGTGCTGTACGATGCCTGCCCCGCCGAAAAGCAGCTTTTGGTGATGCCCGGCGCAGGCCACGGCGGGGCCGCCACCAGCGACGAGGCGCTGTACTGGAGCACCATCGACGTCTTTCTGGCGCGTTATTTTATTTAATCAGATTTCCTGTCATCTTGTCATTCTGAGCGAAGCGAAGAATCTTGCCCTTTTATTCAGCGGAGTTGTTCGGCTTAAAGATTCTTCGCTTCGCTCAGAATGACACGGAACATTGGTTAAGGCACAGCTATTCGCATTCGCACACATTGGAGGAAGAGCACATGGGCAAGGATCGCTACATTCTGGCACTGGACCAAGGAACCACCAGTTCCCGCGCCATCCTGTTCGACAACGAGCAGAACATCGCCGGCATCGCGCAGAAGGAATTCAGCCAGCTTTATCCCCACGAGGGCTGGGTGGAGCACGACCCGATGGAAATCTATGCCTCGCAGTCGGCCGTGATGAGCGAGGTGATTGCCCAAAGCGGGGTGAATCCCGGCGATATCGCGGCCATCGGCATCACGAACCAGCGCGAAACCACCGTGTTGTGGGACAAGGCCAGCGGCCGCCCCATCTACAACGCCATTGTGTGGCAGTGCCGCCGCACGGCGGGCATTGTGGACGCGCTGGTGGCCGACGGCTACGCCGAGCACATCAAAAAAACCACCGGCCTTGTGCCCGACGCCTACTTTTCCGCCACCAAGATAAAGTGGATACTGGACCATGTGCCCGGCGCGCGCGAGAAGGCCGCGCGTGGCGAGGTGCTGTTCGGCACGGTGGATAGCTGGTTGGTGTATAAGCTCACCGAGGGGCGCGCGCACGTGACCGACTACACCAACGCCAGCCGCACCATGCTCTACGACATCCACAAGCTGAAATGGGACGAGGAGCTATTGAGGGCTCTCGACATTCCCGCCGCCTGCCTGCCGCGGGTGATGGATTCCAGCGCCATATACGGCCATGCCATGGTGCGCGGCGCGAAGGTGCCCATCGCCGGCATCGCGGGAGACCAGCAGGCCGCCCTCTTCGGCCAGTGCTGCTTTGAGAAAGGCGAGAGCAAGAACACCTACGGCACCGGCTGCTTTTTGCTGATGAACACCGGCGGCGAGGCCGTGGCCAGCCAGAACGGCCTGCTCACCACCATCGCCGTGGGCCTCTCCGGCAAGGTGCGCTACGCCCTTGAGGGCAGCGTGTTCGTGGCCGGTTCGGTCATCCAGTGGGTGCGCGACGAGATGCGCTTCATCAACGAAAGCCGCGACGCCGAATACTACGCCCAAAAAGTGGAGGACACCGGCGGGGTGTACATGGTGCCCGCCTTCACGGGCCTTGGCGCGCCCTACTGGGATATGTACGCCCGGGGCCTGATTATCGGCCTCACGCGGGGCACCCGGCGCGAGCACGTCATCCGCGCCGCGCAGGAATCCATTGCCTACCAGGTGCGAGACCTTGTGGCCGCCATGGAGAAGGACACCGGCATGGCCCTGCAGGCGCTGAAGGTGGACGGCGGCGCCTCCCGCGACGCCTTTTTGATGCAGTTCCAGGCGGACATTCTCGATAAGCCCGTTGTTCGCCCGATGATACGCGAATCCACGGCGCTGGGCGCGGCCTACCTCGCGGGCCTTGCCACCGGCGTGTGGGAGGACGCCGAGGCCATCAAGCGCCTGTGGCGCATGGACACCCGCTTTGAGCCGGATATGGAGCCCGAGCGCCGCGGCAAGCTGCTGCACGGCTGGAACAAGGCCGTGGGCCGCAGCTTTGGCTGGGCGGAAGACGGGAATAGTTAATTAGTTATGAGTTGTTAGTTTTTAGTTGAGGGCGAGGGAGGGTTTCTTCGTAGGGGCGACCGTCTCGGTCGCCCGCACCCGTTTGAATAACGCCCAAACGGGACGCCCAAGCGGGCGTCTCCTACGAAGGGCAACGATTCCCGCTGACCGCGTAGGGGCCGCCGCCCTCGGCGGCCCGCACCCATTTGTGCAACGCCCAAACGGGACGCCGAAGGCGGCGACCCTTACACAATGGAATTGCAGCCTTGTTTTTATAGGGAGTGCCCTCCGGACATCTCGCCATCGCCATCGACACAGAAGTTTTTCATCCAAAAGCCCCACCCATCTGCGCAAACGCGCGGACGGGTGGGGCTTTTGCGTGCCTGCGCCGCCTGTGCCCGCAGCTTCGCCCGCCACTTGAATACCGTCCCGATTTTTTGGCCCATTCACTATATCCCGCTAGAATTCACTTTTTCCCGACAAGATGCTTGGTATAGTATTAACTCAATATATCGCCACAATATAACAATATACGGTGGGAATCATGGCGAGGGGGGCTTGTATGCAAACGGCGGCGGCGTGCGGCGCGGGCGGCGAAAGAATTATTTGGGTGGACATTGCAAGGGGCATTTGCATCCTGCTGATGGTGGCGGGGCACACCCTTTCGCCCTTCGGCACGCTCATTTACCTTTTCCACATCCCGGCCTTCTTCATCCTCTCCGGCTTCACCTGCGCCGGGGAAAGGCTTGGCCTTGGCCGCTATGCCTGGGAAAAGGCCAAGCGCCTGATGCTGCCCTTTTTCGCGGTGAACTTATTTTTTGTGCTGCTGGCCGCGGCGGCCTCGGCCCTCGGGCTTTCCGGCCTGTTCATGGCGCAGCGAGAGCCGGGCCTCGCCGCCCGGCTGGCCGCCCTGTTTTCACTTTACCCCGGCACGCCGCAGCTTGGCGGGGCCACCTGGTTTTTGCCGGTGCTGTTTTTGGCCGAGATATTGTACCGGGTTTTTGGTTTTGTGTGCGCAAAACTGCCCTTTTTGCGGCAAAGGGAGTGGCTTTTGGCCTTCGCCGCCGGGCTGGCCGGGCAGTGGCTTTCCGCCGCCGGCCTCTGGCTGCCTTACAATGCCGACCTTGCGCTGACGGGCTGCATGTACCTGGGCCTGGGCGCGGCGCTGCGGCGCTATAGGGTGATGGAAGAGCGCATCCCCCCAAGGCCCATGCTGGCGTCAAGCATCGGCGTGGTGATGTTTCTCGCCTTCTTTTTTTACCGCGCCCAAGGCCCCATGAACTGGCCCACCCGCGTGTTCAACCCCCTGCCCATTCAGCTGCCGGCGGTGTTTTGCAGCTTTTATTTGCTGGCCGCTCTCGGCCGGTGGCTGGCCGCGCGCGGGCGGGCGGGGGCCTTCTTCGCCTTTTACGGGCGGCACAGCTTTGCCGTGCTGGCCTTCCACTTCGCCGCGTTCCGGCTGTTTTCTCTGGTGCTGGTGGGCCTGCGCCTACAAGACCAAGCGGTATTGCAGGAACTGGTGCCGCCCCCCATGGAGGGCCTGTGGTGGCTGGCCTATGCCGCCTTTGCCGCAGGGTTTTGCCTGCTGATATCCCGGCTTGCCGGCGGCTTTGCGCCGGCGGACTTCCTTGTGAACGCCCGCCTGGCCCGGCGCGGCAAAAAGGAGCGGGCATGAGCGCCCCCCGCGCTAAAAGCCTTGCCGCCCGCCTGCCGCTTCTTGGGGTGCTGGCATTGTCCTTTTTTGCGGTAAGCTGGACGCTTTCGCCCGCCAACGGCCTTGTTTTCGACGACTACACCTCGATAAGCATGGCGCGCTTCACCAGTTACCCAGAGCTATTTTCCCTCTGGCCGGCGGCCTATTACAACGACCGCCCGCTGCGCCTGATGCTCGTCAAATTTCTGGATGAGCTATTCGGCCTGCAATTCATCCCCTACCACTATGTGTTCGTGGCGCTGCATTTGCTGAACGTGGCGCTGGTATACCGGCTGGCCGAAAGGCTGCTGGCGCAGTTCGGGGCGCAGAAGCCCGCGCCCTTCGCGCTGCTGGCGGCGGCGGTGTTCGGCGTTTGGCCCAATTCCCTGATGGCAATCGCCTGGATTGCCGCCACCGCCGACTTTTTGTGCTGCCTGTTCGTGCTGCTGGCGGCGCTGTGCTACTTGCGGGCGAAGGACGAGCCGCGCTACAGGGCTTTTTACACCATAGCCAGCCTGCTGCTTTACTATTTGTCTCTGCGCAGCAAGGAGATGTCTTTGCCCTTCGCCGCCATCCTCTTGGTGTACGAGCTGGCGCTGTGGCTGCAAAAGAAGCAAAGGCGCTTCATGAGTGGCCCGCTCGCCGTGCATCTGGCCTTTATGCTGGCCTACGCGGCGTCGGTCTTCGTGGCCGGCGGCAGCGGCTTTGCGCCGGACAACCCCTACTACCAAAGCTTCAGCCCCCTGCTGCTGTTGCGCAACGCCGTGCGCTATTTGTTCATCTACTTCGATTTAAGCCATTCGAGCTTCGGCTTCGAGGGCTACAAGCCGGCCGCCCTGCCGGGTATTGCGCTCTTCGGCCTCGCGGTGCTGTTCAGCCTGTGGCTGGGTCTGCGCAAAAGGCGCTGGGGGGCCTTCGCGGCCTTTGCGTCGGCGGCCGGGGCCATGGTGACGGTGCTGCCCATGGTGAACATGCAGCACCGGCTGTACTTCTATCTTCCCTCGGTGTTCATCGGCCTGTTTTTTGCGGCGGTGTTTTGCGAGCTTGCGTCCTTGCGGCCCGGCCTCTCGCCGAAAAAATGGATAACGGCGGCGGTGCTGCTGCTGTTTTGCGCCAACGCCCTCGGCGGCAACACTGCCTTCAAGGCCGCATGGCTGGCGCAGGCGCTGGCCGAGCGGCGCGAATGGGAGGCCCTGCGGCGCCTGGCCCCGCCCGAGCCGGAGACGACCTATTATGTGGAAGGGGCAAGCGAGGGCTATAGCATCTTCTTTTACGGCCCCGGCAACGCCCTGCGCATTTTATTCAACGACGCAAGCCTTGAAACCGAGCTGGTGGAGAGCTTCCCCGAATACCCGCCCGCGCCCTATGTGCTTCTACGTTACAACGCGGGAACCATCAGGCAGATGGCCCGGCGAGACAGCATCCCCATCGGCGAAAACGTGATTTTGTCCGTCTGGCCGGAGCGCATTGTGCGCGGCAGCGAGCAGTTTAACGCGGACGGGACGCTGTTTTTGGGCATAGAAACGCGCTACGCCCCACAGCCCGGCAAGGTGAACCTGCTGCTGGACGGGCAGGCGCTGCCCTTTGTGCAGGGCGAGGGCTTCGTATCGGTGACGGTGCCGCCGCAGATGCTGGAAGACGGCGCCCTGACGGTGGCCTTGCAGGACGCCGTGAGCGGCGAGATGGGCGAGGCGTATTCCGTGCCGGTGGAATAACGGATGGAAGAAGAGTGGGAAAATGAAAAAAGGGCGGTGTGACGACGTGGAAAAAACAAATACACGCGAGGTGAACAGCATCGCGTACTGGGAAGAACGCTTTGCCAGCGAGGACTGGAACGACAAGGGCGGAGAGGAGCAGTCCCGCTTTTTCGCGGCCTTGGCGCTGGATAATTTGCCCGAGTGGCTGAGCCGGGAAATGAAGGCCGCGCAGTGGAGCCTGCACGACTACGGCTGCGCCGAGGGGGCCGGAACGGCCCGGCTTGCCGGGGCCTTCCCAAAGATGCGCGCCACGGGCTTCGACTTTGCCCCGGCGGCTATTGAGAAGGCGCGCCGCCTGCATCCGCACTGCGAATTTGCCCTGGCGGATATGGAAAGCGGAAGCATCGAGCAGGCCGACGTCATTTTCTCCTCCAATGTGCTGGAACATCTGCGCCGGCCGCTAAAAATCATGGAAAAACTGGCCGAGGCCGCCGAGAAGTACGCCATTTTCCTGCTGCCCTTCGAGGACGATTCCGGCCAGTACGAGCATTTCTACAGCTTCACGCGGGAAGCATTTCCCCTGCAACTGGGCGTGCACTACCTCGAATGCTCACGCGTTATCGACTGCCGGGAGCTGCCCGGCGGCTACTGGCCGGGCCGGCAACTGCTGCTGGTGTACACGAACCCCGCCCACCGGCCCTGGCAAAATCAAAACTTGCAGCACTGGTACGAATCGAACTGCCAGCCCGGCGACGAAGCGGCGCAAAAGGCCGCCGCCCGCGCGGACAAAGCCCAAGAGCAGGCGCGGCGGCTGGGCGAGGAAGGCGAGCGCCTGCGCGGCCAGCTGGAAAGCCTTGGCCGGGAGCGTGAAAGCTTTGCCGGAGAGCTTGCCGAGCAAAAAGAAAGCCTGGGCCGGGAAAAGGATAGCCTTGCGGCGGAAAAAGAAAGCCTCGCCGGGGAAAACGCCGAACTGCGCGCGGAGCGCGAGCGCCTGGCCGGGGAAAACGAGCGCCTGACACAGGAGAACGCGGGCCTCGCCGCCCAAAACGAAAGCCTGGCCGAGGAGAACAAGGACATGGGCGAGGCGCGCGACGCGCTGCGCGAGGAACTGCAAAAAGCCGGGGAAACCGCGGAAAAGGCGCGTAGCGAGGAGCGGGCCAAGCTGAAACTGGAACGGGCGGCGGAAAGGGAAAAAGCCGCCGAAACGCTGGAAGCCCTGGAAAAAAAGAACATCGAAACCCTGGGCGAGGCCGCGCGGAATTACAAGACGGCGGAGAACCAATCCATCCAGTGGAGCCGCGCCAATCAGGTCATCGGCGCCGCGCGGGACACCCTGTGCACCATGCAGGCCAGCCGGGTCTTCCGCCTCTTGCATTTGTGGGATCGTGTTAAAAACCAGCTCATCCGCGGCGGGCCTCGGGAAAAGAAGAACTTCTTCCGGTGGCTTTTCAGCCACGAGCGCCAGAATTTCGGCAGCGAGCATCAGGCGCTTGCCCGCATTCTGCGCATACTGGAAAAGGCGCCGCAGTACGCCCCGCTGCCCCCCATGCCCGGCGGCCTCAGCGAGCATCTTTTGCACGAAAAAATCCGCTTCGCCCAGGCGCTCAAGCGCCCCATGAGCAAGAAGGCGCTCACCATGCGCCGCGCCATGGCCAAACGGGACTGCAAGGGCATACTGGTGTACCCCCACACCGTGCACTGGGAGCCGCCGCAAACCCCGCAGCAACTGCTGCGCGCCTTCGCGCGGGCCGGCTGGCTGTGCTTTTTCTGCGAGCACCCCGGCATTGAGGACGATTTCGGCGAGGTGGAGGCGAATCTTTTCATAACGCCGGAGGCGGACTTTATACAGGCCGTGGGCCAAACCCGCGTGACGGTGCTGCTCACCTGGATGGGCTCGCTGGCCTTTGCCGAGGCCATACCCAGCAAGCTGCTGTGCCCAGCAAGCTGCTGTGGTATCACATCCTCGATAAGCCGGATATTTTCCCTCTGTTTGGCCCGCAGTACAGTGAGCTGAGCGAGCAGACGGCGCGCGGGGCCGAGCTGCTGAGCTTTGTTTCGCGCCCGCTGCGCCGCTATGCCGCGGGGCGGGAGGACGCGCTGTACCTGCCCAACGGCGTAAGCCCCGAAGACCTGCTGGCCGGGGGTGAGGCAGAAACGCCCGCAGACCTTGCCCCCATTCTGGCCGAGGGGCACAAAATCATCGGCTACTATGGCTACCTGGCCGAATGGATGGACTACGAGCTGGTGCGCAAGGCGGCCAAAGCGAGGCCGGAGTACGAGTTTGTGTTCATCGGCCGGGCAATCAGCGACACGGCGGGTATTGAAGGGCTTAGCAACGTGCATCTGCTGGGCCAAAAGCCCTATGAGGAACTGGCCGCCTACGCCCGCCACTTCAACGTTGCCACCATCCCCTTTATGCAAAGCGACGCGATGAACTGCGTTTCGCCCATCAAGTTCTACGAATACTGCGCCCTTGGGCTGCCGGTGGTGTGCTCTCGCATGGAGGAGGTGGCGGCCAAGGAAAGCGACTCCATCGCCTGCTATGAGGACGAGGCCGAATACCTGAGACTGCTGGACGCCTTCGCCCAGCCGAAGGTGAAGGCGTCGGCGGGCTGGGCCGGGCCGCTGCTGGCCGCCGAAAACACCTGGGGCGCGCGCGCCGAAGCGGCGCAGGAGGCGCTGGAGCGCAGCAGCTACGCCGCGCTGGCGGCGCCCTACAAAAAGCACGACGTCATTGTGCTGGCCATCATCGATTTCGATTTCCGCTTCCAGCGGCCCCAGCACTTTGCCACTCACTTTGCCGCGCAGGGCCACCGGGTGTTTTACGTGAACGCCAATCACCACAGGCCCGATTCGGTGAACCGGCGGCAGGACAACCTTTATACCGTGGATATATACAGCGAACACCTTGCCGCGATACACAGCGGAGACTGGGCCGGCAAGCTGCCTGAACTGAAACAAAAGCTGGACGGTCTTTTGCAGGCGCACTTCATCCGCGACGCCGTGGTGCTGGTGGATTACCCCAACTGGCTGTACGGCGCGGAATACCTGCGCAGCCACTACGGCTTCAAGCTGATATGCGACTACATGGACGATTTCACCGGGTTTTTGAACCCGGCGGAAGAACTGGTGCGCCAGAACTGCGAGGCGCTGTTGCGCACGGCCGACGGCGTGGTGGCCAGCAGCGCCTTTCTTTACGACATTGCCCGCAGCCACAATAAAAACACCGCGCTGGTGCGCAACGGGGCCGAAGCCGGGCACTTCGCGCGGGCGTACCGGCCAAACAAGCGGGCGGGGCGCCCGGTGCTGGGCTACTACGGCGCGGTGGCCGAATGGTTCGACGCCGAGAAGGTATTGTACCTGGCGCGGCAGATGCCGGACTGCGAGGTCGTCATTGTGGGCGAGGTGACGGCCAACGCGCAAAGCCTTGCGGCCCAGCCGAACATTCGCCTGGCGGGGGAAAAACCCTACGATGAACTGCCGGACTGGCTGGCGGATTTTGACGTGTGCCTGATACCCTTTGATACCTCCACAGACCTGATAAAGGCGACGAACCCCGTGAAGTTTTATGAATACCTGAGCGCCGGCAAAAAGATAGTGGCCACCGAAATATCCGAACTGATGCCCTACCGGGACAAGTATGTGTACCTGGCCAACGGCAACCGCCAATTTGCCGATTATGTGAAGCTGTGCCTGGAAGGCCGAGACAGCCTGTGCGGCGCGGAGGAGGCCATGGAGCTGGGCCGCCAAAACAATTGGATGGGCCGCTGCGCGCAAATAGAGGACTTTTGCAGGGCCAGCGTGCCTTTGGCCAGCGTGGTGGTGCTGTGCTACAACAATCTCGCCTATAACCAGCTTTGCATCGAGAGCATCCTTGAAAAAACCGCCTACCCGAACTACGAGCTGATAGTGGTGGACAACGCCTCGAAAGACGGCACGCCGGAGTATTTACTGGCGCTGGCCGGGCGCGGCCTGCCCAACGTGAAAATCATCCTGAACGAGGAAAACATGGGCTTCGCCGGCGGCAACAACATCGGCATAGAGGCGGCGGCGGGCGAATATGTGGTGCTGCTGAACAACGACACCGTGGTTACGCGCGGCTGGCTCACCGCCCTTGTGAAGCATCTGGAAAACGACGAGGGCCTCGGCATGAGCGGCTCGGTGACGAACTCCATCGGCAACGAGGCAAAAATCGAAGCGAACTACAACAGCTTTTTCGGGCTGGAACGCTTCGCCTACCAGTACACCTCGGCCCACATGGGCCGCTGCTTCGGCGCCGAGCCGCGCGTGCTGGCCATGTTCGCCGTGGCCATCCGCCGCAAGCTGATAGACCGCTGCGGCGCGCTGGACGAGGGTTACGCGCGGGGGATGTTCGAGGACGACGATTATGCCCGCGCCGCGCGCGAGGCGGGCTATCGCCTGTGCATTGCGGAGGACAGCTACGTCCACCATTTCCACTCGCTGTCCTTCAATCAGCTTGAAAGCGAAGATTATATGCGCCTGTTTGAGGCAAACCGCCTGCGCTACGAGCAAAAATGGCGCACGAAGTGGGTGCCCCCCAGCTACCGCGAGGGCGTGTTCCCGCATACGAACTGCGACAATAACCTGGCGGAAGGAAGTGCGCCCGAATGAAGATTTTATCGGTGTTCGGCACCCGGCCAGAGGCCATTAAGATGTGCCCGCTGGTGAAGGAGATGGAGGGCTGCCCCGAGATAGAAAGCGTGGTTTGCCTCACCGGGCAGCACCGCGAAATGCTGCGCCAGGTAACGGAGGTCTTCGGCGTGCGCGCGGCCTACAACCTTAACATCATGCGCCCGCAGCAAACGCCCGCCACCATCACGGTGGACGTGCTGGAAAAGCTGGACGCCGTGCTGGCCGGGGAAAACCCGGATATGGTGCTGGTGCACGGAGATACCACCACCTGCCTTGCGGCGGCGCTGGCCGCCTTTTACCGGCAGCTGCCGGTGGGGCATGTGGAGGCGGGCCTGCGCACCCACAACAAATATTCCCCCTTTCCCGAGGAAATGAACCGCAGCCTCAGCGCCCGCATTGCCGAGCTGCACTTTTGCCCCACCTCGCTGAACGCGCGCAACCTGGCGCGGGAGGGCATAAAGCGCGGCGTTTTCGTAACGGGCAACACGGTGATAGACGCCTTCAAAACCACCGTGAAGCCGGGCTACCGTTTCAAGAGCGCGGCGCTGGCGGCCCTTGCGCCGGGCGGCAAAAGGCTGCTTACCCTCACGGCCCACCGGCGCGAAAACTGGGGCGCCCCCCTTGAGGGCATTTTCCGCGCGGTGGCGGCCCTGCACGACGCCTTCGAGGACATTGAGATAGTCTATCCCCTGCACCCGAACCCGCGCGTGAGCCGGCCGGCCCGAGAGATTTTGGGCCGCTGCGGGCGGGTGCACCTGCTGGAACCGCTGAACGTGACCGACATGCACAATTTGCTGAGCCGCAGCACCCTGGTGATGACCGACAGCGGCGGCCTGCAGGAGGAGGCGCCGGCCTTTGGCATACCGGTGCTGGTGCTGCGCACCGAAACCGAGCGCCCCGAGGCTGTGGAAGCCGGCACCGTGAAGGTGGTGGGCGTGACGCAGAAGGGCGTTTACCAAAGCGCCCGCGCCCTGCTGGCCGATAAAGCCGCCTACCAAGCCATGGCCGCCGCAACAAACCCCTACGGGGACGGCCATGCCTCCGAGCGCATTGTGCGGCATTTGCTGGAATGGCGGGAGGGCCGTTTGCCAAAAAAGCCGGCGCGGGCGGGGCGTCAGGGGCAAAACAATGTAACCAGAGGTAACGCGTGGAACGCTTGATAGATTCGGACAATTTACGGCGATTGCAGGCACAGGCGGCCGAACTGGAACAGGCCGCCGCAGCCGCCGCCGGGAACCGGGCCGCCCGCTGGGAGGAGACAGGCGCGCGGGTGAACGCGCAGCTGCTAAAGGGCGGCCGGGCGGGCCGCCGGGAGTTTTGCGCCTGGCTTAAGGAAGGCCGCCGCCCCACCGAGGCCTATTGCCCGGCCATGCAGTTGGCCGGGCGGGCGGCCGCCCTGGGGCGCGGCGCCGCAGGGCTGCTGCACCTGCCCGCCGGGCCCGTTGCCGGGGCGGGATTGTGGGACGGCCGCTTTGAGGAAGATTTTTCAGAAGACTACTACACCGCGCTGACGGCCTGGCGCGTGCGCGGCCGGGAAGCGCCAAACGGCCCGGAAACGGCCCAAAGCGGCCCGAAAGCGGCCCCAAACGGCCCGGCGGACGCAAACGAAGCCGGCGCCGCGCCCTCCGAGATATTGCTGCCCTGTGCCTCAAGGCAGGAGTTTGACGCGCGCAGGCGGGCCTTTGAGGAGGCCGGGGCCGCCTGTACGGCGGTGTGCGGCAAGGGGCAAGGCCTTTGGCCGGGCGCGCTGGAAGCGGAGGAAGCGGCGAGGCGCTATGCCGGGCGGGCCGTGGGCGTGGCCTTTGCCGACCCCATCTGCGCGCCTTTTTTGGGCGCGCTGCCAAAGGCCGTGCTGTGGCATATGCCGCCCGGCGAGGAAACCCCGCCCTGGGACTGCCCCGAGTACCGCCGCCTGTGCGCGCGCAGCGCCGCCCTGGCGGACCTTGGCCCGCACGGCGGCGAGGGCGGCGCGGCCCGCTTTGCGGCGCTTTGCGCGCAACACAGCGCCCTCGGACGAGACCTTGTGGTGCTGGCCACCATCAACTATGGCTTTTTGCGGCAGAGGCCTCAGCATTTGGCCGACCTCGCGGCCCGAAACGGCCACCGGGTGTTCTTCGTGAACCCGGACGCCGCCGGCGAGGCCCCGGCCCAGCTGTTGCGGCGGGGCCGGCTGCGGGTGCTGCAAATGGCGGCCCGGCAGGGGGAGGGGGTAGCCTTTTCCGGCATTGGCCAGCCGCCGTGCGAGGCAAAAGACCGTCATGTGCTGGCGCAGCTAAAGGCCATGCTTGCCGGCTACGCAGTGGAAAGGCCCATTGTGAAGGTGGAGCACCCGCTGTGGGCAAGCGCCGCCCTGGCGCTGCAGGCCGAGGGCGCCGCCCTGGTGTTCGATTATTTAGACGACTACGCGGGCTTCCCGCACGAGAACGCCGAGTGGGTAAAAGAGGGTTGCGAACAGCTGATAGCCCGGGCCGAGGCGGCGGTTGCTTCCTCCGCCTGGCTGCACCGGCAAATTGCCGGGGCCAGGCGGCGCTGCCTGATACGCAACGGGGCCGAGGCCGCGCACTTCGCCGCCGCGCCCCGAACACGGGAGAACGCGAGGCCGGTCATCGGTTATTACGGCGTCCTGTCGGATTGGTTCGATTACGATAAAATCATCGCGCTGGACAAAAGCGCGCTGGACGTGGAGATATACCTGGCGGGCGTGGCCCTGCCCGTTGCCCGGCAGAAGCTGGCCGGCTGCAAAAAAGTGCGTCTGGAGGAGGAACTGCCCTACGAACGGCTGCCCGAACTGCTGACCGGGTTCGACTTGTGCCTGATACCTTTCAGCAGCCGCAGCCCGCTGGTGCGGGCCACAAACCCGGTAAAATTCTATGAATACCTGGCCGGCGGCAAAAAAATTGTGGCCACGCGAATCCCCGAGCTATTGCCCTACGCGGGCCGCTACGTTCTGCTGGAAGACGACGACGAGGCCTTTGTGCGGGCGGTGGCGGCCTGCCTGGAAGGGCGCGACGGCCTTGCGCCGAAGAGCGAGCGCCGGGCTTTTGCCCGCAGGAACGATTGGAGCCGCCGCGCCGAAGCCTTTGAGCAGGTGTTTGCCAGGCTGGAAGAAGCGCCGAAAGAACTGTCATCATAGGAAAATGGGAATGCTGAAAAAATCGGTTCAAGCACAGAGCGTGCTGTATAACAACAGCGCGGCAAGCATTCGCCGGGCCGTTTTGAGCATTGCCAACGCGGCCCGCGTGGCCGCCGGGACGCAGGAAGGCATTGCGCTGTCCAGGCTGAGCCTTCGGCTGGGAGACGCCTCCCCCAAGCCCGCGCTAAGCCCGAAGGAGGAAGCGGCGCTTTGCGGAAGTTTGCAGGAGAGCATCGACTGCCGCTATGTCTTTTTTAACGAAAACACCGGCCACGCCAAGGGGCAAAACCTGCTGGCGAAGCGGGCGGAGAGCGACTATCTTTTGTTCCTGAACCCGGACGTGATAGCAAGCCCCCACGCGCTGGAAGCCCTTTTACAGCCCTTCGTGCGCGGCGATGTGGGCGTCAGCGAGGGGCGGCAAACGCCGCTGGAGCACCCCAAGGCCTACGAGGCCGAAAGCGGCGAGAGCCTGTTCGCCTCGGGGGCCTGCATGATGATAGACCGGCGTCTTTTCGAGGAACTGGGCGGCTTCGACCATGAGAATTTCTTCATGCACTGCGATGACGTGGACCTGTGCTGGCGTGCGCGCCTGGCGGGCCGCAAGGTGGTGTACCTGCCCGCCGCGCCGGTGTATCACGCGCGGCGGCTGTGCCCCGGCAAGGGCTGTGTGCCGCCCAGGGCGGAACGCTACTACGCCGCGCTGGGCGGCCTGATGCTGGCCCACAAGTGGAGCTGGCCGGAGGCTTTGGAAGAACTGCTGGCCGGGCTTTCCTCCCGCCCCGAAAACAGCGTGGAATGGCAAGCGGCCCGCGCCTTTTTGGCCCGGCGCGCGGCGGGGCGGCTGCCCCCCCGGCTAGACCCCGAGCACCGCGTGACGGGGGTTATGGGGAATATCGGTTTTAGTGCACCGCTGCGTTCTTTATTGTCATTCTGAGCGCAGCGAAGAATCTTCAACACGCCCTAGACGTAGAAACACGAAAAGGAAAACCCAATGCGATATACGCGGGAAATTGCCGGTATGAGGGCCGCCGAGGCCGCCGCCCGGCCAAGGCCAGGCGCAGCCGAGGCGCGGGAAGCGCCGGGGCCCTTCCTCACGGCGATTGTGCCGGTGTGGGCGAAGGGACTTGAACTTTTGGATGAACTGCTGCTTTGCCTTGCCGCCCAAAGCGATGAGGATTTTGAAGTGCTGTTGCTGGAGCGCGGCCTGCCGCCCGAGATAAAGACTGAACTTGAAGCCATGCTGGGAGACTCGCCGCCGCAGCTTGGGGCGCGTGTGCGCGGCTGTGAGGCAAGCGGGGAGCTTGCCGCCGCCCTGAACGCGGGCTTTGCCCGCGCGCGGGGGCGCTATGCCGCCGTGTTGGATGCCGGCGACCTGCTGATGGATCACTGGGTGGAAAGCTTCAAGAAGGCCGCCGAAAAGAGGCCGGGAAGCATCCTGCACGCCTATGCCGCCGCGCAGGATTGGCGGCGGCGCGCGGCGCGCGGCGCGGTGGCCGCAGTGGGGGCCATAGAGGATTGGGACTGCGAGCCTTTTTTTATGCCGAGGGCGCTGGCGCTGGGAGAAGGCCCCGGCGCGGGCTTCGCCTTTCCCCTGGCGGCGCGCGCGGCCTGCGGCTTGCGATTTGATGAAGCGGCGGGCGAGGGCGCGGCCCTGGATTATCTATTGCGCCTGGCAAGCGTCACCGGCGTGGCGGAGGCGGGGGAAATTACTGTGCTGCACCGGCGCTGGCAAGGCCCAAACACCGCCGCGCCCGAGGCGGCGGAGGAGCGAGAAAGCGCCGCCCGGCGCGCCCAAAAGAGGATGAACTGCTTGCCCATTTTGCTGCCGCCCGGCAGCGCCGGGGCGCTGGCGGAATGCTACCGGGACGCGCGGGCCTATCGGGATTTGCTGGCCGAGCGCCGACGGCGCGGCGGCGACGCACCGCCCAAGGCCGCGCTGTATTACGGCGCGGGAGGCGGCTTTAGCGCCCAAAAGCTGCTGCGGGCGGAGAACGCCGAAAGCTGGCCGCGCTTCGAGTATTGTTACGAGCTGCCCGGCGCGGTGCGCCGCCTGCGCTTCGACCCCGCCGAAAAAGGGGAACTGGCGCTTCGGGGCTTTGTGATGACGATGGTGTCCCGAACCGGGGAGGAATTCACGGTGCCAGACGCCGAACTGCAAACCAGCGGCCACCGGGTGGAGGACTATATCTGCTTTTTGCGGGACGACCCGCAAATTACGTGCAGTGTGCCGCCGGGCTTTGCCGCGGCGCGCGCGCTGGTGCGCGGGCAGTACGCGCCCGCGCCGCCGGCGCGCATCCGCCGCCGGCTTTGGGAAAAACTGGAGGCCCCGCCCCGGCAGGGCTTTTGGCGGCGGCTGCGGCAAAGGGTGAATGGGCAAACAAACCGGAGATGACATACTATCACAGGGCACGAGGCGGCGCCCCTGCACGGAACACAATTTGCCGTCCTGCGCAGGGGACGCCGCCCCCGGCGTCCCATCGCGGGCGTTGTGCAAAGGGGTGCGGGCCGCCGAAGGCGGCGGCCCCTACGCGGTCAGCGGGAGTCGTTGCCCTTCGTAGGGGCGGCCATCCCCGGCCGCCCGCAAGCTATAGCCAAACCACAAAACGGGCCGCCGCCCCCGGCGGCCCGTTATTGTTTGCCCCGGCGGCAGGCCGCGCGGGGGCATTGTTACATGGTTTCACCCTTTGCGGCAAATAGCGCCGCCAATATACAGCGATAGCCCGACAGCGTATTCAATACAGCAGCGCGGGGCCGGGGGTAAAATAATACGAGATATACTCGCTTAACTTTAAATTGATAGTATTTCTTGCCGGGAACAACAGGACGCACGATTTGCGCGTCTGCACCATATAGATAGACGGAGGCGTCGAGCATGAACAGAAACGGGAAACAATATAGGTATAGCCAATATAATAATAAGGAGCCGGGGGCATTCGGCCCTGGCTGTTGCGCTAAAAAAAGACGTGGCTTGAAAAAAGGCGGCCTGGCCCTGGCCGCCATGATGGCGGTGCTGCTGGGATTCAGCCTGATGGCACCGGTGGTTTACGCACAAACCACGTCTGCCGCCAATATCTCTACAGTGGCGGACACCTCATCAGACACGGCGCGGCGCTTCAGCCTGGACGCCAGCCAGGTGGCCGCCGGCGCCACGCTGTATGGCAACGCGCAGGCCGGCAGCGCCGGAACCGACCCCGCCGGCGGCACTTACACCCAGCTGGTGCCCAACAGCCAGAACCAGTTCGGTTATAAGGTGCTGCCGCAGCAGGTTTCCGCGCAGAACGATTTTACCGTCACCGGCTTTTTCAACCCCGACCGCCTGACCACCAACGGCAGCACGAATTCCGGCGACTGGATTGGCCTGGTGCTTCTGCCGGTGGACGCGCAAAATGTGATGAACGGCTCGTCGGGCGGCGGCGGCGCTTTGGGTATGTCCGGCATCAAAAACGCCATTGCCATGGGCATAGACATGTACCAGAACCCGAATTACAACGACCCCTCCGCCGGCCCCTTTGGCGCGGTGCGCTGGACGGGCAGCGCCGGCACGCCCCAACCCGTGGGCCCGAACAACAGCTTCAACAACCTGTATACCTCCTCGCAAAACCTGACGCAGTGGAGCACGACGATACGATACAGCCTGAGCTACGTTTACAACAACGGCCGGCCCTACCTTACCGGCACTTTGCAGGACACTGCCAGCCACTTATGGACCTTCACCACGCTGAATCCGGGCGGGGGCGGCACGCTTACCATCTCGCCGCCGGAGCAGGGCTATTACACCGTGGCCATGGACGCAGCCAACGGGCTTAATTACCAGTCGATGCGCGGCTCCTTCACCGGCCTGACCGGTACGCGCGCCTCCAGCGGGGCCACCATCCAATATCAGGTAGACCCGAACATGGTGGCGGCCGGGGGCACGGTGGCGCCCAGCACCACCCTGCGCTCCACCGTGGGGGACGTCGTGGGCATCAGCGGCATTTCGGCCGGGGCCATCGCCGGCACCGACACCTACGCCTTCGACGGCGGCGTGCCGTCCACCGCCGCCGCGCAGTATCGCAGCGGCTGGCACATTTCGCGCACCGTGAGCACGAACGACGGCAAACCGGACATCACTTATATGGCGGACTCCGAGAAAAATGTTTTCACCTTGTACTACGCGCCGGATTTCCAGGAGGCAAGCCTGCGCACAGACAGCACCGACCCCACCGGCGCCAAGAGCGTGGAAACGATTCACGGGGCCAGCGGCGGCGCCATGAGCTGGACGAAGACGGACTCCGACTTGGCCCGTAGCGGCTATGAACGGCCAGAGCTACGCCAGCTTCACGCTGGCCCGGCAAGCCGTGCCCAGCTACGACAACACCACCAACGGCACCGCCCGCACCGACGCCTCGCCCCAGACCTTCACGGTGAGCTACCGCATAGACCCCGCTATTACCACGGCGGCGAACCAGGCCATCACCAGCGCGGACGCCTCGAACGTGAAAAACGAAAGCGCCGTGCAGGACGCGGTGCAAGCCCTGCAAACCGCGCTGGCGAACCCCGCCGCCACGCCCCAGCAGATACAAAGCCTCACAACAGCCCTGAACAATGCCGTGAGCACCGCGCAAAGCGCCCGCCAAAGCGCCGTGAACAACGCGAACAGCGCCGTCACCAGTTCCAACAACACCAGCGTGAAAAACGACACCTCCGTGCAAACGGCGAGGAATGCCCTGAACAGCCTGCTGAGCAACCCGGACGCCACTACGCAGCAAATACAAAACGCCACAAACAACCTGAACAATGCCGTGACGACCGCCACGGCCGACCGCCAGCAGGCCCGGCAGGACGCGGCCGCCGCACAGCTTGCCACAAGCCCGGTAACGCACGAGACCGATGTGAGGAACGCGCTGAACGCGCTGAATACCGTGCTGGCGAACACAGAGGCCAACACCGACCAGATAAAATACATCACCTCGGCTTTAAACAGTGCCATTGCAAATGAGAAGACAAAGCGCAACGCGGCCAACCAAAGCGCCGATGCCGCCGTGGCCGACGCCCAAAACGGCAGCGGGGCGAACGACCCCGCCATCCAGAACGCCATTAACAATCTGCGGCAAATTCAGCAGCGGGCGGCGGCGGATAGCGCCAGCGACCTGACGCAGAACATAGCCGGCGCCATCACCGCCCTGAACAACGCGGTGACGGCGGAGCGTGCCAAGCAGCAACCCGCCAGGGACGCTGCCGCTGCGGCCATCGCCGGAACCTCGCCCGTTTCCGGTGAAATAGCCGTGGCCGCCGCGAAAAGCACCTTGCAGGATTTGCTCAACGACCCCAAATCCACCGCCCAGCAAATCACCGACGCCACCACCATCCTGAACTCGACCGCCCAATCGGCCAAGAGTGCGCGCGACTCCGCCAACAGCGCGGCAAACGCCACCATCGCAAAGGCGGAGGGCAGCCCGGCGGACATGGCGAATGAGGCGGTGCAGCAGGCGCTGAGCAACCTGAGAACGGTGATGGCCAACGCGGCCGCCGACACCCCCGGCGCGCCTTTGACGGCGGACATGATTGAAGCTACCAAGGCGCTGAACGACGCCTTGAGCACCTCCTCGAACGAGCACACCGCCGCTGTGGCCAGCGCCACCGACCTGCTGACAAAGACCGCGCCCGTATCGCACGAGACGGATGTGGCAAGCGCCATTGCGGACCTGAACAGCAAGGTGGCGGACCCCAATGCCGCCACGCAGGACATTGCCACAGCCATGAACAACCTGCAAAGCGCGCTGGACGGCGCGCGCGGCGCGCGCAACAGCGCCAACACCGCCGCCTACGATTCCCTTGACGCCGTGCGCCTGGGCACGAACCCCGGCTACCCGGTGAGGAACGAGCCGAGCGTGCAGGAGGCCGCGCAAAAGCTGGAAAGCATGCTGGCGAAGGCTGCCTCGGACAGCCCCGAGGCCCTCACGAAGGACATTACGCCCCTCACCGCCGCCATGAACCAGGCCGTGACAGACGCACTGGCCGCGCGCACCACCGCCACGCAAAACGCCACCAATGCGGTGAACGCCGACGGCACAAAGCCCGTATCGAACGAGCCGGCGACGGCCGACCTGATACGCCAGGTGAGAACGGCCCTGGAAAGCCCCGGTAGCATGACGACGGAGCAACTGGATAAGCTGGTGACGTCCCTGAACGACACCATTGCCTCCGACAAGGCGGCGCGCAACCAGGCCGTAGCCGACGCGAACAGCATGGCCGACGCGGTGAGCACTTCGCCGGTGTCCAACGAGCCAAGCGTGAGGGAGGCCGTGCGGCGTTTGCGGGAGGTCATGGCCACGGCCGCCTCCGACAGCCCCGGCGCGCTGACGAAGGATATTCAGGAGGCCGCCGAGCAAATGAAAGAGGCCCGCAACGCGGCGCAAACCGAGCGCAACGCCGCCGTGGACAGCGCCAAAAGCGCCCTGGACGACGCGAGCAACCCCGCCGTGGCGGAGGATGCCGGCGTGCGCCAGGCCAAAGAGAGCCTGGACAATCTTTTGAGCATGAGCAGCCCGACAGCGACAACGCAGCAGATAAAAGAAGCCACCGACACGCTGAACCATGCCGTGCGGGACGCGGCCATGGCAAAAGCGAACCAGGCCCTGGCCGACGCGAACGCCTCCGGCGTTGCGAACGAGCAGGGCGTCGCCGAGGCGAAGACCACCCTTCAGAATCTGATGGGCAGCATGGGTTCCACCGCGTGGCAAATCACCGATGCGGCGAATGAACTGCAAGCCGCCGTGGCGCACGAGAGAATAGAGCGGAGCCTTGCGACGAACGCGGCAAACAAGGCCCTGGAAAGCGCGAGGGGCTCCACCGTTGCCGGCGAGCCCGGCGTGACCGCCGCCCAAAGCAGCCTTGAGGCGCTGATGGGCAGCCCCACGGCCACAACGCAGGAGATTTCTGCCGCGGCACAGGCGCTGGACAAGGCCGTGCGGGACGCGACGGTTGAGAAAGCCGGGCAGGCCATCGCAAACGCGCAAAGCTCGAACCTAGCGGCCGAGCCGGGCGTGGCGAGAGAGATAACCGACCTGCAAAAGCTGGCGGAGGACCCAAACGCCAGCGCGCAGGACATTGCCATACAAACGGATGAACTGAACAGGGCATTGACGGAGGCCCAGGCGGGCAGAAACGACGCGCGGAATGCCGCCGCGCAGGTCATAGCCCGCTCAAAGGAGTCGCCTGTGGCAAACGAGGCCGAGGTGGCGGCCGCCCGCGACAACCTGCAAAAGCTGCTGGACGACCCGCAGGCAAGCGCGCAGCAGATAAAGGACGCAACGGCGGCGCTGGAGGCCGCCATGGCGCACGCGATGGATGACCGACGCGCCGCCATGGAGGCAGCGCAGCGCGCCATCGACTACTCGAACGCTTCCGCCGCCGCAGAGGACGCCGAAGTGAGCGCCGCCAGAAGCAACTTGCAGAATCTATTAAGCACCCCCGGCGCAACCACGCAGGACATCATCCACGCCACCGACCTGCTGAACAACGCCGTGCGGAACGCGGTTATCAAGCTGGCCAGCGAAACGCTGGAGATGGCGAATGAAGAGCCGTTTGCGGACGAGCCCGGCGTGCAGGCCGCCGCGCAGGCGCTGGCGCAGCTGCTAAGCGGGCAAAACGCGAGCACCGAGCGGATTGAAGAATTGACGCGGCTGCTGCAGGCCGAGATAGACAAAGTGCTGAACGCCCCGAACGACCCGCCTCCCGACTCAAAGCCCAATTCGCGGCCAAGCTCGCAGCCCACACCACCGCCGCCCGCACAGCCTGCGCCGCCCCCTGCCGTGGTGCGGCAAACCAGCCCGCCCACGGGCGATAACAGCAATCCGATGCTGTGGCTGGGGCTGCTTATAGCCTCCGCCGCCGGACTTGCCGCAGTTATAGCCGCCCATGCGAGAAGGCATAGGCGCGCCAAAGACGATTCGTAGTATAGTGGAACATGCAAAAACAAGGGCAGAACCTGTAAATAAATCAGGTTTCTGCCCTTGCCTTTGCCTAACGACTATTTACATCACTACCAATTTGGCATTGGGCGCGTTTTTAATGACGCTCTTCAGCCCGTTCGTGCAGTCGGCCTTGGCCTTGTAGCTCTCCGAGGCGAGGATGATTTCGCCGTTCGAGGCTTTCAGGTGGAAGCGGAACTGGCCGGCCTTGTCGTTAAAAATCTCAAACTTGGGGTTCACGGCCTTCTCGCCGGTGGTTTCGTCGGCCATATGGGCCTTGGGCGCCGTTTTGCGCACGCTTTCAACGCCGTCCAGCGCCGACGATTTGGCGGTGTACATCTGGCTGGTGCCAATCACCTCGCCGTTGGTGGCAATCAGGTTGAACATGAAGCCGTTTTTCGCCTTTTTTACCTCGAACTTGCCCATTGCAAAACCTCCACTAAGATACGTTGTGTGTGTTTGGCGGCTAGCCGCTCGCGATAAAAATAGTATATCCCATCCGCGCGCGGAAAATTCGGAAAACTTGTCGAAGCCGCTTGAGCGCAATGAAGAATGTGAAGAATATGAAAATAGAGGCCCTGTGCCCTATAATACGATAAAATCTGTCACGCGCGTTATGCTAGACTGAATTTGCCGGAAATTAACCTTTGCAAAGGAGAAAACAAAATGGCAAAGTACGTTATGGGTACCTATGGCAGCATTTCCGAAGCGAAAAACGCGATTGCGCAACTGAACCGGGAGGGCTATCCCAACGCAAGCCTTTCCGTGCTGGCAGACAAATCAAAGGTGAGCGGGCTTTCGGGCCTGGGCCTCGCCCTTGAGGACGCCAGCTACGCCAACGCCGAGTACGAGGGGCTGTGGCCCCGCATCAAGCACTTCTTCGGCCGGGAAGTGGAAAGCCCCACCGCAGTGTTCGGGCATCAGCAAGACCTGCGCGACGGCAAGATTCTTGTAATTGCCGATTGCAGCAAGGTGAGCGACGCCATGCTGGGCGTTGCGCAAGAGAAGGACGCCACCTACTGGGCCGACGCGCACAAAGTGGCCGTGAAGAAGCCTGACGACTCCACCATTCGCCTGATGCAGGAGCATCTGCGGGTGAGCAAGGAGAAAATCGAGGCGGGCGAGGTCATCATCAAAAAGCGCGTTGTGCAGGAGAGGGAAAGCGTGGATGTTCCCATCATGCACGAGGAGCTGACCATTGAACGCTACCCCGTGAGCGGCGTTGTGACGGCCAGCGACAAGTTCGGCGAAGCGACCTACACCTTCCCGCTTACCGAAGAGCAGGTGCGCGTGACGAAGGTGCCGGTAGTTACCGAGGAAGTGCGCGTTTCAAGGCGGGACGTGACCGGCGAAAAGCATGTGAGCGACACCGTGCGCCGCGAAGAGCTGGACGTGGGCAAGAGCGGCAACGTCATCCTCGACGGCCGCCGCGACGACCCGCGCATCCATCCGTAAAACAGGTAAGCAGTATTAGTATTAGTTGTTCGGGAGGAAAACCCGAAGATAGGGGCTGTTGCATGGCGGTACGCCTTGCAACAGCCCCGTTTTGGTGTATTTTGGCATATCATACAGGAAAAGAACCGTGGCTTTCTGAAATTTGGACGAAATGCTCTTCCGCGCTGAGAAAGACCCCCACCAGCACGGGGTCGAAGTGTGTGCCGGATTCGCTTTCGATGATGGCCTTGGCCTCTGCGTGCGAGAGTTCTTTCTTGTAGGGCCGCCAGGATATCAGTGCGTCGTATACGTCCGCCACGGCCATCAGGCGGCCTTCCAGCGGGATGTCTGGCCCGGAAAGTCCCAAGGGGTAGCCGCTGCCGTCCCACCATTCGTGATGTGTGCCGACGAAGTGCTGCGCGTGGCGCAAAAAGGCGTTTTCCTTTGTGATTTTCAGCATGCGGCTCACGGCCTCCAGGCCTATTTCCACATGCGTCTTCATAATTTCAAATTCCCGCGGACTGAACTGGCCGGGCTTGTTCAGGATTTGGTCCGATATGGCAACCTTGCCTACATCGTGCAATTGTGCCGAGGGCAGGACGAAATCCATGTCCCAGCGGAGGATGTCTTCTGTGTAGCGTCCCTGGAGCAGCAGCTCCTCTATCAGCGCCTTCAGGTATAGCTGGGTGCGCGTAATGTGCCCGCCGGTGGGCTTGTCGCGGAATTCCACAAGGTCGGCCACGGTGTTGAGGATGGCGTTTTGCAGGTTCAGCACTTCTTTGGTTTTTTCGCCCACAAGCTGGGAAAGATTGTCCGCGTGGTGCTGAATCGTCCGCTTTTGCTGCTCGATAAGAAGCTGGTTTTCGATGCGCTTCAACAGGATGGGCGGGGAGAAGGGCTTGGAAACATAGTCCACCGCGCCCAGGCTGAAGCCCTCCAGTTCGCTCGCTTCGTCGCCCTTGGCCGTGAGAAAAATGACCGGTATGTGCGCGAAGCGCCGCGTGGCTTTCAGCCTCCTAATGGCCTCGTAGCCGTCTATCTCGGGCATGTTAATATCCAGTAGAATCAAATCGGGCGTCACGTTCTGCAAAAAAGCAAACATCCGCTCTGCCGAGGGCAGCGCGTAGACCTCGTAATAATTCTTCAGCATGGTTTTGCCCATGCCGAGGTTGGCAAGGTTATCGTCTACAAGCATGATGCTCTTGCGCAGGGTTTCCAGCATATCAATGGCCTCCTAGGTAAGCACTGACTTATTGTCATTCTGAGCGAAGCGAAAAATCTTTGAGCCGTGCAATATGCGATTATACGAAGGGAAAGATCCTTCGCTGCGCTCAGGATGACAAGAAAATAGGGTTATTCATCGCTGACCTAGGCGATGGATGGTAGTGAGAATGTCATTCTGAGCGACCCGCAAGCGGGCTTGGGTGTTTGCTTCGCTCCCGCCGCGCGTTGTGGCTCTTCGGCGCCGCTTCGCGGCTTGTTTCGCCGGCGGCGGGCTCGCCTATTTTGCTTCGCCAAGCCAAGCTCGGCACATAGTGCGCCCCGCCACCCTCGGCACAATGTGCTCCCGCGAAGCATTTTTGGCTCCAGAAATTCGATTGGCCAAAGATTCTTCGTCGCTTCGCTCCTTAGAATGACAGATAAACACGCCCTAGTTAGTCAGCCGGCCAATCGCCGCTTGTAATGGTCTCGAAGTTCATGCCGTCTATCTGCCGGCGCAGCCAGGCGACAAGTTCCTCGCCCTTTTCATAGCTGAAGGAGCAAAGCAGTTCCATCGCCGAGTCCACCCGGTCCATCTCGTAGCTCCGGCAGGCCTCGCGAAGCTGCGCCAGCAGGGCGGGGTCCGGCTGGGGCAGCAGGGGCTTTTGCTCGGCGGCGTCAATGGCCTCAAGGGCTTCGCCGATGGCAACGAGCAGGGCCAGCCCCAGTTCCTCAAAGGCGGGGTGGCCTTCCCGCGCCGCCGCGAGGTCGCCGGCCTGGGCGGCGTTTTCCAGCGCCTCGGCCGCCTTGCCCACTTCCTGCGCCTGAATGCCGTAGCTGGAGCCCTTCACGCCGTGAATGACAATGGCGTAGTCCTCAAGCTTTTCTTCCCGCAAATATTGGCGCAGACTCTCGAAAAGCGGGCGGGTGTTATTCGCGTAAGAACGCAGAATATCAATGAAGACCGGGGCGCTGCCGCCGAAGCGTTCCAGCGCGGCGGGGATATCCACACCCTCGATGGCAAGGCCCTCCGGCAGGGCTTTCTCCGCTGCGGCCTCGGGGGCTTCGTCCCCCGAAAGGAGGGCTTCTTCCTCGCCGGGGCGGCGCTCGCGGCTTTTGTCTCGCACCCAGTGGCGCAGCACCGCGTCCAGCTTGGTGATGTCGATGGGTTTTGAGATGAAGGACTGGAAGCCCTTGGACAGGAACATCTCCTCGTTGCCCACAATGGCGTTGGCCGTAAGCGCGACGATGGGGATGTTTTTGGCGTAGTCGGTGCCTATCTCTTCCCGAATGATGCGGGCCGCCTCAATGCCGTCCATGCCGGGCATCATATGGTCCATAAATATGGCGCTGTAGCGCGGCTCGCCCGCCCTGATCATCTCGATGGCCTGGGCGCCGCTGGTGGCGCAGTCTATGTTCAGCTTATAGGGACGCATCATGCCCTTCACCACGTCCAGGTTTGTTACAATGTCGTCCACCACCAGCACGTGCGCGTAGGATAAATCCACGCGCGCCAGCTTCGTGTTCCGGGCGCGTTTGGAGAAGGTGTATTGCAGGCCCGTGAGGTTTTTGGCCACTTCCTTGCCGATGGGCGTATCCAGCAAAAAGGCCTGGCGCAGGCGCACGTGGAAGGTGGAGCCCTTGCCGTACTCGCTCTCCACGCGGATGTTGCCGTCCATCATCTCCACCAGGCGCTTGGTGATGGCGAGGCCCAGGCCGCTGCCCTCTACCTTGCGGTTCGTTTTTGCGTCCACCTGGTTGTAGTCTGAAAACAGCTTCTTGATATCCTCGGGCTTGATGCCGATGCCCGTATCGCGCACGCTGGAAATGAGCCAGACGCTGCCCTCTTCCCGCACATAGGACAGGTGCCATTCCACCGTGCCGGAATACGTGTATTTGAAGGCGTTGGACAAGAGGTTGTTAAAAATCTGCTTGACGCGCAAATCGTCGCCGTAGAGGATGCAGGGCAGGTTTTCGTTCACAAGCAGCTTGAACTCGATGTCCTTGTCCTCAATGCGCACGATGTTCAGGGTAATGATATCGTTGATGAGGCTGGGGGTGTCGTAGCGGGTGGGGTATATCTCAAACTTGCCGGATTCTATTTTGGAGATGTCGAGGATATCATTCACGATGCTGAGGATGGTCATGCCGGAGGTGTGGATGTTTTCCAGCTTGGCTTCGGTTTCGCCGCTTAGTTCGTTGTTGTCCAGCATCAGCTCCGAAAGGCCCACCACCACGTTCAGCGGGGTGCGTATCTCGTGGCTCATCTGCGCCAGGAAGTTGCTCTTCGCCTCGTTGGCGCTTTTGGCGTCCGCCAGGGCGCTTTCCAGTTTCACCGCCGAGTCCTGGATGCTCAGGAGGTATTCGTTGCGCACAAGGGCGTCGGCCACCAAAAGGCTGCCCGAGCGCATGATGGACTCTTCGTTTTCGGTAAAAAGCCGCTCGCTGTGGCAGCGGTCGAAGCCGACAAAGCCCCAAAACTCGCCCTGAATGAACACCGGGGCGATGAGCACGGCCAAAATATCCTGCGAGCCAAGCCAGGCGCGGTCGGTCGGGGAGAGCGCGCGCACCAGCTTGTGCACGCACTCGCCGCGCAAGAGGATTTCCTTGATTTCCGGCGTTTTCTCGTCGTAGGGAACCCTGTTCATCACCCAGGTGCCCTGAAGGGGCCGGGCGTCTCCCACCCATTCGTACAGTTGTGTACAGCACAGCCTGCCCTTATGCGTCAGGTTTTTGCACAGGTACATGCGGTCGGCGCCGATGGCCTCGGCCATCAGGCCCATGCACTGGCGCAGGCTTTCGGCAAATTGCTTCGGCTCGGCACGCAGCAGCATGTCCGCCGAGTGATTCACGGTTTGCAAAAGGCTGTCGCGGCTTTCTATTTCGGCCATCATCTTCTTCTGCTCGCGCAAATCGCGCGAGTAGCCGGCCACCACGTAGTCCTCGCCGTAGGGCACGCGCACCAGCGTCACCTCGGCGGGTATTGGCGAGCCGTCCGCCGCCTGGTACATCCAGTTGTGCGTGCAGGTGCCGCACTCGAAGGCCTCGCGCACGATGGCCCGGGCTTTTTCGCGCGTGGCGCGCCCGTCGGGCTGGTACTCGGGCGAGAGGTCGTAATACCGCTCGAGGTACTCTCGCTTGCTGCCAAGCCCGAACAGCTTCACCGCGGCCTCATTGCACTCGATGAGGTCGTAGTTCCGGTTCCACAGGCGGCTGGCCAGGGGGGTGGCGTCCAGCATCAGCTTGACGCGCTCGTGTTCTTCGCGCAGCGCGGCGGCCTGGGTTTTCAGCGTGGTGTTCAGCTTGTCCAGCGCGCGGTTCATCACGTCTTTTTCACTGCGCGCCTCCAGGCCCGCCGCCGCACCGCCTCCGGCGATGCGCTCCACAATTTCCACCTGCTGGCGGGTGTTGGCAATCATGCTGTTGAAGGCGTCGGCCAGCGTACGCATTTCGTCTTTCGTATTCACGCGGATATCAAGGTCGGTGTCGCCGATGGCCAGCGCCGAGGCGGCGTCCGTCATGGCGCGTATGGGCCGCACGATGCGCCCGGAAATAATGAGGATGACGGTGACCGAAACCGCCAGCATGATGAGGGTGATGACCAGGCCGCCCGAGACGAAGGCCCAGATGGTTCGCAGTTCTTCGTCGAAATACTGCCCCACGAACACCATGGCCAGCACCTTGCCGTTGGCGCCGTATACGGGGGAGTATTTGCACACGGCCACGCGCCCGGCAATGTCTACCCGGCCGGAATAGGTATTGCCGGTGGAGACGATTTCCACGATGTGCGCGTCCGCCCGGGTACCCACCACGGGCTGGCCGTCCTCCCCCAGTATCGTCGAGGCGATGCGCTCGTCGCCCAGTATGACGGTGGTCTCACAGCCCAGCATCTCCTTGATGGAGTTCACGAAGCGGTCGGTATCGAGGCGAAAGCCCACAGACACGACGCCGAGAAGCCGGCCTTCGGCGCCGTAAACGGGCGTGCCCGCGCGCACCGAAAGGCGCGCGATGCTGCCCTCCTCAACGGTCGTGAAAGGTATGCCGTTCAGGGCGGAGCGCACGTTGGCCTGCAGGGCGACGGAGTCCCCGTATGCAAGCGGCGCGTGGCTGCGCGCAAGCACAAGGCCCTTTGCATCGGCAATGGTGCAGAACACGTCGCCTGTTTCGCTTTCCAGCGCGGTGGCATATTGCAGCAGGGCGTCGCGGTCGCCGGCTTCCAGCGCGGCGGCAAGGGCAGGCTCTCCCGCCATCACCTGAGAGAGAGCCGTGGCCTCCGCATGCAGGGAATCGAGGTGACTGGCCGCCACCTTCGAGGCAGCCTCCACCTTGCTGACGGTTGCCTCGTCCACAAATACGGAAAAGCGCAAGATATTGAAAACAAGGATTGCGGCCGCGACAAACAGGATGATAATAATCGAAGGGCTGAGTATCTTTGCCTTGATGCCCATCGTGGCGCCTCCTTTGATGAACGGCCGCGCCGTTCCGCACGGATAATGCTGGTTATATGTCCATGATTCCTTGCGTCAGCCCAGCTACCAGAAGCTTTTTAAAGCCGGCGGTGGCTTTGTCGTTGTCGATGGGCGATTCAATGTTCACCAGTTCGTTCAGGCGGGCCTCGTTGTTACCCAGAATGCAATAAAGGTACAGCGTGGCCAGGGAATGTGTGTCCGAGGGGGGAATTATCTTTTTGTTAACCAGCCTGTCGAAGCTGGCCTGCGTGTTGCGGATGGTATCGGTGTATATTTGCTCGAAGACATACTGGTGGGCGGATTCGTAGTTGTTCTGCCCGCGCATGGCCATGGCAAGGCCAAAGCGCGCGATGATGTTGCGCCGGCCCAGGTACTCCATGTCGAAAAGGTTCTCGACGACCTCCTCGGCTGTTTCGGCGTTTTCGTTTTTTTGAACAAGCCAGGCCTGGTAGGCGCTGTTTATCTCGGTAAAACGGCCTAAAACATCGTTTATCAGCGCCGTTTTATCCTCGTAGTAATAGTAGATGGAGGCGACCTTTATCCCCACTTCCTTCGCAATCGCCTTCAGGGTGACGGCCTTGAAGCCCTTCAGGGCAAAAAGCTTGGCCGCCGCATTCAATATTTTATCCTGCGTGTCGCTTCCCGAGTGAAAAATGTAGTTGTCTTCCCCCGACATCGCAAGCCTCCTCTTTTATGATTTGCCTGTTCGGCCCCGGGGCGCGCGGGCGTCTTTTTCGCGCACGGTAATCATCACACGAATCAGGTAATTGGCTTCATCGGAAACGCATACCTCGTTGAGGGGGTATTCCTCGTAGGCGTTGCCGCATATCTCAAAGCCGTTTTGCTCAATGTAGTCCATCATGTGCGCGTATAGCCCCTCGCTTTGGCCGTAGCCGCCCCGCGTGTAGCCAATGGCGTACAGGGCGGCGGGGCGCTTGTCGTGCCCTTCGGGGTTGTAGAAATAATAACGTTCCGGCCAGGCGAACTCTCCCCGCCTCATCTGATCCTCCGAGAACAGGCCCCAAACCGGGTAATTCAAGTCCAGCTCGGGATATTTGTTGCGGGATTTGTCTCGCATGCTGTGGTAAAAGCTCAGCAGGGCGTCATAGTCGTTCCGGCCGCTGCTGTAGTCGTTTATCTCGCCCAGAATGATGGCCTCCGCCGGCATGAACTGGATGGTGACGGTTTCCTCGTCGATTTCCAGCACCGATTCGATGGACTGCTGGATGGTGAACAAGAGCTTGCGGGCCCGCACCCAGCCGTCGATTTCCCGGTTGATTTTTTTAATTTGCCGTTTCAGGATTTTTTCGGTGAACTCGGGGCTGCGCTGGTCGGAGATGACCTTGATGTCGGTCAGGCTCATGCCCAGCTCCTGCAGCGAGCGGATGACGTTCAGCGCGGCAAGCTGCCCGCTGGAATAGTAGCGGTAGTGGTTGTCTCCCCGAAGGATGGGGGAGATGAGGCCGATTTTTTCGTAATGGTACAGCGTGGCGGGTGTGGTGCGAGACAGCTTTGCAAATTCGCCCACGGAGAATAAACCAGTATCCGTCATGAAAACCCTCTTCCTTTATTGCGTTTTTGGCAAATAAGCATATTTGCGATTTCAATTGGCTGAACGTATTTCCAGCAGGCAGCGTGGTGCGGCACACCCGCGTGCCTAACTAAAATTAGGTAAAATAGCCAGAAAGGCCCTAAGTCAACCGTGTTATACCGGGCCAAGAGGGCTTGCCTTATGCGAGGGAAAGCCCTGCGCCCGCCAGCCGGAATTTGGCCGCGTATGCCGGCGCGCGGCGGCGCGGCAGAGGAAGAATTAAGCTGCGCCGTCTATATCAAGGTATAACTTTTATTCAGTGTAGACTATGATGTAACATGAGAGTCAATAGATAGTTAAAGATTACAGGGCTTTTGCGGAAAAAATAACAGATGGTGCAGCGCGCATATGCCTTTTGCGCCTTAATAGCGCCAATGGGCGCGGCTTGTGAAAACTTGTTGGTGCATGAAGGTTGCCGGTTTACAGGGCGAAAATCAATTGGTATAATGAACGACAACAATACCCTTCGTTTCTCCGTCGTTGGAGCCTGTTCCGGGCACGCGGCATTCCGGCACTATCTCTATAGAGAGAAGGGATCGCTATGGTGGAAAAGGGTTTGCTTTCGGTGGGGGAATTTGCGAAATTATCGCGCACCACCACGGCCACGCTGCATCACTATGAAAAGCTGGGCCTGCTTCTTCCCGTGCAACGCGGCGGGAACCACTATCGCTACTATTCCACAAGGCAGCTTGGCCTTTTCAACGTAATTCGCACCATGCAGGAGATGGGCGTGAAGCTGGCGGACATCAAGGAATTGTCGGAGCAGCGCACCCCCGTGGTGACGGATGAGATGCTGAAGCGCCAGATAGAAAAAATTGAGGGCGAGATAAACAAGTGGGTGAGCGCGCGGAAGCTGCTGTTCACGCTGCAGCAGTGCATCCAATCGGTGCTGGAAGTGAACGAAGACGCCATCAGCATCCAGTTCATGCCGGAAACGGCCATCATCCTGGGCGGCATGAACGACTACAGCGGCGGCAACAATGTATACGACGCGCTGATACACTTTTACCAGACCATGCGCAGCAAATACCCAACGCTTGATTTGAACTACCCCGTGTGGGGCCTGTTTTCAGACAAGCAGCTAAAAGCCGGGGAATTCACGATGCCCGAGCGGTATTATTTCTATAACCCCGAAGGGCACGACAGGCGCGCCGCCGCCCTGTATGCCGTGGGCTACACGCGCGGCACCTACGGCGACGCCGCGCCGCTGTACGCGCGGATGCTGGACTACATAGACAATAACGGCTTTGAAATATGCGGCAACGCCTATGAGGAATACCCCCTCAACGAGGTGTGCATTCCCGATGAGGACAACTACCTCATCCGCGTGATGATTACCGTTTGCGAGAAAGAACAGAAATAGCGGATAATAAAACAAGAGCCTGATGAAAAACGGCACGTTTTTCATCAGGCTCTTGCGTTGTTTGCTCTAATCGTTCCCCGCCTCCGGCATATCCAGCTGCACGGGCTGGGCGGTTTCGGCAACCTCGCAGGGGCGGCCGATGTACAGGTTGTTGTTGCCAAGCACCTTGTCCAGCCGCTCTTCGCTAAGCTGGCCCAGCCAGTAGCGCATGGCGGCGGTAACGCAGATGGCGCTGTTTTGTTCGGCCAGGGCCAGCATTTCGTCAAGGCTGGCGTCGGTCATCAGGCCGGTGGCGGGGTTTTGCCAGCTGCGGGGCAGCTGCGGCAGCCGCCTGCCGGGCTGAGAGCGCGATAGCACCGGCCCGCCGTGCCGGGAGGCGCCGGGCCGCGCCAGCAGGCCCATGACAAGCCGGCGGGCCCCCAGCGGGGAATACAGCAGCTTGCGGGCGCTGAGGTTGTCGTGGTAAGCATCGGCCAGGGCCAGGAGAGGAATGTCCTTCTCGTAGGTGGCCCACAGGCATTCCCGCAGCAGGGTAACCACCTGGGCCAGTTCGTCTGTAATAAGCACTGGCGTGCCGGCGTGAACGGGCACCTTGAGGGTTTTGTAGTCGCGGTAGTAGAGGGTGGAGTCGAGGTCTCGCGCTATGCGGGTGAGGCCGCCGGGGGCGGCGTAGGGCATGCCGGGGGCGGCCATGGCAGCAAGGCAGGGGTTCAGGGTGCAGTCGGTGGCATAGTGGGCGAGGTAGCCCATCACATAGCTTTGCTGCACCGGGGTGGCGGCGTAGTTCACCAGCGCCAGCAGCAGCCTGGAAGTGTGCTCGGTGTGCATGCGCTTTGCCATGGCCGGCAGGTTGGGCCGGGGCCGCGCGCTCCAGAAATGGTAAAAAAAGAAGGGGTCGGGGCCGTTGGCCCCCGCCGTAAAAGCGGGATGGCTGGCCACGGTGTTGCCGCTGCGCATCAATGCTTCGGCGGCAATGGCGGCATGGGCATAGCATTCCGGCACAGCAGACCCCCCTTTTGGTGTGCTTGTTTATGTAAGTGCGACAAAGTATGGCAGAATGTGCAAAGTATGGGCTATTACAGGCCCAAAGTTGCGCCATAATAATAGCACGTTGCCGCACAAAAGGCAAGCAAAACCCGGGGAAACCCCCGAAGAAATAAAATAGGCAGTTATTCCGTTCGGCCTTTTGAACAGCGCGCCTGTGTATGTGAATGCTGCTGAATTTGGAACTCAATACGATCAATAAAGGTTTTCAAGCCGCACCTTGCAGGCGGAAAGATCCAGCCAGCCTTTTTCAAGCAATTGCTGCTTGGCGGCCTCCATGTCGAAGCTGTCGGGCACTTCCATGGTGATGCGCTTTCCGCCTTTGGCATAGTAGATGTGGGCCACCACCAGCGGCCCCACAAAGCTCTCGTCCACCTCGCTGGCTTTGTCGGTGCTGCGGTAACCGCCGCTCATGAACTTCACTCGGCTGGCTACGGCGATGCGGGTGCGGTTGTCTAGCCCTACATAACGGATGCGCATGGCTTGCTCCTTTCAGTCTTGGCCAATGAATCATTGCTGGGCGAATGCCCATTGGCCTGCTCGGGGTGGAAGTGGCGGTACACCGCCCTGGCTGCGGCGGCGTTTACGCCCTTGGCCGCCGCCAGTTCTTCTTCGCTGGCGGCGGCAATGGCGCGCAGGGTTTTGAAGTGGGACATCAGCGCCTTTTGAGTGGCGGGGCCCACGCCCTTTATGGTGGACAAAGTGGAGGAGAAAGCCCGGCTTTTGGCGGCTTTGCGCTGATAGCCGATGGCGAAGCGGTGGGTTTCATCCTGAATGGCAGTGACCAGCGTGAAGGGCCCCCGGTGCATGGCAAGGGCTATTTCCCCGCCGCCGGGCGCCACTATGCCCCGTGTGCGGTGGCGGGCGTCCTTCACCATGCCGAACAGCGGCACACCGGCCAGCCCCGTGCCGGCCAGGGCCGCGGCGGCGGCGCCCACCTGGCCCGCCCCGCCGTCCACAAGGATGAGATCCGGCCGGACGGCGAACTGCCCTTTGCCACCGCCGTCGTACTCGGCGGCGCGGCGCAAAAGCGCCTCGGCCATGCTGGCGTAGTCGTCGGTGCCGGGCACCTCTTTCATCTTGAAACGCCGGTACCCGGCCTTGTGCGGGCGGCCGCCCTTGAACACCACCATGCCCGCCACGCTGCTGCCCTCGCCCCAGTTGGAGATATCGTAGCTCTCGATAAAGGCGGGCGGGTCTTCAAGGCCCAGAAGGCCGGCCAGCTCGTTCAGGGCTTTATCTTCCCGGGCGGTGTGGCCGCTCTCGCGGGCCAGGCGCTCCACGGCGTTCACATAGGCGGTTTCCACCAGGCGGCGCACGTCGCCCCGCTCGGGGGTGTAAATGCGCACCTTGGCACCCCGGTGTTCGCTGAGCAGGCGGGCCAAAAGGGCTTGGCCGGGCAGCGGTTCGTCCACGGCAATGACCTTGGGAATGTCCTCTTCGTCGTCCAGATAATAGCGGGGGAGAAAGGCTTCGCGCAGGGCCTCGGTGCTCTCCTGCCCCTGAAAAACGAACTCGCGTTTATCGGCCAGCTTGCCCTGGCGGAAGCGCAGCACGGCGGCACAGGCCGCCCCGGCCCCCTTGGCGAAGGCGATGACGTCCTGCTCGGTGTCTCCCGAGCGGATGATGGTTTGCCCCTCGCTGAGCTTTTCGATGGACTTGATTTGGTCCCGCAAGAGGGCTGCGCGCTCGAAATCGAGATTCTCTGCGGCCTCGTCCATCTTCTGCCGCAGCCCGCGCAGCACCTGCCGCCCGCCCTCTATCATGGCCACGGCGCCGTCTATGGCCTCGCGGTACACGCTTTGAGGCACCTTGCCGCTGCACACGGCCATGCACTTGCCTATGTGGGCGTACAGGCAGGGCCGCTGGCGCGCAAAATCCTGCGGGAAGCGGCGGGTGCAGCGCGGCAGCAAAAAGGCGTCCAGCGCCAGTTGCACGCTCTGGTTCACGGCAAAGGCGCTCATGTAGGGGCCCAGCCAAACGGCGCCATCGTCGGCCTTCTGCTTTTCGGCCGTCAGGCGGGGCCAGTCATCGTCCCCTATTCTTATATATCGGTAGCCTTTGTCATCTTTTAACAGGATATTGTATTTTGGCCGATGTTCTTTTATCTGGGCGCTTTCCAGCACCAAGGCCTCGAACTCGCTGCTTGTGACGATGACGTCGAATTCTCGCGCGGAGGTGACCATGCGGGTGGTTTTTTCGTCGTGGGGCACGCCCTCGCGGAAATACTGGGCCACCCGCGCGCGCAGGCGCTTGGCCTTGCCGATGTAGATGATGGTGCCGGCCTTGTCCCGTATGATGTACACGCCGGGCAAGAGGGGCAGGGCCTTGGCTTTTTCGTGCAGTTCGGTCTTGGTCACGCCCCCGCCTCCCTTCATGGTTTTGCGCGGCGCTTGGGTCAAGCCTCGCAGGATGGCAAAATTTTGCGCCACAACGCAAAACGCGCCGCCTAAACAGGCGGCGCATCAGCCAGTGCTTATTCTGAAAACCCGGAGCTTACCAGTTTAACGAGGCCGTCTACCGCCTGCTCTTCGTCCGGCCCGTCGGCGATGATGCGAATGGTGGTGCCGCCTACGATGCCCAGGGACAACACGCCCAAAAGGCTTTTGGCGTTCACGCGCCGCTCTTCTTTTTCAACCCAGATAGAGCTTTTGAACTCGTTGGCTTTCTGGATAAAAAAGGTGGCAGGCCGGGCGTGCAAACCCACCTGGTTTTCCACCGTGACTTCTTTCACATACATAAGTGTCGTTCTCCTATCCTGTGTCGAGATGCCGTTGGTTGCTCCCGTCTCCTCTGCTATTTCATTGTAAGCCAAGCGAGGACAAAGGTCAACTTTTCGAGCTATCTTTGAGCACTATTACAGAATAGGCAGGCGTTGCGCGGGCCCCTTTGTGGATTTTCACAGTTTTTTGCACGGAACTTATACAGACAAAACAAAACTGACCGCTTGGCGGCGTGTATTATTTTTTAGGCTTTTTCTTTGCGAAAACGGCCGGCGGGCTGGCGATATCGGGGGGCAGGGCGGCGTAGAGGTCCGGCCTGCGGCGCCGGGTGCGGGCCACGCTTTGCCCGGCCCGCCACGCGGCGATGTTGGCCGCGTGGCCGGACAACAGCACCGAAGGCGCCGCCCGGCCCCGCCACACTTCGGGGCGGCTGTACTGGGGGTATTCCAGCGCGCCGGTGTAAAAGCTTTCGCCCTCCACACCCTCGGCGCTGGCCAACACGCCCGGCTGCAAGCGCGCCACGCTATCGGCTACGGCAAGGGCCGCCAGCTCCCCGCCGGAGAGCACATAGTCCCCGATGGAAATCTCCTCGTCGGCGTAGGCCTCTATCACTCGCTCGTCGATGCCCTCGTAGTGCCCGCAAACCAGCACCAGGCCGGGCAGGCGGGCCAACTCGTTGGCTTTTGCCTGGGCGTAGGGCGCCCCGGCCGGGGTGAGGAAGCACACGCGCGGCCTTGCGCGGCCGGTTTTCTCGTACTGCCACAGGATGTAATCAAGGCAGCGGGCGATGGGGTCGGCCTGCATAATCATGCCGTGGCCGCCGCCGTAGGGGTAATCGTCCACCTGGCGCTGGCGGTTTTGAGTGAAGTCGCGTATCTGGTGGGTATAAAACTCGAACTTGCCCTCGCGCCGCGCCCGCCCGATGACGCTCTCGTTCATCACGGCCTCGCAGATATCGGGGAAGAGGGTGGCGACGTCGATGCGAATCATGGCAGCTGTCCTTTCCGGCGAGATTGCGCGGGCGGGGCGGCCTCTTCCTCGGGGAACATGCCCTCGATGGGCTTCACCAGCACGCGGCCGGCCTCGGCGTCCACAGCCTGTACAAAGGGCGGCGCGGCGGGAAACAGCACACTGCCGCCGCCGGGGCGCGCAATCTCGTACACGTCGTGGCGGCCGGGGTGCGTAATGGCGGCAATGCTGCCGTAAACCTCGCCGCTGGCGGCGTCCACCACGCTGGCGCCCAGAAGGTCCTGCACGAAATGCGCGCCGGGGGGCAGTTTCGCCTCGGCGCGGGCGATGTAGACCGTGCGCCCGATGTAGGGCCGGGCGGCCTCGATGGAATCCACCCCGCGAAGCCGCACGATGCAGATGTTCTTGTGCGGGCGAATGGCCTCGGCCGCGAGTGGCTTTTGCCCGCCGGCGTCCAGGTACAGCGTGCTGAAGCCGGCCAGAAAGGCCGGTTCATCGCACCAGGGGTACAGTCGCAGCTCGCCCGCCACCCCGTGGGTGGTGGTGAACTGGCCGGCTTCGAGGTATTCTTTCTTCATGCGAGCGTCCGTTTCAAATGGATTTGCGTGGTTAAATGATGCCCCGGAAAATAAGCACCAGCAGGATGCAGCTTGCCAGCACCAGCAGAGAAACCAGCACAACGCCAAGCTGCGCCTTGCCGCTGGTCTTGTGTGCCGCGGCGTCCGCGCGGGCGGGGGGAATCATTCGGCCGCGCCGCAACGCCAGCACCAGGGGCTTGTAGGCCAGCATGGTTACGGCGGCGTTGATGCCGCCCTTGATGAGGTTGTAGGGCAAAAACAGCGGCAGCAGCATGGCGGCCACGCTTTCGCGCGGCAGGCCCGTGTACAGGGGCGTCAGGAAGTAGTTCCACAGCAGCATTACGGCGGTGGCGGCCAACACGCCGCAGGCGAGGCCCAGCACGGCGGCGCGCAGGGTTTGCCGCCGCTTGTAGATGAAGGCGGCCGGGCACACAAGGGCGCAGGTGGAGAGGATGTTCATCGCACAGCCGATGGGCCCCGTGGCGCTGATGGTAATCATTTCCAGCAGGGACACCACGGCGGAGATGGCCAGGGCCGACAGCGGCCCGTAAATGAAGCCGCCGATGGCGATGATGATGTCCTTGGGGTCGTAGGTGAGGGTGAGCGGGCCGAAGCTGAGCATGGGGATGGGGAAGGACTTGCTGATGAACATCACCGCGTAGGCCATGGTGGCCAGCATGGCCAGGGTGACCATGCCGCGCACGTTCATTCTCGGCTTTGTTTTTTGCATACTATCGCACTCCTTTGAATAATATGCCACCCGAAAGACCTGTCTTTCGGGTGGCTGCTGTTCAAAGGAGCGCGCACAGCGCGCGGCTTTGCACATCTTCTTTCATCCAGACTTGGACAAAACCGGCGCTCGTCGCCTGTTTTGGCCCTTACTGTCGGTATCGGAGTTGCACCGATTCGGCGCCGAGCCTGTGCTCGGCGTTCGCGGACTATACCGCCGGTCGGGAATTTCACCCTGCCCTGAAGACATCATTATTCGGTTGACTGGATTCATTGTAGCATAAAGGCGCGGGCTGTCAAGAGGCGGGCCTTAGTCGATTTCCACCCGCGAGCGTTTGCCCTGCTTGGCGGCGATGGCGCTCATGATGGTGCGGATGGCGCGGGCCTTGCTGCCCTTTTGGCCAATCACGCGGCCCTTGTCGTCTTCGGCCACCACCAGGTGGAAAATGATTTCGGTGTCGCTGGGCTCCTCCACCGTTACCTGAACGGCGTCCTTTTCATTCACCAGGCCCTTGGCCATGGCAATCAAAACCTCTTCCATGTTGTCTCCTTTGTGCCCCCTCGTGGGCGCTTGGGTTGGGTGAACAGGGATGATTTGGGTAAACACTGAGAAACTCAGTGGTCACTTTGGGCAGAGCCGGCGGCCGCTTAAAGAACGTCCTTCTTTTTCAGCAGGGCGCGCACGGTGTCGGTGGGTTGGGCTCCGTTGGCAATCCACTTCTTGGCCTTTTCGGCGTCCAGTTCCACCACGGTGGGGTTCTTGGTGGGGTCGTAATAGCCAATTTCCTCAATAAAACGGCCGTCGCGGGGGAAGCGGGAGTCGGCCACTACGATGCGATAGAAGGGTGCTTTCTTTGCGCCCATGCGGCGCAGCCGGATTTTAACTGCCATGATACCATTCCTTTTCTATGTGTAGTTTTATGTATACGGTTCCGATGTTCGGCTTGCCGTTTATACCGTGCGTGCGTTTTTTACTGAAGGCCCATGCTGCGGGCCATGCGGCCGAATTTTTTGGGGTTTGTGCGGAACTGCTTCATCATTTTGGCGGTTTGCTCGTACATCTTCAAAAGGCGGTTCACATCCTCCACTTTGGTGCCGCTGCCGGCGGCGATGCGCCGCTTGCGTTTGGGGTCTATCAGCTTGGGCCTTTCCCGCTCGCCGGGGGTCATGCTTTGGATGATGGCCTCGATGCGCACCAGCTGCTTTTCGTCCACTTCGCCGGCGCCGGCCGTCACCTGGCCGGGCATCATGCTCATCATGGCGGATGCGCCGCCCATGCGTTTTAGCTGCTCAAGCTGGCCCAGAAGGTCGGTCATGTCGAACTTGTTTTCTAGAAAGCGTTTGGCCGCGCGCTCGGCTTCCTTATCGGCTGCAGCGTCCTGCGCTTTTTCTATCAGGGTAAGCACGTCGCCCATGCCCAAAATGCGCCCGGCCATGCGGGAGGGATGGAAGACCTCGAGGTCGTCGAGCTTCTCGCCCACGCCGGCAAACTTGATGGGCTTGCCCGTGACCTCGCGCACGCTGAGGGCCGCGCCGCCGCGCGTGTCGCCGTCCAGCTTGGTGAGCACCACGCCGTTGATGCCGATGTCGTCGGCGAAGCTTTGGGCTACGTTCACGGCGTCCTGGCCCACCATGGCGTCCACCACCAGCAGGGTTTCGTCCACCGGCACCTGAGCTTTAATGCGCTGCAATTCGCCCATGAGGGCTTCGTCTACGTGCAGGCGGCCGGCGGTATCGATAATCACGATATCGTTGCCGTGGTCTTTGGCGTGGGCATAGGCTTTTTTGGCGATGTCCTCGGGCTTGGCGCCCGGCAGCTCAAACACCGGCACGCCGGCCTGTTCGCCCACTTTTTTTAGCTGATCTATGGCGGCGGGGCGGTACACGTCGGCCGCCACCAGCAGCGGGCGGTGGCCCTGCTTAGCGAAATGTTTGCCCAGCTTGGCGGCGTGGGTGGTTTTGCCGCTGCCCTGCAAGCCCACCATCATGATGAGGGTGGGGGGCGCGGAGTTCAGGCGGATGTATTCGTTCTCGGCGCCCATCAGGCCGGTGAGCTCTTCGTTGACGATTTTCACCACTTGCTGGGCCGGGGTGAGGGAGTCCATCACCTCGGCGCCAACGGCGCGTTCACTCACGCGGGCGATGAAGGCTTTGGCGACTTTGTAGTTGACATCGGCTTCCAGCAGGGCGATGCGCACCTCGCGCATGGCGGTTTTGATGTCGTTTTCGGAAAGCTTGCCCTTGCCGCGCAGCTTTTTGAACACCTGCCCCAGGCGCTCGCTGAGGGATTCAAATGCCATGGGCCGTGCTCCTTTCGGGGGTTATGCCGGGCGTCAATCGCTCACTTCGGCAATAATTTCAAGCATGCGGACGGTGTTTTTTGTGATATGGTCTGAGCGGGCGTAGCCGGAATTGTTGCGGAAGGCGACGTCGCGAACTAAAGCTTCCATCTCGGCCATGCTTTTTTGAATGGCGCGGTAGCGGGCGGCAAAGCCCACCTTTTCCTCCAAGTCCAGAAGGATGCTCTCCCCGCGCTTGATGGAATCCCGCACGCCCTGGCGGGTGATGCCGAAGTTGTCGGCAATTTCCGCCAGAGACAAATCATCGTTGTAATATTGCTCCATCACATCGCGCTGTTTTTGGGTCAGCACGTCGCCGTAAAAATCCAGCAGATAAGATAGTTCCAGGTTTTTCGCCATGCTGCCCTCCTTGCGCGGGCCTTTACCAAACTGTGACAAAACGGTGGCCAAAGTGTAAAGGCAAACGCTTTACACTTGATTATTATAGCGCGTTGGCGGGGGGATGTCAAGGTTGACAAACCCAGCCCCAAAAAGCATAATAATATGGACGATTGGCGCAGGGTTTTGCCGCTGCGCACAGGGAGGTGGCGGCGTGCGCATTATTGCGGGGCAGGCCCGCGGGCGGCGGCTGGCCACCCTGAAAGGGGAGGACACCCGCCCCACGCTGGAACGCGTGAAAGAGGGCATGTTCAGCGCGGTGCAGTTTTGGCTGCCCGGCGCCTCGGTGCTGGATTTGTACGCCGGCAGCGGCCAGCTGGGCCTGGAGGCGCTGAGCCGGGGGGCCGCCCGCTGCGTGCTGGTGGACAATTCGGCCGAAGCCGTGGCCCTCATTGCGCAAAACGCTGCCGCCGCCGGCCTTGCGGATAAGGCCCGCGTGCTGCGCGCCGACGCGGCGGCCTATCTGGCCCGCTGCGGCGAACGTTTTGATTTGATATTGCTGGACCCGCCCTACCGGCGGCAAAGCCTGCCCGATATTTTGCCGATGGCGGCAAAGGTGGCCGCGCCGGGCGCGCTAGTGCTGTGCGAGAGCGAACCCGGCGCCCCCCTGCCTGCACAGGCGGGCGGCCTGCGGCTGGAAAAGCAATACCGCTATGGCGCCGTATTGGTGAGCCGATACAAAAACCTGGAGGATCCAGATGCCTGAGCACCCCAAGAAATACCGCGTGGCCCTGTGCCCCGGCAGCTACGACCCCGTTACCCTGGGCCATGTGAACATAGTGGAGCGCAGCGCCGCCCTGTTCGATAAAGTTATCGTGGTGGTGCTGGTGAACTCGGAAAAGACCTATTCGTTCAGCACGGAAGAGCGCGAGGCGATGCTGAGGGCCGTCACCGGGCATTTGCCCAACGTGGAGGTGGCCAGCTACGACGGCCTGGTGGCCGACTATGCCCGCCTGCGCGGCGCCAGCGCCCTGGTGAAGGGCCTGCGCGCCGTCACCGATTTTGAGTACGAGTTTTCGATGTCCCTCATCAACAAGAAGCTGAACCCGAAGCTTGAGAGCGTGTTCATCACCACCGACGCCCAGTATATGTACCTTTCTTCCAGCATGGTGAAGGAAGTGGCCCGCTACGGCGGCGCCATAGGCGATTTTGTGCCCGCCGCGCTGGAAGCACAGGTGAGAGAGCGCCTGCGGGAGAAGGACAAATAGCAAACAAACCCATGAACGTGAAAACAAACCGCGCGAAAACGAAGATGGAGGCTAGGCATGAACATCGATGATTTGCTGGAATTGATGGATGAAACCCTGGAGGACGCATTCACGGTGCCCCTGACCGGCAAGCGCATGGTGGACGCCGAAAAGCTGCGGGACATCATCGATGACGTGCGCCTGAACCTGCCCACCGAGATACGCCAGGCCAAGGCCATAGTGAAAGACCGGGCCGACATTGTGGAAGGCGCCCGCCGCGAGGCCGAGGGCATTGTGAAGAAGGCCGAGGAGCGCGCGCGCGCCATTGTGAGCGAGCAGGAAATAGTGAAGCAGAGCGAAGAACGCGCAAGGGAAATCATGCAAAGCGCGCAGCAGCACTCACGGGAGCTGAAAACCTCTACCGCCGGCTACTGCGAGAACATTTTGCGCCAAACCGAGGAGCAGCTGATGAAAAGCTGCGCCGAGGTGAAAAGCGTGCGCAACAGCGTGCGGCAGAGGGAACGTAAATAGACGTATAGTTGTTAGTTAATTAGTTATTAGTTGATAGTTAAGGGCAGAAATTTCCCGTAGGGGCGGCCGTCCTCGGCCGCCCGGAGGCCAAAGCAAACCACAAAAGGGCCGCCGGGGACGGCGGCCCTTGCGCAGTTAGCGGAAGTTATTGTCTTTCATAAGGGGCGCCTCTTCGGCGCCCTATTTTTGTTGTTTGTACGTCAGATGTTGGCGACCGAGGACGGTTGCTCCTGCAATGGAGGAAAACGAAAGGCAGTGGCAAAGCATACCGCTTTGCCACTGCCCCTCGCTGGTTATGTTGCTATAACGCATCCACCGCCAGCGTGGTGTTGCTTAGGCCGTGGTAGAAATTCACTGTTTCAGCGGTGAATTTCAGGATGCAGTAGTCGGGGTCGGTGACGCCCCCCGGGTAATATTGCTTATCCCCCTTGCGCCAGAAGCGCGCTTTGGTTTCCGCGTCCTCCATCACCTGCATGCTGCCGGAGAAAAGTGCGCCCTTGAAAAAGGTTTCGTTGCAGTAGTACACCGAGGCCTTCGGATTCTGCCGGAATTGCCCCACACGCTTTGAGCTTGTGTTCGTGGAAAAGTAATGCGTGCGCAGGTCGCCGCCCTTCATCGCGAACATGCATTTGATTTGAGGAAAGCCCTCGTCGTTGACCGAGCCGACGTAGGCAAAGCGGCTGTTTTTCCGCAAAGATTGAATCTCCTGTTTGATGTCCTTAAGCATTTGAATTCTTCCCTTTTGTTAGATTTTTCAGTATTCGCTCTAAGTTTTCTTCAAAGGCCGATATTTCCCCGTTGGAAAAGCCCTCGTAGAAAATCTCATTCATCCGGGCCGACACTTCGTTGTAGCGGGCCCGGAAGCTTTTTGCGCTCTCCGTCAGCGCAATGCGGACGATGCGGCGGTTCGCCGAATCGCGCACGCGCTTGATGTGGCCGGAGGCTTCGAGGCGGTCGAGCATACCGGTGAGCGTGGTTTTGGCCAGCCCGGTTTTTTCCGATAACTCGCTGATGGGGATATTGTCGCTTTCCCACAAAACGAATAAAATGCGCCCCTGCGCGCCATTAAACTGCCGGATGCCATATTCGGCAAGCAGTTTTTCAAACACGCGGCCCTGTATTTGCTTGATTTTACTGATGAGAAACCCGCCGTTTGTTTTTAAAAGCAGTTTAAACACCTCCCATATAGAATAATACTATATAGAACTAATTTCTGTCAAGAAGGGGTTTTGCAATCCGCGGTCGCCTCTGCTACCTTCTGACACCTATAAGTATACCTGTCATTCTGAGAAGCGAAGCGACGAAGAATCTTTGATCAAACGCTTTAAAATAGAAGAAAGATTCTTCGCTTCGCTCAGAATGACACGAAAAACTATAAATGTCCCCTTGTAGTAGGGGCAACCGTCCTCGGTCGCCCGCAAATTGACGAAAACGAAGGGGCTGTTGCAAGGCGTACCGCCATGCAACAGCCCCAGTTGTAAGTTGCCAGTTATTAGTTGTTAGTTCGTTGTATTATTGCCTGCGTGGCAGGCAACAATGATTGAAAGAAGAGAAAATCGCCCGTTTGCAACAGCCTCTTTAATTCGCATATGCGTGTTTTTGCTTCTTGTCTATTCTTTGCTGTTCTCCGCGCTGTCCTCCACGGCTTCACCGGGGGCCTCGGCAGGCTTGCCCTGCGGGGCGGGCGCGGCGTAAAGAGCGGCGGGGGACTGCGGGCCTTGCTGCTGGGCGGGGTGGGGCGCGGCGGGCGCCCATGCCTGGGGGGCCGGGGCGGCGGGGGCGGCCTTGGCGCGCTTGGCCCGGCGCTTGCGGGCGGCGCGCACGGCAAAAAATACGATGATGAGCACGGGAATGGCGACGATAATCAGCATGAGCAGCACAGGCACCAGCCACACCAGGCCCACGCCAAGGTCTTGCAGGAAGCGGCCCGCGGTGCGCCAGCTTTCGCGGAAGGCTTCGGCAATCTCCTCGCCGTAGCTTTGCTCGCCCACGGTGGTGGCTTCCTTCACCTCGCTTATGGTCACGTCTACGGTGGAGTAGGATACCAGACTGTCCAGGCTGCGGCGGCTGCCCTCGTAGCTCTCTATCTGGTATTGCACCTCGGCCAGTTGGTTTTGCACCTCGATGATGTCCGCCAGCCGCGCCGTTTCCTGCATCATGGCCAACAGGCGCGATTCCTGCAGGCGCAGGCTGTTAAGCCGGGCTTCCAAGTCCACAAACTGGTCGGTGACGTCCTGGGCTTGCTCGCTGCGCGACACCACGTTGCCGGCGGCGTCCATCTTTTGCATGAAGGCGGCGTAGTTTTCAGCCGGCACGCGGATGGTGAAATGGGCGTAGCGGTCGCCGGCCTCGGCGTTGCCGGAAAGGTCGGTGTAGGAGATGTAGCCCCCGCTTTCGTCCGCGACCTGCTTGAGGGTTTGGCAAGTCTCGTCAAACACGAGGGATTCCATGCTCACCCAGGCGGTCATGATGATTTTGCGCTCGTCCTGCGGCAGGGTGAGGCTGGGGGGCGAGGCCGCGGCGCCCGGGGCCGCCTGAGGAGCTTCGGCGGGCGCGGCGGGTGCGGCAGCATACTCGTCGGCGACGTCGGCCTCCATCTCCCAGCCAAAGCCCGCCTCGGCTTCGGCGGCGGGGGCGGCCCGGGCGGTGTCCTTCGCGGGGGAGGAAGCGGCGCAGGCACACAGCAGCAGTGCTGCCAGCAAAACCAGTGCAATTGCCGTCAAGCTTTTGTTTTTCATGATGTTCACTCCTTCAATAGAATGTATCTGCATTTTTTCTGCCTTCATTGTAGCCGCCCCGGGCCGGGATGTAAAGCCATGGCGGCTTTGATTTTTTGCGCGCGGCGCGGGCGGGAACCAAGGCCGTGCGGCCTGTGCTTCTATGTACAAAACGCCGCGCGCCGGTCAAAAACACGCAGGTATTCCGTTAACAAAATGATTACAATGCGGCTGGGGCGAAAGCCCGGATTTCAAGAAATTTCTTAAAATTTCATATCGGCATGAAAAACTAGCGAATACGCGAAAAATATTTGTTCACTTTCCAGATGGGCAAGGCTTGCATTTTGGCGGCAATGCGGTTATAATGTGTGCGAAGTGGAGAAAAGTGGGTGAAAGTGGGGAATATCGCTTTCCCGCAGTGCCCGCCCCTTCCACGCCGAAGCTCGGAAAGGGGGGAAAGCTGTGCTCATCGGCGAGTACCGTTGCGCGCTGGATGAAAAGGGCCGGCTGAATTTCCCTGCCAAATTCCGAGACGAGATGGGCGCTCAGTTCATCGTCACCCGCTGGCTGGACGATTGCCTTGTGGCCTTCCCCGAAAACGAGTGGGAGCGCATCAGCCAGCTGCTGGCAGAGAAGGGCGTTGTGAAAAGCCGCGACGTGCTGCGCTTCCTCTACTCCGGCGCGGGCGAGGCCGTACCGGACAAGCAGGGCCGCATCCTCATTCCGCCCCCGCTGCGCGAGCACGCGGGCCTTGAAAGGGACGTGGTGGTTATCGGGGTGGGCGGCCACGCCGAGATTTGGGACGCCGAGGCCTGGCGCGGCATGGCCGGGCGCCTGGGCGGCAACGCCATAGCCGCCACCATGGAAGATTTGGGTATTTAGGAAAAACAACTGGCCGTGCGTCAAACGGCAACGCGCCGGCCCCGGCGGGCCGGCGGCGAAACCGCGAGGCGGCGGCCGACAAAAAGCAAAACCAGCCCTGCCCAAACGGCAACACCCGGCAACGCCGAGATGAAACCGCAAGGGAACAGGGCATTTGGCATAGGAAGAAACCGGATTTTTGTCACCTTTGCCATTTGAGGACGAACACGAGGACACGTCGCGTATGGATTTTACCCACAGGCCGGTGCTGCTGGATGAATGCCTGGAAGCTTTAGCCATAAAACCCGGCGGCGTTTATATGGACGGCACCGCCGGAGGCGGCGGCCACGCCGCGGCCATCGCGCGGCGGCTGAGCGGCGGCCGCCTCTACGCGCTGGACCAAGACCCCGACGCCGTGAAGGCGGCAAGCGAGGCTTTGCGGGGCCTGCCGGCCACAGTGCTGAAAGCCAACTTCCGCGACGCGGCCGCCGTGATGGAAGCCCAGGGCGTGAAGGCTCTGGACGGCGCGCTGCTGGACCTCGGGGTGTCCTCCCATCAACTGGACAGTGCCGGGCGGGGCTTTTCCTACCACGCCGACGCCCCGCTGGATATGCGCATGAGCCAAAGCGGCCCCGGCGCGGCCGAACTGGTGAACGGGCTGGAGCGCCAGGCCCTTGCCGACATTCTGCGGGAATACGGCGAAGAAAAATACGCCTGGCAGATAGCTGGCAAGGTGGTGGCGGCAAGGGAGCAAAACCCAATCGAAACCACGGGCCGCCTGGCTGAAATCATTGCCTCGGCGCTGCCCCCGGCCGAGCGCCGCAAGGCGAAGAACCCCGCCCGCAAAAGCTTTCAGGCATTGCGCATCGCCGTGAACGGCGAACTGGATGCCCTTGGCGAGGGCCTCGACGCCCTCTTCGGCCTGCTGAAAAGCGGGGGCCGCCTGGCCGTCATCAGTTTCCACTCACTGGAGGACAGGCTGGTGAAGCAACGTTTCCGCGCCCTGTGCACCGCCTGCACCTGCCCGCCGGAGCTGCCGGTGTGCGTGTGCGGCGGGGTGGCCAAGGCCAGGCCGGTGGGGAAGGGCCCCGTTGTTGCCCGGCCCGAGGAGCTTGAACAAAACCGGCGCAGCCGCAGCGCCAAGCTGCGTGTGATAGAAAAGCTATAGAAGAAAGGTGGTATTACCGACAAACCAAGGTGATGGGGACGGGCAATGGCCGAGTTTGGCAAGCCCGATTGATGAAGTTCGCAATGAACGGAATCAATTGGTGATTGCTTAGGCCACGGGCCCACCGGGCGGACGGCGCGCGTGGCCGCCGGGCAAGGGATATCCGGGAATCCTTCAGGGAGGGAGGAGGCCCGGGCTATCGGTTCTTCACCTGTTTTGCTATTAAGAGCCTGTAAACACGGGTTCTGTCTGCCGCATACTCTCTCAGGGAAAGGGGGGCTTTGCATGGCACAGCCGGCCTACAACCTAGACCATTTTGCACCGGCGCACCGGGCCGCACCGCGCCGCACGGCCCCCGGCGTGCGGGTGGCCAAGCGCGCCCAAAGCGCCCGCCGCCAGCAAATGGGCAAAATGCTGCGCACCCTGCTGGCCGTGATGGTGCTGGTGGCGCTGGTGAGCGGCGTGTTGTACACCCAGGCCACCCTCACCGAGCTGCAAAGCCAGATAAGCGCACTGGAAGCGCAGCTGAACGAGGAAAAGTCTTATAACTACTACCTCACCTTCGAACTGGACAACATGACCAGCCTGAAAAACATAGAGGAACGCGCCCAGCAGCTTGGCCTTCAGCGCATGGACAACGACCAGATAGTTTATTTCCGCGCGGAGGACGGCAGCGGTATTGAGGTGAAGGAGAACCCGCTGAACCGCCTGCTTGGCAGCATCCAGAACCTCTTTCTCAGCATCGTCGATTACATCACGCCATGAACAAACGATAATTTGTTTAGTATGTTGTCATTTTGTTAAGGTTACTGTCATTCTGAGCGAAGCGAAGATTCTTTCCCCTTGTGTAGATTTAAGCTTCCGGCTCAAAGATTCTTCGCTTCGCTCATAATGACAAGAGGTTTTGATTTGTTATCGTCTTGCCAACCCACAACTCGGCCCAGAGGTGCAAGCCATGAAGCGAAGTGACCAGCCTCAGCCATACGACTACGAACGCGAGCGTCAGCCCCAGGCGGAGCCCGGCCCTCAAAAGGGCCGGAAACCGCCCTCTAAGGGCAGGCCCGTTCTGCTGCGCTGCATTTCGCTGGTGGCGCTTTTCGCGGTGGCCTCGGTGGCGCTGGGGCTGCGGCTGAGCACCTTGCAAATAGACGAGGCCGCCGAGTGGGAGGCGCGGGCCTCGCGCCAGCAGCTGGCCAACATACCCATTGTGCCGCTGCGCGGCAACATCTACGACGCAAACGGCAAGCTGCTGGCCCAAAGCGCCACGGTGTGGACGGTGGAGGCCAGCCCCGAGGCCCTGAACCAGAGCCGCGTGAGCAAGGACAGCGCCGAGCGCGAGGCCGCCCGCATCGCCTCGCGGGAATTTGCCCGCATTCTGGGCCTTGACGAAGACGAACTGTACAAGAACCTCTCCGACAAGGAGAAGATGTACTATAAAGTAAAAAGCAAAATAGAAAAGCCCCTGGCCGACGAAGTGCGCGAGATGAAGGCCCAGTACAACCTCGCGGGCATCTATCTGCGGGAGGACACCAAACGCTACTACCCCTACGAGGAAATGGCCGCCACGGTGCTGGGCTTCACAGGGGAGGACAACAACGGCCTTGAGGGCATTGAGCGGTGGTACGACGAGGACTTGGCCGGCACGCCGGGCCGCACCGTTGCCGCAGTAGACGCCGTGGGCAACGAGATATCCGCCGGCGGCGCCGCCGCCACCTACGCGGCCGAGGACGGCTACAGCCTGGGCCTTACGCTGAACACCGACATCCAGCGCAGCCTTGAAAAGAACCTTGCCGACGCCGTAACCAAGCACAACGCCCGCCAGCGCGGCTTTGCCATTGCCATGAACGTGAACACCGGCGCCATTTTGGCCATTGCGGTGTACCCCAGCTACAACCCGAACCAGCCTTACGAGATTTTGGACGAGGGCGCGAACCAGCTATTGGACGCGCTGATAAGCGGCAGCGACGCCTTCATTGAGCAGCAGGGCCTGGCCCGCACGCTGCAATGGCGCAACAAAGCCCTGGCCGACACCTACGAGCCGGGCAGCGTGTTCAAAATCATCACCGCCGCCGCCGCGCTGGACTCCGGCGTGTATACACAGGAAAGCGGCTTTTACTGCGCCGGCACCATGCAGATTAAGGGATGGGACAAGCCCATCGGCTGTGCCGGCACGCTGACCCAGCAGAACACCGCCCACGGCCAAACCACCCTGCGCAGCGCCCTCATCAACAGCTGCAACATCAGTTTTATCCAGATAGGCGCGGGCCTTGGGCCGGAGCAATGGTACGATTACCTGCGCGCCTTCGGCCTCACCGAGCCCACGGGCGTAGACCTGCCGGGCGAGCCGAGCCAGGCCTCCATAGACGCCCTTGTGTACGGGCCGGACGCGCTGGGGCCGGTGCAGCTGGCAAGCTGCTCTTTCGGGCAGTCGAACAAATACACCGCCGTGCAGATGATAACCGCCGTTTCGGCCGCGGTGAACGGCGGCAACCTGATGCAGCCCTACATTGTGGACAGGGTGATGGACGCCGAGGGCAACGTGATAAAAACCTACGAGCCCGTGGTGAAGCGGCAGGTGATTTCGCCCGAGACCAGCGCGCAGATATGCGATATGCTGGAAGCCATTGTTGCGCCGGACGCGCCGGGCAGCCACGCCTACATAGCGGGCTACCGCGTGGGCGGCAAAAGCGGCACCAGCCAAAAGCTGGACGTGATGCAGCAAGAGGAGCGCGAGGACGCCTTCATATCCTCCTTTGTGGGCTTCGCCCCGGCGGACGACCCCGAGATAGCCGTGCTGCTGGCGCTGGACGAGCCCGAGGACACCACGATGGGCAACTTCTTCGGCGGGCGCCTGGCCGGCCCGGCCGTGCGCGAAATCATCAAGGATTCCTGCGAGGTGCTGGGCATAGAGCCCGTATACCAAGGCGACGCCGAGCTGGCCCGCACCACGGTGAAGATGCCGAAGGTGGTGGACATGGACGTTTCCGCCGCGCAAACCGCGCTGAACGGCGCGGGCCTTACTTACCGGGTGGTGGGCGGCGGGGCCACGGTGACAGGCCAGTGCCCGGCGGCCTACAGCGACATCCCCCACGGCGGCGAGGTGGTGCTGTACACCGACGCCTCCATCCCGCAGGAGCAGGTGACGATGCCCGACGTGGTGGGCCGCAGCGCCCCGAACGCCATTAGCCAGCTAAAGGGCCTTGGGCTGAACGTGCTGACCCAGGGCGCGCCGGATGCCGGCGGCGGCGTGGTGGTGGGCGTGCAAAGCGCCGAGGTTGGCGCCGTGCTGCCCCGGGGCAGCGTGGTGGTGCTGACCATGGAGGACAACACGCGGGTGACGGAGTAGAAACAAAGCTTGCAAACCCTTTTCACATCTGTGTGCTACACTGGCAATTTGGCAAGCGGAGGCCAACGGGCCGCCGAAGGCGGCGGCCCAAAGGACGGTTGTTGGTCGCTAAACCTCAAACATGTCATTCTGAGCGAAGCGAAGAATCTTTGTTTTCTAAGGGCGGATCCTTCGCTGCGCTCAGGATGACAGTCAAATCAGGGGGTGTATGCAAATGGATTACCGCGCGCTTTTGGCGGGGCTTTCCTATACCGGCGCGCCCCCGCCCGGCGAGGGCTTTCTGGTGACGCAGGACAGCCGCAAGGTGACGCCGGGCTGCGTCTTCGTGTGCATCAAGGGCGCGGGCGTAGACGGGCACAGCTTCGCCGAGGCGGCGCTTGCGGCCGGGGCGGGGCTGGTGGTGAGCCAGCGGCCCCTGGGCCTGCCCCGCGAGGTGACGGTACCCGACACCCGCGCCGCCTTCGCCGTGATGAGCCAGAACTTCTTCGGCCATCCCGAAAAGAAGCTGACGCTCATCGGCGTAACCGGCACCAACGGCAAAACCACCGTGGCCAACATCATCAAGCAGACCCTCGGCGGCCTTGGGGTGAAGTGCGGCTTCATCGGCACCATCGGCCCGGAGATTGGCGACGTGGTGCTGCCGGCCAAGTTCACCACGCCCGAGGCATGGGACATGGCCGCCCTGCTGGCGCGCATGGCCGAGGCCGGCTGCACCCATGTGGTGATGGAAGCCAGCAGCCAGGCGCTGGCGCAGGGGCGGCTAATCGGCCTGCGCTTCGCCCTGGGGCTGTTCACGAACCTCTCGCTGGACCATTTGGACGTGCACGGCAGCATGGAGGATTACTTCGCCGCCAAGCGCATTCTGTTTGAGAACAGCGAGGCCATGCTGGCGAACCTGGACGACGAGTACGGCCGCCGCCTGCTGGGAGACCCCGCCCTTTGCGGCCCCGGCGGGCTGCCGGGGCGCTGCCGCAGCTACTCCGTGGCCAGCGACGCCGCCGACTTCACGGCCCGCAATGTGGATTTGCGCGCAAACGGCGTGCGCTTCGGCTTTTTGGGCGAAGGCTTTTTGTGCCCGGTGGCCTTTCCCATTCCCGGCGCGTACAGCGCGGCCAACGCACTGGCCGCCGGCGCGGCCTGCGTGACGCTGGGCTACGCGCCCGGCGAGGTGGCGGTGGCACTATCGGCCACGCGCGGGGTGCGGGGGCGCTGTGAGGTGCTCTGCACCGCCCCCTTCACCGTGATATCGGACTTTGCCCATACCGCCGAGGGCATTGATAAGCTATTGGCCTCGCTGCGGCCCTTTGCGCAAAAGCGGCTGGTGACGCTGTTCGGCTGCTGCGGAGACAGGGAGGCCACGAAGCGCCCCGGCATGAGCAGCGCCGCCATGCGCTATGCCGACGCCATCTTCCTCACCAGCGACAATCCCCGCACCGAGGACCCCTGGCAGACCATCCGCGACGCCGAGGCCCCGCTGAAAGAGGGCAAGGTGCCCTACACCGTGGAGGCGGACAGGGAAACCGCCACCCGCATGGCGCTGGACAGCTTGGGCGAGGGCGACATGCTGGTGCTGTGCAACAAGGGCCATGAGGATTATCAGGTGATGGACGGCTACACCCTGGCTTTTGACGAGCATGAGATATTGAGCGGCTGGCTGCGGCAAAAGGGGATGGAGGCCCCGGCGCGGCCCGGCAAAAGGGCGGGTGAAGCATGAAAAAGCATGTTTGCGGAATGCTGGCGCTGCTGTGCGCGCTGGTGCTGCTGGCCGGAAGCCTGCCGGTATCGGCCAACGACGGGCGCACCATACAAGAGGTGCAGGCGGAGATTGACGCCAAAAAACAGCACCTGACCGATTTGGCCAACCAGATAGAGGACAAGCGGGACGACCGCCAGGCCGCACTGAACGCCTTTGCCGAATATGAGGCCCAATACAACGAACTCCTGGCCCTCATCGACGAACAGGCCGCCCTTATCGACAGCACCGCCGACCGGCTGGACGCAAAGACGGCGGAACTGTCCGACACCATTGTCAGCATACAGGAGAATAAGGAGGAATACACCCGGCGCCTGAGAGCCATTGACAGCATGAACAACTCCAACGCCGTGCTGGCCGCTGTTTTTCAGGGAGATAGCTTTTCCGACATGATGGCCGTGGCCGACGGCCTGCAGCGCATCGCCCGGCGGGACACGGAGTTATTGCAGCAATTGGCCGACCAGCGCGCCACCTACGAGCGCCAGAAGAAAGGCCTTGAGGACGACATTGCGACACTGAACGCGGAGATGGATGAGTTGCAGGCGAACCGCGACTGGTGCGACGAAAAAATGCAGGAGATGCAGGCGCTTATCGACAGCGCCAACTACCAGATACGCCTGAAGCAGCAGGAGAGCGACGCCACCGAGGAAGAGGTGAAGAAGCTGCGGGCCGAGCTGGCCGCCATTTTCGCCAGCCTGCAAAGCAACGGCAGCAAGGCGGGGGACGGCTCCGTGCGCTACGATGGGCCCCTATTGTGGCCGGTGCCGGGCTACGGTACCATCAGCAGCTACTACGGCGTGCCGCGCAGCAACACCGGCACGCACTACGGCATCGACATTCCCGCCCCCGTGGGCACGCCCATCATCTCCTCGGGCAGCGGCACGGTGCTCACCGCCACCTGGCACTACAGCTACGGCTACTATGTGGTGGTAGACCACGGCCAGGGCCTGCGCACCCTTTATGCCCATTGCAGCGAATTGTGGGTGGGCGCGGGCGAAACGGTGGAGGCGGGCGAGGCCATTGCCGGAATGGGCAACACCGGCAACAGCTTTGGCTCCCATCTGCATTATGAAGTACACGAGCACGGCGGCCGCCAAAACCCGCTGGGAAGCGGCTACCTTAACCCTTAGGAAAGCGACGGGAAGTGAAGCATGGAAGCAATTTCGGCGCGGGAACTGCTGAAAGGAATATGGCCCTCCGCCCCGGCGGGCCTCAGCATCCGGGAGGTGGTTACCGACAGCCGCCAGGTGAGCCCCGGCTGCCTGTTTGTGGCCATCAAGGGCGAGCGGGTGGACGGGCACGACTACGCCGCCGAAGCCCTTGAAAAGGGGGCCGCGCTGGTGCTGGCGGCCCGCCCCGTGGAGGGCCTGCCCGCCGACCGCACCGTATTGGCCGACGACGTGCTGGACGCGCTGATTACCATGGGCGGCAACTACCGCGCCCGCTACTCGCCCTTGTTGCTGGCCGTTACCGGCAGCGTGGGCAAAACGGCCACCAAGGAGTTCAGCGCCGCCATTTTCTCCGCCTTTGGCAGCACCCTGAAAACCGAGGGAAACCAGAACAACGAAATCGGCCTGCCGGCCACGCTATTCCGCCTTGACGAAGACACCCGTTACGCCATTGTGGAAATGGGTATGCAGGGCCTTGGCGAAATACGCAAGCTCACGCTGGCCGCACGGCCCAGCGGGGCCATCATCACCAAAATAGGTATGGCCCACCTTGAGAGCCTGGGCAGCCTTGAGAATGTGCTGGCCGCCAAGCTGGAGGTGGGCGAGGGCGTCAGCCCCGGCGGGCCGCTGATACTGAACGGGGACGATGAGCGGCTGCGGGCCATCGCCGCGCCGCAGGGCCTGCAGGTGGTGTACGCGGGCAGCAAGCATCCGGACAACGAAGTGGCCGCCTCCGAACTGCGCCGCGAGGAGCAGGGGATTGTGTTCACCATACAGGACAGGCAGTATGGCAAGTACGAGGCATACATTCCGGCCCTGGCCCGGCATGACGTGAACAACGCCCTGTTGGCCTACGCCGCAGCCACGCGCCTTGGGCTGAACGCCCAGCAGGCCGTGGCCGCGCTGGCCGCCTACCACCCCGCGGCCAACCGCCTGGCCGTGGAGGAAGTGGCCGGCGTGAGCCTGATAAAAGACTTTTACAACGCCGGGCCGGATTCCATGCAGGCCGCGCTGGCCACGCTGGCCGAGTGGCCCGCCGCCGGGCGGCGCATTGCCGTGCTGGGAGACATGAAGGAACTGGGCGCGGTGAGCGAGGAGCAGCACCGGGCGCTGGGCCCGCTGGTGCACAAGGCCGGGGCAGGGCTGCTAATCACCGTGGGGAATTTGGCCGCCCTGGCCGCCGAGGAGGCCGCGCGGCTGGGCCTTGAGGCCCGCGCCTGCCCCAGCAACGAAGAAGCGGCCAAGGCCCTTGCCGGGGCCGCCGCACCCGGCGACGTGGTGCTGATAAAGGCCAGCCGGGGCATGCGTTTTGAAGAAATCTTGGAAGCCTACAAGGCGGCGAAGGAGGGGAAAGCATGACGCGCTGGGCACTGGTTACGGCGGCGTTGGCCTCGCTGGCCGTCGCCGGGCTTTCGGGCTTTGTGCTGATCCCCTTCCTGCGCAGGCTCAAGTTCGGGCAGACCATCAACGAAATGGGCCCGGCCTGGCACAAGGACAAACAGGGTACCCCCACCATGGGCGGCTTCATGTTTATTATGGGCTGCGGCGCGGGGCTGACCGCCGGGCTGCCGCTGCTGGCCGGCGCGGGCTTTGCGGCCCCGGCGGGAGAGTGGCCCGCCCTGCTCTTGGGGCTTTTCACCACGCTGGCCTTTTCGGCCATCGGCTTTGTGGACGACTGGCTGAAGGTGGTGCGCAAGCAAAACCTTGGGCTGCGCGCCCGGCAAAAGCTGGTGATGCAGGGCCTGACGGCGCTGTGCTTTCTGGGCGGGCTGCAGCTGATGGGCCGGCTTTCCACCGTGGTGAACCTGCCCTTTGTGGGCGCGGTGGAGTTCGGCTTGCTGTTTTACCCCCTCGCCTTTTTGCTGATTGTGGGCTTAGTAAACGCCGTGAACCTCACCGACGGCATCGACGGGCTGTGCGGCTCGGTGAGCTTTTGGGTGATGGCCGGTTATCTGCTGATTCTTATCGCCTTCGGGCAGCTGCGGCTGGCGGTGTGGGCGGCGGCGCTGGCCGGTGGCTGCGCGGGGTACCTCTTTTGGAATTTCTACCCCGCCAAGGTGTTTATGGGGGATACGGGCAGCATGTTCCTGGGCGGGGCCGTGGCGGTGACGGCCTTTTGCATGGGCCGGCCCGAGCTGGCGCTGATACTCGGGCTGTGGTACCTCATCGAGGCCGGAAGCGTGATGATTCAGGTGAGCTGGTTCAAGCTGAGCCACGGCAAGCGCCTGTTTAAAATGACGCCCATCCACCACCATTTTGAAATGAGCGGCTGGAGCGAAGTGAAAATTGACATCGTGTTCAGCCTTTTCACCATCCTCTGCGGCGCGGCGGCGTACTTTTATGCCGTAGTGCTGGGTTAAGAACCTGTCATTCTGAGCGAAGCGAAGAATCTTTCCCTTGGTGTTAAGGCGACTTTCCCGGCTCAAAGATTCTTCGCTTCGCTCAGAATGACAGGTAATAAACTTTGCGGTTAATCTATGGAAAGGAGCACGGAATATGGCACAGGCGTCCCCCCTGCTGCGCGGCAGCGCGCAGCGCGCCGAGCAATTGGCCTACGACAGCCGCCAGCGGGCCGAGCAGGCCCGGCGCGAGGCCGAGGCCAAGGCGGCCAAGCCAAGGCTGGGCATCGGGCACATAGACATCCCCATGCTCACCATTGTGCTGGTGCTGCTTTTGTTCGGCCTTGTGATGCTCTTTTCGGCCTCTTACCCCAGCGGCCACCTGCGCCGGGAGGACAGCTACGAGTTCATCCGCGAGCAGGTGAATTTCGCCCTCATCGGCCTTGCGGGCATGCTCATCGCCTCTTTTGTGGATTACCGCATCCTGAAAAAATTCGCCTGGCCGCTGGGCGTGTTGGCCTACGTGCTGCTGATAATCGTACTGTTTATGCCCGCGAAGAACGACGCCAAACGCTGGATATGGCTGAACGCCGAGCAGACTCAGGGATTTCAGCCCAGCGAAATAGCAAAGTTTGCCCTGATACTGCTGTTCGCCAAGATGATTTCCGCCAACCAAAGCCGCATCAAAAGCTTCGAGTACGGCTTTTTGCCCTTCATGATATTGATGGGCATTATGTCCATTTTGCTGATTTTGGAGCCGCATATCTCCTGCACGCTTCTTGTCATCGGCATCGGCCTGTGTATGATGTACACGGGCGGGGGCTCGATGCATTGGTTCCTCTTGGGCGGCGCCGCCGTGCTGGGGGCGGCCTTCCTCACGGTGACGCAATTCCCAAATCTGTTGCCCGCCTACGCGATGGAGCGCGTGGAGATATGGCTGGACCCGCTGGGCTCCACCTCGCAGCGCGCCCACCAAATTGTGCAAAGCCTCATCGCCGTGGGCAGCGGCGGGCTTACGGGGCGGGGCATCGGCAGAAGCGTGCAGAAGTTCCTTTATCTGCCCGAGGTGTACAACGACTACATTTACGCCATTGTGTGCGAGGAATTGGGCATGCTGGGCGCGCTGGCGGTGATGTTTCTGTTCATGGCGCTTTTGGTGCGGGGCATCTTCATCGCCCTGCGCGCGCGGGATAAATTCGGCTCGATGCTGGTCATCGGCATCACGGTGCAAATTGCCCTGCAAGCCCTCTTGCACGTGGCCGTGAACCTGAACGCCATCCCGTCCACCGGCATCAGCCTGCCTTTCTTCTCCTACGGCGGCACCTCGCTGTGCATGCTGCTGGGCGAAGTGGGGGTGGTGCTGTCGGTATCCCGCAAGGCGAATTTGGCCATTGGGCGCAGCGCCCGCCAGCAGCAGGAAGAAAGCCCGCCGGGCGAAGAAGCGCAGCGGGAGGTGGGATGATGCGCGTATTGCTGGCCGCCGGCGGCACCGCCGGGCACGTCAATCCGGCGCTTGCCATCGCGGGGGGCATTGCCCGGCGCTGGCCGGGCGCCGATATTCATTTTGCGGGCCGCCAGGGCGGCATGGAGCGCGACCTGGTGGAAAAGGCCGGCTACCCTTTCCACCACATCGAGGTGCGGGGCATCCAGCGCAGCTTTGCCCCGAAGAACATTGCCCGAAACGCCGCCGCAGCCTGGTACCTGGCCCTTGCGCCGGGCGCGGCCGCCCGCATCTTAACAGCAGTGCGGCCCGAACTGGTGATTGGCGCGGGCGGTTATGTGAGCGGGCCGGTGCTGATGGAGGCCGCGCGGCGCGGCTGCAAGACGGCCATCCATGAGCAGAACGCTTTTCCCGGCGTGACGAACCGCCTGTTGGCAAAGCGGGTGGACGTGGTATTCGCCCCCACCGAGAGCGCCGTGGGGCGCCTGGGCGCGCCGGAGAAAACCGTGGTGAGCGGCAACCCCCTGCGGCCGGAGATATTCGCGCAGAACCGCGCCGCCGCCCGCGAGGCCCTGGGCGCGGGGCGGCGCACGGTGCTGCTGAGCTACGGCGGCAGCCTGGGGGCCATGAAGCTGAACGAGGTGGTGGCCGAACTGGCTGCCTGGCATCTTGAAAACAGGGATTTTTTGCACATCCACGCCACGGGCAGCATTGAAAAGGAAGATTTTGCGCGCCTGGCTGAGCGAAAAGGCATTGCCGGGCGGGATAATTTCGTTATTAAAGAGTTTATTCACGATATGCCGGCCATGCTGGCCGCCGCCGATTTGGTGATATGCCGCGCCGGGGCGCTTACGCTGGCGGAGCTGTGCGCCGTGGGGCGGGCGGCGGTGCTGATTCCCTCGCCCAATGTGGCCGAGAACCACCAATACTACAACGCGCTGGAACTTGCCAAGGCCGGGGCCGCCGAGGTGTTTGAGGAAAAGGCGCTTAGCGGCAAGGTGCTGATAGACGCCGTGGAGGCCCTGACCGCCGACCTCGGCCTGCTGGCCAAAATGGGCGAAGCCGCCAAAAGCCTGGCCCACCCCGAGGCGCTGGACGTGATTGTTGGGGAACTGGAAAGGCTGATGGCGGGGACTGACCTTTAATAAATACAAGGAGGCTGCACGCGCTGGCCAGGAAAGCAAAGCACGCCGCCGGCGAGGCGCCGAAGCGGAAAAAGGGCAAACGCGGCCCGGCGCCTTCTGCGCCGCAGGCCGCCGCGCCGCCGCGCCCCGCGCCCCGGCGCGCCGTGGGGGGCGTGCCCCCGCCCGAGGCCTTCGACACGCTGAAGCGCCGCCCGCCCCCCAACCTGCCCGGCCCCGCCAATGCCCCTCGCCCGCCCGAACCAACACCGGGCAAGGGCGAAAAGAAGAAGCGCCGGCCTGCGCCCGAGGGCGCGGGCGAAACGCCGCCCCCGGAGAAAAAGAAACGCCCCCCCAAGCCCGCGAACCCCACCCGCCTGCGCCGAAGGCGGCGCATTGCGGCGGTGGCGGCGGTGGTGCTGCTCATCGGCGGCGGGGTGCTGCTCAGCGTCAACCTGCTGTTCAAGATAAAAAGCTTCGATGTGGAGGGGGACAGCCCCTACAGCCTTGAGGAGATTGCAGCCGCCTTCGGCCACGCCGAGGGGGACGCCATGTACGGCTTCTCGGCCCAAAACGCCGAAGAGCGCATCGCGGAGGCCCTGCCTTACATCGAAGCCGTAAGCGTGCGGCGGCGCCTGCCATCCACCATCCTCTTCCGCGTGACGCCCGCCACCGAGGCCTACGCCCTGCCCTGGGAGGGGGGCTTTGCCATTTTAAGCGGCCAGCGCAAGGTGCTGCGCCTGGCGGCCGAGGCTCCGGAGGGCCTCATGCAGCTCCGGGGCCTGTCCGGCCTCAACGTGACGCCGGGCCTGCCGCTGGCCCTCACCGAGGAGGCCGCCGCCGGGGCCCAGCCCGAAAGCGGCGCGGCGGACAGCGCCGCCGCGGCCTCCGAATCAAAAACGGCTTCGCAGCCGGATAGTGAAGCCCAGCCGGAGGAGGGCGACGCCCCCGAGGGCGAGGCCCCCGAAGACGCCGAGGGCGGGGACGCTTCCGACGCCGAAGCGCCCGCCGAAGCGCCTGCCGGAGAAGGGCCGTCCCGCGCCGGCCTTCCCGCCGAAAGCTTCGCCGCCATGGACACCCTGCTAACTTCCCTTGAGGCCAACGGCCTTGACGGAGTGGACTGGGTGGAACTGGGCGACCCGCTGGAATCGCTGGGACGGGCGAATCACCGTGCTTTTGGGCGCGCGCAGCGGCATGGACGAAAAGCTGAAAACCACCGTCGTGCTGCTCACAGACACAAGCCAGAACCTCATCGGCCCCGCCGACACCGGCGTTTTGGATATGCGCTACTACCTCGCCACGGGCCGGGGCTTCTTCGAGCCGCAGTAGCCCGCAGGCTAAAAAACATAAATACCACAACATTTTGTGGTGCCACAGGGGTTTGATGCAAATATTTAGTGTGTTTCTGCCGCAAAAGTCTTGATTTCGAGCGTTAAATCTGATATTGTATACCTAAATATAGTATATCGTGTGCTGCGACGGCCCATTATCTAGACAAACCGGGGTGGCAGGGCGCGTTTTCCGGCCGCAAATTGCCCTGCAGGAGGATAGGAAAATGGCATTTGTTCTTGATGAGGAAATGCAAAATGTAACCAACATTAAGGTGGTTGGCGTTGGCGGCGGCGGCGGCAATGCGGTGAACCGTATGATAGAATACGGCCTGCAAGGCGTTGAGTACATCACCATGAACACCGACCAACAGGTGCTGTTCACCTCCAAGGCCACCCAGAAGGTGCAGCTGGGCGCCAAGCTTACGCGCGGGCGCGGCGCGGGGGGAGACCCCGAGATAGGCCAGCGCAGCGCCGAGGAAAGCCGCGACGAGATTGCCGCCGCGCTGAAGGGCGCGCAGATGGCATTTATCACAGCGGGCATGGGCGGCGGCACCGGCACCGGCGCGGCCCCCATTGTGGCCGATGTGGCCAAGGACATGGGCATCCTCACCGTGGGCATCGTCACCAAACCCTTCACCTTCGAGGGCCGGGTGAAAATGTCCAAGGCGGAGGAGGGCATCCGCGCCCTGCTGGAACGGGTGGACAGCCTCATCGTCATCCCGAACGAGCGGCTCAAGCTCATCAGCAGTGAGAAAATAACCATGGCGAACGCCTTTGCCGCGGCGGACAATGTGCTGAGGCAGGGCGTGGAGAGCATCTCCACCCTGGTGAACATCCCCAGTTTCATCAACCTCGACTTTGCCGATGTGCGCAACGTGATGCGCGACGCGGGCTATGCCCACATGGGCACGGGCGAGGCGCGCGGCAGCAACATGGCCGAGGACGCCGCCAACGCCGCCATCACCAGCCCGCTGCTGGAAACCAGCATCTCCGGCGCGCGCGGCGTCATCATCAACGTCACGGCTTCGCCCGATGTATCGCTGGAAGACGTGGAGACCGCCGCCAACCTCATCACCTCGGCGGCCCACCCGGACGCCAACATTATCTGGGGCGCGGCCTTCGACGATCGCATGGCCGACGTGATGTCCATCACCGTGGTGGCCACGGGCTTCGATTCCATCACCTCTGCCCAGGGCGCCGGCGGCGACGTTGCCCGGCCCGAACTGGTGTTCGGCGGGGCGGACAGCGAGGCCTACGGCTCGGCCCTCAGCGACGACGACTACTACGGCCAGCTTATCAAGATACTGAACAATCGCGAGCTTTGAGTAAGAAAACAAACGGTGCTGGCGCAAAGCGTACCGCTTTGCGCCAGCGCCGTTTGTTTGTAATAAGGAGGGAACCGGATGCCGAACATCGTCACCCCGCGCATGCTGCTGCGGGAATATGAGGAAGGGGACTTTGCCGCCCACCACCGCCTGATGAGCGACGTGGACACCATGTTTTTTCTGGACGATGTGATGACCCACAGCGAAGAAGAAAGCCGGGCCAACCTGGTGGACGCCATAGCCCAGCAGACGGCACAGCCGAGAGAACGCCTGTTTTTGGCGGCCACTTTGGCCGAGAGCGGGGCCTATCTTGGTTCGGTGGGCTACACGGTGGAGAGCTTTACCCCGGCGGGCAAGCTGGTGCACGCGGGGTATTTCTACCTGCCGCAGCACCACGGCAAGGGCTACGCCACCGAGGCGCTGGCGGCCCTGCTGCGCTACGCCTTCACCGAGGACGGGGTGTTCCGATTCAACACCGGCTGCTTTGCCGAAAACAAAGCCTCGGAGCGGGTGATGCGCAAGTGCGGCCTGGTGAAGGAGGGGGACTACCCCGAGTGCGCCTGGCTGCATGGCAAAATGCGAGGCCGCCTGGCCTACCGCCTGCTGAAAAGCGAGTGGGAAGCGATGCAATAAGGTTGGAACAATCCTTGTCATTCTGAGCGACCCGCAAGCGGGCTCGCCTGTTTGGCTTCGCCAAACCAGGCTCGGCACAATGTGCCCCCGCGAAGAATCTTTAAGCTATATACAAACGATTAACGAAAGATTCTTCGTCGCTTCGCTCCTCAGAATGACAGGTAAATTTATAGATAACAGAAAATAACAAGGCTCGGCTCTCAGCGTTCGCGCGTCCAGCCGATGCCTGTTTTGACGAGTTTTGCTGGGTTGCCGGCGTAGGCGGCGTGTTCCTCGGTGAATTTCTTTGCCAGCAGGGCGCCCGCGCCTATCACGCAGTGGGCGGGAACCGCGCTGCCCTTGAGGCAAATGACCTTGGTGCCCACCCACACGTGGCTGCCCAGCACAATGTCCGCCGAGGGGTTGATGCGCTTTCCGTCCAAATCGGTAACGGCGTGCGAGTCGCCCGTTCGGAAATGAACATCGCTGGAAAACATGCAGTCGTCACCGATGATGATTTTGGTTCCCTCAATGGCGGCCAGATGCGTTTTGCCGTGTACGGAGCAGCCGCTGCCCACCCGTATTTCATTGCCGTCGTCCTCGATGTAAAACTCGGTGTCGATGAAGAAGGACTTGCCTGAGAGGTGAATAAGGTTGTTGCTGCCGGCAATGTAGAAAGAGCAGCCCTTCAGCGTGCAGAAATCGTCTATGAAGATAGTATTGTTCGTTCCGTAAACCGTGATTTTTGTTCTTTTCAGCAGGCTGGCGCGCACATCGAGCGCGTTGCCCTTTTTGACTTTTATGCGATTGCCGCCCAGCAGGCGGTTGTGCAGGCCCAAAAGGGGCCTGATTTTTTCGGGGTTTTCCGAAACGAAGCGGTGGAAATTCATTTTGCCTCGCCGCCTTTCACCGGTTGAACCTAAATAATCAAAACTGAAAATAGATGAACTGGCTTTGGGCATAGCCGCTGCCGTATACGCCGAACAGAAGCACCGCCAGCACGATGCCCGCGTAGCACAGCCAGCGGAACCAGGCGTTTTGCCCGGCCAGAGCCGCGCCGACGCTGCGGCCCCGGCTGCGCATGAGGGAAACGATAAACACCGCAAGAACACCTGTTGCCAGAACGGCTATGTCCAGCGCGGAGAGGCCGAAGGACAGCAGGGTGCCGTCGAAGAGGGTGCCATAGTCGAAGGCGGTGAACAGCCGCCGAATCATTTCAAGCGCGGCGTTCATGCCGGGGGCGCGAAAGAATATCCAAGCGAAGCACACCAAGGCAAAGGTGACAAGGCGCTGGGCCAGCCGGTACGAAAAAGCGCCGGTGTTTATTTTTGCCTTTTCCGCAAGCCGGCTGCGCAAAGGGCGCAGCGCGTCGCCCGCTATCTGGTAAACGCCGTGCAGCCCGCCCCAGGCCACATAGGTCCAGGCGGCGCCATGCCAAAGCCCGCTTACCAGGAAGGTGACGAGGACATTGAAATATCGGCGCGGGCGGCCTGCGCGGCCGCCCCCCAGCGGGATATACAGGTAATCGCGGAACCAGGTGGAGAGTGATATGTGCCAGCGTGACCAAAAGTCCCGAATGGAGCGCGCGAAATAGGGCTGCCTGAAATTTTCCATCAACTCAAAGCCCATCACCTTGGCCGCGCCAATGGCAATGTCGGAGTAGCCGGAGAAATCGCAGTAGATTTGCAGTGCGAACAGCAGGGTGGCCGCCGCGATGTGCGCGCCGGAGCACTCGGCGTATTCGCCGTACACCCGGTTTACAAGAATGGCGGCGCGGTCGGCAATCACCATCTTCTCGAAAAAGCCCCAGGCCATGCGGATGAGCCCGTCGCGCACGCGGGCGTACTCAAAGCTGTGTGCGCGGCTGAACTGGGGCAGCAGGCTGGGGCTGCGTTCTACGGGGCCGGCCACCAGCTGGGGAAAAAACGAAACAAACAGCGCATATTTGCCAAGGTTTTTCACCGGGGCAATGTCGCCGCGATACACGTCCACGGTGTAGCTTAGCGCCTGGAAGGTATAAAAAGAGATGCCCACCGGCAAAAGCACATCGAAGGCGGGGTGCAGCATCGCAATGCCCAGCGCGGCAAGGACGCCATTCAAGCTGTCCAGCGCAAAATGGAAATATTTGAACAAAAAGAGGATGGCGAGGTTCGAGGTGAAACTCAGGGTTACCCACAGTTTTTTGCGGCGCGCGCCCTCGCGCCCAATCAGCCGCCCGGAGGCGTAAGTGATGAGGGTGGACGCGGCCAAAAGCAAGGCATAGCGCGGGTTCCAGGCCATGTAGAAATAGTAGCTGGCAAGAAGCAGCCACACCCAACGCAGGCGCTGCGGCAGCACAAAATATCCCAGCACCACCAGGGGAAAGAAAAACAGGAAGTGGACGGAATTGAAAAGCAAGGCGTGCCTCCCAAGCTTGTGTTCACAATCAAATCTATAGTCAGTGGTTCTTACCCGGTAAGATGGCCGTTCAGGGCAGGAAGGGGGCAAGATCCTCCGCAAGCCGCCGGGTGCGAAGGGCCGCCCCCTCATCATTCAGGTGGAAGCCGGTGTCGTAAAACAGCGCCTCGGAGTACACATGCCCGGCCAAACGAGACACCACCGGGAAATTCAGCCCGGCTTCCAACGAAGCTTGAACGGCCTCCAAATCAGGAGTGGCGGCATTTTCATACACCGGAGGGCAGCCCATCAGCACACTGGCGCCTTTTTTGGCGGCTTTTCCATGGTAAGCGTTCCAGTAGGCCGCCATGGCGGGAGACAAAGGCCCCGAATGGAAGGCCGCGTCCGCCAGGCTTTCGGGATTTAGGGTGTCCTTGCGCGGGTAGGCGAAGTCGCCGTATTCATTGAAATATTCCCGCTTGAACATAATGTCCCCATAATCGCCGTTGCCCGCGCCAAGCAGCCATAAATCCAGCGCCCTGCGGATGTAGCCGGGAAAGGCGGCGGCCATGCCGGGCAGATTTTGCAGACGCATACCGCGCCACAGCGCCGCGTGGTTTTCCAGCGTGGTCCAGGCCATCACGCTGTCGGGGATGCCCGCGTTCGCGTAATCGTAGGATTCAGGCAGCAGTACAATGAAATCCCCTTCGTGCAGATAGGGCAGCAGCATATCGGTGTAGAAGCTTTGCCCCAGCGCGCCGTGCAGCCCGAAGTTGACCACCGGCAGCCCGCATTCGGCCTCCAGCGCGGCGCTGTTGAACCCAAAGGCGACGTTGGAATCCCCTACGAGGATGAGGCGCGGGCCGTCCAGCGCCTCAAGCCGGGCGAGTTTATCCAGAATGGCGGCGTTGTATATCGTGGTATAGCGGGGCATCACCGCGGCGCCAAGGAAAAGGAAAAGAGCCAAAACCAAGGCGAGGCCCTTGAAAATAAGGGGCAGCGCCGTACTTTTGGCCGCTTTGACTTCTTCCATCATTTGTTCACCGCGCTGGTGCCCTTTTCCAGCAAATAGCTGGCTTCCAAATCGGCGATGTGCAGCTTCACCCCGAGGGGGTAGCTGCGCCAGGCGTCGCTGATGGCGTAGCTGCCGCCGCGCACGGCGTCGTCGAAGCCGCCCATGTGCCAGCGGATGGCCACGGCCTCGGGCAAACTCAGGCGCATGCGCCGCTCGATGAGGAAGACGCTTTTTTCGCCGTGGCCGTAGGGGAAGCCGTCCTGCACGGTGAAGGTGGGCACCTTATTCCATGCGCCGGTTTCGTCGTCCTTCACGTTGCGGAAGCCGGGCTTGTAAAAGTTGGCCTTGCACAAATCGTGCAAAAGCCCGCACACGGCCAGGCTCTCCGGCCCTTCCTCGGAATCCGCAAAGCGGGCCAGCAGCACGTTCGCCACGTTCACGCTGTGCATCACAAGGCCGCCCTCGCAGGCGCCGTGGTAGCGGGTGGAGGCCGGCGCCGTAAAGAAGTCGGTGCTGTGTATCCAGCTAAGCAATTTATCGGCCCCGGCGCGGGTGATGTGCCGGTTATAGAGGGATTCGAACTCGGCCTGCCAGTCCTTTGCGGACTTCGCCGCGCTCAAATTTCCATCTCCTCCAACACGCCCTTCAAAATGGCCAGTTCCTCGGCTGTCATGCTGATGCCCTTGCCCATTTTGCTGCCGTCGGGGCTCCAGTCTCGAATGTCGTACTTGGGTTCGCGGTCGTTCCAGCTCACCATGTTCAGCTGGCGCTCCCAGCCGTTGGGGTTCTGGCTCAGCACCGCAATGCGCTCGGTTATCTCGTATTTGAAATCGGCCATGTGTGTAAACCTCCAGTATTGTTTGCGTATATCCGTATCCAGCACGTCAATGCTGGTTTCGGGCCTTGTGTGTATTTCCACCTCGCCGCCGCTCTCGGCCGTGAAAACATGGGGGTCGGCCACGGCAAGGCCATCTGCGGTGACGGTGATGGCATTGTAGCGCCGAAGGGTGACAAAGCTGCCGCTGCCCCCGTTGCGCAGGATAAGCGCGTCCTCGCCGTTCAGGTTGTACTCAGCGGAAATAAGGCAGGAGGCGAAGCTTTTGTCTCGCACCAGCGTGATGACGCAGGGTTCCTCCAGGCAATCGGAGGGCGGGGGCGCAAGGGTGGCGGGCATGCCCAGCGGCTCGCCGTCTTCGCCGTATTCGCCGGTGGGCAGCAGGTAGGGCGGAAGGCCCTTCGGCGGAAGCGGCTGGCCCCGGGTGGCGATGGCGCGGGCCAGAAGCCCGCCCAGCAATAGGGCCAGCAAGACGCACAAATGGATTGCCAGCATATTGCGATGGCCTATGGTAACCATCAGCATCACCAGCCCTGCAGCCAGCGCAAACATGAGGAATAAAGTGTATGCGATGGCCCACAGGCCGCTTTTGCCCCTTGCCTTGGCCGCCCGTTCGCACGAAAGGCAAAAGGGTACGCCGATGAGGCTGGACAGGAAGACGAGCAGGTTGTTGGGCAAGGGCACCTCCTGTATGGACAGTTTAGTCTTTTGCGGGGTGGCGCACTTGATAACCGAGGGAGGCCAGGCTGTCGCCCAGGTGCACGTTCTCCACAGTCACGCCGGGGCCGCCGGCGGAAAAATCGTAGTGGGAAAAGTTCCAAAAGCCCTTGATGCCCTGCCGAAGCAGAGTGGGCGCCAGGGCGTGGGCGCTTTCCTCGGGGATGCACAGCACCGCCACCTGAGGGCCGTGGGCCTCGCAGTAGGCCGGCAGGGTCGCCACGTCGCGCACTGTCAGTTCCCCCAGCAGCGAGCCTATCTCAACGGGGGAATTGTCGAAGGCGGCCACCAGCGAAAAACCTTCGGCTTCGCGGGCGAGAAAGCCCGAGATGGTGCGCCCCAGGCGGCCTGTGCCGATGAGGATGGTATCGAGCTGGCTGCCCTGGAAAAGCAGCTGTTCAAGCTCGGAGGCCAGCACGGCAACGTTGTAGCCCACGCCCTGCTGGCCAAAGCCGCCAAAACAGTTAAAGTCCTGCCGCACCTGGCTGGCGGTGGTGCCTAAAATAGATGCCAATTCGCTGGAGGAAACGGTTTTCAGCCCGCCGCGCTGAAGGCCCAGCACATAGCGATAGTAGCGCGGCAGGCGCTTGATAACCGGCAGCGATATCTTGTTGCTTCCCGGATTAGCCATAGCCGGCCTTACCTCCGTTTTTTACAGGGCAATGGTGTCCATGACATATTGGCCGAAGGCGGCTGAAGTGGCGCCGCTGTCTCGCCCGGTGACGGTGAGCTTCTTTTCGGTGAACATGCACTTGTCCAGTGCGGCTTCCAGCTTGTCGGCCTTTTGCGTTTGGCCGATGTGCCGCAGCAAAAGCACACTGGCGCGCAGCATACTGCAGGGGTCGGCGTATTGGTCGCGGCCTTCGGCCACCATGCGCGGGGCGCTGCCGTGAATGGCCTCGAACATGGCGTACCGCTTGCCTATGTTGGCGCTGCCGGCGGTGCCAACGCCCCCCTGGAACTCGGCGGCTTCGTCGGTGATGATGTCTCCGTAAAGGTTGGGCAGCACGAAAACCTCAAATTCCCGGCGGCGTTTTTCGTCTACCAGCTTGGCGGTGGTAATGTCGGCATACCAGCTTTCGGCGGCGATGCCGGGGTAGTCTTTGCCCACTTCCTGGCAAAGGGCGAGGAACTTGCCGTCGGTGGCCTTGATGACGTTGGCCTTGGTGACGATGGCCACCTTGCTTTTGCCGTTCTTTTTGGCGTGCTCAAAGGCCAGGCGCGCGATGCGGCGGGTGCCCTCGGTGGTGGTGATGGTGAAATCCACCGAGACGCCGTCCTCGGCCTCGAAGCCAAGCGCGCCCACGGCGTAGCTGCCCTCGGTGTTCTCGCGGAAGAAGGTCCAGTCGATGCCCTCGGCGGGCACCTTCACCGGGCGCACATTGGCGAAAAGATCCAACTCGCGCCGCATGGCCACGTTGGCGCTTTCAATGTTGGGGCCTTTGTAGGCGGCATCCGGCGTGGTGGTGGGGCCCTTGAGGATAACGTGGCAGTCTTTGAGGGCGGCGAGCACGTCGTCCGGGATGGCCTTGCCGGCGGCGATGCGGTTTTCGATGGTGAGGCCGCCGATGGTACGGAACTCCACGCGGCCAGCGGCCACTTCGTCCCGCAAAAGGAAGCGCAGTACGTCCTCGCTCACCTTGGTGATAACCGGGCCGATGCCGTCGCCCCCGCACACGCCGATGACGAGCGTGCCGAGCTTTTCATAATCCACAAAGTCGCCCTGGCTGCGCATGGCGGCCACGCGCCGGCGCTGAAGCTGCAATACCTCTGTCATTCGCTGCTGGGCCTGTGCGTCGCTAAACAATGGTGTATCCTCCAAAATGATTAATTGGTTGCTTCGCTGGAAGCGGGTTGGCGGGTGCTGCCGCTGCCGTAGATAAGGTCGCGGATGGGGATGAATTCCTGGTGGCCGGCCCAAAAGTTGGCGGCGGTGATGAGGGCGTATTCGGGCATGCTGACGAAACGGGAGTCGTAGCTTTGCACACTGTCGGCGGCGGGGTCGTAGCCGGGCTCCACCAGCTCTCGGCGCACCCATTTGTCTCCGCTGCGTACCAAAAACACGCCCTCGCCCTCGGCAAATATGGAGACGTTTTCGCCGAGGTCCTCGGTGTGCAGCTGGGTGGCGGCGCCGGTGGCGGGGTTGATGGCAAAGGTGCTGTTGTTGCGCCCGTCGCCGGCCGCAAACTCAATGCGGACGAGGCCGCCCCAGCCCGCCGTGGGCATTTGGGCGAAATCGTAACGCTCGGGCGCGAAGCCCCGGGCCAGTACGGTGGCCTCGCCGGTTTCGGCGCTAAGGGCGTAAAGGCTGCCTTCATCGGCGTTCCAGTAATACACGCTGCCGCCCTGCACCACCACGGGCTGGCCCTGGGTATAGCTGAACAAATCGCTGCGCTTGCCCGAGGCCATGCCTTGCTTGAAGAGGGTGAAGCTGCGGTTGTCCCACGCGGCGTTGAAGCCGGCGTCGCCGGTGGGGGGCAGGGCGGCGGCGGCCAGCACAATGGGCCCCATGGCCCAGTAGCCCTCGATGCTGTACTCCCAGCCCGGCTCGTAGCAGTGCAGCACCTCGTATTCCATGCTGGCGGCATTCAGGCGCAGCAGAGAGTAGTGGCTTTCCTCGCCCGCGTAATCCTGCGCGATGAAGATGAGGGCCTCGCCGTCCCACAGCGCCGCGCCCGTAAGCTGAAAGGCCATGCTTCGCGGGAACGTGCAGCGACAAGGTTCGCTGCCGTCGGCATTCAGGCGCAGCACGCTGGCCGCGCCGGCTTCGCCGGCGTCCTCGGCAGCGGCGCGCTGATGGAAGATAAACAAATGCTGCCCGGCCCACACCGGGGAAACGCCGCCCAGCACCCCGGCCAGCTTGCCGGCCAGGCCCGCCACCTGCTGCTCGAGGTTCGGCAGGAAGTTCATGCTGCGCGCGTCGTAGTCCACATAGGCCACGTCGGCCGAGGTGTCCCCGTGGGTGATGATGTGGTAGCAGCCGAAGGCGTTGCCCGAATAGCCGGAGGAAATGGTGCGGCTGGCCACACTCAGCGTGAGAGGCAGGTCCTCGGCGGGCGGTTCGTCCGGCTGCGGCGCTTCGCTCTCCTGGGCGGGCAGGGAAGCCGGGGCCGGGGCCGACGAGGCGGCGGAGGCCGGCGGCGCGGCCATGATGATGGAGCGGGAGTTCGCGCTTTGGCCGCAGGCACCAAAAAAGCCCAGGCCCAGCACGGCGCAAAGCAGCCCCGCCAGTTTCTGCTTCAAAGTGGGTTGCGTTCGGTTCATTTATTCCCCTGTGTCGGCTGCCTGGGATTCCCCGGAGCTTGCCTTGGTGTGGTTCAATAGTCCCCCGGCCCGGATGACGGCGGCCTGGCGGGGCGAGATATCGCACTTGAGGCTCAATTCCGCGCCGGTGGTGTTGTTGCGCAGGGACACAACGCCGCTGTCCAGCCCGGCAAAGATGCCGGACAAAGTGAGGCTGTGTTCCTCGTTGATTTCGTCGGCGCCGGCGGCGCTGGCAAATTCCAGCGGCAGGATGCCGGCGTTCACCAAATTGGCCTTATGGATGCGGGCAAAGCTTTGGGCGATAACGGCCCGGATGCCAAGGTAGAGCGGCACCAGCGCGGCGTGCTCGCGGCTGGAGCCCTGCCCGTAGTTCGCGCCGCCCACGATGAAGCCGCCGCCCGGCGAGGCTTTGGCGCGCTGGGGGAAGGCGGGGTCTACGCCCTCGAAGCAATACTGCGCCAGATGGGGGATGTTGGAGCGGTAGGGCAGTATCTTGGCCCCGGCGGGCATAATGTGGTCGGTGGTGATGTTGTCGCCCACCTTCAGCAGCACCGGCAGGTTCAGTTCGTCCGGCAGGGGCCGGGCCACGGGCAGGGGCTTTATGTTCGGCCCGCGCTGCACCTCGATGTTCCGGCTTTCCGGCTCGGGGGCGGGCAGGTCAATCATGTTGTCGTTCACGGCAAAGGCCGCCGGCAGCGCGAAGGGCTGGGCTTCGGCAAGGCCGCGGGGGTCGGTGATGCGGCCCGAGAGGGCCGAGGCGGCGGCGGTTTCGGGGCTTACGAGATAGACCTGCGCGTCGGCGGTGCCGCTGCGGCCCTCGAAGTTGCGGTTGAAGGTGCGCAGGGAAACGCCGCCGGAGGGCGGGCTTTGCCCCATGCCGATGCAGGGGCCGCAGGCGCATTCCAGCAGCCGCGCGCCCGAGGCGAGGATGTCGGCCAGCGCGCCGCTTTCGCTCAGCATGGCCAGCACCTGGCGGCTGCCGGGGGAGATGACAAGGCTTACCGAGGGGGCCACGGTGCGGCCCTTGAGAATGCGGGCCACGGCCATGAGGTCCGCCAGCGAGGAGTTGGTGCAGCTGCCGATGCAGACCTGGTCTACTTCAATGTGCGAAAGCCCGGCCACCGGGGCCACGGCGTCGGGGCTGTGGGGGCAGGCCGCCAGCGGCGCAAGGGTGGAGAGGTCGATGGTGATTTCCTCGTCGTACACGGCGTCGGCATCGGGCGCAAGGGGCACAAAGTCTCCTTCGCGGCCCTGGGCCGCCAAAAAGGCGCGGGTGTTTTCGTCCGAGGGGAACAGCGAGGCCGTGGCCCCAAGCTCGGCCCCCATGTTGGTGATGGTGGCCCGCTGGGGCACCGAAAGGGCCGCCGCGCCGGGGCCGGCGTATTCAACGATTTTGCCCACGCCGCCCTTGACGGAAAGCCGGCGCAGCACCTCGAGGATGATGTCCTTCGCGCCCACAAAGGGCGGCAGGCTGCCCGTGAGCGTGACGCGAAGGGCCTTGGGCATGGGGATGTAGTAGGCTCCGCCGCCCATGGCAACGGCAACGTCCAGCCCGCCGCTGCCCATGGCCAGCATGCCCATGCCCCCGGCGGTGGGGGTGTGGCTGTCGCTGCCAATCAGCGTTTTGCCCGGCGCGGCGAAACGCTCCAGATGCACCTGATGGCAGATGCCGCAGCCGGGCCGCGCGTAGCGCACGCCTATTTTTTTGGCGATGCTTCTGATGAAAGCGTGGTCGTCGGCGTTCATGAAACCGTTTTGCAGGGTGTTGTGGTCAATGTAGGCCACGCTCAGCTCGGTTTTCACCCGCGGGATGCCCATGGCCTCGAACTCAAGGTAGGCCATGGTGCCGGTGGCGTCCTGGGTGAGGGTTTGGTCGATGCGAAGGCCCAGCTCGGCGCCGGGTTTCATCTCCCCGTCCACCAGGTGGGCCGCAATGATTTTCTGCGCCATGGTTTGTCCCATGCGTCCATGCCCCCTCTGCGATTCTTTTCATTTTTACTTTAGTTACTATACAGTAAGGGAAAAGGGTTTGTCAAACTATTGGCAAAGTGCCCGCGCGGAACAAATAGCTTTGCAATGGCCTCTAAATGTGGTACAATCATAGCTGAATAAGCGGATGGTTGAACTATATTTTGTGGGGACGGGGGTGCGGGCCGAATGGGCGTGCTGGACGGGCTGTGGCAGGGCATTATTCAGGGGCTTACGGAGTTCCTGCCGGTGAGCAGCAGCGGGCATCTGGCCCTGTACCAATACTTCTCCGGCACCGGCGGAGAAGAGTCCCTGTTTTTCAGCCTGATGCTGCACCTGGGCACCTTGGCGGCGGTGATAGCCGCTTACTACGAGGATTTGTGGGCCATGCTGAAGGAAGCGGGCCGTATGCTGGGCGAAGTATTCACCGGGCGGTTCAGCACCCGCACCGACAACCCTGAGCGCAAAATGATTTACATGCTGTTTTTGGCCTGCCTGCCCATGGTATTGGTGCTGCCGCTGCAATCTGTGGTGGCGAAAATGTCCGGAGATAAAGATATCGTGGCCGAGGGCGCGTGCTTTTTGCTTACGAGCCTTTTGCTGTTTGCGGCCTGCAAGGCCCGGCCCGGCCGGGCGGGTATAGGCAGAATGAAATCGCGGCAGGCCCTTGCAGTGGGCTTGGCGCAGGGTGTGGCGAGCCTGCCGGGCATCTCCCGCTCGGGCGCAACGGTGTCCGCCGCCATGATGCTGGGCTTCGAGCGCGCCTTTGCCGTCAAGTTCAGCTTTTTGCTGGGCATACCGGCCATATTGGGGGGCGTGGTGTTTGAACTGGGCGACGCCGCCGAGCAGGGCGTTGCGGTGGCCTTCTGGCCGCTGGCCGTGGGCATGCTGGCGGCGGCGGTGGTGGGCTATTTGTGCATTCGCCTCGTGCGCTGGCTGGTGCTCAGCGATAAGTTCATCGTCTTTGCCTGGTACACGCTGGCCCTGGGGGTCGTGGTGGTGATTCTGGGCATTGTGGGCCACCTGAGCGGCTGGGGCTATGGGGCCTTTGCGCCCAAGGCCCCACTGTGAATATTATTTATTTCGGAGCGAACTGTCATGGCAGCCAGAAAACCGGCCTCATCGGCCAAAAAACCCGCAAACGGGGGCAAAGCGCCCTCCGGCGGGCATAAGCGCGCCGCCTCGGCCGACCTTGACCGCCGCTGGGCCATTTTGCTGTTTGGCCTGGGGCTGTTTTTTCTGGTGTTTGCCGCCGTGCCGGGAGAGAACGGCTGGGCCTGGGCGCGGACCAATATCCTCTTTGGCGCATTCGGCATCGGGGGCTGGCTGCTGGGGCCGCTGGTGGTGTGGTGGGCGGTGCTGGTAAGCATGGAGAAGCCCTTCTTTGGCCCGGTTATCAAGGGAGTGCTGCTGCTGTTCGCCCTTTCGGGTGCGGCGCTGGTGTTTAGCCCCGTTGATTTTGAAGGCCTCAAGTTTGGCGAGGTGCTGGCCGCCCTGCACACCAGCGGGCGGGACGGCGCTTTTGGCGGCGGACTCACCAGCCTGCTATTGGGGGCCTCGCTGCTGGCGCTGTGCGGCAAAACCGCCGCGCGGGTGCTGCTGGTGCTGGCGGTGGTCATCGCGGTGATGGTGTTTGCCGGCGTGACGCCCGGCGACGTGGTGCGCTTCTTCCAAAGCCTTGGAGACCGCCTGGCCCACCGCATGGACGAGGACGAGGAATACGGGCAGGATGAGGCTCCTTTGGAGGAGACGCGCCCCGCCGCGCCGCCGCCCCAGCCCCTGCCGCAGCCGCCCCCGCCGCGGCAGCCCCGCCGCACAAGGGTGGTGGATGTGCCGCTGGACGGCCCGGCTGCGCCCGGACGGCGGCGCAGCGCCGTGGACGTTCCCCTTGGGCCGGAGGGCCCGGCGGTGCAGCCCGGCCCGCAGCCCAACCGCCCGGTGGACATTGGCCCCGGCGGCACCTTTGGCAAGGCCGCCGTGGATGCCACGGAGGAATACGGCCTGGGGGATTATGTGCCCCTGGTGCCCTTCAACCCCTATTCGCGGGAAAAGCTGCCCGAGGCCGAAAACGACCTTCTGCTGTTTGGCGAGCACGACCCCTATGCGTATCTGGGGGGCGCGCAGTCCAAGCTGCCGCGCGGCACCTTAATGGATGTGGAGTACATTCCCCCGGCGGATAAGAACTTCGATTTGTTCCACACGCCCAGCCTGCCGGGGGCCGCGCCCGGCCCGGCCCGCCCGCCCGCCGCCGCGCCCCCCGTGGCCGGGGCGGTGGTGAACGGCGCGCGCAGCGCCGCCGAGGAACACTATGTGAAGCCCACCCTGCCCGGTGCGCCCGATGCGCCGCCGCCTGCCGCCGCAAGGCCCGCCGCCGGGGCAAGCGGCGAGCCTACGGTGGACGAACTGATAGAAAAAGCCGCCGCCAAGAAGGGCGATGCCGCCTCGCGGGACACGCGCGAGCAGGACGGCGTGGAACCCTACGACTTCCCGCCCATCGCCCTTTTCGACCAAGCGCCCCCCGTGGCCACGGCGGGCGTACGGGAGGAAATGAAGCGCACGGCGGATTTATTGGTGAGCACGCTGTCCAGCTTCGGGGTGGAGACGCGCATTCTGGACGTGACGCGCGGGCCTTCGGTGACGCGCTACGAGGTGCAGCCCCAGGCGGGCGTGAAAATCAGCCGCATCACCAATTTGGCCGACGACATCGCCCTCAACCTGGCTGCCGCCGGGGTGCGCATCGAGGCGCCCATCCCCGGCAAGCCCGCCGTGGGCATCGAGGTGCCGAACAAGGTGAAGTCGACGGTGTCCATCCGCAGTATTTTAGAGAGCAACACCTTCGCCTCTGCCGCTTCGCCCCTGTCCATCGCCCTGGGTAAGGATATTGCCGGCGACGTGGTGGTGGCCGACCTTACCCGTATGCCCCATCTGCTGATTGCCGGCAGCACAGGCAGCGGCAAAAGCGTTTGCGTCAACTCCATTATCATGAGCTTTATGTACAAAAACGCCCCCGAAGACGTGCGCATGGTGCTGATAGACCCCAAGGTGGTGGAACTGGCCGAGTACAACGGCATCCCCCATTTGCTGATACCCGTTGTCACCGAGCCGAAGCAGGCGGCCAAGGCCCTGGGCCAGGCCGTGGCCACCATGGAGCAGCGGTACCATCTCTTCGCCGAGCATAACGTGCGGGACATCACCGCCTTTAACAAGCTGGCCCGGCGCGACGGCAGCATTGAAAAGCTGCCCCACATCGCCATTGTGATAGACGAATTGGCCGATTTGATGATGACCGCCGGCAAGGACGTGGAAAACTACATCTGCCGCATTGCGCAGAAGGCCCGCGCCGCCGGCATGCACCTCATCGTGGCCACCCAGCGCCCCAGCGTGGACGTTATCACCGGGCTGATCAAGTCGAACATTCCCTCGCGCATCGCGTTTGCCGTGAGCAGCCAGGTGGACAGCCGCACCATTTTAGACGGCGCGGGCGCCGAAAAGCTGCTGGGCATGGGGGATATGCTGTTCATGCCCATCGGGGCCAACAAGCCCGTGCGCGTGCAGGGCACCTATGTGAAGGACAAGGAAATTTCAGCGGTGCTGCGCTATGTGAAAAAGCAGGCCGCCGTCAGCTACGACGACGCTTTTCTGGCCGAAATGGACAAGGTGCAGCTTTCCGGCGCGGCGGGCGCGGCCGACGCCGCCGACGACGAGGACGGAGGCAATCTGCTGGCCGACGCAACCTTTCAAAGCGCCGTGGACATGGCCCTGGACGCCGGGGAGATATCCACCAGCGGCTTGCAGCGCCGCCTGCGCCTGGGCTACGCCCGCGCCGGGCGCATTGTGGACCAAATGGAGCGCATGGGCATTGTGAGCGAGCCGAATGGTTCGAAGCCCCGGCAGGTGCTCATCAGCCGCCAGCAGTGGCAGGAAATGGTGATGAACGCGCATGAGTGAGGCCGCATGGCTTTGATATTCGCTCTAAGCGAATAACAAATGTCATTCTGAACGCAGTGAAGAATCTTTGAGTCGGTTAGCAATTATCTATGCGAAGGGAAAGATTCTTCGCTTCGCTCAGAATGACAGGATGTTCGTTGCCCCCGCTTGCCAAGAACTTGAAAAGTATAAGGAATGCCTGTGAACCAAAATGTTTTCCTGCCGATTAATGCCGAAGACGCCCGCGCCCGTGGATGGGAGCGGGTGGATTTTGTGCTGGTGAGCGGCGATGCCTACGTGGATCACCCCTCCTTTGGCGCGGCGCTGCTGGGGCGCATGCTGGAAGCCCAGGGCTACCGCGTGGGCCTGTTGCCCCAGCCGGATTTTTCCTCCCCCGAGGCCTTTAAGGAATACGGCCGGCCGAGGCTGGCCTTTCTTGTGTCCGGCGGCGTGGTGGACAGCATGGTGGCCCACTACACCGCCGCCGGGCGGCTGCGCTCGCAAGACGAATACAGCCCCGGCGGAGAGGCCGGCAAAAGGCCCGACCGCGCGGTGGAGGCCTATTCCCGCTTGGCCCGCGCGGCCTGGCCGGATGTGCCCATCGTGATAGGCGGGGTGGAGGCCAGCCTGCGCCGCTTTGCCCACTACGACTATTGGGAGGACGCTGTGCGCCCCTCCATTTTGCTGTCCTCCGGGGCGGACATGATTAGCTACGGCATGGGAGAACACAGCCTTGCCGAGATAGCCCGGCGGCTGGCGCAGCGGGCAAGGGGCGGCGCGGCGTCGCGCGGCGACGTGCCGAGGCTTTTCGGCATACCCGGCACGGCCCATTTGTGCGGCGCGCTGGGCCTGCCCAAGGGCTATGTGGAATGCGCCGGCTACGCCAAGGTGCGCGAGGACAAAACCGCCTACGCCAAGGCCTGTGCCCTGCAAATGGATCAGCAAGACCCTCTGACTGCAAAACCCCTTGCGCAGCGCCACGGGGAACTGTATCTGGTGCAAAGCCCCCCGGCTGCGCCCCTCGCCACCGAGGAGATGGACGCCCTGTACGCGCTGCCCTTCACCCGGCGCTGGCACCCGGCTTACGACGCTGCCGGCGGCGTGCCGGGGCTGGAAGAGGTGGAGTTTTCCCTCACGCACAACCGGGGCTGCTTCGGCGGCTGTAACTTCTGCGCCATCACGCTGCACCAGGGCCGCCGGGTGCAAACCCGCAGCCACCAAAGCGTGCTGGCCGAGGCCGAGGCCCTCACCAAAATGCCGGGCTTCAAGGGCTATATCCACGACGTGGGCGGCCCCACGGCCAATTTCCGCGCGCCGTCCTGCGCGAAGCAGGCGGGGCAGGGCCTGTGCGGCGGGGGCAAAAAATGCCTGGCCCCCGGCCCCTGCCCAAGCCTGAGGGTAGACCACAGCGACTACCTGGCCCTTTTGCGCCGCCTGCGGGCGCTGCCGGGCGTGAAAAAGGTGTTCATCCGCAGCGGCATCCGCTACGATTACCTCGTTTACGACAAGGACGAAAGCTTTTTTAAGGAACTGGTGGAGCATCATGTGTCCGGCCAGCTAAAGGTGGCGCCGGAGCACTGCGCCCCGGCGGTGCTGAAGGCCATGGGCAAGCCTTCCATCGGCACCTACGAGCGGTTCGCGAAGCAGTTTTTTGAGCTGACGCGCGCGGCGGGCAAGGAGCAGTACCTCGTGCCCTATCTTATCTCCGGCCACCCCGGCAGCACGCTGAAGGACGCCGTGGCCCTGGCCGAATGGCTGCACAAAAACCGCCTGCGGCCCGAGCAAGTGCAGGACTTTTACCCCACCCCCGGCACCGTGAGCACCTGTATGTACCACACAGGGCTGGACCCCTTCACACTGAAGCCCGTTTATGTGCCGCGCGATGCCGAGGAAAAGGCCATGCAGCGTGCGCTGCTGCAATACACCCAGCCAAGGAAACGCGAGCTGGTGCTGAAAGCCCTGCGCAAGGTTCGCCGGGAGGATTTGATTCCGGTACTGCTGGGCGGGCCTGCAAGGGCGGGCGGCGGTAAGCTTCGGGCAAAGGCGGCGGGAAAGCCCGCAGCAGAACCCGCAGGAAAGCCCACAGCAAAACCCGCAGCCAAACCCGCAGGAAAGCCCGTGCCCGGCCCCAAACCCAAATGGAAAGAGAAACATTAAACATGGCCCGCATGAGCAAAGCCCGGCTGGAACGGCGGAAGAAAAAGCGCATGGCGCTGGCACTGGCGGGGCTGGTGCTGGCGGTGCTGCTGTGCGCGCTGATGCTGGCGGTGCCGGGCTTTTCGGCGGGGCTGTACCGCGTGCTGGGCATTACGCGGGGGGCGGTGGTGCCATCCACCGGGCAGCAAAGCCCCAGCGCCGTGCACGTGGTGGACGTGGGCCAGGGCAGCGCCGTGCTGCTGGAGGAGAGCGGCGAGTTCGCCCTGATAGACGCCGGGCCGCCCGAGGGCGAGGCCGCCCTGTTGGCCTACCTTGAGGCCGCCGGGGTAGAGGGCCTGCGCTATGTTTTCCTCACCCACCCCCATAGCGACCATTACGGCGCTATGGTGGCCGCGCTGGAAGCCTTTCCCGCGCAGCAAGTGATTTTGCCGGATTTCAGCCTTGCGCCCTATCCCACCGCGCCCGGATTTCTGGAGCTTATTGAGGCGCTGGAGGAAAGCGGGACGCCGGCGGCCACCGCCGCCGTGGGGGACGCATACCCGCTGGGCGGCGGCGCCGTGCGGGTGCGGCACGCCGGCCTGCCCAGCGAGGACAACTATAACCTGCTCAGCGTGGCGCTCGTGTTCAGCGTGGGGGATTTTGCCTTCCTCACCACGGGCGATGGCGAGAAAGCGAACGAGCGCGCCATGCTGGAAAGCGGCCTGCCCCTTGGGGCCGACGTGTTTCTAACGGCGCATCACGGCAGTTCCACCAGCAATTCGGCGGCCTTCCTTGAGGCGGTGCGGCCGGGCCTTGCGGTGATAAGCTGCGGCGCGGGCAACAGCTATGGCCACCCGCACAAAAGCGCGCTGCAAGCCTGCGAGGGCGTGGGCGCAGCCCTGCTGCGCTGCGACAGGCACGGCAATATTTTGGCGCAGCCCGGCCCCGACGACGGCGTGGTTTACGCCGTGTCTCGCGGCGCGCCCCTGGACGAAGAAGGAGGCTAGGCGTGTATTTTTCCATCGACCGCAAAACAGGCGAGCGCGCGGTGCTCATCGGGGAGGACGGCAAGGCGCTGGAAGTGTCCCTTGCCATGCTGCCCCCCGGCGCGCGGGAGGGGGACGTATTGCGCCATGAAAGCGGGGCCTTTGCGCCCGCGCCGGAAAAAACCGAGGAACGCCGCCGCCAGGTGAGCGAGGCCCTGGCCCGCCTGCTGCGCGGGAATGAGTGAGATTGATTCACGAAAGAAACTTCTTTACACATCCGTAAAGTCTTGCTAAAATTGTGGCAGCAGCGGCTGGCGGCTTGCCGGCCCTGCAAACAACATATTATTGATACAAGTGAGGTGAGTAACGTGCGTAAATTTATCAGGGAGTTCAAGACTTTTGTTATGCGAGGCAACATGGTAGACTTGGCTATTGGCGTCATCATCGGCGCGGCCTTTCAGGCCGTGGTCAAGTCCCTTACCGACAACATCATTTCCCCCATCATTGGCCTGTTTATGGGCACGAATTTTGACGAGGCACTGCAAATCCCCCTGTTTGGCGCCACGCTCAAGCTGGGGGCCTTCCTCACGGCGCTTATCAACTTCCTCATTATGATGCTGGTTATTTTCCTTATGGTGCGCGCGATGAACCGCCTGTCCGGCAGGGGCAAAAAGGCCATTTCCATGCAGTGCCCCTACTGCCTCACGCTTATCCCCTACGGCGCCACCCGCTGCCCGAACTGCGCGACGGACTTGGACGAAACCTTGCGGAACCTTGCCATGGAGGCCGCACACAAAGATTGAGCTCGGCTGCGGGCGGGATGTCATTCTGAACGCAGTGAAGAATCTTAACATTCGCCAAAAAACCGCGCCGCCCTGTTTCATGCTTGACAGGGCGGCGGTTTTGTGTATACTAATACTTAGCAATACCAAATACTATTCATTCGCGAAAGGGGTGAGGTGCTCATGGAGCGATACCGACAGCAACTGAAAAAGGGAGTGCTGGAGATGGTGGTGCTGGCCACGGTGGCGCAAAGCCCCAGCTACGGCTACCGACTGCTGGGCGATATGGACGCGCGCAGCGGCGGGATGTTCCGCATGAAGGAGGGTTCGCTGTACCCGGTGCTCTACCGCCTGGAGGACGACGGCATGATAGAGGCGCGCTGGCAGCCCGGCGAGGGCCGAGCCACGCCGAAAAAATATTATGCCGCCACCGCGAGGGGCGCGGCGCAGCTTGGGGAGATGAAAAACCTGTGGGCGGAATTTTCCGCCTGTGTGGACGGCATGCTGGCCCGCGCGGCCGGCGGGGGAAGCGAAGCAGAAAAGGAGGCCATGGCATGACGAAGGAAGCATACATCCAAGCCATTTTGAAGAAAACCGGCCTTGACCGCAAAACAAAGGCCCGCCTGGCGGCGGATCTTGAGAGTGACATTGGCGCGCGGCTGGACGCGGGCGAAACGCTGGACGCCGTGATGACCGGCATGGGCAGCCCCGCCGAGGTGGCCGAGGGCCTGGCCCGCAGCATGGGCGGCGCAACGCCGCGCAGAAGCCGCTGGCGCTGGGCTGTGTTGTTCCTCGCCGTGGCGCTGCTGCTGCAAGTGCTGTACTCGGCCATTGCCTGGTGCTTCTTTGTTCCAAGGGAAATGGCAGGCGCAGAGTCCGCCACCCTTGGCATTATAGGCGGGGCAGACGGCCCCACCGCGATTTTTGTGACAAGCGTCCGCGTTGGTATTCCCGCGCTCGCGGCCTTAGGGCTGGCGCTGGCGGCGCTGGCGGCTTTTCTGCTGATGCAGTGGAAAGGCCGGCGCCGCCCTGTGCCCTTGCTTGTAACGGGCGCGGTGCTGGTGGCCTATGCGGCTTTTTTGCTGGCGGGCGGGCTAAGCGGCAGCATGATAGAGAGCACCCTGAACCTGTGGATGCCGCTGAGCGCCGTGCCGGTGCTGCTCTCGCGCATTGTCAACCCGGCCTTTCTGGCGCCGCTGGCGCTGGGCATTGTGTGCCTGCGGCGCGGGATGAAACAGCGCCGGGAAAAGGCGGATATTAGTTAGGCAGTAAGGGCAGAGGGCCAGGTTTCTTCGCAGGGGGCGCGTTCCCTGCGAAGGGCACGGGCGATTGGTAAATCGCCACTGCGATAAATCGCATGCCGTATTCTCTGTCATTCTGAGCGGAGCGAAGAATCTTTGACCCAAGGGCAACGGGACGCCGAGAACGGCGTCCCCTGCAGTGAAACTCACAATTACAACGCCTTTTTGGCCACTGTGCGTTATAACCCATAAACACTCACGAAACAGCCACGAGAAGGTGTGGCTGTTTCGTGTCGCTCCGCCTTGTGCATACTTTTATCGCCATGTAAGCTTATCCCTTGCCTTTTATCATCTATATGGCTATAATTAACGACAGGTACTGCAATAGAATAGCGCAGCCAGGCCAAGGGTGCGGTAACACTCTTGACCCTGCTGGATAGCTTCAAGGGAGCTAACCAACAACAGATTGCTCTGCGAACTGCGCAGGTTCATTATACAGCACGGGGCGGTGTTTGCACAAGCCGCCGAATGCTGTTGATTGTGCTTGCATTGTGCGCCGTGTTGTGAGGTTATCCTCCAACGCGGCGTTTTTTTGTTGCAGTACCTTTTATATAAATCTCTGGGCACAATATGCTTTTTAGCGAAACACAATCAAATTACAGGAGGAATTGACCATGAAGAAAATGTTCGCGATTGGGTTGGTTCTCGCATTGGCTCTTCTCCTCGCCGCCTGCGGCGGCACGCCTGCCCCGCCCGCGCCTCCGTCTTCATCTGCGCCTCCGGCGGAAGCCAGCCCTGCCCCCGCCCCGGCCCCCGCGCCAAAACCGCCGGAGACCACGACGAGCCAATACATAGTGGAACTGAACGGGGTAACAGTGGTTTCCGACTACGAGGGAAACCCGGCTGTGCTCATCGACTATGTGTTTACCAACAACAGCGAGGAAACCACTTCGGCCGGCGCCGCCTTAAACATACAGGTGTTTCAAAACGGGGTGGAGCTTGAAAGTGCGTTTGTCACGCTGGAAGATTACGAAGACGACAGCTATAAGGACATCCGGCCAGGCGCCAGCATCAACGTGAGTTCAGCCTACTCTTTGGGCGATACATCTGCATCGATAGAGGTGGAGGTTAGGGATTGGCAACTTCTGTCGGACAATTCGATTATCGCCTACAAGGAATTTTCTTTAGGCGGCACGGATAATGTGCCGTCGGGTGCGGAAGCCTCGGAAGAGGGGGACGGCGCGGCGGCAACGGTTTCGTGGGAAGAATTTCTGGCGGAGTACGAGGCATGGGTGGACGACTACATCGCGCTGCTGGAAAAATATAAGGCCAACCCCGCGGATATGACCATACTGACCGACTATACGCGCATGATGCAGGAGTTAACGGAGTGGACGGAAAAAGGTGAAGCACTGGAAGCAGATTTGGCGGATTTCCCGGAAGCACTGGCGGAATACAGCGCCGCCTTGGCCAGGATACTTCAAAAACTGAACGAGGCTATGGTTTAAAGCAGTTGCGCCGGCGGCCCCTGCGCCTGCACAATGAAATCCGCCCGCTCGCCGCCCCAGGGGCCGAGGCGGCCGGTGAGCACCTGCCCGGGCTGGCCGCCGGGCAGGGCCGCGGCCACGGGGATGTAGCTGCCGGTGTAGCCGGTGAAGCGCCCGTCGGGCAGGGGGGCTTCCAGCAGCACCTCGTGGCGGGTGCCGGCCTGGGCGGCAATCCACTGCGCGCGCAGGGCGTCCGCTTCGGCTTGCAGCGCGGCGGCGCGGGCGGCCTTTAGGGCCTTGGGTAACTGGCCTGCAAAGCCCGCCGCCGGCGTGCCCTCGCGCGCCGAAAAGGGAAACACGTGCACCTTGAGGAAGCGCATTTGCCGCACAAAGGCAAGGCTTTCCTCAAATTCCGCCTCGCTCTCTCCGGGGAAGCCCACAATCACGTCGGTGGTCAGCGATGCGCCGGGCAGGGCGCGGCGCAGCTTTTCAGCCACAGCGGCGTAGGCCGCGGGGCTATAGGGGCGGCGCATGCGGCGCAAAACGCTCTCGCTGCCGCTTTGCAGGCTGAGGTGGAAGTGGGGACAGAGTTTATCCACCGCCGCCAGCCGGGCGATGGCTTCATCGTCCAGCAAGTCCGGCTCAAGGCTGGAAAGCCGGATGCGCCGCACGCCCGGCACCCCGGCCACGGCCTCCACCAGCGCGGCAAGCCCATCCCCGCCCCGGCGGCCATAGCTGGAAAGGTTGATGCCGGTGAGCACCAGCTCGGCGTGGCCGCCCCCCGCCAGGGCGGCGGCTTCGCCCAGCACCGAGCCAAGGCCGCGGCTGCGGGCCGGGCCGCGCGCGGCGGGGATGATGCAATAGGCACAGCGGCGGTCGCAGCCGTCCTGAACCTTTACAAAGGCGCGGGTGCGCCCGGGCAGCAGGCCCGCCGGCAGTTCCTCAAAGGCTTCGCCCCGCGCCATAGGGGCAATGTCCACCACGGCCGCGCGCGTTTCCAGAAAGCAGGCCACATCATCCAAAAGATGGGCGCGGCGGGCGGTGCCGCTCACCACGTCGGCCCCGGCGGCGGCGGCCGTTTGCGGGAAAGCCTGCGGCACACAGCCGGTGAGCACCGTTACCACGGCGGGGTTTTGCCGGCGGGCGCGGCGCAGCGCGCGCAGGCTTTTTTGTTCGCCCGCCGCCGTCACCGCGCAGCTGTTCACCACAAACACGTCGGCGGCTTCGCCGGGCGGCACAATATGGTAGCCCGCCGCGCGGAACATCGCTTCCAGCGCGCCGGTTTCGTTCTGGTTCACCTTGCAGCCAAGGGTATAAAATGCGGCGGTCACAGGGGCCTCCTCGTCGATTTCCACAATGATTTTACAGCTTTATTATACACTATTTCGGCCCGGCGGGAAAGGCCCGCCGGGCAATTGTCAACTTTCGGTGAACAGGGCTTTTTCGGTTGACTTGCCCCTTCTTTTTGGCTAGAATGTTTACAAGGATATTACAAGAGCGGCAAGCCGGAAGGGAAAGGGAGTGATGGCTTTGAGCGTGCGGCTGGACGCAAGTTACCTTGCGCCCTTTGTGCGTGACGAGGAGTTCGACCTCCTTGTGCCTGCGGTGCGGCTGGCCCATGGCCAGCTGGGCGCCAAAAGCGGGGCGGGCAGTGAATTTACCGGGTGGCTCACCTTGCCTGGGGACTATGATAAAGACGAATTTCTGCGCATACGGCATGCGGCAGCACAAATAAGGGAACACAGCGACGTGCTGGTCGTTATCGGTATCGGCGGCTCCTATCTGGGGGCGCGGGCGGTCATCGAGGCGGTCAAATCGGCGCAGTACAACCTGATGTGCGGGCCGCGTGTTTTTTTTGCGGGCGCAAGCGTGTCCGGCGCGCAGATGGCCGACCTTTTGGCCCTGTGCCAAGACGCCGATTTCTCGGTGAACATCATCTCGAAAAGCGGCACCACCACCGAGCCCGCCGTGGCCTTTAGGGCCTTTAGGGGCCTGCTTGAGGAAAAATACGGCAAGGAGGGCGCGAAAAAGCGCATCTTCGCCACCACAGACAAAGCTCGCGGTACCCTGAAAGAACTGGCCACAGCCGAGGGCTACGAAAGCTTTGTGGTGCCCGACGACGTGGGCGGCCGCTACAGCGTGCTTACGGCGGTGGGCCTTTTGCCCCTGGCCGTGGCCGGGGTGGATATTGAGGCCCTGATGGCCGGCGCGAATAAGGCCATGGAGCGGTTTTCATCCTTCGACGCGAAGGATGACTGCTGCCGCTGGGCCATGGCGCGGAATATTTTATACCGCAAGGGCTATACCACCGAGGTGCTGGCCAGCTTTGAGCCGGACTTCGCGATGATGAATGAGTGGTACAAGCAGCTTTTCGGCGAGAGCGAGGGCAAGGACGGCAAGGGCGTTTTCCCGGCCAGCGTGGTGTACACCACCGATTTGCACAGCATGGGCCAGTTCATGCAGGACGGCAGCCGGAACCTATTTGAAACCGTGGTGGCCGTGGAGCGCCCGCGCGCCGACTGCCTGGTGCCGGATACAGGCGAGGACTTCGACGGCCTTGGCTACCTGGCCGGGCAAAGCCTTGGCCACGTGAACAAAATGGCTATGCAGGGCACCATTTTGGCCCATCAGGGCGGCGGGGTGCCGGTGATGGTGCTCAGCACCCCCAGCCTGGCCGAGGAGGACATGGGCTACCTCATCTATTTCTTCGAGAAGGCCTGCGCCCTTTCGGGCTATCTGCTGGGCGTGAACCCCTTCGACCAGCCGGGTGTGGAAAGCTACAAGAAAAACATGTTTGCCCTTTTGGGCAAGCCGGGCTACGAGGAACAGGCGAAAATGCTGAAAGAACGGCTGAACGGCAAGTGATGGGTGACTTGGAGACGACACAAATAAACGGAGGTTGGACGCCATGATGAAACTGATTGTCGGCAGCAGAGGTTCGGGCAAAACCAAGCAGATGGTGGACATGATTAACGCGGCGGTGAAAACGGCGGCGGGCAACATTGTGTGCATCGAGAAGGGCATGAAGCTGACCTACGACCTTGACCACCACTGCCGGCTGATAGACATGGGCGAATACCGCGTGGCCGGAACAGAGATGCTGTACGGTTTCATCTCCGGCATTCTGGCCGGAAACTATGACATTGAAGAGATTTATGTGGACGGCATTTTGAAGGTGCTGGACCACGACCTTGAGGCTCTCGGGGTTCTGCTGGAAAAGCTTGAGGTGCTGAACGGGGAGAAATGCAAGTTTGTCATCACCGTTTCCGCCAACGAAGCGGCCCTGCCGGAAAGCGTGAAGAAATACCTGTGACGCTGGACATTAAACGCATGCTGCGGCCGGACGCCGGGCCGCAAAGCGGCGAGGGCGAGCTGGATTTTTCCCGCCGGGATTTTGCGGGCTTTGCCGTGCCGGGGCCGGTGGCCCTGGCCTGGCAGGCCCGGCCCATGGTAGAGTATGTGCGGCTGGACGTGGAAATAACCTGCACCATCGCCACCGAGTGCGCGCGCTGCCTCGAAGCTTTCGAGGCCCCTTTGCGGCTGCGGCGGGAGATGGATATCCGGCCCGAAGAGCTTATCGGCGAGTACACCGAGTACCCCGCCACGCCCGCCGGGATGCTGGATTTGGAGGAACTGGCCTATGGCGAGGTGGTGCTGGAAGCGCCCACACTGCCGCTGTGCCGCGAGGAGTGCCCCGGCCTTTGCCCCCGCTGCGGCCGCCTGAAAGAAAACTGCGATTGCCCGCCAGAAAGCAAAGCCGAGGCCCCGCCGCAAGACCCCCGCTGGAACAAGCTGCGCGCGCTTCTTTTAGAGGATGAATTATAATTTTAAGCAAACGATGAATCATTCAATAGACCTGTCATCCTGAGCGAAGCGAAGGATCTTTCCCTTCATGCAGATGTAGGTTTTCCGACTCAAAGATTCTTCACTTCGTTCAGAATGACATTAATTTTCGGCTTATGTGGCAAATGCAGCGAAAAGCTTTGACAACAGCACCCAAGATAATGTATAATAGCGAAGTTGACATTTGCGCGGCGCGCCTCTTTTAGCGCCGCCGCCCAATAAGCCTAGTACCGGATGAGGAGGTGCGTATTCATGGCGGTACCCAAGAGGAAACACTCTCAAGCCCGGCGCGACAAGCGCCGCAGCAACGTGTGGAAGCTGCAAGCCCCCACGCTTGTTACCTGCACGCAGTGCGGCAGCTACACCGCGCCCCATCAGGCCTGCGGCAATTGCGGGTTCTACAAGGGCCGGGAAGTAGTGAAGCAGAAGGAAGCGTAAGAGAGGCCGTATCGTATGCCGAAGGTTGCTGCGAATACCGGCGCGCCCATGGCGCGGCGGGGCGCGGCGGCCTTTTTTGTTTCGTAATATCACACAGGCCGGAGGGCGCGCCATGGCGGTGATGATAAAGAGCGTAGAGCCCGGCAGCCCGGCGCTGGGCGGCGGCATGCGCCTTTTGGCCATAGACGGCCACCCCATAGCCGACGGCCTGGACTACGAGTTCTACCAAAGCGGGGCGGATTTGGAACTGCTGCTTTCAGACGGGCAGCGTCAGTGGCAGGTGAAGGCGCCGAAAGAGGAGTACGAACCGCTGGGCTGCGAGTTTGAGAGCTATCTCATCACCCCCCAGCACCACTGCAAAAACAAGTGCCTGTTCTGCTTTGTAGACCAATTGCCCCCCGGCATGCGGCCCTCGCTCTATTTTAAAGACGACGATGAGCGCCTGGGCTTTTTGTTCGGTAACTACATCACGCTCACGAACCTCACCCAAAGCGAAGTGGAGCGCATCATCGCCATGCGCTTTTCCCCGGTGAACATCAGCGTGCACACGGCCGACCCCGAGCTTCGCGTGCGCCTGATGGGCAACCCCGGGGCCGGGCGGGCGCTTGGATACATCCCAAGGCTGGCAAAGGCTGGCATTGAGATGAACTTCCAACTGGTGCTGCTGCCCGGCCTGAACGACGGCGAGGCCCTGCGGCGGAGTATCCGCTGGCTGGCGGGCTTTGCCCCGGCCACGCGCAGCATTGCCGCCGTGCCCGTGGGCCTTACCCGCCACCGCGAGGGCCTGCCGGCCTTGGCCCCCTACACGCCCGAGGAAGCCGCCCGGCAGCTTCGAATCATGCTGGAGGAGGGTGAGAGGCTGTTGGCCGGGGGCGGCCGCCGCATGGTGTACCCTTCGGACGAATGGTTCCTCTTGGCGGGGCGCGAAATACCCGGGGCCGATTTTTATGAGGACTACCCCCAACTGGAAAACGGCGTGGGGATGTGGCGGCTGTTTTGCGATGAGTTCATGGAGGCGCTGGAGGACTATGGCCCCGGCACGCCCCCCGCCGAGGCCGATATTGTGACCGGCAGCCTGGCCGCCCCGCTGATGCGCAAGCTGGCCGCCGCACTGGCCGAAAAGCTGCCCGGCTCGGCCCTGCACGTGCACGAGGTAAAGAACAATTTCTTCGGCCCCGGCGTGACGGTGACGGGCCTGTTGACCGGCGGAGACATAGTAGCCCAGCTAAAGGGCCGCCTGCGCAGCGGGAGCCTGTTGTTGCCGCGCGACACCCTGCGCGCCGAGGGCGATGCCCTTTTGGACGACATGAGGCCGGAGGACATAGCAAAGGCCCTTGGCGTGCGCGTGCAGGTGGCGCCCTTGGGCGCGGCGGGCCTGTTGGAGGTGCTGTGTTCTGATGATTCCAGCCGGGAGGACGCCCTTCTTTGAAAAAAATAAGCGTCTCTATTATAATGCTCTGCCTGGTAGTATTTTTGCCCGCCCCTGCCTATGCCGAATCAGGCGGCGAAGCAAGCGTCATCACCGCAACCGGGCAGGCCGTTCCCACCGACGGCCACTTGCCGGAGGAATACCGTTTTCCCGCGCAATACCGCGACAACGCGGTTCAGTTCCGCACCTCGGACGGCGTGTTGCTGTGCGGCTATGTTTTGGGCGAAGGCAGCCGCGGCGTCACGCTGGGCCATCCGAACGGGTGGGATTTTATCTTCCCCCAAAGATTCAGTGGGAGACGCCGTGGAAGCGATTGGCCAAATCAAGGATGTGCCCGCCTTTTTTGCCGTATCGACAAAGGATTCCTCCGGAAATTTCTACCCTCACGTGGAAGCCCTTTACGAGGCCTGCGCCTCCACGCAGAAACAGTTTATTGTCGTGGAAGGCATCGACCACGGAACCGATATGATTACGCCCGAGGTGCCCGGCCTTGGATATGCTTCCCTGCCCACGGACGACGCGCAAATCAAGGCGCGGCAGGAATTATCCGACAAACTGCTGCTTTTTGTAAATGAAGCCTTTGCCGCCGCAAACGGCACCGGCGGCAATGAAACGTCCGCGCCGCCCTCCGCGCCCGCCGGCGCAGAAACGGCCATTTCTTCTCAAGCAACCGGCGGCAGCGAAATAGCTGCGCCTGCTTCCGAAGAATCGGGCAGTTCTTCGGGAAATGGCGGCGGCCCCGGTGTGCCCCTTGTGCCGCTTGTTGGAGGTGGCCTAGTGCTTGTTTTGGTGGCGGCGCTTTGCATCGTGAGTGCAAGGCGGCGAAAATGATGGCTGACTTTAGTGCAATCTGATATGATAGATAAAAACGACAGCAAGCGGGAAGGTATTCCGGCGGAAAGAAGGGTTACTTCGTGGCAAAACCCATCGTGGCCATAGTGGGACGTCCCAATGTGGGCAAGTCCACCCTGTTCAATAAACTGGTGGGGCAGCGCCTTGCCATTGTGGAAGACACCCCCGGTGTGACGCGCGACCGTCTGGTGGCCACTGCCGAATGGCTGGGGCACAGCTTCCTGCTCATCGATACCGGCGGCATAGAGCCGGGCGCGGGGGACAAGCTTTTGCGCCACATGCGCGCCCAGGCCCAGATAGCCATCGACACCGCCGATGTCATCCTCTTCGTCACCGACTTGCGTGGCGGCGTGACGCCGCAGGACGAGGAGATTGCCGTGCAGCTATTGCGCAGCGGCAAGCCCGTGCTGCTGGTGGTGAACAAGGCCGACAGCGTGGGCGCCCCCCCGCCCGAGCTTTACGATTTCTACTCCCTGGGCCTTGGAGAGCCGTACCCCGTGTCTTCCCTGCACGGGCACGGCACCGGCGATTTGCTGGACGCCGCCATCGCCCACTTCCCCCCCGAAAAGGAGGAGGATGAGGAGGGCGACCGCATCCCTGTGGCCGTCATCGGCCGGCCGAACGTGGGCAAATCCAGCCTTGTGAACCACATTCTGGGCGAGGAGCGGATGATTGTGGCCGACGAGGCCGGCACCACGCGCGACGCCGTGGACACAAACGTGGACAACCGCTGGGGCCAGTATACCTTCATCGACACGGCCGGCTTGCGCCGCCGCAGCAAGGTGGAGGACGGCGTGGAACGCTATAGCGTGGTGCGCAGCCTGGCCGCCGTGGAGCGCGCGCGCGTGGCCGTCATCCTCATAGACGCCACCGCGGGCTTCACCGAGCAGGACTCGAAGGTGGCGGGTTTTGCCCACGAGCAGGGCAAGGCCTGCATCATTGCCGTGAACAAGTGGGACGCCGTGGAAAAAGACGACAAAACCATGGACAAGGAGCGCAAAAAGCTCGAGGCCCACTTCTCCTTCATGAGCTACGCGCCCATTCTGTTCATCTCGGCCAAAACCGGCCAGCGGGTGGACAAGCTGATGCAGGAAATAAACTATGTGGACGCGCAGAACGCCATGCGCGTGACCACGGGCGTGCTGAACAAGGTGCTGGCGGACGCCGTTGCCCGCGTGCAGCCTCCCACCGACCGTGGCCGCCGCCTGAAAATTTACTACATCACCCAGGTGAGCACCCGCCCGCCCACCTTTGCCTGCTTTGCCAACGATAAGAAGCTCTTTCATTTTTCGTACCAGCGATATATCGAAAACCAGATACGCGCCACCTTCGGCCTTGCGGGCACGCCCGTGCGCATTTTGATACGCGAGCGGGGCGGGGGAAAAGATTAGCCATGCAATGATAACCCAGCTATCTTGTCATCCTGAGCGAAGCGAAGGATCTTTCTCTTCATATTGCCGTATATTATCCAGCTCAAGGATTCTTCGCTCCGCTCAGAAGGTAAAGGGATATCCCTCCGGGGGCAAAAGGGGCTTCGCCCCTTTTGAAACCCCATACTGAAGCTAAAAGTTGCTTTCTGCGTACTGAAGCAGAAATTATCATTCTGCGTGTAACCCATCGCACCTCGCATCCGGGCGGAGCTTCCTTCGGTCACGTGCGCTGCACGCCTGCTAATACTAACCTCTAATTAAGCAGTCGGCATAATCCAATCACGATGAGTAATAGAGCGGATGGAAGCGTGAGACAAAGAACAAATAGTATCGCAGA
>QMCE01000379.1_pt1 | contig 99963 bp, 90 predicted proteins | sample 1821851 | NCBI WGS metagenome assembly QMCE01 (sample SAMN09453174, study PRJNA476694) | Termite gut metagenome, whole genome shotgun sequencing project. | isolation source: worker | host: Odontotermes sp. | place: South Africa:Pretoria | collected 2016-01-28
TCGAAATGAGTGCCGTTTTTTGCGTACTCGCTCCCTTGCGCCTCCTTCTCCCCACGAAGGCACGCTTCGCTACCACCTTCGCGGGGGCCCCAAAAACACCTTGGCGCAAAGTGCGCTCGATACAAAAATCGGCATTCGAAATGAGTGCCGTTTTTTGCGTACATCTCCGCGCTAAGAGCCGCCGCTGCGCGGCGGTTGCGCTCCGAAACGCGCCTGCGGGCGCAGTCGCTCCCTTGCGCCTCCTTCTCCCCGCGAAGGCACGCTTCGCTACCACCTTCGCGGGGCTTCGTTCCCGGCATCGGAGGCGTGCGCACCGTGTGCCGCTCCTGCTTCTTTATTGTTAACCGCTTGTCATTCTTCCCGCTGCGTCCCGCTTGACAGCGCCCCCCGCCCGCCTTACAATATTCCACATAGCAAAAAACAGCCAAATTCTTCTAGCGATTATGCGCCTTGTTTACGAAATTTGCCCAAGATGAAGGGGGAACACATGCGGAACAGCGAAAAATCCATGGACGTCATCAAAGCCCTGTGCACAAACCGGGGCTTCATTTTTCCCGGCAGCGAGATATACGGGGGCCTTGCCAACAGCTGGGACTACGGCCCCCTGGGCGTGGAACTTAAAAACAACATCAAGCGCGCCTGGTGGCAGAAGTTCGTTCAGGAAAGCCCGCTGAACGTGGGCCTGGACGCCGCCATTCTGATGAACCCCGAGGTGTGGGTGGCCACCGGCCATGTGGGCGGATTTTCCGACCCTCTGATGGACTGCCGCGCCTGCAAAAGCCGCTACCGGGCCGATACGCTGATAGAGGAAAACGGCGGGCAGCCCGCCGGCATGAGCGAGGCCGACATGGAGGCCTACATCCGCGAGCACGCCGTGCCCTGCCCAAATTGCGGCAAAAGCGATTTCACCGGCATCCGCAAATTCAACCTGATGTTCAAAACCTTCATGGGCGTCACCGAGGACAGTGCCAGCGAGGTGTATCTGCGGCCCGAAACCGCCCAGGGCATTTTTGTGGATTTCGCGGCCATTCAGCGCAGCACCCGCAAGAAGATACCCTTCGGTGTGTGCCAGGTGGGCAAGGCCTTCCGCAACGAAATCACCCCCGGCAACTTCATCTTCCGCATCCGGGAATTCGAGCAGATGGAGTGCGAGTTCTTCTGCCGCCCCGGCACCGACCTTGAATGGTTCGACTACTGGAAGACCTTCTGCCACAACTGGCTGTACAGCCTGGGGCTGGCGAAGGAAAACCTGCGCACGCGGGACCATGCCGCCGAGGAACTGGCCTTCTACTCCAAGGCCACCTGCGATATCGAATACCTCTTCCCCTTTGGCTGGGGAGAGCTGTGGGGCATTGCGGACCGCACAGACTACGACCTGAAACAGCACAACAGCCACAGCGGCAAAACCCAGGATTTCTTCGACCCCGAAACCAACGAGCACTATGTGCCCTATGTCATCGAGCCCTCCCTGGGGGCCGACCGCAGCCTGCTGGCCGTGCTGGTAGACGCCTACGACGAGGAAATGCTGACCGACGCTTCCGGCAAGGAGGACAAGCGCGTGGTGCTGCGCCTGCACCCGGTGCTGGCTCCCTTCAAGGCGGCGGTGCTGCCGCTTTCGAAGAAGCTTTCCGAAAGCGCCGAAAAGCTGAGGGCCGATTTGTCCCGCCGCTTCATGGTGGACTTCGACGACGCCGGTTCCATCGGCAAGCGATACCGCCGGCAGGACGAAATAGGCACCCCCTTCTGCATCACCTACGATTTCGACTCCGAAACCGACCACGCCGTCACTATCCGCATGCGAGACAGCATGGAGCAACTGCGCCTGCCCATAACCGAGGTGGAAAAATGGCTGGACGAGCGGGTACGGTTTTAATGGCATAGACTGGGACTGGCGGAGAACCTATGGAAAAGCATGTTGAGGACTACTGGCGGCGGTTTTTGGCCGCAACGGGCCGTCCGGAAGGCTGCCCCTGCCTTGACATTTTCGCCTTTTGCGGCGGAGGCCCCGCGGCAGACGAACTGCTGAAACTGGTGCTGCGCGGGCAAAAAACCGCCACCACCTCCGCCCTGCTGGCTTATCGGGCCGAGGGCACCCCCCCGCCCGCGCCGGGCGATTTGTCCATCGTGCTGGACAGCGCGGGCCAGCCCCGCTGCGTGATACAGACCACCGCCGCCCGCATTCTGCCCTTTGAAGATGTAACCTGGGAGATGGCCCGCCGCGAGGGCGAGGACGAGCACATGGGCACCTGGCGGGAAAACCACATTGCTTTCCTCGGCCGCGAGGCCGAGGCCGCCGGGCAGGCATTCTCCCCCGCCATGCCCGTGATATTCGAGGATTTTGTCATGGTGTGGCCCACGGCTGATGCCTGACCACCCAAACACGCAGAAACCCTTTCAAGGCATCGCTTTGAAAGGGTTTCTGCGTGTTTGCCGTGTTTCAAAAATGAAAACGCCGCCTGAAGTCGTGCTTCAGGGTGCGGTCTCCAAACACGATGGTGAGCAGGAGGCTGGCCAGGGCCAGGCCCGCGGTTATCAGCACCATCACAAGGTTTTGGGCTATGTTCAGCAAATACAGCGCCAGCGGCAGAAAACCGAAAACACCGATGAGCACCTGATAAAAGATGTACTGCGCCCAGTTGGTGCGGTTGAAGGCCGCCATGAGGCCGATGGCCGTGATGCCGCCCGAAAAAAGCGCCGGAATGACGAAGGAGACGCTCCAGCCCGTGTAGCCGGCCACAGAGTCCAGCACCACCATAAGGATGGAGGTGAACAGGGTTTGGAAAAGGATGCGCTTGGCGTAGTTCACCCCCCGGCGCAAAAGCGGCGGGACGGTGGCCCACAGGTAGAGGATGCCGGCGATGACGATGAGGCTCCACCAAAAGCCCGTGGGCGCCAGAAGATTGATGAGCACGCACAGCCCGCCGCCCAAAAGCGAAAAGAACAAAAGCAGCCTCAATATGAGGTTGTAGCGGGCGGTGAGGCCGGAGAGGTCGGGGTACGGGTTTTGGGGCAGGGGCTTTTCCGGCGGCGAGGCCGGCACAAGCGCCGTGCCGCACAGCGGGCAAAAGCCGCCGGAGGTTTGCACCTTCACATGGCAGGTTTCACAGGCTTGCATAGTCCACCCCGTTCGATTCAATGGTGACGTTAAGGCCGTCGGCGGAAAGGCGGCGAACAATTTCGCGCTGCAGGGCCATGCTGCGCAGGGTGCTGGTGAAGCTGAGGCTGAGCACCCCGGCCGTGCCGAAGGCCGCCACCTTGAACACCTCGCGCCGGCTGGTGGAAAGCAGCACCGAGGCCCCGGCCACGTAAGGCTCGAAGGCCGGGGGCCAGGCGAGGCTGCCCACGTTTGAAAAGCCCATGGTGCTGGCCTTGGCCGCCCGCCCGTAGATGATGCGCAGGGCCAGGTTTTTCAGCGGCAGCGGCACCATGCGCACGGCAAGGCTGTAGCCGCTGCCCACGGTGTAGCTTATTTTTTGCTGCATGGCCTCGCGGTTCAGCTTTTCCTCAAACTGGCGCTTCACCTCGGCCAGTATGTCCTCAAAGCTAAGCCCCGGCTTCTCGTAGCCCAGGGTGATGTAGATATTCGAGAAGAAATTGAGCGTGGTGCTAGAATCGAAATAGCTGCGCAAATCCACCGGCACGAAGATGCTCACAGGGTGGCGGGCGGGTTTCTGGTTCAACTGCTGGGTATACAGCGCCCAGGCGATGCAGGCTGTAAAGTAGTGCGTAACGGACATGCCCCGCCCCCGGCAGAAGGCCAAAATCTCCTCAAGACGCAGGTGGGCATGCACCACCGAGAGATTGTCCAGCAAATTGCGCTCGCCCCGCAGGCGCCAGGCGCGGGGCAGGTTGTAGTTTGCCTTTTTGGTGGGGGTGTAGCTTTGCACGTAGCCGTCCTCGGTGTTGGCGGCGTTTTCGGCAAACCAGCGGCGGGCCTTGTCCTCCTCGCTGAAAGCCGCCGGGTGGGCCAGCATGAGGTAGCGGCAGCACAGGGCCTGCAAAAACTGCACCGCGCCGGCCCCGTCGCTCAGCGCGTGAAAGGCCTCGAGGTTGATGCGGCTCTCGAAGTAGCTGATGTGGAACAGGAAGTCCTCGTTTTGGTGGGGGTTGATGGGCTTGCAGGGGTAGTCGTCTTCCTCGTGCACCTTGGGCGCGCCGGGGTTGTGCTCGAGGTAGAACCAGAACATCCCGCGCCGCAGCTTCACCTGAAAGGCCGCGAACCAGGGCAGCGCCTCTTCCAGCGCGCACTGCAAAAGTTCCGGCGCCACCGGCTGGCGCAGGTTTATGGAGATGCGGTAGACGTTCGAGCCCTTCTTCCCGGTAATGACGGGGAAGATGTTGGCGTTGTTATCCAGCCTGTGCCAGTGGCGCGGCTGGTTTTTTACGGGCATCCGGGTGGGGCCGCCCGCCGCGCCGCCGCGCAGGGCGGCCTTGCGCTCGGCCCTGGCCTGCTGCTTTGCGTCCTTCCGCACAGATTCATCCAGCCGGGCCGCGTCCTTTCGGGCGCGATTCTCGGCCTTTGCTTCGCTTTTTTCGGCTTTGCGCCGGGCTTTATCCTCGGCCCTGGCCTTTGCTTTTGTCGCCGGGGCTGTTTCCATAGCGGCCGCCACCTCCCTTCTTTCCCTCTTTTCATTTAACGAGCCTTACTGTATTATATACTACATCAGGGGCTAATAGCAAAGTTTGCGGTGAACGGAATAAGAACCTGTATTCCCCACTGTGAATACAGGCTCTAAATATAAATCAGCTTACCGAAGGAGAAAACCATGGACAAAGCTTTATTCGAGCTCTACGCCCGTTTTGTGGTGCGCAGCGGCGTGAACGTGCAAAAGGGCCAAACGCTCATTATCTCAAGCCCCATCGAGGCCGCGCCCTTTGCCCGGCAGTGCGCCGCCGAGGCCTACGCCGCCGGCGCACGGGACGTAGTGATGCGCTACAACGATGAAAAATTCAGCCGCATCCGCCTGGAGCAGGCCGGGCTGGACGCCCTGACCGATGTGAAGCCCTGGGAATTGGCCAGCTATATGGATTATTACGACGGCGGCCCCAGCGTGTGCCGCCTGGCCATTTACGCCGAGGATCCGGAGGCCTACAAGGGCCTCGATGTGGCCAAGGTGGAAAAGGCCATGCAGGCCCGCAGCAAGGTGCTGAAGCCCTGGTCGGATTTATCCATGGTCAGCCGCATCCAGTGGTGCGTGGTAAGCGTTCCCACCGAGGCCTGGGCCGCCAAAGTCTTTGCCGGGCAGAAGCCCGAAGACGCTGTGGAAAAGCTGTGGGCGGCCATCTTCAAAGCCACCCGGGTGGAAGGCGGCGCGCCCGAGGCCGCCTGGGAGGCCCATGCCGAGGCCTCAACGCGCCGGGTGGAGGCCCTGAACGCCCTCGGCCTTGCTGCGCTGCACCTTGAGGGCGAGAACGGCACCGACCTCACTGTGGGCCTGGTGGACGATTATGTGTTTGAGGGCATTCCCGGCTACACGCCGGAGAAGGTGCGCTTCTTCGCCAACGTCCCCAGCGAGGAGGTGTTCACCGCGCCGCACCGCAGCCGCGTGGACGGCGTGGTGAAAAGCAGCCTGCCCTATGTGTACAACGGCAACCTCATCGAGGGCATCACCGCCCGCTTTGAGAAGGGGGTGGCCGTGGAGGTGCGCGCCGAAAAGGGTGACGAGCTGCTGCAGCAGATGATGAGCGCCGACGAGGGTGCGCGCCGCCTTGGGGAGATTGCCCTGGTGCCGGCGTCCAGCCCCATTCGCCAAAGCGGGCTTTTGTACTACAACACGCTGTTTGACGAGAACGCCGCCTGCCACATGGCCTTTGGCGAGGGCTACCCCACCTGCGTGAAGGGCGGCGCGGCCATGAGCCGCGAGGAACTGGACGCCAAGGGCCTGAACGACAGCCTCATCCACGAGGACATCATGATTGGCACGCCCGGCATGAACATCACCGGCATCACCGCCGACGGCCGCCGGGTGCCCGTGTTCAAGGCCGGGGAGTGGGCGCTGTAAGGCGCAGAGGACGCCCGCAGGGGCGCCATAAATGGCGTCCCTACAGATTTGTGAACGGGGGCTGTGTTTTGAAGATAGGTTCTGTCATTGCGGCATTTGTTTTGTGCTTCTCGCTGGCCGCCTGCGGCGGGGGCGGCGGCTCATCCGCCGTGTCCTCCGCGGCGCCCGCTGCCGCTTCGCCCGCCGGGCAGCCGGGCGCGCCCGAGGCCGAGCGCGCGCCCATGCTGATGGCCGCCGAAGGCGCCGACACGGTGCTGCTGGACGCCGCGGGCTTCGCCGCCGGGGAGGAAAAGTCCATTCAGGTTTCCATGAATTTCGCCGGGCCGACGGCCATGTTCATTCTGCGCCCCGGCGAAAACGACGCGCCCGAGATGATGGGCATTGTGGGCGGCGGCGGGCAGAACTTTGCGCCCGACCTGCCCCTGCCCGAGGCCTACGACGAGTACGGCGCGCTGAACGCCGGATATATGGTGCAAATCACCGCGCTGGATTTGAATGCCGACGGCACCCTTGAGGCCGTGGCCGCGCTGGGCAACGGGCTGGACAAACTGGCCGCCACGGTGTACGCCCTCAGCGACGGCGGCGAGACCTTTGTGCCGCTGGGCAGCCTGGCCGGCGCGGACTATTTGTATTATAAGGGCGACAGCCTTTATGTGCGCACGGGCGGCGATGGCGTGCTGCGCTACCGTTGCGATGGCGCCACCCTTGCGGAAGTGCCCTTGCAGTAAGCGGATTCGAGGAACTAAAAATACATATTTTCGCACAAAATATGCAGGCCTGCCCGCCGGGCCGCAAGCGGGGCGCGGCCCGCCGGGAAATGCTTGCATCCGCCGGCGGGCTGTGGTATAATTCCATTGTACGCAACCAACACGAAAGAGTGGGCAAAGCCCGCTCTTTCGGCTTGTAGGGGCGCTTTGCACCCCGGCGGAGGGTTTATTGGCAAAAAACCAAGCCGGCGGCGTGGCCGCCACCGTGGAAAAACTTGTGCGCCCCACCCTGGAGGGCCTTGGGCTGCGCCTGTGGGATTTGCGCTTTGAAAAAGAGGGCAGCCTGTGGTTGCTGAGGGTGCTTATCGACCGCGCCGACGGCGCGCCCATGGACACCGACACCTGCGAGGCCGCCACCCGAGCCATAGACCCCCTGCTGGACGAGGCCGACCCCATCGAGCAGAGCTATTGCCTCGAGGTGGGAAGCCCGGGGCTGGGCCGCCGCCTGACAAGGCCCGAGCACTTCGCGGCCTTCATCGGCGAAAAGGTGGCCGCGAAACTTTACGCGCCGAACGCCATGGGCAGCAAGGAAGTGGCCGGCGCGCTGCAAAGCGCGGGCGAGGACGGCGTGACGCTGGCGGGCGAGGATGGCGAGAGCGTCACCGTCGCGTACAAGGCCGCGGCCTCCTTCAAGCTGTGCGACGACGAGGGCCTGTTTGACTAAGACCATTGTAATACTATTTGGAAGAGGGCTGATATGGACAACCAGGAATTATTCATGGCACTGGAAATGCTGGAGAAGGACCGCGGCATCAGCGGAGACTATCTGCTGGAAAAGGTGAAAAACGCCATTGCCATCGCCGTAAAAAAGGATTACAGCGTGGAGGAAGAAAACGTTGAGGTGACGATGGACCCCGCCAACGACGTTTTTGAGGTGAAGCTGCTGAAGGACGTGGTGGAAGAGGTGGAGAACCCCAACACCCAAATATCCCTGGCCGACGCCAAAAAGCTGAAAAAGAAATACAAGCTGGGAGACCAGGTGGAAACCCAGCTGAAAACTCAGGACTTTGGCCGCATTGCCGCCCAAACCGCGAAGCACGTCATCCGGCAGGGCATCCGCGAGGCCGAGCGCAGCCAGATGTACACCGAGATGCAGTCCAAGAGCCACGAAATCGTGTCTGGCCTGGTGACGCGGGTGGATCCGGTGCGCGGCGTGGTGGCGCTGGAAATAGGCAAAAACGAGGCCATTCTGCCCCGCAACGAGCAAGTGCCCGGCGAAACCTACCGCGAGGGCGAGCGCATTCGCGTGTATGTGGTGGACGTGGCCGTTACCGAGCGCGGGCCGCGCGTGATGATAAGCCGCACCCACCCCGGCCTTGTGAAGCGCATGTTCGAGATGGAGGTGCCCGAGGTGTACGACGGCACCGTGGAGATAAAGGCCATTGCGCGCGAGGCCGGCGCCCGCACCAAGCTGGCCGTGTGGAGCAAAGACCCGAATGTGGACCCGCGCGGCGCCTGCATTGGCGCGCACGGCAGCCGCGTGGCCGAGATAGTGGAGGAACTGGGCGGCGAAAAGATAGACGTGGTGCTGTGGAGCGAAGACCCCGCCGAGTTTATCGCGGCGGCCCTGAGCCCTGCCACCGTGGCGGGCGTGGAGATTTTGGAGGGCGAGGGCAAAAGCGCCCGCGCCACCGTGCCGGACAATCAGCTCTCCCTCGCCATTGGCAACAAGGGCCAAAACGCCCGCCTGTGCGCCCGCCTCACCGGCTATAACATCGATATCCGCCCCGAAAGCGGCTACTTTGAGGGGGAAGAAAGCCCAAGCTGAATGCGCGGTTAATCAATAATGTTTGGTATTTTGTTGTCATTCTGAGCGAAGCGAAGAATCTTTAAGCCGGAGAGTTTGCGGCCATACATGGGGAAAGATCCTTCGCTTCGCTCAGGATGACAGGAATGTACCAAGGCGTGTCCCTAATCATTCATTGCTAGCTTCGGAAGATAAATCTCGATAGACAGGTGAGAAAATGCCCCAAAAGGCACAAAAGAAAATACCCATCCGCCGCTGTGTGGGCTGCGGCGAGGGCAAACCCAAGCGCGAGCTGGTGCGCGTGGTGAAAAGCGCCGACGGCGTTATCGGCCTGGACGCCACGGGCCGCAAGGCCGGGCGCGGCGCCTACCTGTGCCGCAGCGCCGAGTGCCTGCAAAAAGCCCAAAAGCGCCGCAGCCTGCAGCGCAGCTTCGCCGGCCCAGTGCCCGACGAAGTGTATGCCCAGTTGGCGGCGGAACTGGCCGAAGCGGAGGACGCGGACGACGAAGAAGACTAAAACCGAGGGCCTTTTGGGCGCCATTGGCCTGGCCTGCCGGGCCGGCGCGCTGGCCGCCGGCTACGACGCCGCAAAGGCTGCGGCGCAGGGCGGCGGGGCGGCGCTGGTGCTGCTGGCGGAGGGCACCTCGGCCAAAACGGGCGAGGGCGTGCGCCGCTTTTGCGCCGGGCGCTGCCCGGTGCACGCCGTGCCCCCCACGCAGGAAGACCTGGCGCGCCTTCTGGGAAAAAATACCGGCGTGCTTGCCGTAACCGATAAGAATCTGGCCGATTTGTGCCTCAAATATATTCTTTGCAGTGAATAAAGACTGACCACGACGGAGGACTCAGCTTGATCATCAAATACAAACTCAGCGATTTTGCCAAGGACTTGGCGGTGCAGAACAAGCAAGTGACGGACCTGCTGAAAGGCAAATTCGGCGGCGAGGCCAAAAAGCACACCACGCCCCTCAGCGAGGAGGAGCTGGACTTTTTGTTCGAGTATTACACCCGCCAGGCCGAGGTGGCGAATTTTGAGGAATACCTCAGTTCCGCCCCCGCGCCGGCCCAGCCGAAGCCTGCCGCGCAGCAGCAGAAGCCCGCCGCCGCAAGGCCCGCCGCGCCTGAAAAGCAGCAGCCTCCCGCCAAGGCCCTGCCCAAGCAGCCCCCCGCCAAAAAGCGGGACGGCCTTGGCCGCGTGCGCATCAGGGAAGACAAGCCCGTGCGCGAGATGACCGTGCCAAAACGCGAGGTGGTCACCCGCACCATAGACACCTCCGGCGCTTATGTAAACCTCGATAAGTTCAACGAGAAATACAACGAGCTGGCGTCCTCGAAGGACCAACAGCAGCAGCGCCGCAAGCAGCCTGCCCAAAACCGCCAGAAGCTGCGCCAGCAAAGCAAAAGCCGGGGCGCGCCCTTCAGCAAAAAGCGCGAGACCGAGGCCGAACGCTTGCAGCGCATCCAACTGGAAAAGGCCCGCAGCGCGCAGCTGAGGGTGTCCATCCCGGACGAGATTTCGGTGGGCGAGCTGGCCCAGCGCCTGAAGGTGGCGGCGCCCCAGGTGGTGAAAAAGCTGATGGGCCTCGGCGTGATGGCCGGCGTGTCCGACATCGTCGACTTTGACACCGCCGCCATTGTGGCCGAGGAACTGCACGCCAAGGTGGAGCGCGAGGTGCGCGTCACCATTGAGGAGCGCCTGTTCGACGTGGACGAGGACGCGCCGGAGAGCCTTATGCCCCGCCCGCCCGTGGTGGTGGTGATGGGCCACGTAGACCACGGCAAAACCTCCATCCTCGACGCCATCCGCGCCACCAACGTCACGGCCGGGGAGGCCGGAGGCATCACCCAGCACATTGGCGCCTACCAGGTGGAAAAGGACGGCAAGAAGATAACCTTTCTGGATACGCCGGGCCACGAGGCCTTTACCTCCATGCGCGCGCGCGGCGCCAACCTCACCGACATTGCCGTGCTGGTGGTGGCCGCCGACGACGGCATCATGCCCCAGACCGTGGAGTCCATCAACCACGCCAAGGCCGCCGGCGTTACCATCATTGTGGCCGTAAACAAGATAGACAAGGACACCGCCAACCCCGAAAAGGTGAAGCAGCAGCTTACGGAGTACGAGATAGTGCCCGAGGAGTGGGGCGGCGACACCGTGGTGGTGCCGGTTTCGGCCACCACGGGCCAGGGCATAGACGAACTGCTTGAAATGATAAACCTCACCGCCGACGTGAAGGAGCTGCGCGCCAACCCGAACCGCCGCGCCAAGGGCGCCGTGGTGGAGGCGAGGCTGGACAAGGGCCAGGGCCCGGTGGCTACCATTCTGGTGCAGCGCGGCACGCTGAACCGGGGCGACGTGGTGATTGCCGGAACCAGCGTGGGCCGTGTGCGCACCATGCGCGATGCCGCCGGAAATATGCTGGAGTCCGCCGGCCCCTCCACCCCTGTGGAAATCACCGGCCTCACCGAGGTGCCCGAAGCCGGGGACATCTTTGACGCCGTAGAGGACGAGCGCCTGGCCCGCGAACTGGCCGACCGCCGCAGCGACGCCCAGCGCGAGGAACAGCTTGGCAGCTACACCAAGGTCACGCTGGACAACCTGTTCAGCCAGATAGAGGCCGGCGAAAAGAAAGAACTGGCCATCGTGGTGAAGGCCGACGTGCAGGGCAGCGCCGAGGCGCTGAAGCAGAGCCTTGAGAAGATATCGAACGACGAGGTGCGGGTGAAGGTTATCCACACGGGCGTTGGCGCCATCAACAAAAGCGATGTGATGCTGGCCGGCGCCTCCGGGGCCATCATCATCGGCTTCAACGTGCGGCCCGACCCCGTGGCCAAGGCCGACGCCGCCCAGGCCGAGGTGGAAATGCGTATGTACCGCGTGATATACGACGCGCTGGACGACGTGCGCGACGCCATGAAGGGCATGCTGGCCCCCAAATTCCGCGAGGTGGAACAGGGCCGCATCGAGGTGCGGCAGGTGTTCAAGGCCTCCAACATCGGCACCATCGCCGGCTGCTATGTGCTGGACGGCATTGTCACACGCGGCTCGAAGATACGCATTGTGCGCGACGGCATTGTGATAACCGAGGACGAGATAGCCTCCCTGCGGCGCTTCAAGGACGACGTGAAGGAAGTAGCCGCCGGCTACGAATGCGGCATCGGCCTTGAGAAGTTCAACGACATCAAAGAAGGCGACATCTACGAGAGCTTTATTATTGAAGAGTATAGGGATTAGACATGCCTACAAAGCGACCCTCAAAAAACCTTGCCCGCCTGAATGAAGACATGAAGCGCGAGCTTATCGACATCATCGGCGGCATGAAGGACCCGCGCCTGAAAGGCGGGCTGCTGACCCTTACCCGCGTGGAGGTGGCCCAGGATTTGAGCCACGCCAAAGCCTATGTGAGCGTGATGGGCAAAGAGGGCGGGGCGGGGCCGGTTATCGAGGCGCTGCGCGCCGCCAAGGGCCATGTGCGCAGTGAGGTGGCTTCCCGTATGCACATCCGCAAGGCGCCGGACTTTACCTTCATCGAGGACGACAGCGCCGCTTATGCCGAGCACATCAACAAGATGCTGAAGGGCCTGTGATATGAGCGAAATGCTGGATGTTTCCGGCGTGGCGGCGCGGCTGGCCCGCGCCGATAACGTGCTGATTCTGTGCCATAAAAACCCCGATGGCGACACCCTGGGCAGCGCCGGGGCGCTTTATTGGGCCTTGCGCGGCCAGGGTAAAACCGCCGCCATTTTTTGCTCCGACCCGATGGACGAACGCTACGCCTATATGGAACTTGAACTCTTCTACGAGCAGTTCAAGCCCGAATTCATCGTGGCGGTGGACATTGCCGGGGCGCAGCTTTTCGGCGACAAAGCCGCCCAATGGGCGGACAAGGTGAACCTGTGCATCGACCACCACGGCTCCAACACCGGCTATGCCGAGATGATGCTGCTGGACGAGAGCGCCGCCGCCTGCGCCGAGCTGATGTACGACATCCTCACCGAGATGGGCGCGGACATTGACCGCCGCATGGCCGAGTGCATGTACACCGGCGTCTCCACCGACACCGGCTGTTTCAAGTTCGCCAACACCACGGCCCGCACCCACCGCGTGGCCGCCCGCCTGATAGACCTTGGCATCGATGTGCAAAAACTGAACGAACTGCTGTTTGAAAACAAATCGAAGCAGCGCATTGTTATCGAGCAGTTGGCGCTGTCTACCCTCGAATACCACTTCGGCGGCTGCTGCGCGCTGATTTGCCTCACCCGTGACCAAATTGAGAAGGTAGGAGCCGACGAAGCCGACCTCGAGGGCATCACCTCGCTGGCGCGCTCCATCGAGGGCGTGCTGGTAGGCATCACCATGCGCCAGCAGCCCTCGGGCAGTTACAAGGTGAGCTTCCGCACCAAGGTGGGGCTGGACGCCACCGCCATGGCCAAGGCTCTGGGCGGCGGCGGGCACCGCCAGGCCGCCGGCTGCGAGATTTTCGGCGGGCTGGACAACGCCAAAACCGCCGTGCTGGCCGAAACCGGCAAAGCCCTGGAAGCCGGCGGCCTTTGCCGGCGCAGGAAGCCCTCGGAGGAAGCGTGAACGGAATCCTTGTGGTGGATAAGCCCGCGGGGTTCACCTCCTTCGACGTGGTGGCCAAGCTGCGCGGCATTTGCGGCACCCGGAAGATAGGCCATGGCGGCACCCTGGACCCGATGGCCACAGGGGTGCTGCCTGTTTTTGTGGGCCCGGCGGCCAAAGCGGTGGATTTAGCGCCAAACCAGGGCAAGGCCTACGAGGCCCTTGTGCGCTTCGGCCTGAAAACCGACACGGGAGACATCACGGGCCGGGTGTTGGAAACCGGCGAAGCCAAGGTAAAGCCGGAAGACCTGCAAGCCGTGCTGCCGCGTTTTTTGGGCCGCCAGATGCAAACCCCGCCCATGTACAGCGCCGTGAAGGTGAAGGGCAGGCCCCTGTATGACTACGCCCGCGCGGGCCGCGAGGTGGAGCGCAAGGCCAGGGAAGTGGAAATATTCGAGCTGGCCGCCAGCCCCACCCGGCGCCCCGAGGATTTTGCCCTTGCGGTGGCCTGCGGCAAGGGCACCTATGTGCGCAGCCTGGTGGAGGACATTGGGGCGGCGCTGGGCCTGCCGGCTACGCTGGCGGCGCTGCGGCGCACGCGCTCGGGGGTATTCACCCTGGCCGGGGCGCACACGCTGGACGAAATTCAGGCCGCCAAGGACGCCGGCGCGCTGCCGGGGCTGTTTGTGGCGGTGGACAGCTTGTTTATGGAATTGCCAGAGGCGGCGGTGGACGCCGCCGGCGAAGCTCGGCTGCGCAACGGCGCGCCGGTATATCGCTCGCTTGGGCGGCCCGGCCTTTGCCGAGTGTACGCCGCCGGGGCCTTTTTGGGCCTCGGCAGACTGGACGCCGAGGGCAGCCTGCGGGCGGAGAAGCTATTTGTTTAACCTGAACCCAAATTTATGCCTGACGAACGAAGGGATGGGAGCACCTTGCGAATTGTAGATCGCCGGGCGGCGCGCGGCGCCGGGGACAGCCCGGCGGCTGTGGCGCTGGGCTTGTTCGACGGTGTGCACCTTGGCCATGCGGCGGTGATTGGCGCCGCGCGGGACTGCGCGCGGGAAGAAGGGCTGCGCTGCGCGGTGTTCACCTTTGAGGGCGGGCAAAAGGGCCAAAAACACCTGCTTACCGAGGAACAGAAGCATCGCGAACTGGCCGCCCTGGGGGTGGAAACCTGCTACCAGCCCCCCTTCGAGAGCTTTTGCGCCCTCTCGCCGGAGGACTTTTTCAGCGAGATGCTGGCCGGGGAATACAACGCGAAAATACTCGTTTGCGGCGAAAACTTTGCCTTTGGCGCAAAGCGCGCCGGCAACGCGGCCCTGCTGGTCCGCCTGTGCGAAGCTAGAGGCATGGCGCTGAAAGTGGCGCCCATGGCCGGGTATAAGGGCCAGGCGGTATCGTCCTCGCGCATCCGCGCCGCCCTGGCCGAGGGAAATATGGAGGATGTGAACGCCATGCTGGGCCGCCCCTATGAAATAGACTACCCGGTGCGGCGCGGCAGGGGGCTTGGCGGCAAGCTGGGCTTCCCCACGCTGAACCAGTGCTTCCCCGAAGACATTCAGCCCCCGGCCTACGGGGTGTACGCCACCCGCACGCTGATTGACGGGCGGGCCTGGCCCTCGGCCACCGGCTGGGGCACCCGCCCCAGCGTGGACGACGGCCCCCCCAGCTGCGAAACCTTCATCCCCGGCTTTGAGGGGGAGCTGTACGGCCTTTGCCCGCGCGTGCGCTTTTATAAGAAGCTGGCCGCCCCCCGCCGCTTTGCCTCGCTGGATGAACTGGCCCGGGCGGTGCAGGCCTGGGCGCGCCAAGCGGCGGAGTGCGCCGGGGAGGAAGATTGACCTCAAAAAACTTGCAAATTGGGGGTTTTTGTGGTAAACTAACGCAGTACCTCTGCGCAGTGGGCGGCGTGTTTCCTCAAAACGGCGAAGCCCCCACCCCCACCCCGCAGCAGGCGAATAAAACGCCGCCACCGGCGGCCAAAGAGGAGAAGACCCATGCCCATGCAGTCCAAGCAAGACATTATTGCCGAGCATGCCCGCAGCAAAAGCGACACCGGCAGCCCCGAGGTGCAGGTTGCCCTGCTCACCCAGCGCATCAACCACCTCACCGAACACCACAAGCAAAACCCGAAGGATCACCATTCCAACCGCGGCCTGCTGAAGCTGGTTGGCCAGCGCCGCAATTTGCTGAAGTATTTGCAGAACAAAGACATTGAGCGTTACCGTGCCCTGATAGCCAAGCTGGGCCTGCGCAAATAGCATTTATGCCCGAAGGCGGGAGTATCCTAGCAACCTGCCTTCGGGCCGCTTTGTGCAACGCTGCATCCCGCCGGCGCCGCCGGCATTGCGAGATAACCGCAAAACCGTTCGCGAGCAAATTCCAAGCCCGCATACCCAGGGCAGCGGAGGAATCCCAGGCGTTTGTGCCCATCTTAGCAATGAATTGAGCGCCACAGCCGCTGTGGCATTCACTTGATTGCTAAGGAGCGCAATTTGCCTGTTTCTTCGCCGCCTGCAACGCTTACAGGAGGCGAATTTTTAATGGAAGCTATGAGCAAACGCATGACTTTCCCGAATCAGAAAACCTTTGAGATGGATTTGGCGGGCCGCCCGCTGAAGGTGGAAATCGGCAAGATGTCCGGCCTTTCGAACGCCAGCTGTTTTGTGCGCTATGGCGAGACCTGTGTTTTGTGCAACGTCACCATGAGCGAAAAGCCCCGTGAGGGCATCGACTTTTTCCCGCTGAGCGTGGATTTTGAAGAAAAGCACTACGCCATTGGCCGCATTCCCGGCAGCTTTATGCGCCGCGAGGGCCGCCCCGGCGAAAAGGCCATCCTCACCTCCCGCGTTATCGACCGGCAAATTCGCCCCCTCTTCCCCAAGGACATGCGCAACGACGTGGCCGTGGTGATGACCGTGATGAGCGTGGATCAGGATTGCAGCCCTGAGGTGGCCGGCATGATTGGCACCTCACTGGCTCTGTCCATTTCGGACATTCCCTGGAAAGGCCCCACGGCCGGCGTGAACGTGGGCCTGGTGGAGGGCGAGATTGTTGTGAACCCCAGCGAGGCCCAGCGCGCGGTGAGCGATTTGGCCCTCACCGTGGCCGCCAGCCAGGAAAAAATCGTGATGATTGAGGCCGGCGCCAACGAGGTGGACGAAGCCACCATGCTGGAAGCCATCAAGCGCGGCCACGAGGCCGACAAGGCCGTCATCGCCTTTATTAACGACATTGTGGCCGCGGTGGGCAAGCCCAAAGTTGAGTTTGAGTCCGTGCATTTGGACGACGCGCTTTTTAGCGAGGTGAAGGCCGACTACCTTGAAAAATTCCGCCATGCCATGGATACCGACGACAAGAACGTGCGCGACGCGCGGCTTCTGCCCATCAGCGAGGAACTGGACGCCCGCTACACCGAGGAGTGGGGCGAGAACATTGTTGAAGAGCTGATGTACAAGATGCAGAAGTACGTGGTGCGCCGCTGGCTCTTAGACGACGGCAAGCGCGTAGACGGGCGCGGCATCGATGAAATTCGCCCGTTGGTGGCTGAGGTGGCCCTGTTGCCCCGCGCGCACGGCAGCGGTATGTTCACCCGCGGGCAAACCCAGTGCCTCACCGTGGCGGCCCTTTCCACCATGCGCGACGCCCAGATTATCGACGACCTCTCGGGCGAGGACCACAAGCGGTATATGCACCACTACAACTTCCCGCCCTATTCCGTGGGCGAGGCCCGCGCCCCCCGCAGCCCCGGCCGCCGCGAGATTGGCCACGGCGCCCTGGCAGAGCGCGCGCTGCTGCCCATGCTGCCCAGCATAGAGCAATTCCCCTATTCCATCCGCCTGGTGAGCGAGATACTCTCCTCGAACGGTTCCACCTCCCAGGCCTCCATCTGCGCCTCCTCGCTGGCCCTCATGGACGCCGGCGTGCCCATCAAGGAAGCGGTGGCCGGCATCTCCTGCGGGCTTATCACCGAGGGCGAACGCTGGATGACCATGATTGATATCCAGGGCGTGGAGGACTTCCACGGCGACATGGACTTCAAGGTGGGCGGCACCAAGAACGGCATCACCGCCATACAGATGGACATCAAGGTGGACGGCCTGACCTACGAAATCATCGCCGAAGCCTTTGAAAAGTGCAAAAAAGGCCGCCTATACATTCTTGAGGACATCATGGGCCCCGTTATCTCGGCCCCGCGCGCCGAGCTTTCTCCCTACGCGCCCAAGACCCTGTCCATCCGCATCGACGTGGACAAAATCCGCGACGTCATTGGCAAGGGCGGCAAGGTCATTCAGGAGATACAGTCCTCCAACAACGTGAAGATCGACGTGGAAGAAGACGGAATGGTGCACGTGTCGGGCATCAACATCGACGATGTGCAGCGCGCTTTGCACACCGTGAAAACCATTGTGGAGGACCCGGAAATCGGCGCCATTTATAAGGGCCGCGTGACGCGCCTGATGACCTTTGGCGCCTTTGTGGAGATAGCCCCGGGCAAGGAGGGCCTCGTCCACATCTCGAAGCTGGACCAAAAGCGCGTGGAGCGCGTGGAGGACGTGGTGGCCGTGGGCGACGAATTGCTGGTGAAGGTGACGGAAATCGACCAGCAGGGCCGCATCAACCTCTCCCGCAAGGACGCTTTGGTGGCCCTTGAGGCCAAGCGGCAGGAGCAGTAAAAGACAGCAGCAGGGCTGTTGCAGGCTGATGAGAAGAATCGGCTTGCAACAGCCTTTTGTGTTTGATTACCCGTCGGCAATATGTTATATTTTATTCAGGCTTCGTAGATGCTTGCATAAAATCTGAAGGGGTGAGCGAGAGATGGAGGACCAAGCCGCCTTGGTTGACATCGTTATTCCTGTTTACAATGTGGAAGCCTATCTTCCGCAGTGCCTGGATAGCGTGCTTACCCAAGGCTACCCGGCCATGACCATCACCCTGGTGGATGACGGTTCTACCGACGGCAGTGGCCGTATTTGCGACGAATATGCCCAAAAGGATGCCCGCATCCGGGTGCTTCATCAGGAAAACCAGGGCCCTTCCGACGCCCGCAACGCGGGACTGGCCTTGGCCTGTGGCGAGTACATTTATTTTTTGGACAGCGACGACTATATTGTGCCGGGCGCGATTGAAACACTGGTGCGCAGCGCCGAAGCCAGCGGGGCGGATTTTTTGTTTTTTGACGGCATCGGTTTTTCCGACGGCGTGGAGGTGTCGGAATCGGCCCGGCGAAAGTATAGCCGGAAAAAGAGCTATGGGCAGGACAACGGCCCCGCCATGATGGCGGCGCTGAGATACAACATGGAATACAGTTGCGTGCCCCAACTTTTGTTCATTCGGCGCGCCCTGCTTGCCGACAACCACTTGTCCTTCTTCCGTGGAGGTATCGTTCATCAGGACGAGCTGTTCACTTTTTTGCTGTATATGCACAGCACTTTGGTTGCGCACGTGCACCAGGGCCTTCTGTACCGGCGCTTCCGGCCAGGTTCTATTATGACCACCAAGAAATCGGCCAGGGACTTCAGGGGTTATTACACAGTGTTTAACGAGATGCTGGCTTATTACCGGCGCGCCGTGCAGGAAGGCACGGCCCCGGACATTGCCCGCGAATACATCGGTGGGATATTCCGGGGCGCGGTGACGACCTATCTGAGGATTCCCGCAAGGGAAAAGAAAGAGGTAAATCGAGAAAAACGCGAAATGCTGCACGGCATGAAAACACCGCCCATGCCCATGGGGCCAGGCAGCCGCATTCTGTACAGCAATATCTATTTTCCCTTAATCGCGCGCGCCTTTGTGCGGGTTTTCTCCCCGCGTTTTCGCTACAAGTGATGAGATGCCAACATGAAGCAAAAACGGCCGCCACCCCCGGCAGGAGGTGGCGGCCCTGTTCTCTATTCGGTTCAGTACGCAAAGCCGCCGGTTTTACCGTTTTCCTTTCTTGATGTATCTTGGTGCAAAAACATACAAGAACACAGAACCGATTGAATCCGGACAAGTATATCGCAAATCTTTGTCGCTTTGCAGGCTTTGCATGCTGCCCTTTGCCTTTCACTCCAGCAGAAAGGCCGGTTCTACAAGTCTAGTTGCTATGCTGTGGGTGCAGCCCTATCTGTTTGCACCCGGCGATGAACCCAGCTATCTGCCCCCGCCCGGCGGGCCGGCGGTAAAGCGCGGGCTTTCGCTTCTCCATAGCACCCGGTACGGCCTTTTCCTGCCAGGCCGGCGCGTACTCGCGGCCAACGCATTGGCCTGCCCACAGCGCCGCGGTACAGTGTCTGCCGCCGGTTATTCCGTCTCAGGACGATGATAAGCGATTGCCTGCCTTTATACTACTCTCTGACTGAAATAACAAACATCTGAGCGGGTCTTTTTTCCCCTCGCCGCGTTCTCGTCGGTCGGAATACACAAAGTATTCCTCCCTCCTCCGCCTTGCGAGGAGAAAAAATCCCTCGCTCTGCTATTTGCCATTTCTCCTGATGGTACATCGGAATCACCCCTCTCATTTTTCTGCCTTCATTCTACCACTTGCCGCGCCATAGTTCTATTGACAAAGTGCAGCAACTTGCCAGGGCCTTATGGGCATATTGCACAATTTGTTAAATGATTAACGCTTCGTGATTATCTATTTCGCACAAAGCGAGACTCCCCCTGCCGGGCAGAGATTCCCCATTGGTTGACGAAAGCCCGGCGCTGGGGGATAATGGAGCCAGTGCAAAATGAACCATGATTTGCCGTGGAGGGAAGCTATGCTGAACATAGGAGAGGGCCTGATACAACTGCACACGCGAGACACCAGCTATATCCTTTACACCGGCCGTCAGGGCCTGCCGGAGTGCCTGCACTACGGCGGGCGCATCGGCGTAGACGATGCCGCCCCCCTGCTGCCCAAGGTGGAGGCCGGCTACGGCGGCGACGTGGTGTGCCGGGACGGGCAGGCCGCATTGTCCAGCCTGAGGCTGGACCTTTCCCCCGTGAACCGGGGGGACTATCGCGCCCCGGCCCTCTTGGCCGAGCTTCCCGGCGGCGCCACCACCGCCGACTACCGCTTCCAAACCTCCCGGCAACTGAAAGAAGCCCCCGCCGCCGGCATGCCGCACGGCCGTGAGCCGGACGAGGTGCTGGCCCTTGATTTCGCCGAGCCCGGCGGCCTGCAGGTGGAGCTGTTTTACAGCGTGTTCTGCGAGGCCAATGTCATCACACGGCGCATGCGGGTAACGAACCGCTGCGCCGGGCCAGTGCGGCTGCTGCGCTGCCTGTCTTACCAGCTAGACTTGCCCGGCCGCGACTATGAGCTGTACAACCTCACCGGGGCCTGGGCGCGGGAAACCCAGCTCACCCGCCGCCCCTTGGCCCCCGGCATCCTGCGCTTCGGCAACGGCACGGGCGCTTCGGGCAACCGGGTGAACCCCTTCTTCTTTCTGGCCCGCCGGGGCGCCGGAGAAACCACGGGCGAGGTATACGGCTTCAACCTTGTGTACTCCGGCAGCCACGAGGGCAGCGTGGAGGTGGACGGTTTTTGCCGCACGCGCGTGAGCCAGGGGCTGTGGAGCGAGGGATTTTCTTGGCCGCTGGCGCCGGGGCAGAGCTTCACCACCCCGGAGGCGGTGCTCACCTTCTCGGACAAGGGTTTCGACGGCATGAGCCAGAACATGCACCATTTCGTAAAAAACCACATCATCCCGCCACGCTGGCGAAACGCGCCCCGCCCCGTTTTGGTGAACAACTGGGAGGGTACCTATTTCAATTTCAACGAAGGCAAGCTGTTGGCCATGGCCCGCGTGGCGGCCAAACTGGGGGCCGAGCTTTTCGTTTTGGACGACGGCTGGTTTGGCGAGCGCAACAGCGACAAGGCGGGCCTTGGCGACTACGACGTGAACCGCAAGAAGCTGCCCGGCGGCCTTTCGGGCCTGGCCGGCCGCGTGAACGCCCTCGGGATGGACTTCGGGCTGTGGGTGGAGCCGGAGATGGTGAACCGTGACTCGAAGCTCTACCGCGCCCACCCGGACTGGGCCGTGGTCAGCCCCGGCGTTACGCCGGCCACAGGCCGCCACCAATTGGTGCTGGATATCTGCCGCCCCGAGGTGCGGGAATACATCATAAACTCGGTGAACGCCACGCTGGACTCGGCCAACATCAGCTATGTGAAGTGGGACATGAACCGCCACATCAGCGACAACTACTCCCCCGCCCTTGAAGATCAGGGCCAGTTCCACCACAGCTACATCCTCGGCCTGTACGAGCTGCTGCGCGGCATCTGCGAGGCCCGGCCGGACATCCTCTTCGAGGGCTGCGCCTCGGGCGGCAACCGCTACGACCTTGGCATGCTCTACTACATGCCTCAGTTCTGGATTAGCGACGACTCCGATGCGCATGAGCGTCAGCGCATCCAAACCGGCGCGTCCTACGGCTACCCGCCCTGCACCATGGGCTGCCACGTTTCGGCCGTGCCGAACCACCAGACCCTGCGCGTCACCGCGCTGGAAACGCGCTTCCACACCGCCATGTTCGGCCTTTTGGGCTACGAGCTGGACATGACCGCCCTCACCCGCAGCCAGCGCGCCGACGTGAAGGCCCAGATAGCCTACTACAAGGCGCACCGCAAGCTCTTGCAGTTCGGCGAGTTCCACCGCCTGAAAAGCCCCTTCGAGGAAGCGGGCTGCCGCTGGATGGTGTGTTCCCCCGATGGTGACGAGGCCCTTGTGGGGGATTTCCTTGGGCTGATGGTGCCGAACGCCGACGAGCCGCCCATGCGCCTTGCGCACCTTGACCCCGAGGCCCTGTATGAGATTGCCGTGCGGCCCATGAAGATAGACATTGAGACCTTCGGCGGGCTTATCAACTATATTTTGCCCGTGCACCTGAACCCCGACGGCCTCTTGGTACGCACGGCCGGCAAGTTCTACCGCATGGACACCGAGGCCGAGCGGTACACCGCCAGCGGCAGCCTTTTGTGCCGGGCAGGGCTGGCCCGTATGCAGAATTTTTCCGGCGCGGGCTACAGCGATTCTCTGCGTTTTTTGCACGATTTTGCCAGCCGCGCCTACTATCTGCGGCGGCTGGACGACCCGTACACAGCGACGTGAGGCGGCGCGAAAGGAAGCCCTGGCGGCCTGCGCCAGCCCTGCGCTTCGCCTTGATAGCGGCGGCGGGGGTGCTGGTTTATTTCCTTTTGGGCCGTTGGCTGCGCCTGCCGCTGCCCTTTGGGCTGCATCTGCGGCTGCAATATGCCGCGCTGGGCTTTTTCGCCACGGTGTACGGCCCGCTGGCGGGGCTTGCGGCGGGCCTTTTGGGGGAACTGGCCCTGGGCCTTGCGGGCGGCGCCGTGTGGTGGAGTGTGGCGGCGGCCTCGGCCCTGGCGGGCTTTTTCACCGGATTTTTCGCGCACGCGGCCTTCCGCCGCGAGGGTGGCCTGCGCGGCGGGGCGGTGGGGTGCTATGTTTTTGGCGGGTTGCTGGCGCACGGGCTGGCCTGGGCGGCGGTGTGCCCGGCGCTGGATATGCTATTGTACCGCGAGGCGCTGGACAACCTTTTGCGGCGCGGCCTCAGCGATATACTCTCGAACGCCGCCTGCGCCCTGCTGGGCGGGGCCCTGCTGCTGGCCCTCTTCGGCCGCGTTACCCCCGGCCAGAACCCCAGGCGGCGGGAAGCCCGGGCGGAAGGCGACGCGCCGAACGCCGGCGAGCCGCCGGACGACTTGTTTGACGCGCCGGTGTAGTACCAACGGGGAAGGCTGTACGAGACGCAATGACATACTGGAAAATCACCGCGCAGGGACACCTCCAAGCCGGCGGCGCAGTTGGCTTCTTATGCTTTTTGTGATATGATGAACTGGAACATTGACAGTCGAGAGCGAAAGAAAGGAGTGCCGGCACTGTGGAAAAAGACGTTTTATGTCGTTCAAATCTTGATGCTATCCTCAAAACCCTGCTGCGGCAATACAATGCAGAATCGGCTATCCTTTTCGGTTCTTATGCCCGCGGGCAGGCAACGGCGCAATCCGACATCGACATCATTGTGATTGGCGGCAGTGCTTTTGACCCAACAGATATTTTCGCGCTGGCGGAGGACTTGCACCGGCAGACGAACAAGCCTGTGGATGTGTATGAGTTGCGCGAACTGGACAAGGACAGTCCCTTCTACCATTCCGTGTTCTCCGAGGGGGTGCGCATCGCATGACACATAGCGACCAAGAGCGTTTGCGCAAGATATTGGCCGCTTGGCGGGAATTGACTCTGCAAATGGAAGCGCACAACGTCCAAAAGGCTGATGTGCTACAGGACCGCTTCACACAATGGGCCGTCACCACGCCGCTTTATAACATCGGAGAACAGGCAAACAATTTATCAAAAGAACTGCAAGAAGCTTATCCGGCCGTACCGTGGAAAAAAGTGTCCGGCCTGCGCCACCGTTTGGTGCACAACTATGAGGGCACAAATTGGGATATCATCGTGGCGATTTTATTTGGAAACATGCCGCAGTTTATTGAAGACATTGCCAGAATCATAAATGATGATTGACATCAATTATATCTTTCAACTTGAGCTAAACAAGGATAGGCCACGCGAGAAATGGCGAGATGCGGATCGGTATTCCAAGAAACTGCGAGAAACCCATCTGAAGCTGTGGGACAAACCTCTGCCCAACGGCGAAAGATTCACGCTTGAAAAAATAGTAGCCAACCGATTACGCCATAAGTCAAAACTTGGCGAGTTTATTTTGTCCAGCGACCGGGCTGTACCCACTTTCTTCAAAAAAAGCAGTCTGCGAAACCGGCGAATAGATAGGTTGTATAATCCCTAACGCGCCCCGTTCTGGCCTTCCACATAATCCCAAAAGGCGTTTACCATGCTTTTTTCGCTGGCTGCAAAACCAGACATGGGTGTGCCGGTTTCCACCATCAGCGCGCCCGCGTCCTCCTTCGCGTACGCCAGCATATTGGCCTCAAGGTCGCTGCGGGGGTAAACGCTCAGGTTATGGAAGGCCACGGCAACGAGAAGCCAACGACCACCGTGAACGCGAAGGTAACACGAACGTAAAATCTTTCTGAATCAATTCCCGCGCAGACAAAACAAAGAACTGCCGCAAGCAAGCCCGAAGCATGCTTGCGGCAGTTCTTTGTTTTGCATAAAGCGCCAGAAAGAGACATCATTCCTGCAACAATAACAATAACCACTTCTATTGCAGCAAAATGTTTTTGATAACTGCGATGCAGACCCGTCATTAGTATAAATTTCGCGCGGGGAAGAGACTACACTGAAAAAGCGTAAGGAAACGCAGTAAGTTTTCAAATGCTTATCAAAAACCAACATTTATCGTTTTTCCTGCAATAGGAGGGCAAATCGGTGAAACTGCAAACGAAACAATTCTTAAAAAGATGCCTCGGACTGTTTGTGATTTTTGCAATGGCCATTTCCTTTGTGACCATTCCCGCTTTCGCGGACGAACCCGCCGAGGCGCCTGCGGCCCCCGAGGCCGCGGCGGAAAATCCCCAGCCGAGCGAGGCGGAATCTCCGCCGGAGGAAGAAGTTCCTCCGATGCCAATAAACGCGCCTGTGCCCGACGGCGAACCCGCCGAAAGCGGCAGCGGCGACAACAGCGGCAGCAGCAACAGCGAATCTGCCCCCGATTCCGCCGCCGAGAGCAGCGATACCGGAAATTCTGACAGCTCAGACTCCGGCTCCGGCAGCGACAACAGCGACAGCGCCTCAAGTTCCGATTCCAGCAGCGGCGATTCCAGCGAATCGGGTTCTGCGAGCCTTGTTCCCATAAAGCCCCTCGCGGTGGGCGATATTACCACCAGCCTGAAATGGGTAAACGCGCCCGCCGGGAATGACATAAACTGGGCCGCGGAAGTGCCCACACACAGGACGCAAACGATAAGCCTCGTTCAGCAGGTGAATATCTCCACCCAGAACGTGCCCTACGAGCCCGGCCAGTTAACGATACGCATCCCGCTGATAAAAAACCGCAACGGCACCTACGTTACGCCGTCTGCCGTAAGTGTTCCGGCGGCTCCCGCGAACGGGCCCGACACCATCCCTTACAATTATAGAATAGATTCGGCGACGAACGAACTCGTGTTCACCAATACCGCCCGCACCACCGCGGCCTCCAACGCCGAAATTCAAACAACCTATACCGTGGATCCCTGGCAAATGGTCGATGAGCAGGTTCATACCCAGACAGCCAGGGCCGAGGGCAAGTATGGGCCGAACAACGCCAGCATCAATAATGCCACGTCAAACCCAACTACCTTTAAAATGAATACCGCCGCTCATATCAACTATATATCAAAAACCGACCCGCAGCCCATGCGCTTCTGGGACCCTTCCCTTACCGCCGGGAAGCCCCGGCCCGATGATTTTTCCAACTATAACTGGGTAAGCTGGAACGTCAGCATGGGCGGATACGCGGATCAGCCCTACTCTCTGGTGTTGAACGACGTGCCCGGCCCCGATTCAAGCGCAATTGTGTACGCGGTTGCCCCCACCTCTAACTACTCCGGCGTTGGCTATACGCTGGATGCGGACGGACACCGCATCACCAAAACTGTCACCCGCCCAGACGGAACCTTGGAACCCATTGTAACGGAGAGCCTGCGCGTATTGGTGCGCTACCCCAAGGTACCCGCGGGAACCCAGCTTACCAACGCCATCACCGCAACCGTAACCCCCGCCGACGGCGTAGACCCCCCGCAAACCGTGAATGCCAATGGAAGCTACGCCTGGCAGGAATATCAATTCACCTATACCGGCGACACCAGTTCCGTAAAGAAATGGGTCAATGAATGGGACCTCATTAAGCATGCAGACCTCACGTCCAAGCTGCCGGTTTTGCGCGGTGGCGGGGAAGTTCCCGTCCACTGGAACATGGGCAGCACCATTGACCGCTACGCCGGCATCAACGGCGTACCGAACGGCAGCACCTACAGCGGCGAATTGACAGACGATTACGTCATTATGAGAATGGAGAACGCCGACGGTTCCTCCACAGATCCTTGGGTTCCCATTACAGCGGCGGATTTGGAGTATCGGGTAGCCGGGCTATCGGCCACAGGCTATACCGTTGACCGCGCCACCGGCCGGCAAATTCCCTATACCTCAGGCAACGGGCCCCTCATTAAGCTAATGGCCTTTGTGAACGGCGCCTGGACGCAGGTAGGGGAGGCGCGTGCAGGCGATCTTCCCGCTTACAGCAACAACTATACCGGCAAAACCTTTACGCTGCCCGCCGGCACCACTCAGGTAAAGGCCACCTACGAGGGCGTCAGCGACCATCTTGATATCGGCCTGCACATGGACGCCGTTATCAAGGGCTCTTCGCCCACGCTGAAAACCTGGCTGAGCAACCCCGCCAGCAACGGCCGGCGCCTCAGCGTTCAAAACTATGGTTATTACAAGGCAACCGGCTCCGACGGCACGCTTATCACACCGTCGCCGGCCAGTTATGCCGACACCGCGCCAAACGCGACGGTGGCCGCAGACATGGAGGCCCGAGACAGGGCCGCCAACGGCGGGCAGCTTGTAACCCGCAGAGCGGCCGGGGTAAGCGCCACAGACCTTGCCGTTGATTCCCGCAGTTGGAAAATGCCTTCGGAAGCGGTAAACGACCCCGCCAACCGCAGGGTAAACCTCCAGTACGGCCTGGTGGCAATGGAAGGTTATCTCGGGCTTTCGCCGTCCGACGTCACCGCATTGGAAGCCACCGGAGTGAAACTCCCGTCCCGTGATAAGTCGGTGTTCTACGATCTGCTGCCCTTGGGGGTCTATTACAACCCAAGCCCCGCGCCCTCCGCTCGAGACATCAATAACAACGCCGCGTCTGTCGACGTTGAAACCACCAGCAACTACAAGAATACCGGGCGGCAACTGGTGAAATTCACCGTAAGCACCACCAAAGCCGGGCAGAACAATACCAAAGGCAACCCTGCGCTGGCGATGAGCACTTCTGGTGGCGCGGGTACAATTACTCTGGGCCCCTGGTATGGTTCCAATGTTGCATACACCGGCTATGGCGTCGTGTTCAACGCCTCCATTCCCTGGGACAACCTGGCGGCCGCACGCACCGGCTATAATATCGCGGCCTACCAAACGGCGAATGCCGATGTACTTTTAGCCGGCGGCAACGCCGATAAAGCCGATGTCGACGGTTTCCGTAATATTCGGGGCGACGACGGGAACCCGGCTTTCTTTAACCTGGCCCAAAAGCCCGGCGGCCCCAACGACGACAAGAATACCTTCTATATCGGCGCCTCGACCAGCATCAATGTGCCGGTGGCGGCCGCCTCCGGCTTCACCAAGCTGGTGCGCGCCGACTCCAGCGGCGAACTGGCGCCCTTTACCCAAACCGCCCAAACCAGGGCCGGAAATGGCTACACCTACCAGCTTCGGGTGGGTGTGGACAACCAGTCCACGATGAGAGACGTGGTGCTGTTCGATATTTTCGAGAATGCCGCGAACATCGATGGCCGCACGGGCGAAACCGGCTGGAAGGGCACCTTTGATAGCATCACGCTTGACTACGCGCAGCAGGCCGGCATCCACCCTGTGGTGTACTACTCCACCACGCCGGGCCTCAGCTACACCGGCCTCACCCCAGCCAGCCTGACGTCCCCCACCTGGACCACCACCCAGCCCGCCGATAAATCCACCATCACCGCCATCGCCGTCGATTTGCGCAAGGCGACAAACGGAACGGACGATTTCATATTCGGCCACCAAACGGGCACCCAGGTGCTGGTACACATGAAGGCGCCGGGCGCCCCGCAAACCGCGCAGACGGCCTACAACCAAGGCGCCTACTACTCCACGCTCACCCGCGATGGCGGCACGCCGCTTACGGCGCTAAACACGGGCGAACGCACCGAGGTGAGCCTGTTCGACGACCCCCACTTTGCGAAAACAGCCGACCCGGACGGCGGCAGGCAATCCTCCACCGCGGGCGTTATCGGGCCGGATGGAACCATTACCTACAGGCTTACCTACAACCCGGGCGTGGGCAATGCCGCCAATGTCCAAGTATCGGATCCGCTGCCGGCGAACACCACCTTCGTTCCCGGAAGCATCACCTATACCCCTGCCGGTTCAACCACGCCACAACCGGTGCCCGATTCCGCCTACAACGCCACCGAGCGCACCATCAACTGGCCCGCCTATAACCAAGCCGCAGCCGGAGACGCCCTGTTCTCCTTCCAGGTGAAGGCAGACGCACTGCCCAGCGGGGCAAACGGCGTTGATGTTCGCCGCTACGAAAACCAGGCCAGGGTTCGCGGTGGCGGTACGCCGCCGGACGGCCTCACTTCCAACACCATCAACCATGTGCAGCGCAACCGCTGGGCCGATATTACAAAGACCGCGGCCATTGTAGACGGCGTGAATGGCAGCGATGCCAATGCCGCCTTTGGCGGCACGCCCCAGGCCGAGGCCGCCGGCACAGCCAATGCGCCTGTGCTGGTTCGGGTAAATTCTGTACTGGAATACCGCCTGGTAGTAACCAACACCGGCCAGGATCAGCGCAGTGACATGATTGAGGTCAACGACATCGTACCGAACGGCGTCAGCTTTATTGGCGACTCGGCCAAAGCCACCTTCAGCGGCGGGGTGCTGCCTTCACGGGCCACAAGCACCATCGACACCAGCGGCCTTCCCACCATAAAATGGTTCCTCAACAACCTCTCTCATGGCGAAAAGGCCGTGCTCACCTTCCGCGTGGCTACGCCGGCCACTCTCTTCACCGGCCAAACCGACCCCCGCACAAAGGCAGAACTGAACTTCACAAACGCCACCGCCAAGATGATTGACCACGGCAAGAACAACATCACCACCACACCTCCGTCCACCTATCACCGGGTGGAGGAAACCAAAATTACCGTGAAAAAGGTTTGGGTAGCCGATAATGTCCAGGAAGTCAATCGCCCCAGCCAGGTTCTGATACAGCTTATGGCCAACGCCACCGCCTACGGCGACCCTGTAGTTGTAAAAGACACTGAGAACTGGACGCATATCTGGACGCAGCTTCCCGTGCGCGGCGCCGATGGGAAGGAAATAAAATACACCACCGTGGAGGTGGGCAACCCGCAGGAATACCAGCCGGGCTACAGCACCGACACCTTCAGCATCATTAACCACTACTCGCCCGGGCGCACCAGCCGCACGGCGGTAAAATCCTGGGTAGACGCCGACAATGTGGACGATACGCGCCCCGAGTCCATACAGGTTCAGTTGTATGCCAACGGTGCGGCGCAGGGCCGGCCCGTAACACTGACGGACGCGACGAACTGGCGCTACACCTGGGCAGACCTGACCATGACGAAGGACGGCAAGCCCATTGTGTACACCATACAGGAAATAGGCGAGATAGAGGACTACAAGACAACCTACGACCAGTCGCTGTTCATCATCACGAACACCTACACGCCGCCGGTGGAACCCCCGCCCCCGCCTCCTCCCCCACCACCGCCTCCGCCCAAGCCCCCGGTAACGCCCACACCCACACCGCCCGCGGCTACGCCGCCCGCCGCTGTGCGGCGCGTGCCCAAAACGGGAGATACCAGCAACATTGTGCTCTACCTCACGCTGGCCGGCTTGTCCGCCATAGCCCTGATTGGCGCCGCGCTGGCCCGCAAACAAAAAACCCCGAAGCCCGACGCGGGTGAAAAGAAAGAATAGCGGCGGCGCGCCAAAACAGCACTGCCGCGGCTAGAAAACAAACCCTAAAGGGGCTGTTGCAAGGCATACCGCCATGCAACAGCCCCTTCTGTATATGCGCTAGTTTATCCTTGGGGGACTCTATGATCAGATTCGATTGGTTGGAATGGTGACTTGCGTCAGGTCTTTGGCGGAGGGGTCTGGCTGGGTGGCGTAGCCAAGCGCCGCCGAGGCGAGGGGGCGAAAGCCCTGGGGAAGGGCAATGTCCCGCGCGAGGGAGGGCTGGGCGCGGAAGGCGGGCACGATGCTCCAGATATACACGCTGCCCACGCCAAGGTCGGTGGCGGCCAGCATGATGTTTTGCACCGTGCAGGCGGCGTTTGCCATGGCAAGTTCCGGCACCGTGCCCCCCGAGGAGGAGACGATGACGAGCGTGGGCGCCCCGTAGAACACGTTTTTGCTGGCCCCTGCGAAGGCTTTGGAAGCGGCTTCGCGCAGGGTTTCCAGTATGGCGGTATTCTGCACCACGGTGAGGTGCATGGCGTCGTACTCGCTCAGGCCGATGGGGGCCGTGTAGGCCGCCCCAAGTATTTTCTGCAAAACGTCTTCCGGCAGTTGGCGAGACTCAAAATCCCGCGTGGATTTGCGCCTGGCAATGGCTTCCATGGTTTCCATACAATGCCTCCATTTCCGGGTGTTGGCAGTTCAAAGCCGGTGGTGTTTTGATAGTATGACTTAGTATAACATTTTTTACGGTATTTTGCATCATGCAAATAAAAATTAATTGGCAAATTGTCGCCGGGCTGCGCCCGCGGGGCGGATATGCTATACTATTTATACTATTATGGATGCGGAACCGTCATCCGGGGAAAGCATGGTGCAAAGATGGTGAGGTGTGAAGCGTGAAAAAGGCGCTGCTGGTGATAGGGATATTGTTGCTGCTGGCGGTGCTGGCCGCCGGAGGCTATGCCTTTTACCGCTACGAGGCCACCGGTGAGGACACGGTGCCCAAGGTATCGCTGGCGGCCTTTGGCGCAGAGCTGCCCTGCACCGCCTGGCGGTGGAGCACCCCCGTGCTGGGCGGGCTGGCCTACAAGGATTTCAGCGGGCCGGCCGCCGCGCCAAACGCCGCCGCCCTGCGGCTGGGCAGCTACGAGGCCCTGCCGCGGGAAATGGCGCTGCCCGAGGGCTTTGATACCGTCATCCGCCTTATAAAAGACGGAGCGGCGGTGTATGAGGGGCCGGGCGACGGCTGGGACTGGGCACTGGCGGAAGGCCCCGGCGAGTACGAGGCCGAGTTTGTGTGCTCGAAGGTACCCGGCGACGCCGGCGGCACGGGCAGTTTCAGCTTTGCGTGCAGCTTTGTCATTGTTCCCCCGCCCCAGCCGGAACCACCCGAGGAAGTACCCTTCGTGATGCCTGCAAAGCCGGAGTTCGTGCCCGGCAATGTGAGCCTGGCGCAGGGGGATATTTTCTCTATGGAAGTGCGCTGGCTGCCCGAGGGCGTAACGCCCGTGGCTACCACCAGCCTTGGGCTGGCGGTGTTCAGCCCGGGCGAGAACGGCTGCTGGTTTGCCGCCGTGCCGGTGGGCAACACCCGCGCCGTGGGTAGCTACCCCGTGCAGGTGCAGGCCGGGGAGTATAGCTGGGATGCCGAGATAACGGTGGAAAAGTTCGATTTTGAGGAGCAGAACCTCATCATAGACAACACAAGCCCCCAGATAACCGAGGCCAACAGCGAGGCGGCCTACGCCGAGTACCGCGCCAAGATTCCGCCGCTGTTCTACACCTGGGACGAGGATCGCTACTGGGAGGGCCTGTTCATTGAACCGGCCGAGGGCTGGATATCCACGAACTTCGGCGAGATACGCTACACGAACGGGGACTATTCAAACCCGCGCAGCCACAACGGCATGGACATTGCCGCCACGGAAGGCAGCCCCGTGATTGCCCCGAACAATGGCCGGGTAGTGCTGGCGGAGTATCTATTGAACACCGGCTGGACCATCGCCATTGAGCACGGCGGCGGCCTGAAAAGCTACTACTTCCATTTGCTGGAAATCAGCGTGGAGCCGGGGCAGATGGTGGAGAAGGGCGAGAGCCTGGGCCTTGTGGGCAGCACGGGCTACTCCACCGGGGCGCATTTGCACTTTGAAATGCGCATCGGCGAATGGCCCGTGAGCCCGCAGATGCTGTTTTTGCCCGAGGCAGGGCTGTACAGCGCCGAGGGAAACGATGACGGCTGAGGGCGGAGGCGAAAAGCTGTTTCGGCTGGCCGTGGCGCGCCCGGCGGCTTACACCGAGCCGGCGGGTATGCCCCTCGGCTTTGCCGCGCTGCCGCCCTTGACGCCGAAGGGCGTGGCGCTTTCCTTTTATGACGGGCACGCGGCAGCATTGCCTCAGAGCTTTGAGGAAGAGGCCCTGGCCCTGCTGGTGGACGGCGCCTGCCCCGGCCCGGCCAAGCGCCTGGCCGACGCCGCGCGCCTGGCCGGGAAGCCCGTGCTGCTGATGGGCCGCTGGCCCAGCCGCTGCCCCGAGGAAGCCAAACGCTATGCCGATACGGTGCTGTGCGGCCCGCCCGAGGCACGCTGGGCCGTAGCCGTGGAAGACCTTGCCGAGGGCCGCCCCGAGCCTTATTACCGCGCCGGGCAGGGCGCGCCGCCAAGGCCGCGTTATGATTACGGCATCTTCACCCGCCGGGCCTACCCGCTGGGGGCCGCACGGCTGGCCGCGGGCTGCGAGGGGCTGGGGCGAAGGGCTGTTTTTCTTGAAGATGAAGGGCTGTTTGAGGGCCTTGGCCCGGAGGAGGCGCTGCCCGCCGGGCTGCCCTTGCCGGGGCGGGCCTGGGGCTGCCGCCTGGCCCCCGGCCCCGCCGCCGCGCTGGCGGCCCGGCTGAAAGAAGCCGGCTGCGTGCTGGTGGAGCTATGCCCGCCGCCGGGCGCGGGGGCGCAGGATGCCGGACCGTGGACGGGCTATGCCTCGGCGGAGGACTTTGCCGCCGCGCTGAGGGCTGTGCGCGGCGCGGGGCTAATGGCGTCGGCTGTTTTTATTGTGGCCGCGCCGGAGGCCCGTGCGCTGGAAGAGATAACAAGGCTTGCGCGGCGGCACAGGCTGGCCGCCCTGAGCCTGTGGCCTTTGGAGGGGCAGGCGGCGGGCGCCCCGGGCGAAGCCGCCCGGCTGGCCCGCGCCTGCCGCGCCGCCGAGGCCGCGTTCTACGCCGGGGGCGGCGTGCTGTGGCGCTGGCTGGCCGACGCCGCAAACCGGCGGCATCCTGGCGTATACTTTGCTATGGCACGGGCCGGAAGACGGCGGGCCGAGGGGGAGATTTAAGGCGGCAAGCGTTTGCCGGGAAACAGCGGCCTGTGGTATACTGGCTATAGATTTTGGGAAGGGATGATGGTATGGATTTGGCCTGGTACAAGGGCAGGCGGGTGTTCGTCACCGGGCACACGGGCTTTAAGGGCGCGTGGCTGTGCCGCGTGCTTCGGCATGCCGGCGCGCAGGTGTACGGCTATGCCCTGGCCCCGCCCGAGGGGGAAAACCTCTTCGGCCTGTGCGTAAACGGCGGCGAAATAGGCCACAGCATAGGTGATGTGCGTAATTTTGACGCGCTGCGCGCCGCCTTTGAGGCGGCGAGGCCCGAGGTAGTGCTGCATCTGGCGGCCCAGCCCCTTGTGCGCGAGGGCTACAAAGACCCGCGCGGCACCTATGAAACCAACGTGCTGGGCACGCTGAACCTGATGGAGTGTGTGCGCCTTTGGCCGCAGCCGCTGAGCGTGGTGAACGTGACCACCGACAAGGTGTACCGCAATCGCGAATGGGAATGGGGCTACCGCGAAGACGACGTGCTGGACGGCTACGACCCTTATTCCGGCAGCAAGTCCTGCTCGGAGCTGGTGACAGCCGCCTACCGCCGCAGTTTTTTTTGCGAGAGCGGGGCCGTGGTGTCCACCGCGCGGGCCGGAAACGTCATCGGCGGGGGGGATTTTGCCAGCGACCGCATTGTGCCGGATTGCTTTGCCGCCGCCCGCGCGGGGCGGGAAATTGAACTGCGCAACCCCGGCTCCACCCGGCCCTACCAGCATGTTCTGGAACCTCTGCTGGCCTACCTGCTGCTGGCCCAAAAGCAGGCCGAAGCCCCGGCCCTGGCCGGCAGCTACAACATCGGCCCCGGCGACGAGGGCTGCGCTTCCACCGCGCGCCTGGCGGAACTTTTCTGCGCGGCCTGGGGCGAGGGGCTTAGCTGGCGGGCAGCCGGTGACGGCGGCCCGCACGAGGCCGGTTTCCTGAGGCTGGACTGTTCGCGGGCCGGGGCGCGGCTGGGCTGGCACGCGCGCTGGAGCCTTGAAACGGCCATGGGCCACACGGTGGCCCTCTACCGCCGATACCTCTCCGGCGGCAACATAGCCGCCCTGATGGACGAGCAAATTGCCGCTTACCTGGAGGGCGAAAGCGATGTTTGAGGGAAAGACAGAACAGCAGGCGCGGCAATATATACTGGATATCGTAAAGGAATATTGCGATACATACCATAATAACCCGAAAGGCTTCCAACCTGGCGAGCGCATCCCCTACGCCTCCCGCGTCTACGATTCAGGCGAAATGGTCAATTTGGTTGACAGTAGTCTTGACTTCTGGTTGACAGCGGGGCGCTACACCGAGGCCTTTGAGGAAGAATTCGCAAAATATTTGGATATCAAATTTGTATCTGTTGTGAATTCTGGCTCATCCGCCAACCTTTTGGCCTTTATGGCCCTCACCTCCCCGCTGCTGGGGGAGCGCCAGTTGCGCCCCGGCGATGAGGTGATTACCGTGGCGGCGGGCTTCCCCACCACGGTGGCCCCGGTGCTGCAATATGGGGCCGTGCCGGTGTTTGTGGACGTCACCATTCCGCAGTACAACATCGACGTAACGCAGCTTGAGGCCGCGCTTTCGCCCAAGACGCGGGCGGTGTTCATCGCCCACACCATGGGCAACCCCTTTAACCTTGCCGCCGTGGCGGCCTTTTGCGAGGCCCACGGCCTGTGGCTTTTAGAGGACAACTGCGACGCCCTTGGCAGCGAATACACGCTTGGCGGCCTTACGCGGAAAACCGGCACCTTCGGGCACATCGGCACGTCCAGCTTTTACCCGCCCCACCACATGACCATGGGCGAGGGCGGCGCGGTGTACACAAACGACGCGCTGCTGAATAAAATCATGCGCTCCCTACGGGACTGGGGGCGGGACTGCGTGTGCCCCCCCGGGCGCGACAACCTGTGCGGCCGCCGCTTCGAGGGGCAATACGGCGAATTGCCGCGCGGCTACGACCACAAGTATGTTTACTCGCACTTTGGCTACAACCTGAAAGCGAGCGACATGCAGGCCGCCGTGGGCCTGGCCCAGCTGCGCAAGCTGCCGGGCTTTGTGGCGCGGCGCCGGCGCAACTTTGCCCGCCTGCACGCGGCGCTGGCCCCGCTGGCGGGCCGCCTGGTGCTGCCGGAACCGGCAGAAAACGCAAACCCCAGCTGGTTTGGCTACCTGATAACTTGCGGAGACGGCGTAGACCGCAACAGCCTGGTGCGCAGCCTTGAGGCCGAGGGCATTCAGACCCGCGCCCTGTTTGCGGGCAACCTCATCCGCCACCCCTGCTTTGACCAACTGCGCGCCGAGGGCCGGGGCTATCGCGTGCCCGGCAGCCTTGCCAACACCGACCGCATCATGGAAAGCAGCTTTTGGGTAGGGCTGTACCCCGGCATGAGCGACGAAAGGCTGGATTACATGTCCGAGGCCATTGTCCGCATAGTGGGGGCGGGAGGGTAGCTTTGTTCCAGCGAAGCGAAGAATCTTTGGCCCAAGAGCAGGGCAAGATTCTTCGCTTCGCCCGGAATGACAAGGAAAGGTGTTTTTGTGTCCCCACCCGTGGTTGTTGCGCAGGCACCGGGCGACCGAGGATGGTCGCCCCTACGCGGAAAGCGCCCGCCGCCGGCCACCCTTGATCGCCCGGCCCTATGGCAAAGCACAAAAGGACACGGGCCGCCGAAGGCGGCGGCCCCTACACATATGTTTTGCTAATGGATATTTTTGGCTTCTTTTATCTCCGCCAAGCTGTACAAAAATATCCCGGCCAGCACCACGGCCGCGCCCAGTATTTGCATGGGGGCGGGCGCTTCGCGAAACAACACAAAGGCCAAAAGGGTGCCGAGAATCGGCTCGGCCAGCTTGGTGGCGGCCACATAGGCAGGGGTGAGGTAGCCAAGGCACCAGTTGAACATGCTGTGCCCCAGAAGGGTGCACAGCACCGCCAGCCCAAGGCTGGCCAGCCAGTCCCGCGCGCTCCAGCCCAAAAGGGGCGTGCGGGTAAGCGCGCAGGCGCACAGCAGCGTTATCAGGCAGCCCGTGTACACCAGCCAGGTGTACACGCTGTTCGATAAATGCGCCCGCTGCACCCGGCCAATCAGCAGATACACGGCAATCAGCGAGGCGGACAGCACCGCCAGCAGGTTGCCGGCCATTTGGCTGCCCGCAAGACCAGCAAGGCCCGTGCCGCCCGCGCCCGCCGCGCCGCCTTCGGCGGAACCCAGCGCGATCACCACGCTGCCCGCGAAGGCCAGGCCGATGGCCGCCACGCCCAGGCGGGGGATGCGCCCTTTGAGGAACAGGGCGAAGCCCAGTGCGGTGAAGATGACGTCGGTGTTCACAAGCGCAGTGCTCCGGACAGGCCGCAAAGCCCAAGGTCGCGCCGGGTGACGCGGGAAAGCTCGGCCCTGTGGCGCAGCAGCACAATGGGGCTGAGGATGAGCACGGTGCACAAAAGGCGCAGCGTGGCGGTTACCAGCGGCGGCGCCTGAGAAAGGCGCACCAGCACGGGCGAAAAGGAGACGCACAGCGTGCCGATGGCCATGGCGAGCTTTGGGTTGAGCCGCGCCCTTTGGCCCTCAGCCATTGGGGGCGCCCCCGGTTGGCCCGGCCGCCCCGGCGGTTTTAGCCGCAGCCTCGGCTTCTTCCTGCGCCTTCTCGCTGAGGGCCAGGCGCTGGGCAAGCTGCTGCTGGCGCGTGTCTAGCTGAGAGATGCGCACGGAGCTTGAAAACTGCTTGATGAGCAGCACGAAGATAATCAGCAGATAGACAAAGTTGATGGGGGCGAGGAAGCCCAGCCGGACAGAGGCCCACTCAGTGAGCTGGGGGAAGAGGCTGATGAGCAGCATCATCAGGGAGAACACAATCCAGAAGATGCTGTCCTTTATCTGCACTTTGCTGGCGCGGATGCGCAGCATCATGAAGGCGATGGTGAGAATGGAACCGGCAACGAGGATGAAACGCATGATGGGACTGAACACGGGCTTTCCCTCCTTTAAGACAACTAGGTAAGCGATGAATAACCCAACTTTCTTGTCATCCTGAGCAAAGCGAAGGATCTTTCCCTTTGTATGGATGATGCTCATCCGACTCAAAGATTCTTCGCTTCGCTCAGAATGACAATAAATCAGTGGTTATCCAGGTCATTTTTGCGGAACCACTGCACCAGCAAAATAGACACCGTGCAGCGTACCATGTAGCCAATGCTGCGCAGAAAGGTGAGGTAGCTGCGCCCGGCGGTGCGCTCGGCCACCGTCACCTGCACCTCGCTGATGCGCGCCCCGCAGTGCAAAAGATAGCTGATGGTCTCGGGCTCGGGCGGGTAGTTCAGGTGGTTGGCGAAGATGCGCATCATGCCGCGGTTGAACATGCGCATGCCCGAGGTGGGGTCGGTGATTTTGTGGCCGGTGGCGAAGCGCATGGCGAAGCTGATGAGGAAGCTGCCCGCCATGCGCAGGGTGATGGGCTTTTTCACGGTGACGAAGCGGCTGCCGATGACAATGTCGAAGCCCTTTTCAAATTCGGCCGCCAGCGAGGCCACGCAGGCCGCCTGATGCTGGCCGTCGGCGTCGAACTGAAGCGCGGCGTCGTAGCCGTGCCGCCAGGCGTACAGCATCCCCGCCTGAAAAGCCCCCGCCAGCCCCAGGTTCACAGACAAATCAAGAAGGTTCCAGCCGTTTTTGCGGCACAGCGCGGCCGTGCCGTCGCCGCTGCCGTCGTTCACCACCAGGTAGGCGTGTTCGGGGCAGTGGGCCTCAAGGTCGGCAATCACCGCCGGCAGGCTCTCTTCTTCGTTGTATGCGGGAATGACGATGAGCAGTTTCATGGGGCGGGGTTCCCTTCCGTCTTGTCCGTGCTTGCGATGGCTATGAGCGCCTCGGCGGTGGCCGGCCAGGTGAAGCGGCTCATCACTGCCTGCTGGACGGCGCGGCCCGCCGCCGCGCGCCAGTCGTTATTTTGCAGCGCGGCCAGGAGGGCTTCGGCGATGGTTTCGGGCCGCCGGTCTTTCAGCAAAATGCCCGACTCGCCGTCCTGAATCAGCTCCGGGCTGCCGCCGGTGGGCGTGGTGGCGATGCAGGCCCCCACGGCCGCCGCCTCCAGTACCGTGCCCGAAAAGCCCTCAGACCAGGTGGGCAGGCAAAAAAGGTCTGCCTCGCGCAGCAGCGCGACGGTTTCGGCGTAGGGCAATTGCCCGGCCAGGTGAACGCCGGGCAGCTTTTTGGCGCGCAGGGTTTCCTCCAGCGGGCCGGTTCCGGCCATCACCAGACGGGCGTCCGGCAGGCTGCGGCGCAAAAGGGCCATAGCCCCCAAAAGCTCCCACACGCCTTTTTCCTTGATAAGCCGCCCTACAAAGGCGATGAGGGGAACGCCGGGGTCGATGCCCAGCTTGTCCCGGATGCCGATGGGCACGCTTTGGGCCAGCTTTATCAGGCCGGCGGCGTCCACGGCGTTGTACAAAACGCCCTTAGCCCGCACACGGAAATGCCCCAGCCACTGGCAGCATGCCTGGGAGACGCCGTAAAAATCCTTGCAGCAGCGTCGGATGCGCCGCATCATCCGGTGCTCGTAACGCTGTACAAGGAAGTTGAGGAAGGCATTGTCCAGCGAGAGGTGCTTGGTGCCGTGCTCCACCACCACGGCCCGGATGCCGCGCGCCCGGCATTGCCTTGCGGCCCAGAGGCTGAGCGGGTAAAAGCGCGTGTTGATAACCACCAAATCGTAGCTTTGGCTCCAAAGTTCGGCGGCCAGTTGGCGGAAGCGGCGGTTTTTCCTCGGCCAGGGCAGCCGCCCGCGCAAAAGCCCCCGCGCCGGCAGGCGCAGAATGTGCAGCCCGTTCTTACGCTCTTCGTCGGGCAGGCCCGGCAGGCTGCTGGTGGCCACTACGGCCTCGTGGCCCATGGCAACTAAGGTGGAAGCAAGGCTGTGGGTGTAACGCTCTACCCCGCCTGCTGTGGGAAGATACTGTGCTGAAACAAATAATAATCGCATGGTTCACCTATGGTTTTTTGCTAGAACTGCGAGATGATGGTGAAGGCGTTCAATTGGCACAGAACAACAAGCGCCGCCCCCGCAAAGGCCAAAGAACGCCAGGCGGGCTTTTCAAAGCGCAGCAGACGGCCACGCAATGCCAGAAGCAGCAGCGGCAGCACGGGCAGCAGATAGCGCCCCTGGAAACCGAAGAGGGTTTTGTAGTTGACGGGCGTCCAGCCGAGGCAGGCCACAAACAGAAGTGCCGTCACAGCCATGGCCAGGCCGGCCAGGCCCAGGCGCTGCTTCGGGCTGAGCAGGGTTTCGTCCTCCGGGGCGGGCAGGCCGGCGCAGAGCAAGATGCCCAGCAGGGCGGCGACGAAGAGCCAGTTCAGTTCGATGTTGATGGCGATGGGCTCTCCCAGCCTGCCGCCGATGAGGCCCTGCAGCCACAGGGGGCTTTGCTCCCACAGGCTGCGCGCCAGCAGCTTGGCGGTTTGCGGAATGTGGCCGAAGACGTAGCTGATGCCGAAGGTGTGGTAGGCGTCGCCGTTTGGGCGCAGGGGCATACCCGGGTCTATGGCTATAGCGGCCTGCCCGGCGGCGGGGTCTGCCGAAGCCTCCGCGCCCGCGCCGGGTTCGGCCGGGGCGCCCTCGCCCGACGTGGCGGCTGTGACGGTGGTGGTGGCCGCGCTTTGCGGCGCGGCGGGAAGGCTGCCGTCCACCACCATCATAGGGGGCAGCGTAAAGGCCAGCCACATGGCCGCGCCAAGGGCGAACACCGCCCCGCGCGAGAGCCAGGCCGCGCCCGCGCCGCCGAATTTAACCTTCGGAATGAGGAACGCGAGGCACAAAAGCGGCAGGTATACCACCTTGGCAGGGGCCAACAATACGGCCAGCAGCCCCAGCAAAGCCATCTGCCGCGGGCCTATTTTTTCGCGCACAAGGGCGTAATCGAGGCAGCTGGCGATGAAATAGAAGGCCAGGGCGATAACGTAGGCGTCGCAGGAGAAGGAGGCTGCCAGCTGGAGGCACATGGGCAGCAGCCCGGCCGCCAGCATCATGGGTTTGGCAAGGGGCATGCGCCTGATGGCGCGGGACACAACGAAGGTGTAAAAGAGAAGGTTCGCCGCCCGGCCCATCACCAGCAGCCCCACCCGGCCAATGCCCAAAAGCCGGGCCAACACCACCGCCGCCGCGGGCAGGGCGTACAGCGGCGGGAACACCGCAACCTCCCGCGCGGCAAGCTCTATCATGTCGCCGCCGGGGTCGGGCGCAAAAAGGCCCTCGGCCAGCTGCCGCCAGGCGTATGCGTCGGTGGCCCCGGTGTCGTAGTAATACAGCAACATTTCGTCCCCGGCGCGGGCATGGATGTAGGGCGGCTGTTCTTTTTTGCCCGTGAGATGGGAATAGTCCGGCTCGGCAACGCCGAGAACGCGGTTGGCATAACGGTAGGCCGCCGAGATGTGGACGTATTCGTCCGGCGCGGTGCGCGGCGGGATGAGGAAGAGGAACACGAAGCCCAGCCCCAGCGCCGCCAGCGCGAATACCCTGTGCTGCGGCGCGCGCAGCGCGAAAACCACCACATACAGCGCCATCAGCAGCACCGTGAGAAAGGCCGCGAAGAAGGCGAACACGCCATAGATGAACGCGCCGCCATACTCCACCACATATTGCAGCGCCAGCGTGGAATCAAGCGCCTGCCCGTCTTGGCTGAGGGTGAAGCCGTCCAGCTTGTAGCTTGGGAGGGTTTTGTCCGGTTCGCGAAAGTTTTGGGCCGGGCCCTCGCTGCGGTGAAAGCCCACGAGGTCTTCGGGGCCGGCGGGGGATGAGGTGATAACGAGTTCATAGAAGCGCCCGGCCTTGGGGGCGTTGATGTCACGGTCGAAGATGAAGCGGTGGAAGGTGTTGTCCAAAAGCTTCGTCATGTCGGTGTCGCAGGCGGCCGCCTCGGCGCCGGTATCGTCGTAAAGGCGCAGGTGCAGGGTGCCGCGCGCCACGCGGTTATAGGTGGTCACGTCCAAAATCACGCCGAAGATGCGCCGTTTTACCAGGATGCGCTGGCGTATCTCGCCCTCGCCGTTTAGCGGGGCGGTGAGCGTGGCGTAGTCGTCGTTCACGATTTGCCTTTGGGAGTAATCGGCGGCGGCGGGCAGGTAAGTGAGGCCCGCCCAGGTGAACAGGCCGACGCACAACAGCAAAACCGCCGCCAAAGCGATGAGGTGGCGGGGGCGGCGCAGCTCCGCCAGGCGGCGGGCAAGCGGATGTTGGGCGAGAGGGGACATTAGGGATACCTCAGCGTTCCAATACTAGCAGGAAGGCGTTCAGCAGGGCAAAGACGCCGGTGCAGGCGAAGGCGGCGGCAAGAGGGCGGGAAACATCGCGCAGCTTTTGCAGGGGTGCGCGGGCCGGGGCCAGGCAGCACAGCGCCAGCGGCAGCACGGGTAAAAAGTACCGGCCCTGTATGCCGTAGATGGTTTCATAGTTCGTAGGCGTCCAGAACAGGCAGGCCAGCACAATTAGCCCGCACACCCCCAGGGCGATGAGCGCGCCGCTGAGGCGAAAGGCCCTGCCGGGGCGCAGGCTGTGCGGCTCGGGCAGGGCGGCCATAGCCAAAAGTGCCGCAAAAACCATCACAAAACCCCAGCTTAATTCCAGGTTGTTGTAGCCAAGGCTGGCGCCCAGCATGGCCCGCAAATAACCCATGCCGCCCGTGGCCATCGTGCGCACGATCATCCAGAACACGCGGCTTGGTTCGCGGAAGAAGCTCCAAATGCCGAAGACCTGCGCGTTCGGCGGGGGCGGCGTGTAGGCCGGGGCTTCGCCCCCGGCGGCCACGATGGCCGCGGTTTGGGCCGGCTCGGTGATTTGAGTGTAGATAAGCATCTGAATTGTGCCGAAAGCGAGGCTGATGAAGCTCCAGCAACCGATAAGAGGCAGGACGCACTTAACAAGGAGGGCCAGCCGGCGGGGCAACTGCCGGCCCCGGAAACAGAGCTTTTCCGCCGGGATGAACAGGCACAAAAGCAGCACGGGGGCGTACACCACCTTGGCCGGCCCGGCCAGCGCGGCCAGCGCGGCCAGCAAAAGAAGGTCGCGCCCGCCAAGGCGCGGCTTTTCCAGCGCGTAGTGCAGCACCAGCGCCGTGTAGAAGGCGTAAAGCGCAATAACAAGGCCGTCCCGGTTGAAGCTGGCAGCCAGGTGCAGGCTGATGGGCAGCAGCATCACCCCGGCGAACAGGCCCTTGGCGCAGGGGGCCAGCTTCACCGCGGCGGCGGCAAAAAAGGCGAACAAAAGCAGGTTCACCAGCCGCCCGGCGTACAGCGTGGCGGCAAAGCCCAGCCCCAAAAAACGGCAAAGCGTCACCGCCAGGGCCGCCGGCCAGTGCAAAAGGCGGTAGCCGTCCACGCCCTCGGCCTCGTAGGTGACGGGAGTGCCGTCGGAAATGCCGCCGGCGGCGAGGTTTCTTGCCACCTCGCGGTAGCTGAACACCGTGGTGATTTCGTCCTCGATGAGGGCGTTTTGGTCCCCCGCGCGGCGCACCGCAGTGCCCCAGGGCAAATCATAGGCGGCGTCTCCGGTGAGAAAGGCCGACATACTGAAGGTTTGGTTGATGTGGAATTGCTCGTCCGGCGCGGCGTAGGGCGGCAGCACCAGGCAGAACAAAAGCCCCAGCCCCAGCGCCCCGGCGGCCGCCAGCCGGTGCAGCGGGAACTTTTGGCCGCTTGCCAGAAGGTACAGCCCGGCGCACAGCGCGCTGCCCAAAACGGCGAACAGCCAGTAATAGCCCGCTAAAAAAGAGCCGATGGGGTCGGTGGCCAGCATGAGGCACAAAGCGCCCCCGGCGGGGCTGCCGCGCTCGTTTAGCCGCCAGCCCTCGGGGGCGGCGGCGCTTTTGGCGAAGGCGAGGCTGGCCCCCTCGGCCAGGCGCAGATTGATTTCAAGCGTATAACGCCCGTCGGGCGAGGAGAGCGTTTCGGGGAATACCAGCACGGCAAAGCTGCCGCTGAGGGTCTCGGCGCTGTTGCCGGTGCTCTCGCCCAAAAGGCGGCCGTCCCCGTCGTACAGCCGGGCCGCGATGCTTCCCGCCGGGGCCGGGCCGGAAAAGAGCGGCACCAGCCCGATGCCGTGGAAGGCGCCCCCGTGGGTAAAGCTCTGGCTCAGCGTTTCCCCATCGGCCAAGGCGGCGCTTTCGGCCTGGGGTTCGTCGTTCAGCACCATGCTGCGGCTTTTGCTTTGGGCGGGGGCAACGTCCAGCTTCCAGTAGACATAAAAAACCAGCAGGCACAGGCACAGGATAAGTCCTGCAAGCCAAAACCTGCGGTGTTCGCGCACAATTTTTGTGAGGGCACTGGGCATTCGGCGGGCCTCGCAAATCCATATTGGGCGGTCTGATTCAGCAAACAGTATACCAGAACGCCCCTTTGTTTGCAAACCGGGGCCGCCGAAATTTTGGCGGGATTTTGGCGAATCGCGGGGTGAAACCCGCCGCGCGATGTGTTATACTAAGTAAGCTGTACCACACTGAATGACATACAAATCGGGGACGGCCGCCGGGGAGGGATTTTCCATGTCGCTGACGCTGAGCATCAAGAGGGGGAGCCTTTTCAGGAAGGCGCCGGGCCTTGCCGAACTGCGAAAGCATTTGGGGAGCTTTTTGTACATCGGCGGGCAGGGCGATTTTTCCATTTTTCAGGATACGCTTGCCCCGCCGGCCCTAAACGGAGACCTGATATATATGATGTACGGCCGCATGGGGCCTGTGGGGCGGGGCTTTACCCTGGCAATGCGCGAGGGCGGTGCGAGGCTGGAGCTTTGCTGCCCCCTGCCCACCACCACCCACGACCTTGAGGATTTTTTCACGGCGGCGGAGGCCCTGGCCAAGGCGCTGGGCAGCCGGGAGCTGCACGAGGAAAGCGGCGGCACGGTGAGCCTTTCGGGCCTGACGGCCCGCTTTGCCGAGATGCGGGCCAGAAACGGGCACATACTGAAAAGCTTTGTGGCCGGCGGGCACGAGGGGCTGGTGGTGGGCGGCGCGGCTATGCCGCTGTACCTGCCCGAGAGCCTGTGCCGCCACATCGGCAGCGTGCCGCCCAAGAACGCCGAGGTGTTCTTTTCAGATTATCTGGACCAAAAACAGACCCAGCACTACGCCTACATGAAGCCCGCCTTCCAGCGCCGGGAGGACGGCGGCGCCGTGGCCGAATACACCCTCACCGCGGGGGTGGCCAGCATCATTCCCCGAAGGGGCTTTGTGCCCTACCCGCCTAGCCCTGTGGCCGGGGAGGAGGTTGCCGCCTGGCAAGTGCTGATGCTGACCCCGGCCGGAGAAAACCTTGGGCGCATGCCCTACGAGGGCTTTGTAGCCGCGCTGGAAGAGGCCGGAGAGGTGGAGGAATTCGACCCCATGCACTACACCATTTACGGGCTGAAGCGCCAGCGCATGCGGGAACTGTTGGCGGGGCAGTAGAATAAAAACCTGTATTCATAGCGGGCAATCCAGCATTCCCCGCTATGAATACAGGTTCTAACTTCACTCGTAGCGCGGCGGGCCGGTGAGCGCGGCGATGACCTCGGCGAAGGCTGGGTGGCTTGCCAGCAGTTCTTCCGGCTGGGCGTGGGTGTAGTCCTCGTCGACGTAACCGGGGCTCATGGTGGTGCCCATGAGGGCCCAGGCCGTGCCCGGCGCGGGGCGCGCGCCCATCCAGCTGCCGGCCGGGGCCACGCGCTGGGGCGCTTGCCCGGCGGCAAAGTCGCTGCCCAGGGCCAGCATCTCGCCGCTGCCATCTGGATGCAGCAGCCACAGTTCCACCGGGCCGCCGGCGTAGTGATGCCATATCTCATCGGAGCACAGCCTGTGGAAGTGGGAGAACATCTCCCCCGCCAGAAGGAAATAGATGGCGTTGCCCGCCGGGCGGCTGCCGAGCGTTTGGGCCGAGTGCCAGGTGCTGCGGAACATGCCGCCCTCCACAGGCAGGGGCGCAAGGTTCAGTTCGCGGATGATGGCTTCGGCTTGAGGGTCCATAACGGGCCTCCTTTTTTATGATTGTAATTTTCTTATCTGTATTTACTATCGCGATATTTTGATATTAATGGTGCGCGGCAAAGGAGATTTCCATGTCCATGGCAACGCTGGGCGGTTTGATGTTCAGGATTCTTTTTATGGCGGCGCTGGGCTTCGGTATGCGCAAGTGGGGCATCATCAACGACGAGATACAAAAGGGTCTTTCGGCCATGATGCTGATGGTGGTGGTGCCCATGAGCGCGCTGGCCGCCGGCAACAACAGCTACAGCAGGCAAATGGCCGCAAACCTCTTGTGGGCCGGGGCCATCACCCTGGGGCTGTACGCCCTCACCATTGCCGTGGCCTTGGCGGCGCGGCGCTTTGTGAAGGGCCTGCCCGGCCCGAACCGGAACCTTCTGGCCAACCTTGTTGTGCTGGGCAACGTGGGCTACATCGGCTTTCCCATCATCCGGGAGATATACGGCGACGAGGGATTTTTATACGCCGTAGTGCTGAATCTCGCCTTCCAATTGGTTGCCTACACCCTGGGCATTAAGCTGGCGGGGGGCGAATTGACCCTCAAAAGCGTATTCACGCAGCCGCTTACGGTGGCATCCATCCTGTCCATTCTCATTTTTGCCTCCCCCTTCCGCCTGCCCGCCTTTGTGGTGGTGGCCTTCAACGAGGTGGGCGCGCTGTCGGCTCCCTTCGCCATGTTCGTCATCGGCTCGGCCCTGGGCAAGCTGCGGCTTTCGTCTGTTTTTACCCAGAAATACGCCTGGATGGCGTTTATTCTGCGGCAGATAGTGCTGCCGCTGGCGGTGGGGGGCGCGCTGTACGCCCTGGGCTTCGGCGGCAAGCTGGCCTCGGTGATGGTGGTGCTGGCCGGTATGCCCCCGGCCACCATGAACGTGATTTTTGCCGAGCAGTTTGGCGGCGACGGCGCCTTTACCACCCGGGCCGTCATGCTGGGTACCCTGCTGATGGCGCTGACCCTGCCCGCCCAGGTGTTGCTGGGGCAGTTTTTGTTCCCGCCTTCTGCGTAGGCAAACGCTAACTTAATGTCATTCTGAACGGAGTGAAGAATCTTTGTGTCGGAAAGTTTGCTTATATACGAAGGAAAAGATCCTTCGCTTCGCTCAGGATGACAGGCTAATCGGATTAAATTATTGTATATCGTGGAGCCGCTGAAGGGCAGTGTTTGAGTTGTTCGCCGTTGGTTCAGGGCAAAGGTAAAGGGCCGGTATCGCCCTACAGGCAAAAGCACTTGGTGCGAGGCGGAACGCCTCGCACCAAGTGCTTTTTTACGCTTCGGGCGGGGAGAGGCCGGGTTCGCGGGCTTTGTGGCGGGCCAGCCACAGCTCGGGCAGCAGCACCGAGGCGAACATGAGCAGCCCGCCCAGCACCATGCGCAGGGTGAGCGTGTCGTAGCCCATCAGCACAGAAAACAGGCAGCCGAACAGGGCCTCGCAGGCCATGATGATGCCGGCCTTGGAGGACGAAACATAACGCTGGGCCGTTGTTTGCAGCAAATAGCACACAAAGGTGGACAGCAGGCCAAGGTAGAGAATGGCCGCCATGCCCTGGGGCTGCATGAAGCCGGAAAAATCGGGCCCGGTGGCGAGGAAGGCGGCGAAGCTGAGCACCGCGGCCGTACCCATTTGGAAAAACAGCAGCACCATAACGTGCATGGTTTTAGCCAGAATGCCCGTGGCGACGATTTGTGCGGCGAAAAGCACCGCCGAAATCAGCGTGAGGATGTCGCCAAAGGAGATGCCGCCGGCGGCTGCCGGGTTGATGGAGAGGATGCCCGCGCCCGCCAGCGAGAGGAAGCAGGCTACGAACAGAACGTTGTGAGGCTTCTTTTTGGTGACGGCCCACCACTGGATGGGCACCATGACCACATAGGTGGCGGTGAGGAAGGCACTGTAGCTGGGGCTGCTGCGCTCGAGCCCCAGCGTTTGCACGTAAAAGGCCGCGAACAGCAGCACCCCGATGGCGATGCCCGCCTTCCACTGGCCTTTTTCGTAGTTGCGGCGCACGCTGCGCAGCACCAGCAGCACACAGCACAGCGCGGCCAGGCCGAAGCGCCCGAAGAGCAGCCCCGCCGAGCTGATGCCGGCGTTGAGGGACATTTTAGAGAATACGAAGCCCATGCCCCACAGCATGGTGACCAATACCAGGCCCGCCATGCTGAGATTTTGTTGTTTTTTGGTCGCTTTCTGCTCCAATTATGATTTATGCTCCTTATCTTGTGGGCGTGTTCGAACCACGTTGTCATTCTGAACGAAGTGAAGAATCTTTTTGAAACAGGGGCAAGATTCTTCGCTGACGCTCAGAATGACAATTCTTTATTGACAATTCTTTGGTGAAGATTAAAATCCTTACGCCAAAGCGTGGTTGGAGGTGCTCCATTGTTATTTTCATGGCACAGCGTCGCCGAGGCCCCATATTTCGGCGGCGTAGCGGTGCACGGTGGCGTCGGAGGAGAAGGGGCCCGCCCCGGCAATGTTGCGCAGGGCCTTTTGGGCGAAGCCGTCGCGGCTGGCCCAATCCTCAGCGGCGCGCAGCTTGGCGGCCAGGTAGGGTTCAAAATCCAGCAAAAGGAAATATTGGTCTGGCCGGTGCCAGGCCGCCCCGTGCAGAAGTGAGCGGTGCAATTCGGCAAAAAGGCCGCTGCCGCCGTCGTCCACAGTGCCGTCCACAAGGCTGTTCACCACGCGGCGCAGGCGGGGGTTTTGGCGGCAGAGGGCGCCGGGGTCGTAGCTTTCGCGCAGGGCGGCCAATTCCTCCACGGTTGCGCCGAAAATGTAGTTGTTTTCAGCCCCGGCGGCCTGTACAATTTCAACGTTGGCGCCGTCCATGGTGCCCAAGGTGAGCGCGCCGTTCATCATCAGCTTCATGTTGCCGGTGCCGCTGGCCTCGGTGCCGGCGGTGGAGATTTGCTCGCTGAGGTCGGCCGCGGGTATCATGCGCTCGGCCCAGGAAACGTTGTAATCCGGCACGAACAGCACCCGCAGGCGGCCTTTTGCGGCGCTGTCGCCGTTCACAAGGCCGGCCACTTCGTTGATGTACTTGATGATGCCCTTGGCGCGGCGGTAGCCCGGCGCGGCCTTGCCGCCGAAAAGGAAGGTGAGGGGCGGCAGGCCGCCCAGCTCGCCGTCCTTGAGGCGAAAGTAGATTTCTAGGACGGAAAAGGCGTTCAAAAGCTGGCGCTTGTACTCATGTATGCGCTTCACTTGCACATCGAAGAGAGAATCGGGATCCAGCTTTTCGCCCAGCCGCGCCTGCGCGGCGGCGGCCAGCCGCTGCTTCGCGGCGCGCTTTGCCTCAAGGAAGGCCGCGCGGGCGGCGGCGTCTTCGGCGCGCGGGGCAATGCTTTTCAGCTTGCCTAGGTCAGTAATCCAGCCGGGGTCGGCCCATTCGTCCAGCAGGGCGGCCAGCGCGGGGTTGCACAGGCCCAGCCAGCGCCGGGGCGTGACGCCGTTGGTTTTGTTATTGAACCGCTCGGGGTACAGGCGGTACCACTCGGGCAATACCTCGCTTTGCAACAGGCGGGTGTGCAGGGCGGCCACGCCGTTCACGCTGTGGCCGGCGTAAATGGCCATTCGGGCCATTTGCACCCGGTTGTCGTCTATCAGCGCGTAGGGCTTTGCTTCGTTTGGCGAAAGGCCGCGTCCGGTCATGTCCCGCCGCAGCGCGTCGTTCAGCATCACCACATAGGGCCACACGGCGGGCAGGGTTTGCGAGAAAAGCTTCACGTCCCACTTTTCCAGCGCCTCGGCCATGATGGTGTGGTTTGTGTAGGCGAAGACCTTTTGCGCAATGGGAAAGGCCTGGCGGAACTCCATGCCCGCCTCGCACAGGAGGCGCAAAAGCTCGGGGATGGCCACGGTGGGGTGGGTGTCGTTCAGCTGCACGGCGCAGTGCCCGGGCAGCTTCTCCCAGTCGCCCCCGGCGGCCCGCGCAAAGGCGCGGCAGATGCTTTGCACCGAGGCGGATGAGAAAAAATATTGCTGTTCCAGCCGCAGGCGGCGGCCCGCGTCGTCATCGTCGGGCGGGTACAAAAGGCTGTGCAGGGCCTCGGCGGCGGTTTGGGCGGCGCAGGCGGCGGCATAGTCTTGCCGGGCAGCGGCGGCAAAGTCAAAGGGTTCGGCCGCCTCGGCCTGCCACAGGCGCAGGTTGTTCACCGTGCCGCCGCCATAGCCGATGACGGGCGTATCGTAGGGCACTGCCCACACATCGCGGTTTGCCAGGCGCACCAGCACGCGCTCGTTTTCTCTCCGCCGGCTGAAGGGGTCGCCGAAACGCTGCCAGTCGTCGGGGGCTTCGCGCTGGAAGCCGTCCTCGAAGGACTGGCGGAACAGCCCGTATTTGTAGCGGATGCCGTAGCCGTCCAGCCGCAGGCCGCTTGTGGCGGCACTGTCCAGAAAGCAGGCGGCCAGGCGGCCCAGGCCGCCGTTGCCCAGGGCGGGGTCGCTTGCTTCCTCGAAAACAGCCGGGGAATGCCCGGCCTTTCCCAGCCAGGCGCGCACGGCGGGCAGCGCGCCCAGGTTGTAGAGGTTGCTCTCTAAAAGGCGGCCCAGCAGGAATTCCGCCGAAAAATAACAGGCTGTTTTACCCGGCGCGGGATGCCGCCAGGCGTCCTCGGCGGCGGCCAGCACCGCGCCGCCTGCGGCGGCGTACAGCTCGCGCAGAGAGGCCGTGGCCGGGGCTGTGCCCTCGGCGGCCAGCCGGGCTTCGATGTCCTTTATCAGTGTTTGCATGAATTCTCCCGAGATGTGCCCGCAGCAAGCGTTTGCTTCTGAATTATACAATAACACAGCCGGCGGGCTTTGTACATTCGCCGACTGTTATTGTGGTTGTGCGCTTTTGTGACAGACATTTTATGAAACGGAGGGTATACTGGCTGTCTGGGTAATCGATAATCTGTCATCCTGAGCGAAGCGAAGGATCTTTCCCTTCGCTATAGAAGTAAGTTTACCAACTCATAGATTCTTCACTTCGTTCAGAATGACAATAAATCAGTGGTTACCTTGGTTACCTAAACTTATTCCGGCTGCGGCCGAAATAACAGATACACCCGATACCCCGGCGGCGCTGAGGGCAGTGCCGAAAAAAGGCCCGAAGTTTTAGCACATATTACCAATGGATAAGAAGTCTTGTTACCGTTTTATGACCAAGGCCGGCTATAATGAGAACAAAATAGCTGAATGGGAAGATGTGTTTTCGGTACGCACTATCTGGGAAGGCTGATAACACACGAAGAAACGGCAAAAAACACACCAGAGGCTAAATATTACAATTGGGTTACACTATTTACAAATGCAAGCAGCAATGGTAGGGAACGATAGGGTACGATAGGGATTTCCGAAGGTTCACGCAGTATTGGGAGGCAGAACGATGAATAAGCAATTTGGGAAGATGTTGGCGGTATTATTGGCGACCTTGATGTTGGTCACTTTGCTGCCTTTGTCCGCGTTTGCGCAGTCTGGTGCGGAAGATTTGCCGGACAGCCCGGAGAATGCACCGGCGACTGCGACGGATATTCTTCTTACCTTCTATGAAGAAGGCGGGACAGCGTATGACGAGGTAGTGCTGGAGAGCGGCCAAACCTTGGGTGATAACGCGCCTGCCGACCCTGCAAAAGAGGGCTTTGCTTTTGAGGGCTGGGCCTATGAGGGAGACGGCGGCACGGTGACGGGCGTTAAACAGGATGCCCTGAAAGTGCTGTCGTTTAATAAGGACACCACGTTTATTGCCGCGTTTGCGGAAGAAGGGGAAGACGCGCCGGAACTGGCGCCGGCCCCCGAGGCGGACGGTGAAGAGGAAGCCCCGCCCGAAGAGCCTGAAGCACCGCCGGTGGCCTTGGAAGGTATCAAGGTTACGCCGGCAGGCGCCCAAGTTAAAATGAACCAGGGCAGCATAGACGCCTTTGGCCTGCTTATCACGCCTGCCAACGCCACCATTAAGAATGTGGAGTGGACGCCCGAAAAAGATGGGATTGTTGCGGTTGATTACGACCCGGCTTCTTCCCGCGCAGAGATTACGGCTGTGGGCGAGGGAGAGGTTCGAATCAACATCCGCGTTACGGGCGTGGACACCGCCGGCAATGAGAAAGTGCTGACGGAGTATGTGCTGGTGGAGGTGCTGGGGGCTTCTTACACCCTGACCTATCATTCGAATTACCCCGCGGACGGCATGAAGTTCATTTACAACAACGGGGGCGGCACGTCCGGCCTGCTGCCGGCAACGGATACCCGCGCCGAGTACCTGATTGCCCCGGGGACGGAAGTGACCATTGACAAGACCATGGCCCTGGCCAATTATCGGTTTGCGGGCTGGCAGATAGAAACCGAGAGCGGCGAACTTGTAGATATTGCCGACGGCGCTGTGGTAACGATGGACCGCAATATCAATTTGTACGCCCAATGGGACAACCGAACTACCAATACCGGCGAAACCATTGATGTTGTTTATAAATACCAAGGCCAGACGGATATCACAAAAGCAACCGCAGCTTATATAGATACGGTAAACAAGACCGCTACCTTTATACTGGCCAACGTTCAGGATACTTTTAATACAGTAAAAAATACGGATTTCCAGGGCTGGACGCTGAGCAATGGCAGCAAACACTACTTTAACGCTACGGTGACGGCGCCCTATGAAGAAGTGCGAATAAGTGGCCGGGGGGCTAATGCGAGGTATGTGAAAAGGGTGTCGGTGAATGCCTGGGTTGAGGCGACCGGCCGGGCAGCCGCGCAGTTCTTTGTGCTGAAAATTAATGCGTCGGCCATAGGCAATACCGAAAACTATTATTCCGTGGGCACCGGCTACCTGGATGCGGACAAAACAGCGGATAAACTGGATAGAAATGGACATTATTGGGGCAGCGGCGTAGTTGAGGATCACAGCGGCAATGTGGGCGACGTGGTGCTGGAAGCCCCCGACGCCAACACCATTGCCAACCTGCTTGAAATTACCGTCCCGGAGGCCATGAGCATCCGCTGGTATGTGGTGAAGAACCAGGGCGACGGCTACCACGTGGACGGTGTGCTGTACCTGACCAACAAGTATTGGAATGTGTACTACTACGACACCAAGCCCGGAGAGAGCAATTACTCCGTGGTGAAGAAGATGGTGGTGCGGGATGGCGACCCCCTGCCCACAAGTGCAGCCCCCAACCCGTACAGCAACGACAATCAGGGCGCCTTCCAATACTGGTATGACATTGCCGAAAGCGGCAGTGCGATTGGCAATATTCAGCACGTTAAGCGGGACTATTACATCTACGCGCAGCGCAGGAATGCCTACACCGTGACGGGTTCAATAGACAACGGCTATGTGACCAACAGCAACCAGCGTGTTCCCCACAACGGTTCCTCACAGCCGATGGAATTCACCGCGGCGGATGGATACTACATCGTTTCCGTGCATATAAATGGCACAAAGCAGAGTAATCCGACTCTTACGAATAATAATACCAAGTATACCTTTGGCGCGCGGAACAATATTCGGGACAACTGGCATGTGGTTGTGCAAACCCAGCCCATTGAGTACAGTGTTGATATTACGATAGATAACAAGGAAAAGTTCTACGGGGACAGTGACCCGAGTCTTACGGTGACAGTGGCGCAGGCCGCGGGTTCCAGCCTGGATGTGCCCGCCAGTTTCCTCGCGGCAATCGAGGCCTATTTGGAGACCGGCGGCCGCTTGTCTCGTTTCAACGGCGAGAATGTGGGTGCCTATTTCATCAGTTACGACAAAACTACCCTTGCTGCCAATTACCCAACGGTGAAGTTCAACAGCCCCGCCAATGGCACATTCACTATTAAGCCTGTTGCGCTTACCTTGAGCGCGGCAACCGGCGGCCAGCTTGCTTACACCGGTGAGGAGCAGAGCTACCCCGATGAAGCCCCCGGCTACAGCATTACAAGCGGCGCGCTGAAAAGGAACGATGCCATTACCGGGCTGAGCGCCGGCGGCAGCGGCACGGAGGTTGGCGAAGGTTATCCCGTGACTTTTAGCGGAACGAGCATTCGAGTTGGCGGTACGCCGGTGAGCATAGTTAACAACAAGCTTGTTGGCAACAACAACTACGACATCACCCTTGTGCCCGGTACCTTTGATATCGTCCGGCCCAGCTTTGGCGATGATGTGGAATGGGCTGTGACCGGCAAGAATGTGACGAAGGCTTATAACGCCACCGAGCAGGACAACATCGAGGATGGGGCGGTCCCCTACACCGCTACCGGCCTGCCCGAAGGCGTGGAAATTGCCTGGAATGAAGGCCAGCCCGCCGGCGCAATTGTTACGCGGCGGAACGTGGACGATAGCAGCGAGTACACCGAACAAACGATGACCGCAGAGGGCCTTGCGGGTGGCTATGCCCTTACCTATAAGGGCGTGGATGTTACCGATTTGCTGCCCCCGCCCACCGTGACGAACGGCTGGCTGAAAATCACCCCCGCCCCGCTGAATATTACCTTCAGCATACCGGAGAACGACGCGTGGCAGGTGAACAGCCAGAGCGCCCTGCGCTGGACGGGCTTTGCCTACGATGAATTCCTGGGCAATGACACAGAAAGCAGCGCCCTGAGCACTCGGCCCTCCGTGTACATCAGCGGCGGCGGCAACGAGAAAACCGCGTGGCTGGCCGGCAACGCACCGCCCTTTACCCTTGCGGCCGGCACCACCTATAATGTGTGGGCCGAGGGCGCGGTGGCGGCGTATGGCAACTACACCATTACCTATAACAACGCCAATGGCGTTCCCGGCAAGGGCAGCAGCCCCGACTACCCCTTCACCCCCGGCACTGGCAAGCAAGGCAAGCTATTCTACAACGCGAACGGCCATAATGCGACTGTGCCGGTGGACACTGCCGATTATGACGTAGGACAGGCCGCCCCCGTGAACACCGAAGCCCTGACCGTGGACAGATATACTTTCCTGGGCTGGGCCGAGAACGAGGACGCGGCCACGCCTGATTTTGGGGTGGGCGCGACAAACCAAAGCTACACCTTCAAGGCGGAAGATTTGCCCGATGGCAAAACACTGTACGCGGTGTGGAGCTACAACGGCCACAGGGTTACCTTCAATCAGGGCGCAAATGGCGCTTTCGCAAGTGGCGCCAAAACAGTGTTTGATGAAATTGACGATGGAAGTGCTTGGGCTGACGTGATAACCGTGCCTGAGCCTGTGGCGAACCCCGGCTACAAGTTCGTTGGCTGGGACGAGGCTTTCCCCGGCACAATTACGCAAGACTGGGAGTTTACTGCGCAGTACGAAATCGACCCCAGAAACATCACGCTTACCGCAGCCAGTGATAACTCTTTGGTATTTGACGGAACGCCGAAAACAGTGACTGGCTACACGCGCACCGACGGCGAATGGCTTCCCGGCGGCGGCAGCATCGCGGGCCTTAGCGCCAGCGGCAGCGCGACCGACCCCGGCACCTATAACGGCGCGGTGACCTTCGCCGCCGCAGATGGGATTACCGTGGACGGTGTAGCCGCCACGCCGGTGTATAATGAGGCCGGTGCGCTGACAGGGCTTACGACCCCGCATTACATCATCACCCTCGTGCCGGGCAACATCACCATCAGCCTGCCCGATTTCATTGACGGGTACGAATGGTCTGTGACCGGCGTGGATGTGACGAAGGCCTATAACGCCGAAACGCAGAACAACATTGATGGTACGAACCCCTACACCATCAACAACCTGCCCGCGGCGGATGGCTGGGCGCTGGCCTGGAACACAGAAGACGAGCACCCCGCCGGCGCAATTATTGAGCGCCGGAATGTGAACGATACCAGCCAGCCCGGAACGCAGGATATGACCGCTGAGAGCCTCGCGGGCAGCTATACCCTCACCTTCAAGGGCTATGACGTTACCGAACTGGTGGCCGCGCCTACCGTAGAAAAGAACGGCAGCTTCACCATCACCCCCGCCCCGCTGGACATCAGCTTCACCATCAGCCCTGCCGATACATGGCAGGTGAACAGCCGGGAAGCCATTAGCCTGAGTGATTTTACGTACACTGGCTTCCTGAACGAGGACGCCTTCGGCAACGCCCTGAGCACCCAGCCCGCCGTGTACATCAAAGCCGGAAGCGGCGGCGAAGCAGCCGTGTGGGCGAACGGCGCGCCGGTGCCCGTCAATCCCCTTGAGCCGGCCACCACCTATAACGTTTGGGCCGAGGGCGCGGCGGCTCGTTACGATAACTACACCATCACCTACAACACCGCCAACGAAGGTACCGGCATAGGTGGCAACCCGGGCAATCCCATCACCCCCACCACCGGCGGCCAGGGTATGCTTACCTACAACCCGAACGGCCATACCGTGACCGTGCCGGACGCGCAAGGCCCCTATGACGAAGGACAGGCGGCCCCCGTGAACACCGCCGCCCTGGCCGACGAGGGCTGGACTTTCGAGGGCTGGGCCCTTGACCCCGCCGGGCCGGTTGATTATCTGGCGGACGCACAAGACCAAAATTACATCTTCGCAGCGGGCGACATCCCCAATGGCAGGACGCTATACGCCATATGGGCGCCGAGCTTTAGCCTTGGCATCACCGGCCACACAAGCCAGTACAACGGCAGCAACATAGCGGCGGACGGCTCGCTGAAAGCGGTTAGCCTCAGCGGCACGCTTGCCAGCGACATCATCGAGTATTCGCTGGATGGCGGCGTAACAAGAGTGGCGGCGAACCCCAGCTTTACCGAGGCCGGCACCTATACCGTGAACGCTTACGTTAGCCGTGGCGGTGTGCCTTACGATGGAACGCTTGAAGCACAGGTTATCATCACCCCGCTTGACCTGACGCTGGCCGTGGGCAGCGCCGAGCGCGAGTATACCGGCGAAGCTCTTCGCCTGGATGCTGCCGCGCCTCGATTCAGCTTGACCTTGCCCGCCGGATTTAGCGTGAACACCGAAATGCTGAACGGCATTCTGGATGCGTTCTCGATTACCGATGCGGACGAAACGGGCACAGCGGCGGCCAAGCCCACCGTGAGCGAGGGCGATGTGGAGATAAGCCTGGCGGATGGCGCGCCGGTGGCTGCCGGGAACTATGAACTCGAAATCCTGCCCGGCGCGCTGAGCATATCCCGCGCGCCCGTCATCCTCACCAGCCAAGACCAAAGCAAGGTTTATGATGACGCACCCTTTAGCTCTGTGGTGGCGGTGGCCTACGATGCCGCCAATGGTACGCTGAGCGAGAGCGAGGCGGCGGCGCTTCTGGCCGGGCACACTTTCAGCACAACCGGCACCAGCACCGAAAGGAATGTCGGCGTTTACGACAGCACTTATACCGTGGGCGCCATCACCCGCAATAAAGACATTAACGATGCAAGCGACAACTTCCGCGTCACCGAACGCAGGGGTACGCTCACCATCACCCCAAGGCCGCTTGTGTTCCAGGCCAACAGCGGCAGCTTCGCCTACAACAGCTTGCCGCACACGGTTTCCGGCTACAGCGCCGTATTTACCGGCAATGGCAACGAGGGCCTTGTGGAAGGCCACGAGATGCGGAACCTTGCCGCCAGCTCCACCCGCACCCTTCCGGGCACTCAGGCCGTCACCTTTAGCACAACGGCTATACCGAGCGTTGCAGACCCAAGCAACGAAGGACGCGGAGACCTGCTGAACGAGCTGGGCAACTACACGCTGGAACTGCTGCCCGGCAGCCTTACCATCACCGGAAGCGTGCCGGCGGACGTGCCGGACGACGACCCGCCCGACGACCCGCCGGCAGACCCGCCCGCCGGCCCCGGAGGCCCCGGCGGCCCGATTATCGACGACCCCGAAACCCCGCCGGAAGGGCCGGATGACTTAATCATAGACGAACCGGTGCCGCTGGCCCCCGCAGGGCTTGACCCTGAACCGTCCGAGCCCGAGGTTCTGCCCGACGAGCCGGCCCCCATGGCCAACCTGAACGCCTGGGCCCTCTTGAACCTCATCATCACCGTACTGGCCATGGTGTTTGGCCTGCTATTGCTGGCTACGGCCTTCAAGCGCAACAAAGTGAAGGACGAAACCGACGAAGAGAAACAGGCCCGCATGGCCCGGCAGGCCGCGCGCGGCGAGGAACCCGAGGAAGAGGAGCGCAACAGGAAGTCCGGCATCGGCTGGCGCCTGCTCTCCATTCTGGCCGGCATCGTAGCCCCCATCGTGTTCCTGCTCACCGAAGACATTCGCCTGCCCATGGTCTTCACCGACCGCTGGACCCTGCTTATGGTCATCATTCTGGTTATCCAGGTGATTAGCATGCTGCTTCTGCGGCGCGCCCGCAACCACCAGGAGGACGAGGAAGACCAGGCGCAGGAGGCTTAATGCCTGAATTGAAGAACACCCCCTAACACATAAAAGGGCCGCCGCAAGCAGATGCAATCCGCTTGCGGCGGCTCTTTTTCTCGTTCTTAACATTTTGGAAAGAAAAGTGTGGTATACTTACTATCTAAATAAGCGATGATTTATTTGCTCCGGGTCTAATGCCCCGCCTCGCTGGGGCGTTCCTTCGGGCGAATACCTCGCAGTGTTTGCTACGAGGAAGTTGATTGTCATTCTGAGCGAAGCGAAGAATCTTTAGCCGGAGAGTAGTATAAGGGAAAGATCCTTCGCGGGGGCACAGTGTGCCGAGGGCGGCGGGGCGCACTGTGTGCCGAGCCTGGCTTGGCGAAGCCAAACAGGCGAGCCCGCCGCCGGCGAAGCAAGCCGCGAAGCGGCGCAGAAGAGCCGCAACGCGCGGCGGGAGCGAGCCCGCTTGCGGGACGCTCAGGATGACAGGTTGGTTGGATTGTTCATCGCTTGCCGAAGAAATTTCGGAATCGTGCATCACAGGGCAGGGGCAGGCATTCTTTTGGGGCGGAGGTTTGGCGGCGGCGCATGGTATTTTCCAGCAACATCTTCCTGTTTTTGTTTTTCCCGGTGGTCTTCATCGGGTATTTCATTCTGCCCCGGGTGCTGAAAAACGTCTTTCTGCTGCTGGCCAGCCTTTTCTTTTACGCCTGGGGAGAGCCGCGCTTCGTCTTTGTGATGATGGCCTCCATTCTGCTGAACTTCGCCTTTGCGCTGCTGATAAACAGGGCGCGCGGCGGCGCGGCCAAGGTTTTTCTGGCGCTGGCCGCAGGCGTGAATTTAGGGCTTTTGGCGGTGTTCAAATACCTCGATTTCATCATCGCCAACCTTGGCCGCCTTTTGGGTCTGGCGCTGCCGGCGGCGGGCATCGCGCTGCCCATCGGCATCTCCTTTTTCACCTTTCAGGCCATGAGTTACGTCATCGACGTGTACCGGGGCACGGTGAAAGCCTCTCGCCGCCCGCAGGACGTCGGCCTCTACATCAGCTTTTTCCCGCAGCTTATCGCCGGGCCCATTGTGCGCTACCGGGACATTGAAAAGGAAATTGCCCGGCGCAGCGTTTCGGCGGACGATATTGGCGAGGGCATGCGTCGCTTTGTGCTGGGCCTTGCCAAAAAGGTGATTCTGGCCAACAACCTGGCCAAGGTGGCCGACGCCGCCTTCGGCGCGGGGCAGGGCCTTTCGGCGGGGCTTGCCTGGCTGGGCGTTTTGGCCTACGCCTTCCAAATCTACTACGATTTCTCCGGCTATTCCGACATGGCCATTGGCCTTGGGCGCATGTTCGGCTTCCACTTCCTCGAAAACTTCAATTACCCCTACATCTCAAAATCCATCACGGAGTTTTGGCGGCGCTGGCACATCTCGCTGGGGCAGTGGTTCCGCGATTATCTCTATTTCCCGCTGGGCGGCTCGCGCGTCGGGAGCAAGCTTCGGCTGGTGGCGAACCTCTTCGTGGTGTGGCTGCTCACCGGGCTGTGGCACGGCGCAAGCTGGAACTTCGTGCTATGGGGGCTTTTGTTCTTCGTGTTCATCAGCCTTGAAAAGCTCACGGGCTTCCCGCAGCGCAGGGGGGGCGCGCTGCCGGCGCTGCTGTACCGCCTGCTGTGCCTTTTTGTGATTTTGACGGGCTGGGTCTTTTTCCGCGCGCAGGGCATCGCGGCGGCGCTGGCTTACCTGGGGCAGATGTTCGGCGCGGGCGGGGCCGCGCTGTGGGATAATCAGGCCGCCTTCCATCTGCGGGAATATGCCGCGTTCTTTTTCGCGGCCTTTGTATTCTCGGCCCCCGTTGTGCCCGCGCTGCGCGGCTGGGCTGCGAAAAAAAGCCGATTATTATACCGCGCGGGCCAGGTGCTGGCGCCGGCGGCCTATTTTGGCATATTTTTGCTGGCGGTGTCCTATCTTGTGATGGGCGCGCACAATCCGTTTATCTATTTTAATTTTTAAGTTTTATGTAAGCTGGGGAATGGCGGACATGAACAACAGCAATGTGTGGCGCAAAAAGAAAAAAGACCGCTTCGCCAGTTGGCCGAAGCGGGTGCTTGCGCTTGTGGTGATGGGCTTTTGCCTCTTTGTGGGCATCGACAATTCCCACCTGCTGCTAGACGGCCTGGCCCTGCTGAAGCCCCTTGAGCCGGGCAGCTACGGCCTTGTGCGCCAAAGCGTGGACGAAGCCTACACGCAGCGCCTGTTCAGCGGCCGGCAGCCCGCCGCCCCGCCGCCTGCGGCGAGCATGGGCGGCGAGAGCGGCGCCGAGGCCCCGCCGCCCGAGGAGGATGGCGGGGAAAACACCGTGAACGCCCTGCTAAAGGACGCCTTTTTGGGCATCAACGGGCTGGCCACGGGCGCCATGGGCCAGCGGGAGCTGAACGGCATTGTGAAGCTGGACAACGGCTACATCTGCCCCTATCTCAGTGAAAAGCAGGACCTTGGCTACCAGATATCAAAAACCTTGGAGCTGGCCCGGCGCGCGGAGCAAAACGGAAGCAAATTCGTGTTTGTGATGGCGCCCCACCAGATAGACAAGTACGACCCCCAACTGCCAAGCGGGGTAACGGACGTGCGCAACGAGATGGCCGACGACTTTTTGGCGGCCTTGGGCGAGGCGGGCGTGGCCAGCATCGACATTCGCGAGCTGATGCGCGCCGAGGGCTTCAATCACTACGCGGGCTTTTTCCGCACCGACCACCACTGGACGCCCCAGACCAGCGTGTGGGCCGTGGATCGCGTGATGCGCGAGCTGGAAGCGTGGGGCTGGCTGGACACCGAGGGCATTGACCTGTCTCTGGACGATTTTGGCGCGGTGGGCGAGGGCGTGCGCTTTTATGGCACCAATGCCGAGCGCACCGGCGCGGCCTTTGCGGGCGAACCGCCGGACACCCTGTACAACGTGCTGCCAAACGAGGAACTGACGCTGCGCCTGCGCCCATACGACGGCGCGGAATACGATGAGCCGGTGTCCTTCGAGGCAGCTTTCCGCAACTGGCAGTACGCCGTGTACGATGAGGTACAGGGCCCCGACGCCTACTATTTGTACAAGACCCTCTACGACTATCATGTGCTGAACGAAAGCGCGCCCATCCAAAGCAACCTGACGCTGATATGTGATTCCTTCGGCGTACCCTTCCAGTCCTTCGCAGCTTGCTATGTGGAGGAGCTGTACTGCTTCCAGGGCCGCCAGCACCCGGATATGCTCAGCAGCATCCAGCGCAGCGACATTGTGATGGTGCTGTACACCCCAAATTCATTGGATATTTTAGATGAGGACAGCGGCATCTTTGAGTTCTAACGGAGCTTTTTTACCAGTAAGGAAGCCACGGCGCCCACCACGGCGAAGGCCAGCATAACCACGAAGGAGCTGATGTAGGAGCCGTAGGCCGCGTGCAGCGCCCCGGCGAGGTAGGAGCCAATGAGGGGAGAAAACAGCAGCACGGAGTTTACCACGCTGAAATTCACCGGGAAATTGGCGTTGCCGTAATAGCTGGCCGCGAAGGTGGCGTTCATGGTGGGCACGCCGCCGTAGAAGGCGCCCGTTAGCAGGAACCCGAGGCCCAAAAGCCAAATTTGGCCGGCGGAGAAGGCCAGCAACAGGCAGGCCGGGGCCAGCAGCGCGCAGGCGTTGATGCACATCATGGCGGGCTTTAGGCCCAGGCGGTCGAACAATGCGCCGAAGAGGATGCGCCCGAGGCCGTTGGCCACCGACACAAAGCCCGCGATGAGCGCGGCGGCGCCGCTGCCCGCGCCAAGGTCTGCCGCCACGGCGGCGGCGTGCCCGATGATGATGAGCCCCGCCGCCACCAGCAAGAGGCCCCAGATGAAGTACATCCAGAAGTTGCGGGTGCGCAGCATCTGGCCGGTTTTCACGTCTGGCGCGGCCGTTGCGGCGCCCAGGGCGCGCGCGGGCGGGGCGGGCAGAACGTCGCCGGGGCCAACGGGCCGGATGATGAGCGCACCGAAAAGCAGCAGCGCGGCGAAGGCCGCCGCGAAGCCCACGAACATCGTGCGCCATCCCACTTGCGCCATCAGGCCGCCCGCAAGCGAGCCCAGCAGCATACCCCCCGCGCCGAAGCCCATGAGCAGGATGCCGGTACACAGGCCCTTTTTATCCGGGAACCATTTAGAGATGGTGCTGATGAGGGCGTTGTAGGCAAGGCCCACGCCAAGGCCCACGCATACGCCGTAGGCCAGGCAGATACCCGTGAGCGTGGACACGCGGGAGGCCAGCAAAAACCCGGCGCAGATGACGGCGGCGGACAGGCACAGCACCGCGCGGGGAGAGATTTTTTTCGTGAGCAGGCCGCCCGCGATGCCGCCCACGCAGAACAGGATGATGGACAGCGTGAAGGTGAGCGAGGTTTCGGCGCGGTTCCAGCCAAATTCGGCCTCCAGCGGCTGGATGAACACCGACCAGGCGTAGATGAGCCCCAATAGCAGAAGCATGGCGCAGCCCGCCAGAAGGTACAGCCAGCGCGCGCGCGAGGCGGGGAGAACAGAGCGTTTGTTGGTAGCCTTTTCCATGATAGACCCCTTCTTTCCAAATGTGTTATACTACTTACTATATGTTATTTGTGAGGCAGGTAATGGAAATGGAACAAGAAAACCTATATGGCAAGCTGCTTTTTCACAGCATGCCCCAAAAGCGCCGCAGGATTGGCATCATCATTTTTTCGATTCTCGCCTTTCTTTTCTTTCTCTTTCTCAGCTTGGTTGGTATATTTGGCATTGTTTATCGGGATGAGCCAACCGACCTGGCCGGAGGCATAGCTTGGCTGGTGATGTCGGCGCCTGCGATGGTTTGGCTGATTCATATTTGGGTAACCAAGAGCTTCCACCCGTTTGGAATGGACGTTTTTGAACATGGGGTTGTTATAAGCCACCCCTATAAGGGCTATCAATTTGATTTTGAAGAATTGGATGGCATCGCTTTTTTAGACGGAAAGATGCCTGAATATATTCGCTACGGCGCCGCCATGAATACGATACCAACGCCGATGCTCACCTTTTTCCCGGCGAACCGGAAAGCGTTCAGCATCCAGACCAGAGGCTTGCAAGAGGCCCTGCTTTGGCTGATGGGTACCTATACGAATTACGTCATCGGCAAGCTGACCCCCGAAACCATCAACACAACAACCATTAAATTCGGCAAAAACATACTGTTCCAAGGCGGGAAATTCATCCACACAAAATATCGGAAGGAGATGCCGCTGAACTTGGTAACCGGCATAACAGGGGGACCCGGCAAGAGTGCCCTAACCGGTATAAACGGCACCTTTCCCCTTGATGATTACCAGGGCATGAATCTTGGCGTATTGATCTACTTGGCAGATGGGATGAAGAAACAGCAAGGCCAATGAAAAACCGCCCCTTCCCCTTAAAGGAAAGAGACGGAACATTCCGCGGTACCACTCTTTTTGCCCGGTTTCGGGCCACTTAGGGACAACTATCCCTTATTCCCTGTAACGGAGGAAGGCCGGGCGCGCCTACTTTGGCCGGGGCCATTGGTTCAGCGCGCCTGCTCAAGGGGGAACTTCGCCTGCGTACCCGGCCGCCAGCTTTCACCTTGCCTGGCTCTCTGCTGGCCGCGTTCGCAATCTACTTTACCCTGTCACCGCATTTGGCGATTTCGTACATCATAGCAGTCCCTCGCCGGTTTTGTCAAGCGTGAGTTTTGGCGGGAGCGGCCGCCTGTCATTCTGAGGAGCGAAGCGGCGTAGTATCTTTTTCTATTATCAGCGGATCCTCGTCAGCCCTGCCCGTAATAGGCGCCGGCGCCGTGCTTGCGCAGGTAGTGCTTGTTCAAAAGCTCGCTTTGCATGGCGCCAAGGGAGGGGTCTGCCGCCTGGTTGTGCCAGGCCATGAAGGCCAGCTCTTCCAGCACCACGGCGTTGTGTACGGCGTCGGCGGGGTTTGCGCCCCAGGCAAAGGGGCCGTGGCTGGCCACCAGCACGGCCGGCAGATGCTCGGGGTCTTTGTCCTGGAAGGTTTCCACAATCACGCGGCCCGTTTCCAGTTCATACTCGCCGCTTATCTCCGCCGGGGTCATCAGGCGGGTGCAGGGTATGGCGCCTGAAAAATAATCGGCGTGGGTGGTGCCAAGGGGCGGGATGGCCCGCTTCGACTGGGCGTAAATGGTGGCCCAGCGGCTGTGCGTGTGCACAATGCCCCCAATGCCCGCAAAGCTGCGGTACAGCTCTAAATGCGTAGGCGTGTCCGACGAGGGCTTGTAATCCCCCTCCACCACGCTACCGTCGGCCAGGGCCACCACCACCATACTTTCCGGTGTCAGTTCGTCGTACTCCACGCCGCTGGGCTTTATCACCATCCGGCGGCTTTCCCTGTCCACGCCGGACACGTTGCCCCAGGTGAACACCACAAGGCCGCTTTTGGGCAAAAGGCAGTTGGCTTCGCAAACCTTCTTTTTCAGTTCTTCCAGCATCTCACACTCACCTATCCCTTCACAACTTTACGCACCTGCGCCTTTATAAGTTATTTTACACGAAGCCGCAAAGAAATGCAAAGATTTTCCGCTTTACCCCTACCATTACATCCTTCCTGTCATTGCGGGCTTGACCCGCAATCTTATAGCGCGGGGAAACATCCTGGAGAAGATTGCGGGTCAAGCCCGCAATGACATACCAAATTTTACCTTACCCCCATCCGCAGGAAGGCACGGGTTTTTTCGCGCTTCGGGTTGCGCATCACTTCTTCGGGCGTGCCCATTTCTTCTATCACGCCGTCGGCCATGAAGATGACGGTGTCGGAAAGCTTCGCGGCAAACTCCATCTCGTGCGTCACCACTATCATGGTGGTGTCGGCCGATTTGATGCTCTTGATAACCCGCAGCACTTCGTCGGTCAGCTCGGGATCCAGCGCGCTGGTGGGCTCGTCGAAGCAGAGAATATCCGGAGCCAGGGCCAGTGCGCGGGCAATGGCCACGCGCTGCTGCTGCCCGCCCGAAAGCTGGAAGGGATAGGCGTCCAGCTTGTCCTCCAGGCCCACGCGCCGCAGTATCTCCCTGCCGTTTTGGTTCAGTTCATCCAGTTTTGCCGCCCGCTCGCCCTTCGGCAAATCCTTCGCGTACAGCAGCCCGGGCGCCAGCGTCACGTTGCGCAGCACCGTGTACTGGGGAAAAAGATTAAACTGCTGAAACACAAGCCCAAAATGCAGCCGGTTCTGGCGCAGCTGCGCGTCGCTGAGGGGCGCGGGAGCCTCGCCGTCGTACAGGGTCTCGCCGCGCAGAATGATTTTGCCCGAGTCGGGCGTCTCAAGGAAATTCAGGCAGCGCAGAAGCGTTGTTTTGCCGCTGCCGGAGGAACCTATGATGGAAAGCACCTGCCCGCTGTCCATCGAAAAGCCGATGCCTTTCAGCACACTTGTGTGCTGAAAGCTCTTGTGAATATCTACGACTTCTAGCAGCATCCCCTCACCCCCTGTAGTAGTCTAGCTTTTTTTCGATGAAGCCGAACAGCAGCGTGAGCAGGCCGGAAAACACCAAAAAGAACAGGCCAGTGTAGAACAGCGGCCAGATAAGCCCCTTGGCGGTGAATCGCTCGGCCACCATGATAATTTCGGCCACGGCGATAACACGGGCCAGCGAGGTGTCCTTCACGAGGGTAATCACCTCGTTTGAGATGGGCGGCATGATGCGCTTGATCACCTGGAAGAGCACCACCTTGAAGAAGGCCTGCCGCCGCGTCATGCCCAGCACATAGCCGGCCTCGTACTGCCCGTGGGAAATGGATTCAATGCCGCCGCGATAGATTTCGGAAAAATAGGCCGCGTAGTTGATGACGAAGGCCACCAGCACGGCGCTCATGCGGCTGCTCATCGGCGTGCCGAACACGAGGCCCGGCACATAGAACACCACAAACAATTGCAGCATCAGCGGCGTGCCGCGTATCACCCACACAAACACGCGGGTCAGCTTGCGCAGCGGCCAAAAGCGAGACATGGAGCCAAAGGCCACCACCAGCCCCAGCGGCAGGCTCATAGCCAATGTAAGCACAAAGATGACAAGCGTCTCGCGGAAGCCCGCCATCAACTGGACGGTTACATCCCAAAAGGTCATTTTACGCACCTTCAGCACAGAATAAAATAGAATACGCCCGCGCCCGGGCAGCCGGAACGCGGGCGGGCTAAACAAAACCAAAATCAGCCGGTGATATAATGGATTAACTTCAAAAATGGTGAACTGTTTTTGGAGTTAATCGAGTATGAGCAAATCGCCCAGCTTGTACTTGTCGGCAATTTCCATCAGCTTGCCGCTGGCAATCAGTTGGTTGATGGCGTCGTTCACCTTGGCCGTGAACTCGCTGTCCTCTTTGCGCATGGCAATGCCGTACTCCTCCTCGCCAAAACCCGTGCCCTCGGCCAAGGAAAGGCCGGAATAGTCGGTGCCTTCGCCAATCATGCCGATGGAGAGCACATAGTCCACCACGCAGCCGTCGGCGGTGCCGGCGGCCACTTCCATCAGGGCCTTGGCCTGTGTGTCCACCGGGGTGAAGCTGGCATTGGCGAAGAATTCCTCGCCCGTGCACACCGTTTCACCGGCCGAACCGGCCTCGGCCACGATGTTCAGCCCCTCCACCGAGGCGCCCATGGCGGCGGCGTTCTCGCTTTTCACCAGCAGCACCTGCTTGTTCTGCATGTAGGGCTGCGAGATAGACATATTGGCCGCGCGCTTGGCGTCGATGGTCATGCCGTTCCAGATGCAGTCGATGTTTTTGGCGCTGAGCTCGGTTTCCTTGGCCTGCCAGTTGATTTCCTGGAAATTCGGCGTCACGCCCAAAATCTCGCACACGGCCTTGGCGAAGTCGGTTTCAAAGCCGGTCAGCTCGCCCGCGTCGTCCAGGTAGTTCATCGGCTCGAAATAGGTGATGCCAATTATCATCTCGCCCTTTTTCTCGATGTAAGCCCAGTCGGTGGCATCGGCGCCACCGGCATCGGCGCCACCGGCTCCCCCGCCGCAGGCCGCCAGCCCCGGCAGCATCATCATGGTTATCAGCACGAACAAAAGCAGCTTTTTCATCGGTTCCATCCTTACCCTTGTGTAATTGCTGCGCGCCGGAAATACCCTATCGCACAGCGCGTTTGCAGCACATCTTATATTACACTAGCGTGCTAAAGTTGTCAATCGAGGAAGCAGCCGGCTTGACTTTTATTTCTACGTGTTGTAGAATAACTATAGCCTGGGTAAGCGATGAATATTCTACCCTGCTTGTCATCCTGAGCGTCCCGCAAGCGGGCTCGGGCGTTTGTTACACTAGCCGCCCTCGGCATAATATGCCCCCGCGAAGGATCTTTCCCTTCGTGCAGCCGTACATTATCCAACTCAAAATTCTTCGCTTCGCTCAGAATAACAACAAATCACCCATTATCAGGCAACCTGCGCACTCCAGGCGGACGCCATGAATGGCGTCCCTGCAGTGCGCGGGGCGAAAACTCCAAGCGAAAGGACCGAACGCCATGCCGGAATACAAACTATCCGATGCCGAACTGCTGGTGATGCGGCAATTCTGGGCACACGGCCCCATGAAAAGCGACGAGGTGGCCGCGCTGGTGGCGGAAAAGGGCTGGAAGCCCACCACCCTGCTCACTTTTTTAAGCCGCCTTGCCGCCAAGGGCATGCTGGCTGTGGAAAAACAGGGCAAGGCCAACTTGTACCGCCCCTTGCTCAGCCACCGGGAATATGCCCGCGCGGAGGGCCGGGTTCTGCTGGACGCCCTGTTCGACGGCAGCGCGCAGGACTTTTTGGCCGCCATGGTGGAGGGCCGGGGCATCCCCGCCGGGGAACTGGCGGAAATGCGCGCCTGGCTGGCGCGCCAGGAGGTGGATGGCCATGATGACTGAACTTCTGCCGCGCGTTATTCTGCCCATGGGCCTTGCCGGCAGCCTGTTTTACCTGCTGCTGCAACTGCTGCGCCCGCTGTTTGCCCGGCTGAAAGCGGGCTGGAAACGGGCGGCCCTGCTGGCCTGCGCCGCCCTGTTCCTGCTGCCGCTGCCTCTTTTGGCCCTCGCCCTGCCCGCAGGCAGCCCACCGGCCAGCCCCGGCCCCATGTACAGCGCGGGCCGGCTTCTGGGCCAGGCGGCCCAAGCGCCCCCGGCCGCAGCCCCCGCGCCCGCTGCGCCCGCCGCGCCCGCCACACCCGCTTTGCCCGATGCCAGCCTCGCTCCTTCTCACCCTGCCAGCCCCCGCAGGGGCATCACTACGGCGCAGCTGGCCGCCGGGATATACTGGGCCGGGGCCGCCGCCGCACTGGCGCTTTACGCGGCCCGCCACCGGCGGCTGGCACAGCGCCTGGCCCGGGCCACCCGCCCGGAAAGCGACGCGGAAGCCCTTGCCCTTTACGCTGAACTGTGCCGGGAAATGGACGTTAAAAAAGCCCCCGCGCTGATGGTTTGCGGCGGCATTTCCGCCCCGGTGCTGGCCGGGCTGCGGCACAGCCGCATCTTGCTGCCCGAGGGCGGAATGCGGCCTGACGCGCTGCGCTTCGCCCTGCGGCACGAACTGTGCCACCACCAAAACGGCGATTTGATGCTCAAGCATCTGCTGCTTTTGATAAGCGCGCTGCACTGGTACAGCCCGGCGGCCCACCTGCTGCGCCTCAGCTTTGCCGGGGCCTGCGAGCAAAGCTGCGACGAAGCCGTGACCGCCCGGTTGCCCCTGCCCGAGCGCAAGCACTACGCCGCCGTGCTGCTGGACTTTGCCGGGCCCGCCCCGCTGGGGGCGGTGTTCCCCTTCGCCGGGCAGGGCGGGCGCCTGCGCGCGCGGCTGAAACGCCTGATGGCGCCCGCGCGGCCCCGGAGGTTTTTGCGCGGGCTGTGCGTTTTGCTGCTGTGCCCCTTGCTGGGTATTGCCCTGCTGGCGGGCTGCGGCCTTGCCGCCGGCGCAAGCAGCGCCGCGCCCGGCGAGGCCCCGCCGCAGGCAGCCACGGCCCAAAGCGCCGCCGATTCCGCCGTCGTTTTCGCCATCATAATAGATGCTGCCGAATCCGCGCCCGCCGAGGATTCTTCGCCCCAAAGCGGCAGCGCCGAGCCCGCCAAAGATGATTCCGCGCCGCAAAGCCGCGTTTACAGGCAGGTTTCATTACCGATTTCAACAAGCGACGCCGAACGAATCCGGGAAGCCGTGGCCGCCCACATCGTGGAACTGCAGGCCCGAGTTGATGAACTGACCGCTCAAATCGAGGAGCTGCGCACCCAACACGAGGCGCTGCGCGATAATTCCGCGCAGCAAAACAGCAGTTCCCTGTCTGGTTCGAGAACCGCGGCCGAAATTTGGCAAGACCTGACCGCCCATGAAGATATGCGGCAAGGCCTGATTGCCGTAATCGAGGAATTGCGCACGCAATACGAAACGCTGTATGGAACTTATGAGATTATATTAGACGCTGACGGCCAGCTTTTGCTTTTTCCGGTGCCGGACGCCGCCTTCAGCACCCGGGGCTTCGTTGCGGACGCCCACCCCGGGCTGGACATCAACGCGGCGCGGGGCACCCCTATTGTGGCCTCCGGCGCGGGCACCGTGAAGGAAGCCGGCTGGCACTACAGCTACGGCAACTATGTGCTTATTGACCACGGCAGCGGCCGGCAAACCCTGTACGGCCACTGCGATGAACTGTATGTTACCGGCGGGCAAAGCGTGGAGGCGGGCACGGTGATCGCCGCCATGGGCAGCACCGGCCAAACCACGGGCAGCAACTGCCACTTCGAGGTTCGCCTAAACGGTGAACAGCAAGACCCTCTCGGCTATGTCACGCTGCCGCCGGAGCTTGTCGCGCTTCCGGAATAGTAGCGCACGGCTATCTGTGTGCGGTGCTCAAGGCCCATCTTTTCCAGTATGGTGGAGATGTGATTGCGCACGGTGCCGTTTGAAATATACAGCTTCTCGGCTATTTGCGCGTTGGAAAGGCCCTGCGCCACCAGCTCCACAATTTCCCTTTCCCGCGCCGTCAGGCCCTCGAACACCGCCGTTTTGGGGATGTGGGCCACGCTGCGGATGTAGGCCACAATGTCCGGCGCGAACACCGTGCCGCCCTGGGCCACCGTTTCGATGGCCGCCAAAATGCGCTCGGCCGGGCTATTTTTCAGTATGTAGCCCCGCGCGCCAATTTCCAGCGCACGGCCAATCAGCTCCGGCTCGTCGAAGGTGGTGAGCAGCAGCGGCGCCGCCAGTCCCTCTTTCATAATTGCTTCGGCGGCGGCGATGCCGTCCATTTGGGGCATGCGGATGTCCAGCATGGCCACGTTGGGCCGGTGGCGGCGGCATAGCTCCACGGCCTCGCGGCCGTCCCGCGCGCTGCCTAAAAGGCTCAGGTTCTCCTGCGTGCCTATTATCATTTCCAGGCCCGAGAGGATGATGGGGTCGTCGTCCGCCAGCACAAGCGTTGTCAAGGGGTGTACCTCCAAAAATATATGTGTAAGCGATGAAATCATCAGGAAAGCTGTCATCCTGAGCGAAGCGAAGGATCTTTTCCTTCGTATAAAAGTTAACCTTCCGGCTCAAAGATTCTTCACTTCGTTCAGAATGACATATGCTTTCGTATAAAGGCTTACCATCCGGCACAAAGATCCTTCACTTTTCCGTCATTTATCTGCGTCCTTTATAAAGTCAAAGCCATTGTGCCTCGCGTAATTACCCGCCGATTTCTTACTTAAACTTATCCATATTGGCTCTGATGTCCTGCATCTGCGCATTCCATTTTGCCTTAAACGACGCGCTAACGGACAGATACACAATCACTCCGATATAAAGCACCGATGTTTGTGAAAAACATAGCGGCTGCCATCTGCGTCCAATAGCGTAAACCCGCAGGATAAAAGAGCGTTCTTAGATGCCTTATTGTTCTTGTCAATATCGGCGGTAACCCGTTCAGCGCCTTGCAATGAAAAAATTCTATCACTAAGCAAGGAGATTATGCCCTTGCCTAAGCCTTTTCCAATATTGTCTTCTTCTCCGATAAAATAATCAATGCCGTATGAACCTTCTATCGCGAGCGTGCCGAAATCTTCATCGGTGCTGTCCGCGCATTTATAGTATTGGCACAGACCAATGGGACTATTGTGATACATTGCAATCAGGTATGTTATCCAACGAAACTCGCCGTCATGTTCCCTGATTTCATGCATCCAATCCGCAATGGTCACGCCCATATGCGGTATCTCGTACCATCTTTTCACATGCTCCTTGTTGAGCCATACTTCTACTAAGGATATATCGTCATCGCGCAGCAGTCTTAATTCAAGCACAGTGTCACTCCAAATCCGCTTTGATAACCTGCATCTGTGAATCTCGCCAGGTGTGGGTTTTTCATTACTGTTTTATTACGCCACCATGATACAGGCATTCGTAGACCAGCGCACCCCGATAGAATATTTCTTCGTACCCGGAAAACCAGTCAGTATCGCCATCCACCGCACATGTGAAGATGTAATCTCCATTCTCGTACCTTTCGGGGCCGCGAAAAGGCTTATCCTCAGGCACACGAAGCATAGCTTCTTTTAGGAAATCGCCGGAGAAGCCTTCCGCGACAACTCTGCCGACATAATTCATGCTATAAAACGGAATCCCGTCTTTCCAAAGCGCCTCTTCTCCCGCAAAGCACTCGCCGCCAAGATAGGTGTCTATGTAGGTCAGCGGGCCTTCTTCATAGCGCAGGTCGTGAGACGCTGGCCGCGAAGGCGCGGTCTCTACGCCCTTGCCTGCGTAAGTCGCCTTTTTCGCACGGATGAGGAATTGGATAATATTTTTGTCCATGATGATTCTCCTTCTATTGTTCTTTTATTGTTTTAGGTATTGAGCCTAACGGTGGGTTTTGCTTCCGCATACAGGGCAGGAGTCATTCGCTTTTGCTCCCTGTGTGGTTGTAATGAGGTTTTGCCCATTATTTGTACTTAATCATATTTGCTTTAATGTCCCGAACCTGAACTCTCCACTTTGCCTTAAACGACGCGCTCCCCGACAGATATACAATCACTCCAATGCAAAACGTCGAAGTTGTGATAAAAATTACCGCGCGCACCCCGCTTGAAAACGGCACTAAGAGCTGGCTGGTGAGAAAGTTGGACATCATATGAGTGAAAGCAGCGGCGAGGATGCTGCGGTTCGCAATGACATAGACAAAGCTGACCACGCATGAAAGCAGCGTGTTGAATACCACATACAGCAGAGCTTCCCATACAGAGCTTTGCAACATTTGATACTGCGCCTGTCCCGGCGTGAAATACCAAGCCAAATGCCACGCCGTCCAGATAATTCCCAGTAATAAGGATGCGCGCAGAAAACCAAATCGGTAAAACAGCCTGTCCAACGCATAGCCGCGCCAGCCAAATTCTTCGTTCAGCGGCCCGGACACCAAACTCAAAAGCAGCATGACGAATATCATGAGCGGGTTTGCCAACCCTTGATGAACCCACTCCATGCCGGGCATATCAAAGCCCATCACATAAACGCTGAACAGGACGCTTACCACAGCGATACTCGCGAAGAAAAGCACAGGGAAGATGACTCCAACCACTCCCGCCCGCTTGGGCGAAAAACAGCGTGAGAAGTAGTCGCGCCGTGCTTCTTTCGGGAAGGTCAAAAACACCATAAAAAGTCCGACAACGGACGGAGCGCCGCCGCCGAAATAGAAGATGAATGTCCCCAAGGGCGTGCCTGTAATGCCCAGCCAAACAGGGATAAAGCCCGCGAGCCAAGTCCATAAAAGCGTTACCACGAAAAATAGTATTAGGTTTTTTGTTGTGTTATAGCCTTTGCGAAGTGGCATACGGTTTCCTCCACCCTTTAGGTCAACATACCGTGCGAAACAAATCTGGCCACTCTCCGCCGATTCGCTTTTTGATATCCCGGATTTTCACCCCATTGTCTTTGGCTCTCTTCGTTCAGAATGACATGTTCTTTGGCTTGCTTTAAGCAACCACAGTTTATTGATGCGTAAAGGTCATAACGGTGGAAAAGCCGCGGGGGCTTGCCGTGAAAAAGCAGTTCCCGTGGCACATGGCGCAGCGTTCCTCCATGGCGGCCAGGCCCATGCCCGGCTTTATGTCTGTTCCGGCGTTGCCATTGTCCGCAAAGCTCACTTTCACCAGCTTTTTCTGCGCCGAAATGGAAACGGAAAAATGGTTCGCGCCGGAATGCTTGAGCAGGTTCGTCAGCGTTTCGGTGAGGTTTTCCTGAATGCACAGCCACACCTGGGGCGAAAGCCGGGCCAAATCGCCCTGGGTTTTTAATTCTGTGCGTATGGCGGGGTGCTGCGCCTCGAAGCGGCTGAGCTGCGCGGCCACCTGGGCCAGGCCCGCCTCGCCGGGCTTGGCCCGCTCGGCGCGCAAGGCGGCGCGGATATCGTCCACCGAGGCGCGCAGGTTTTCGGTGGCCGCGTCCATGGCCGCCTTCGCCTTTTCGGGGTCTTTGTCCATCGAAAGGCGCGCGCCCTCCAGCAGCAAAATGCTGCCGGAAACGCCGTGGCCCACCTCGTCGTGAATGCGGGCGGCCAGGCGGTTGCGCTCGGCCAGGCGGGCGGCGTGCTCCATCGCGGCAGACATTTTGCGCTGGGTGCCCATCTGCCGGTGCAGGCGCTCGTTTTCCTCGCTTTGGGCTTCCAGGGCGGCGTGAGCCTGCGCCAGCCGGGCGAATACATTATCTAAAAGCAGCAGGGGCGCCACGCACAGGGGCGCGGCCAGCACCGCCGCATACGGCGGCCACATGATGAAGCCCAGCAGCAGCGCGCCGGCCACGCACAGGGCGGGCGCCGCGCCGCCCTGCGCCATTTGCCGCGCCGCCAGCGCCAGCAGCACGCAGCCAAAGGGATACATCCCGCTGCCGTATACCAGCGAAACGCCAAAGGCCGCCGCCAGCAGCATCGCGCACAGCCAGGGCAGCCTGCCCGCCAAGCCAAGCAGCAGCCGCGTGCCCAAAAGGCAGGCCAGCGCCAGCGCGCCCACAATGAAGCCCTCGGCCGAAAAGCGGCCCCCGGGCATCAGCAGGCACACCACAGCCACCAAAAGGCTGTAGAAGAACATGAAGATTTGCTGCTGCTTCATGCGGGCCAGCCTTCCTTCATAAGCCGGATGGGCAAAACCTTCGCATATTGCTGAAAATCCTGGTCTGTGGTGAAAATCACAAGTTCGTTATTATGGGCTACAGCACATATCAGAAAATCGATGTGTGAGCCTTGTATTCCGCTTTTCCGGCAAGCATTATAAAACTCCGCCGCTTTTTCATGGTCTTTCGTTGTAAGCGGTAAATCCTCAAAGGCTTGCAGCCTCATTTTAAGTTTCTCAAACACTTCCCCGCTTGATATGCCCGACAGAAGCTCCTGCCTCACCGGCCCAATCAGCACGACCATGGAATCAAAAATCAGCCCCGCAAGCTTTTGGGCAATTTCGTCCGGTTTTTTTCGCCGCAATGCAAGCGACCACACGGAGGTATCAACCAATACCCTCATTGGCCGCGCCGCCTTGCGGCCTTGTAATCATAATCTTTATCATACTCCACCGTGCCAAAAAGCGATACGATTTCCGCCGCCTTGCGCCTTTGGATAAATTCCTTCAATGCCTGATTCACCGTGTCTTTTTTGGTTTTCAGGCCGCCAGCCTCCAGCGCCTCGTCCAGCAGGGCGTGGTCTATGGAAAGATTCGTTGCCATACCGCCACCTCCTTTATGTGTAATATTATACACAATGAGATGTGTGAAGTCAACGAATCCTCACCGAAGCTCGCTAAGCAATGATTTAGTTGGATAATTTGTCATCCTGAGCGAAGCGAAGGATCTTTCCCTTCATATGAATGATGCTTATCCGGCTCGAAGATTCTTCACTACGTTCAGAATGACAATAAAGTGGATTAACTTCAAAAATGGCGAGCCATTTTTGAAGTTAATCGAGTATAAATCAGCGGTTATCTATGCGCTTGCCCGCTTCTTCTTGCCACCCTGCACAAAGCGGATGCCCGCGAGGATGAAGAAGAGCAGCGCGAAGAGCACGATGACGCCGGCGTTCATCAGCCAATTGGCCTTGGGGTTGCTTTGAAGGGTGTATACCGCGTCCACAAACCAGAACTGCGGCGTGGCCCTGGCCAGCCTTTGCAGAAACAGGGGCGAGCTTTCAAGCGGAAAGTAGGCCCCGCCCAGCATACAGGTGATGGTGGCCGTGCCGATGATGGCCGCCGAGAGCGCGTTGCGGGTGTTGAGATACATGGAGGTCAGCACGGCGAAGGCCACCACGAACAGCGAGTACAACAGGCACAGCACCACCGCCTGCCATAGGTACAGGCCGATGGCCTGTTTTGCGAGCGCCATGTACACGAAGAAGGGCGCGATGAGGGCCGCCGCGTACAGCAGGCTGGGCGCGCAGGCGCCTATGAGGTATTGCGCCGTGCGCAGGCGGGTGGCCTTCATGCGCATGTACAGGCCCTTTTTCCTGTCCTCCAGCAATTGGCCCGCAAGGCCGAAGGCCAGCATGAAGCTGAACATGAGGTAGAAGCCGAGGACCTGGCGGAAGGCGTTTTGCTGGGTGGCCGCAACCTGCGCGTCGCCGTCGTTTTTCCGGGTGTTCACGGGCATCATGGCCTCCCCCAGCCCGCCCATCATGCGCTCCAGGGTCTTGGCGCTGCCCCCGGCCCCCAGAGCCAGCGTGGTAAGGCCGGCGGTGTAGTTTTCAAGGTAGCTCATCACAAAGGCGGAGTTCTCGTAATCGTCTAAAAAACTCACTTCCAGCGGGATGCCCTCGCCCCGCAGCAGGGCCGCCTCAAAGCCCTTGGGCACCTCCACCACGGCGGCGATGTTGCGCTCCACCATCTCAGTGTTCAAAAACTCCGTGTCGGCGGATTCCGTCAGTTCCATGCCCAGCTCGCCTTGCAGGTAGGCGCGCAAATCGGCGGTGACCGCCGTTTCCTCGTGGGGATAAAAGCCTATGGGGATGCCCTCATAGTCCTGATTGATCAGCGAGGCCATGCCGTTGTATATAAGGCAGAACAGCCCGCCGCCCAGCAGCGCGATTATAAGAATGGGCAAGGAGCGCCTCAGCGTTGTTTTAAACAGAATAAAGGTCTTTTTCATTTTGCCACCAGCCCTTTCCGCCGGAATAACAGCGCGCCCGCAGCCGTTGCCAATGCCAGAACCACCGCGCACACCAGCAACACCTCAAGGCACTTTTCGCCCCGGCCGAACACGGTCAAATCAAACGCGGCGTTTTGTATCAGCCACACGGGCGAACGGTTCGTCAGCCCTTCAATGTAGATTTCCTTCGAGAAAGTGCCGGAAACGAACATCAGCGCCCAAAGCAGCGGCATGATAATCAGCATGGGGTTCACGGGAAGCAGCATGCCCACCAGCATGCCTGTGGCGTTTGCCGCCATGCCCCCCAGCACCATCATGGCGAACAGGAGCAGATTGTCCTGCCAGGTGTTTGCGTAGCGCGCGCCGAACACCAGCGTGCTAACCAGCATCAGGCACAGCACCTGAATAACGCTTTGCGGCAGGGTGCCCACCACGCCTTGTATATACATATTCACGCGGTTTTTTGGCGATACCACCTGGCGGCGCAGCGTGCCGTCGCGCCGGCCGTCGTAAAGGTTGCTTGCGCCGCCGATGCTGCTGCCCATGAACACAATCATCACGCACATCACCACGGCGTAATAGTCCAGCATACTGCGGCTGTAGCTGAAATGTTTCTGTTGCACCAGTTCCCCCGCGGCGGCGTTGGCCGCTTCGGCCAGCTTTTCGGGCGCTGCGGCGGCCAGCACGGAAACGCTGGCCACCTGCCGCGAAAAGCCCCGGAAGATGCTGTTGATGGCGCGGTTTTGTATCGTGTCGAAGCCCTCGTATATCTCCACGCCGAAGGGCTGGGTGAAGCGCAGGGCCGCGGCAAGCTCGCCATCGTTTACCCGGGCTTCGGCTGCCTTGATGTCGTCCGCCTTCACCAGTTCCACCGCCGTGTGGTTGCCCAGCGCCTCGGTAAAGCTCTCGATGGCCTGCAAGCCGAAGGCGTCGGTCGTTTCCACGGTGTAGGCCATTTTAATGGGTTCTATCGCGGCGTCGGAAGTATCCATGTTTTGCAGCAGATTGCCCAGCAGGAACACCATCAGCGCGGGAAAGAGCACGATGAAGAACAGTGCGCCCTTGTCCCTCCAAAGGCTTATCAGGTCGCGCTTTATCAGGTTAAACATCGGCCCGCCCCCCTAGCGCAGTTCCCGGCCCGTGAGGGCCAGGAAGGTGGTTTCAAGGTCGGGGGCCTCGGTGTTCAGCTTCGTGATGGGCGCGCCCAGCTCCATCATCACCTGCAAAATGGGGGTGACGGCGGTGAAGCCCAGGGCCACGTCCAGCCGAAGCTGCCCGCTCTCGGGGCTGTAGCTTACGCGCCGCACGTCCGGCAATACCGAGAGGCGGTCGGTGAGGCGGGCCGGGCTTTGGCCCTCGGGCAGCTGCGTTTCAATGGTGATGGATTTGACGTCCGTCACCACCTCGAGCAATTCCTCCTCGGTGCCGATGGCGGCGAGGCGGCCATGGTCGATGATGGCGATGCGGTCGCATATCTCCTGCACCTCGGGCATGTAGTGGCTGGTGTAGATGATGGTGGCCCCGCGCTGGCGCAAAACGCGGATGGACTCCATGATGTGCTCGCGGCTTTGGGCGTCCACGCCCACGGTGGGCTCGTCCATCACAATCAGCTTCGGCCCGTGGGCAATGCCGCAGGCGATGTTCAGGCGGCGCTGCATGCCGCCCGAAAGCTTGCCCGCCAGCTTTTTGGCTTGCTCCGCCAGGCCCACAAAGCCCAGCGCGTCGGCCACCGCGCGGCGCAGCGCAGCGCCGGAAAGGCCGTACAGCGAAGCGAAGAAGGCCACATTTTCCTGCGTGGTGAGGCTTGGGTAGAGGGCAATGTCTTGCGGCACCATGCCGATGAGGGCTTTGATGGCGCGCTCGTCTTTTTCAAGGGAATGGCCGCCGATGGTAATGTCGCCCTTGTCGTAGCTTGTCAGGGTGCACAGCACGTTCAATGTGGTGGATTTGCCCGCGCCGTTCGGCCCAAGAAAGCCGAAAATCTCGCCCTCCTTCACGGTGAAGCTCAAATTGTCCACAGCTAGCACTTCGCCGTATTTCTTGGTCAGCTTGCTCACGTTCACAAAATCCTGCATGGAAATAAACCTCCTGTTCTTGTGTCTTCCATTCACAGTATAGCGCCGGGCCGGCGCGCGCAGAAGTGACAGGCGCGGGTTTTCACCATGACAATTGTCAGGCTCTGGTATATAATTATCACATCACCTTTTATAAAGGAGGCCGCCTGTGAAACGTTCCGAAATCAACGCCATTTTGCGCGAGGCCGAAAGCTTCATCGCCGCCTTCCGCTTTGCCCTGCCGCCCTTCGCGCGCTGGACGCCCGCCGACTGGGCCGCCCAAGGCCGCGACTGCGACGAAATACGCGACAACATGCTGGGCTGGGACATCACCGACTACGGCCTCGGCCGCTTTGAGGAAGTGGGCCTGGTGCTGGTAACGCTGCGCAACGGCAACCAAAGCGACGCCAAATACACAAAGCCCTACGCGGAAAAGCTGCTCATCAGCCGCGAGGGCCAGGTGTGCCCCATGCACTTCCACTGGCACAAGATGGAAGACATCATCAACCGGGGCGGCGGCGTGATGGTGATGAAGCTGTACAACGCCGATGAAAACGGCGGCCTTGCCGATACCCCGGTGGAGCTGAGTTGCGACGGGGTGAAGCGCCGCGTGCCCGCCGGCGCCGAGCTGGAACTGCCGCCGGGCGCCAGCGCAACACTGGCGCCGCGCATGTACCACGCCTTCTGGGCCAAAAAGGGCTGCGGCCCGGTGCTGATAGGCGAGGTGAGCCAGACGAACGACGACAACAGCGACAACCGCTTTCTCGAGCCGATGGGCCGCTTCCCCAAAATTGAAGAGGACGAGCCGCCCTTCCGCCTTTTGTGCAACGAGTACCCGGCGGGGCGGCAACGATGAATGCAAAGCAAAAAACCCACCGCCGGTGGGTTTTTTGCTTTGCATTCGGGCAGCTTACCTACGGTTTTTGAATTTGGATGCTTGCGGCACTTTGGCCTTCGCTGTAATTCATTCGCACAAGCCAGCCGGAGCTGTTCGCCGCGTTCCACACAATGGTGTCGGTGCTGCCCGGCATCGTGTCGTTCTCGTTCTGGTTGAACCCGGCCGCCCGCAGCTCGTCGCGGTATGCGTTCATGTCCTCGAAAGTGACGGCGGTACTATCAATTGGCGTAATCCTCCAAAGCGTCCTCGATTTCTTCACCGTGTTCCTCAAGCGCATCCTCCACGTCTCCCCAGGTGTCGTCCATGCTCTTTTGCAAGCCGACGGCCATGTCGGCCGTTACGGCGTAATAGTACAGTTCTCTGCCGATGGCGCTGTCTTTTTCGGTGTCGTATTCTTCGCTGAGATATACCACCATGTTTCTGCCGTTTTTTATAAAGCCCCAGCCCTGCATCCATCCTGCAAGCGCATCCTCAAGGCTCACTTCGGCAAGCGCGTCCTCGCCTTCGCCAACAAATTCCCAGCCTATGATGTTGCGGCCGTCGTCAGACGCGCCCGCCGTAGCGTCAAACACCTTCTTTGCCCAGGCGTGGTACTCTTCCTGCGATATTTCACCGCCATCCTTCTTCTCAAAGCAGATAGAGGCATGCCCATAGCCGTTCGGGTCGGGGGTGTCTCCGTAGGTTCTCATCTTTTCTTCATCAATCACCCAGTCCCAGTCAGGCGTGGCATCCGCTTCATTCACACCGCAAACCTGCAACCAATAGGCCGCAGCAGCCGCCTCGCTGAATGCGTTGTGCTCAACAGCCTCATCCACCATCTCATCAACAGCGTCTTCCATGTCGATTTTCCCATCTTCGCCCATGCCGCTGCTTGCCGCAACGGCTTCCGGCGTGTTTCCGCCGCCGCAGGCGGCAAAACACAGCGCCAGCAGCATGGCCAGCGCAAAAGCCAAAAGTTTTTTCATCAATCTGTTCTCCTTGTTTTTGGGTTCATGTGTTTACTAACACGTTTGCTATGCGCCCCACAGCGAAACCAAACTTTTCCGCCAGCTATCGGCCCCGCTGTGGATGGCCCGGCCCGCGAAAGCGCCGCGGATAAGCCGCATGGCGCGCGTGCGCTCTGCGGCCATGCGGTATATGGCGTTCTGCGGCTGCGCCAGTTCCGCGTCGCTCAGGCGGATGCCCTCGCGCCGGAAGGCCGTGGCCTCCAGCGCACGGTTCAGTTGGCGCGCGAAGTTCTCGTAGCTTCCCGCAAAGCGGTACACAAAGGTGGCCGCCGCCGCGCCTTCCGCCCCCGCGAACTCCACCGCGCAGGCCCGCCCGCCTGGCGCCGGGGCAATCATCCACAGCATGGGCGGTTCCTCCGCCTGTGCCCCGCCGGGCTTCCCTCCGCCAAGGGCGGCGGCCAGTCCGCCCGTCAGCCCCTCTGCCAGCCCGCCGGAAAGCAGGCCCTGCACACCGGCAAGGCCGCCCGCCTGCGCCCCGCCCGCCGCGCCGGGCAGGGCGGTTTTCTCCGCCTGCTCCCGGAAATCGTTCTTCTTAAATCCCACCCAAATCTGCGCGGGGTCGCAAAGCTGCTTGAAAATTTGGTAGCTTTCGGCGGCGCGGCTGGCGGCAAGGGCCGCTTCCAGCGCCCCCACGAAGGACGGCGCGGCGGCGGCTATCTTCCCCAGCGGCGCGGCGGCGCCCTCGGGCATCAGCCGGGCCAGGGCGGCGGCCTGCGAGGCCGAAAGCCCGGGATCCATTTCGCTGATAGCCGCGAGGGCCTTTTCGCGTTGCTTGCGCATCTGCGTTTCTATGGCCGCCGCAAAGGGCGCCAAATCGTAGCCCAGCTTTTCAAAGCTGTAGCTGTCGCCGTTGTCCAGCTTTACAGTTATCGTACACCTGCATGGGCGCGGCGCCCGCGGCGCTTTCGCCCCCCTCCGAATAGCGGTAAGCGCCCTGCGTTTCCAGCATGGGCCGCCCCGCCACGAACAGCGCCTTCAGCACCTGTTTGTTGTAGGCTTCCAGCGCGGCGGCATAGAAGGGCTCGCACCAGCTGCCCATGCGCTCAAGGCGGAAATCCCCGTCCCTCGCGCTGCGCAAAATAACGCAATGGTTCTCCATCGCAAGCCCGGCAATGTCCGCATAGGGCAGCTTCGCGGCGGCCAGGGGGGTGGCGATGTCCAGCGCGTCCTCCCCCAGCTTCAGCTTGGCCTCGCCGCTTGCGAGGGCCGATGTGAGATGCGCGCTATACTCCATCACATCGCTATCTCCGTATAGCCCTCGGGCATGTTGAAGGCGCCGGCGGGCACGGTGTTTTTGGCGTTCGTGATAATCATCAGCGTGTAAGCGCCTTCATATTCGGTTTCAATGGCGTACACCGCGCCGCCGTCCATGTAATATTTCGCGCTCACGCCCTCCACCTCATACTCTTCGTAGGGCAGCACGCGGCCGTTCACCTCGCCCTCGCCGCTGCCAAGGGCCGCCATCTCCGAATAGTCGGTGGGCATACCGGCGGTCATGTCCAGCCCTGCGTCCTGCTGCATTTTAAGGATGGAGCGGCTGGCGTCGTCGATGATGTAGAGGAAGCCGTCCATAATAAGAATGCGGGACTTGACGGAAACGCCCGACACCATCGTCTCCGAGGCTATCGACATATTCCCGCCGTCCATGGCCACGCTGCCGCTGCTCTCCGTCACCTGGCCCTCATACTCGCTGGTCTGGGTATAGTCGTAGCTGAAGGTGCCGCCCATCATCCAGTCCAGCAGGCCCTCCATGGCCGCCCCCTGCGGCGGGTCCTCGTCGGCAGGGGCTTCGCTGGCGGGCGCTTCCTCCTTTGGCGGCTGTGGCGCGTCCGGCACACTTGCGGCGGGCTGGGCAGCGGGCGCGCTTTCGTCCAGCGCGCCGCGCACGGCGTCCTGCACGGCTTCCTTCGCGCCGCAGGCGGCCAGGGCCAGCGCCAGCACCAATGCCAGCGCGATAAGGCATAGCTTTTTCATGTTTTCTCCTTTGTTCTTGCTTTTCTACTTAATGATGGTGAATTTCCCGATGATGGGCAGGGGCTTCATCTTGCCTCCGGCGGCGTTGATGATGCCCACCACCACCAGCGCCATCATGCCAAAGCCGAAAAGCATCCACACAATGCCGAAAATACCGGCCAGTGTGAGGGCGGCCCCCCAGGCCAGGGTGGCCGTAAGCACACCGGTGATGATGGCCGAGATGATGCCGAACACCACCGCAATCGCCATGGCGGCGATGGCCAGCACGGTGCCCTGGTTTGTGTGGTACTTAACGAAGGACGAGGTTTTGTGCGCGCCGGCAATCAGGGGAATGAAGAAGATAATGTAGGCCAAAATGGCCATGGCCTTGTTGTCCTGCGCGTCGCGAATGTCCGCCTGGCCGGGCGCGCCGGGCATCAGCGGCGGCTGGTAGGGCTGGGCCTGCGGCGCGTACTGCTGCGCCGGGGGCGGCGGGGCATAGCCGCCCTGCGCGGGCGCCTGCGGGGCCGGGGCATAGTCAGCCCCGGCAGGGGCCGCCGGGGGCGCGTATGGCGCGGCCTGGGGTGAAGGCTGGGGCGGGGTGTAGCCCGCCTGAGCGGGCGGCGCGTAGGCCGCTTGGGGCGGCGCTGCCTGCTGGGGCGGCGGCGCATAGGCCGCCTGCGGGGCCGGGGCCGCTGCCATCGCCTGCCCGCAGCCGGGGCAGAATTTGACGCCGTCCTGTACCTGTGCGCCGCAATTTCCACAAAATGCCATGATAAACTCCTTTCTCATTGCCCGGGCTTTACCCGGAGGCCGTTCAATACAAAAAAGTCACATAATGCTCCACCAGCACCTCAAGCACCCAGGCGGACACAAAGTAAAGCGCCACCGAAAGCGCAATGCCGATGACGATGAATATGAGCATGGCCCGCGCAAAGTTCTTGCGGTTTTGGTTCGCCCCGCTGAAAGCCATTACCACGCAGGCCACCCAGCCGATAACGGGGATGCAGAACAGCAGCATACAGCCAAAATACGCGCCCACGCCCATCACGCCGTACTTGCCGCCCTTGGGCGGCGCGGCCCGCGCGGCGGCGTAGCGTTCAGAGGGCGGCAGCACGGCAGGCGGGGGCGCGGCCTGTGCGGGCGGGGCCGCAGGCCGGGGCGCGGCAGGTGCGGCGGCCATCACCTGGGGCGCGGCCACTACAGGCTGAGGCGAGGCCGCCACCGCCTGGGGCGGCGGCACGGCGGCAGCCTGCGGGGCGGGTGCGGCCTCTACCGCCTTGCCGCATACGGTGCAAAAACGCAGGCCATCGGGCAAATTCGTTCCGCATTCTGTGCAAAATGGCATGGTTTCCCTCCTCGTTATTCTTTAGCCCAGCTTGTTCCCGCAGCCGCCGCAGAACTTGGTGCCGGGCGGGTTGTCCTGCCCGCAGGCGGCGCACTTGCCGCTGGGCGGGGCCGCGGCGGCGGCCAGGTTCTCTCCGCAGTTGTTGCAAAAGCGCACGGTGCGGGCGTTTTTCGCGCCGCAGCGGGGGCATTCCAGCAACTCCATAGACGCGCCGCAGTTGTTGCAAAACTTGCCCGTGCCCGCCGGTTTTCCACAGGCGGGGCAGATGGTGGTTTTGCTCTCGATGGCCCCCTTCCACACCGTGGCGCCGTCGCCCGCCTCGCTGATGTTTCGCTTCATGGCGTCGGCGCGGGTTTTGGCCACCAGCACCTCCTGCCTCGGCGCGCATGAAACGCACAGGCCCTCGTCCTCGTTCCAGCAGTGGTCGCACACATATTTGTTGCAGCTGGGGCAGCGGTGAAAATGCTGCTTGGCCTCGTTCTGGCAGCGTTCAAAAGCCTTTTCGTGCTCCTTCTGCCACTCGGGGCTTTTGTCGTCGAAGCGTTCGGAAATCACGTCTGACGCGCGGCTGGCCCCGTAGCCGAGGCTGCTTACCCGGCCGCCCACAAGGCTGCCCAAAATGCTGGCCCCCTGGCCCAGCCCGCGCATCAGGCCCTTCTTTTTGTAGGTGTCGCTCTCGATGAAGCTGGATTTGTAGCCGTCCTGGCACACATCGCAAAAGAAGGTAAACTGGTGGCCGGCGTCGGTGGAATTATCTTTGTAATTGCGCGTAAAGGCTTGCAGCATGGCTATCTCCCTCCAACCTGTCGTTTAATTTTCTTGCCGCATACCGTGCATTTCACATTTTCGAAGAATTGCAGCTCGCCGCAGCGGGCGTTTGTGCAGTATACCATCAGGCCGCCGCCGCACCCTTCGCAGCGTTCGCCCGCAAAGGTGGGCTGCCCGCAGCTTGGGCATATCACCGTCAGCGAGCGCCCGCAGCCCGCGCACACGGGCTGGCCTTTTTCCACCTCGCGCAGGCAGCTGGGGCAGCGGTAGCCAAAGGGGCTTCGGCTGGCGCAGCTGGGGCACAGGCGGGCGTCGCGCTCTATAAAGGCGCCGCAGTGAAGGCAGGGCTGTTTGTAAGTAGCCATGGCCTAGCCCTCTTGCGCGGCGCCGCACTCTCCGCAAAAGCGGGTGCCCGCCTTCATTTCTGCGCCGCAGGCCGTGCAGAAGGCCGCCCCCAGCTTGGCCCCGCACTCCTGGCAGAACTTCACGCCCTCTGGGTTTTTATGCCCGCAGGAAGGGCAGCGCCCGGCGGCGTCATTGGCCGCCTTGGCCGCGTCGGCCTCCTCCTGCACGCGCTTGGCCGTATCCAGCTCGGCCTGCGCCGCCGCGATGTTGCTTTGAATGAGCTTGAGCTTGTCGGCCTGGGGCCAGGCGCCGGGGTTCTGTTCAAAGGCCGCCCGGCCAATTTCCGCCAGCAGCTCGGCCTCCTGCTTTTGCAAATCGCCCAGGTTGCTGCTGGCCTTGAAGAGTTTCGTTTCGGGCGCGTCCTGCGGCATCAGGCCGGAAAGCGCCTTGCCAAAATTGCCTCCCAGTAAACTGCCCAGCCCGCCCAGTGGATTGTCCGCCATTCTTCATAACCTCCTATTTGATATACAATAAAATGCACTCCGCCCGGCTGTTCACGCCCAGCTTTTTGTAAATGCTTTTCTGATGCGTGTTCACGGTGGAATACTGCACGCTTAGCGCCTCGGCTATTTCCCGAAGCTTTTTCCCCTGCACCAGCAGCCCGAACACCTCGCTCTCGCGCGGCGTGAGCGATTGCAGGCGAAGCTGCCTGTCCTTTGGTATTTGCGGCGGGAACGTTTGCGGCTGGGCGGGCGTCTCGTCCCGGCCTGCGCCGCGCCTTCTCTGCCAGGGCCACTTCATTGCACAGCACCTCGCGTTCAAATCTATCCGGCAGGGCGGCAGCGCGCGGATGAGAGCCTCACCACAAGCAGCGCCTGCCACCCATCCCTATAATGCGGGAAGCGAAGCGTTTTTGGCTACCTAGAAGCTTATCTGTGCTATCGATAATGCGCGAAACAAGCCTCCCTAAAACTAGGGAGGCTTGAAAAATAGTAGCGGCTATTCTGCGTAGGGGCGATTCGTGAATCGCCCCTACTACGCTGTTCTGTCTAAATCTTGTCATTCTGAGCCGCAGGCGAAGAATCTTTGGCCCAAGCACAGGGCAAGATTCTTCGCTTCGCTCAGAATGACAAGAAGCTTCGCTCAGAATGACAAGGATAGCTTTCGATGTCCCCATGCCCTACGGCCCGGTTTCCTCCGCCACGCCAAACTTCCTGAACAATTCCGCCTTGCTGTTGATGTTCAGCTTGCGGTACAGGTTGGCCGCGTGCATATTCACGGTGGATTGCGATATTTTCAGTTCGCCCGCCACCATGCGCGTGGTGTTTGCCGCCAAAAACAGCGTGGCTACTTCCTTTTCTCGCGGGGTGAGGCCATACCGCTCGAAGCGGTCGGCTTCGTCCACCTTGCCTCTCAGCATATCCATGTCGTTTTGGTACAGGCTGCCCAGCCACACGGCGGAAAACAGGTGCTTGTAACTAATGGGCGAAAGAAGCAGGAAGCCGATGGAAACCGCCAGCACATAGGCAAAGGTAACCAAGGGCATGGCACCCGGGAAAAACGACAGCACCACATCACTTGAAAGCGTGGTGAGGGGCGAAAGCGCCACGAAGATGACGGTGCTCTTTTTCAGCAGCTTGTAGCTGGCAAAGCGCCTTTGTGCGCAGGCCAGCATATAGATGCCCGCGCCCCAGCCAATGATATGAAGGCCGTTAAACAGATAAAAGGGCGCATCGGTGCCCATTTGCGGCCTGAAAAGGGCAAAGACGGCCGCAAGGATGGAAAAGAGGAAGAACAAATTCCATATATGCCAGATGCTCTTTCGAACAAACACGAGCACCGCCGCAAAAATGAGAATGGACACCAGCAGGCCCACGCCCAAAAGCGTATAGTCCAGGCTGCTGCGCTGGGTTGCCTGATTGCCGATATAGCCCCGGAAGGCAAAATAGGCGATAAAATAGGCCAGCGCCCAGTAAAGGCCCTTCGCATCGGTTTGGGTGGATTCTTCCTTTGCCTCAAGGTTTTTTTCCTTGAATTTGAGCAGGCAGAAGGCCAATACCCCCAAAACGAGAAGCGGAAGGAGCTGCGTTACCAGGGGGCCGCCTGCCTTCATCGCCTTCATGAAATAAAAAGCCGCGCTGATGCCCATCACAATCAGCATGCCCACGAGGCGCTCGGCGTTGTTGGCCGCAAAGGCGTAGCCGCAGCGCGCGGCGCTCACCGCGCCGCCAAGGCCCGCAAAGGCCAGCACCGCGAAAGCCAGGCGCACATGGCCCTCCGGCAGAAAAATAAAGGGCAGAAAGCCCGCCAGCATTACGGCAACGGAGATGTAAACCAAGTGCTTGAACCGCTTCGACCACAGCAGCATCACCACCAGCGAGGCCAATATGTGCCCAAGGTACATATACGTCCAGCCGGACAGGCCGAGCAGCCCGGTTTCCACGGGCATGAAAAACGCTTTAACGTCGTACAATACCAGCTCTGCCACGTAGGCCAGCGTATAGCACAGCATGGCCGGGCGCACGCTGCGCAGGTTCAGCCCCTCGCGCCGGCGCCACAGCTTTGAAAACGCGGCCGCCGCTGATTTTATCGAGTTCAACCCAGTTCCCTCCTCCGCCCGGTTTGCGCCCAACGCCTCTTTGAAAATCAAATAGCGGATTATTCATCAGTATATACCAAAATCCAACAAAAAGCACCTCTGTTTTTGGTATACTGGGTTCAGCAGTCTATTCGGCACAATAAGGAGGTGTCTGCGATGCCGGACAAGCCAATTGTTGAAACAAACCGGTTCGTTATTAAGCCCTTCAATGAAAACATGGCCGAAAGCGTGCGCGATGTTTCACTGGACGAGGACAACCGCCGCTTTGTGCCCGACGAGGTGTTTGAAACCACGGAAGAAGCGCGCGCAATCCTCCGTCAAATTATGGCCTGGTACAAAGAAGAGCGGGCGCCTTTGGTGTATGCCGTCGTTTTGAAAAGCGGCGAACACATTGGGCACGTGCAGGCCGTGCCGCTTGAGGAAAGCGAATGGGAGATAGGCTACCATATTGCGGCGGCACACACGGGAAAGGGCTATGCCACCGACGCCGTAAAGGCGTTTTTGCCCCTTGTGACGAAGCGCCTGGCTCTGCAAAGGATGTGGGGCATTTGCCGCGCAGACAATGTTGCCTCATGCCGGGTGCTGGAAAAATGCGGTTTTGCGCTGGAATATGCCGGGCCGGGCGCGTACCAGGGAGCATCGCGGGAGACTTGCCGTTATAGTGTAGATGTATAATTATTATAGGCGGGGACGCCTGAAGATATATCCTTGTCATTCTGAACAAAGCGAAGAATCTTTCCCCTCTTTGTCATTCTGAGCGAAGCGAAGAATCTTTCCCCTCTTTGTCATTCTGAGCGAAGCGAAGAATCTTTCCCTCCTTGTCATTCTGAGCGAAGCGAAGAATCTTTGTGTAGGAAAGGTTGCATTTGTGCGAAGGAAAAGATCCTTCGCTTCGCTCAGGATGACAGGTTATCTAGGCTAGATACATAGCGGAAACATCGTGGTGTTACACTTTCTATACAATGTAAATAGTATAGTATAAAAGGGGAAAATTGATGAAGCGCATAACCAAACGATTGCTGGCTGGCATCACTGTTTGCGTGCTGCTTTTTGCCTTTTCGGCCTGCGCCGCTGGGCCAAACGCGGCCGGGCCGGATGCTTCCGCCGGTATTAACAATGTTGTGGCCGCAGGCGCAAATTCCAATGAGCCGCCCGCAAGCAGTACGCCGGCCCCGGGCGCTTCCAGCGTGGCTGGCGCGCCCGCCGCAGGCCCCAGCCTCACCGAGGCGCAGGCGGCGGACATATCGCTGACGCTTTACGAAGAAGGCTATATCCCTTTTTATGGCTTTCTGTGGGGCGGCGGCGGGCACCTCAAAGGCTGGGATTGGGAAAAAAGCTTCACCCGCGACGGATGGACCTACTACCGCTTCACGGAATATGCCTCGCGCGAGGCGCTGGAAGCGGCCTTTTCGGGCGCTTTCACGGAAGCCTTTGTGCGGCGGAACGTGGCCCGCCTTTTTGAAGAGCTCGACTACTTCGGACGCCTGCAGCTCATCGAGCAGGACGGAGAGCTATACCGCGTAGACCCCGGCGGGATTGGGGGCACCTTTCTGCTCGCGACCGAAACGCTCGAAATATCTAGTTTGAGCGCAAGCGGCTGGACTTTCGCGATGCACGGCATAGACCCGCACGACGCGAACGACGGACTGCTGGAAGAATTGACCTGCACGTTTAAGGTAACGGGTGAAGGGGAGCAATGGCAAATTGAAAGCTTCGAAATTGGATTAGACGATGGTTCGGGCCATTCAGAGTTCTGACGCGGCCGCCAAAAACATGAGTGTATCAGCTGGTTTCCATTGAATGTGAATGAAGCATTACGGGGGCACAGAAATGAAAAATACCATCAAGGGTTTGGCTGCCATTGCATTTATCGCTGTGCTGATTGTAGCCTGCCTTGCCGTTTACAGCGGCGGGGAGAAGCGCCTAGCGGACGTTGCTCCCTCGCCGGATTCGGCTAAATATCCGATGGCTTCCAGTGCCGCCTCCGGCGCGGAAAGCGGCTTTCCGTCTAGCGCGGCGGAGCCCGACACTGCGGATGCGCCGCCCTCCCCCGCCGCGCCGCCGGATTTTGATATCGCCCCGCTGCCCGAAGGCGACCTTGGCGACCCGATTCTCGGCGAGTCCATGCTAAGCGAAGCGCAGGCGGCGGCAGTGCTCACCCTGGTTCAAAACATGGTGGACGGCTACCGGGAGGGATGGCTGCCGCTGCCGGTAATACCCAACACCGGAGGGCGTTTGAACGTGCCCTTGCCGGATGGCCTGCGGCTTCCGGAAACGGTGGCCTACGGCGACATTTCCCTCACCACCGACGGCAACGAAATGTGGGGAGGCTTGAAAGCCACGTTGCCGCTGAACGATGGCTACGAACTGGATGTTTGGCTCTCGCAAACCCGCGATGAAAAGCGGGGCGACAGCATCTTTATCATTGACGGCGGAATCGTCAAGCCCTTCCTCAACACGCAGCTTCTCTCGCTGGTTGGCCGGCCCCTTGGCGCGCTGAAAGCGGATTACGGCGAGGACTACTTTTTCTACGGCGTGGGCGCCATGCTGGACGCGCTTTGCTACTATGAGCCCTACGTCTGCTTTTACAGCAACTCCATCATCAGCGGCATGGACGGCAGCTACCCCGACCCCCTCGCCACGCCCGCCGCCGTCATCCGGCGCATAGAGCTGCAAGGCGACTACGACCCCGCCTTGGGCACGGTGATAAGGCAAACCAGCCTCCGCCGCCTGTTTTTCACCGAGGAAGATATCACCTATGATTTGCTGGCGGCCCAGCTTGGGCAGTCGCCCGCGCTGGCGCACAACCCCGGCGGCGGCTATTCCAGCATTGCGGCGCGCGAGATACCCGAGTGGCAGGCGCTGGAGGGCGGCAGCTACAGCGCCGCCTATGTGCTGGAAGGCCGGGATGTAAGCATATCCTTTGTGGAAAGCGGCGGCGTCTATTTGGCGCTATCCGTCAGCATCGAGTGATACTACTCTCTGATTGAAATGGCCAATAGCCGCGCAAGCAGCACAAATTTCTCGCTACCCTATTCCAAAATACAAAAAAACGTGCTATACTGACAACATAGTGAGTTGGTGTACCTGTTTTGGGTCATTTCGCCAGCCATCTATACCCGCTTGCTTCTGAAACGCGGCATCCCAGCAGCCTCCCAAATAAAGGGTCGCCTTATGAGCACACGCGCGCCGTCTGAAACCGATTTTCCCCTCCGCCTTTCCCCCGCCGCCCTGTTCAGCCTTGCCCGGGACAAATAAAACACGAGGCCTCATGCTGGCGCCGCCCATTTTTCGCGGCGCCTTTTGAGGCCTTTTGCGCATCTGCATAGCCAACACAAACGCGCCGCCCGCACGCAGCAAAAGCACCACCGTGGAGGATACCGCCATGCAAGAGCAAAGCTCGAAAGTTACCGAGATTATCCGCGCCCGCCGCAGCACCCGCAGCTACCGGCCCGAGCCGCTGCCACACGAAGTGCTGGAGCGCGTGGTGGAAGCCGGGCGCTACGCCCCCAGCGGCAACAACCACCAAAGCACGCACTTCATCGTGCTCACCTCGCCCACCCGCATGGCCAAGCTGCGCGAGGTTGTTACCGCCGCGCTGGCGGCCATCCCCGAGCGCGAGGACACGCCCGCCTCGATGCTGAGCCTGATAAAGCGGGCGCGGGAGGGCACGGTGGACGTGAACTACGGCGCCCCGGCGCTGGTGCTCACCGCCAATAAAAAAGACTATGTGAACGCCATGGCCGACTGCGCCTGCGCCCTTGAAAACATGATGCTGGCAGCCTGCGAGGCGGGCATCGGCAGCTGCTGGATAAACCAGTATAAGCACCTGGGCGCGGCCCCGCCGCTGGCGGCCTTTATGAAGGAAGTGGGCCTTGCGGAGGATGAGGCGATATACGGCGCCCTGGCCCTTGGCTACGCCGAGCACCTGGAAACCGAACCGCTGCCGCGCAAAGGCAACCCCGTAACCTACGTTCCATAGCGAAAAGAGGAGACATTCTGCTGTGATAAAATCATTTACCGCCGCCACCAGCGAGATAGACGACCCCCAGGCCGCCGTGGCGGATATACTCGGGCAGCTTAACCCCCGCGCGAACCTCCTCGCGCATTCGCTGGGCATCATTTCCTGCTTCTCAGAGTTTGAGGAAACCGGCGTGCTGAAAGCCATCTGCGAGGCCCTGCCCTTCGAGTGCATCGGCGCCACCACCTGCCTTGGCGCGGGGGCCGGCCATGTGGATCAGGTCATTTTCATCCTCACCGTGCTCACCAGCAACGACTGCCGCTTTGCCACGTCGGCCATCCCCATCGGCGCCGGCGCCGGCGAGGTGGACGAAGCCGTAGCCCGTGGCGCGGCGCCCCTTCTTGATAAAGACGGGGAGAAGCCGGTCTTCTTTTTCAGCTATCTCCCGCTCATCAACACCGTCAGCGGAGACATGATGCTGGAAGCGATGGACAAGGTCACGGGCGGCATCCCGCTGTTCGGCACCGTTGCCGTGGATCACAACGCCGACTTCGCCACGGTGCGCACCATCCGCAACGGCAAGTCCTATCCCTCGGCCATGGTGCTGGGCGCGGTATACGGCGCGCCCAGGGTCACTTTCGAGGTGGCCTCTCTCGACGAACGCCAGATACGCAGCCAAAAGGCCGTGATAACGGCCTCAAGCGGCAACATCCTCAGCGGGGTGAACGGCAAAACCGCGCTCGGGTACCTCGAGGAAATCGGCCTCACCCGGGAGGAACTGTCCACGGGCCTCGGGGTCATCCCCTTCGTCATTGATTACCGCGACGGCACAAAGCCCCTGGCGCGCGCGGTCTTCACGCTTACGCCCGAGGGCTATGCCGTATGCGGCGGCGTGATGCCCGCGGGCGCCACCATGAGCATCGGCCACATAGACAAAGCCGCCATACTGGAAACCACCTGCCGCACCCTGCATCCGCTGCTGGCGCAGGGCGGCGCCGTCTTCTGCTATTCCTGCGTGGGGCGCTACCACGCCCTCGGGGCCGACAGCACCGCCGAAGCCGACGCCGTGGCCGACGCGGCGCAGGGTACGCCCTACCAGTTCGCCCACTGCGGCGGTGAAATTTGCCCCCTGCCCGACGGCGAGGGGAAGCTGAAAAATTACTTCCACAACTACACCGCGGTTTTTTGCCGCATAGATTGACCTTGGGAATTATGGATAAAGAAGAACAGCCAAAAACGCCGGAGCCCGCCGCCGAACTGCAAAAGGAAAACCGCGCGCTCAAGCGGAAGCTTGCCCTTGCCGAGGCCCAACTGGCAAGGGCGCGGCAGTATGCCGCCATGCAAAGCCGCACGGAATCGATTTTGAATGAATCCCTGAAAAAAGACCTTCAATTCTTCAAATTCGTTTTGGAAAACTCCATCAATATCCTGGTGCTTTTTGATTACGACGGCCGCCTCGCCTACGCCTCCGACACCTTCCTGCGCGCCATAGGCGTGGCCAGCCTGGGCATGATAAGCGGTATGCATTTCAAGGATATTTTGCGTCCCGCCGTCCCCAAGTCCTCTCTCGACGCCTTCGCGGCGGCCCTTGCCGCCGCGATGAGCGGGCAGGGCACCGCGAGCTATGAGGCCGAGGTGAGCTTCAAGGCCCTGCCCTCGCCGCGCACCTACTCCGTCTTCATCACCGTTATGACCGGCGAGGACGGCGCGAACACCGGCATCATGGTGCTGCTGAACGACATCACCGATATCAACCGCGCCATGGAAACGGCCAAGCGCGCCAACACGGCCAAATCGGATTTTCTAGCCAACATGAGCCACGAAATGCGCACGCCGATGAACGCCATCATCGGCATGACGGCCATCGGCAAGGCCGCGGCCGAGCCCGGGCGCAAGGATTACTGCCTGGGCAAAATCGAGGACGCCTCGAAGCACCTGCTCGGCGTTATCAACGACATTCTGGATATGTCTAAAATCGAGGCGAACAAGTTCGAGCTTTCGCCGGTGGATTTCAGCTTCGAGGGCATGCTGAAACGCGTGGTGGACGTCATCGCCTACCGCGCGGAGGAAAAACGCCAGCGCCTCGTGGTGCGCATCGACGACGCCATCCCCCAAACCCTCGCGGGAGACGACCAGCGTCTGGCGCAGGTGATTACAAACCTTTTGGGCAACGCCATCAAGTTCACGCCGGACGGCGGGCGCATCGGCCTTTGCGCCCGGCTTTTGGACGAAAAGGACGGCCTGTGCACCCTGCAGGTGGAAGTGGCCGACACCGGCATCGGCATCAGCCCCGAGCAGCAGGTAAATTTGTTCCAGTCCTTCCAGCAGGCCGAAAGCAACACGGCGCGCAAGTTCGGGGGAACGGGGCTGGGGCTGGCCATTTCCCAGCGCATTGTGAACATGATGGACGGCAGCGTAAGCGTAGAATCCGCCGAAGGGCAAGGCTCTACCTTCACCTTCACCGCGCGCGTGCGGCGCAGCGCGCACAGCTTTGCCCAGCCATACGACGGCGCCGATTTCAGCAAGCTTCGGGTGCTTGCCGTGGACGAAGACCCCGAGGCGCTAAGCGTCGTCAAAGCCATTGTGCGGCGCAGCGGCGCGGCCTGCGACAGTGCGCAAAGCCTTCGCCCCGCGCCCCCGCCCGGCAAGCCGCCTTACAACCTCTGCCTCATCGGCCTGCACCCGGAAAAGGCCGGCGGCGGGCAGCCCGCCGAATGGCTTGCCGCCCTGCCGCCCGCCGGCCGCGTTGTGATGACGGGCTCCACCGCAGACTGGAGCCAGGCGGAAGAGAGCATGAAAGCCCTTGGCGTAAACACATTTTTGCCGAAGCCCGTTTTCCCTTCCGCCGTGAAAGAACTGCTGCTTGAGGCGCTGGAGGGCGATCCCCCGCCGGCGGCAGGCGCACAGGCGCAGGCGGGCGGCGGCGTTCACTTCGCGGGCAAGCGCATACTGCTGGCGGAGGACGTGGAAATCAACCGGGAAATCGTGCTGGCGCTGCTGGAACCAACGCAGCTTCGTATCGACTGCGCGAAGAACGGCCGCCAGGCCGTGGATATGTTTGGCGCGGCCCCCGCCCGCTACGACATGATATTCATGGACGTGCAAATGCCGGAAATGGATGGCTACGAGGCCACGCGCCGCATCCGCGCGATGCCGCTGGCGAAGGCGCAGAGCATACCCATCGTGGCCATGACGGCCAACGTGTTCCGCGAAGACATTGAAAAATGCCTGGACGCGGGCATGAACGGCCACCTCGGCAAACCCCTGGATTTGGACGAAGTGCTGGGCCAGCTGGCGAAATATCTGGCGGGTTGATTATATTTCCTTTGAGAGCACAAATCTCAGAGGGATCACAAATTTCAGGGGTAATCTCACAATGTGCATCTTGTATTTTGCCGGGGCTTCTGATATAATTTTTTGCAGTGCCCGCGCAGCGGCCCAAAGACAGCCGCCGCCGCGCGCAAAGCGCACAAACCTGTGAAAATGTGAACCATTTGACCCGGAGAAGTACTCAAGAGGTCGAAGAGGCTCCCCTGCTAAGGGAGTAGGGCGTGAAAGCGTCGCGAGGGTTCAAATCCCTCCTTCTCCGCCAAAAATGCCCCTGATTCGTTTGAAATCAGGGGCATTTTTTTGTTTTACTCTAATATTTGAGCAGATAGTAGAAAACCCGCTTTAGAGCCGACTTCTGAAGCGGGTTTTTGTTACCTGGGGCGGTACTTCTCTTTAGGTATCAATAACCTAAAGACTTTGAGCCCATACCATCCGTCGCATAGTTTCGCACAAGCAATGTTATACATTATAGCACAGCTGCATTTATGAACTGAGTTTATAGAGTGCATACTGATTCAGCGAGACCCCTTCTTCTTCGGCTTCAATTGCCAGCTTCGCATGAAGGGATTTGGGTAGGCGCACAACAAATTTGCCGCTGTATTTATCTACATCTAACGGCTGGGGAACTGGAAAACCAGCTTCCAGTTTGGTTTCAATCCAGCCTTCCATTGCTTCATTGATACTTGTAAGTGCTTCTTTTTCCGTGTCACCAGTAGTCATACATCCGTCAAATTCAAGAACGGTTGCAACAAAATAAGAGCCGCTTTCATCGGTTATCGGATTGATTATTTTATGGTAGGGAAGTTTCATGTAATCTTGAAGTTTCATAGTATCATATCCTTATTCGCAGCAGTAGAAGTAAAGTCAAAGTGTAAATAGATTATATCGCCTGTTGTAGATTTGAGTAATTTCTAAATGGTTGCGTCACTTTTTGCAGTAGCAGATTAGTCTTTTGCGATTCGTTTCAAAATGTCTTTGACATAAACGGCTTTCATTGGCGTATCTTCCCTGAGCGTGATAATATCTCCGGCCCGATTGATGTAATGGCGATGTGACCCCTTCTGCCGTTTGAAGCTGTAGCCAAATGCTTCGAGCACCTTTTCGCCTTCTGCAAAGCGTATGCCATTTGGTTGCCGCTTCATCTTCTCAATAATCTTGTCTACATCCATGACGTGTCCTTTCCGCAACCGAAGTAGCCAGTGCATGATTGCATGGTTATAGTATCACATATGGTACTATAAATCAAGAGCAGATTGGTGTGTGTCATAAATATATACTTCCCCCAAAAGGGCCGCTCCGATGCTTTACAGCATGGGAATGGCCTATACAATCAACCTTATATCATGCGCCCTGCGAAAGTGTATTATCGCGAATATGTCTTTCTCCGCCATCGCGAACAAAAAAGAACTCTAAACCTATTATTGTCGGTGAAGCGTTCTTTTTTATTTTTGACATATAGGGCAAGGCACATTGCAATATTCGGCATTCCATAATATAAATTAATTTGATTGGCTCCGTTTGCGAAGCGTGAAACGAGGACATCAAATTGAGCTGGACAATCCCGTAGCCAGGTGGTTACAGACGATAGTAGGTGAAAAAGTGCCCATACTCAACTGGATTGGTAAAGATAAGGTTATCAACCACCATCAAGATGTGCCGTTTCGTGTTTTGGAGCGAAGCTACAGCCACGGAGCGGCGGCTTCCGGTAGGAATTTTCTATCATAGGGGCGGCAAATGGAATTTGATAAAAGCAAGTATTTTGAAGTGTTTTCTTTTGGGGACAGTCCTGCAATGGCTGATGAGTTGTTGGATTTCGTTTTGAAAGGAAAAAAGACAGCGACTGTATCCATTATTCTTGAAGGAGATCCAGTTCCGACGGTGGGAGATATTTCGTTGGTTTTGAATAGCAAGGGTGAACCAAAATGTGAAATCAAAACAACGTTTGTTACCACAGTACCTTTCAAGAACTTGACTTGGGATATGGTTAAGTTAGAGGGTGAAGATGATACGTTTGAGCAGTGGCGTAATGGGAATTTGAACTATTGGAAGAGGGATTCTTTGAGAAGAGGCTATGATTTTTCCGAAGAAACGCCAATTACTTTTGAGATATTCGAGTTAAATAACATATACGAATAAGCAATACAATCCAACACATTTAATCTCACGTAAACACCATCTAAGAAGAGAAAACAAAAAAGCGAAGAATCTATGCCCATGTGCAAGGCCAGATTCTTCGCTTTTGCTCGTTCGTACTGAGCAAGTTCCTACTGCCGGGTAATGTTCAAAAACTGAACAAAATCGGTCATGCTGAACAGCTCCATCGCCATTTTGCCGGGGTTGCGCAGTTCCATTTGGATGCCCTCCTTCTCGGCCTTTTTATGCAGGGTCAAAATCACCCGCAGGCCGGCGCTGCTCACATAGGGCACGTTCTCCATGTCCAAAACAAAGTCCGGGGCGTTCTCGTTCACCGCGGGCTTTACGGTATCCTCAAATTCCTGCGCGGTGTTTGTGTCCAGCGGGCCCTCCAGCACATACACCGCCTTCGCGCCCTCCTGTATTTTTGTAATTTTCATGCTCGCCTCCAAATACTCGGGATGAGCCTCGCCAAACCACGCATCGGTTTAGCTCATCATCACCCGGTTGTACTCCACGTTGTTGTCCTCCATGGCCTTGGTGGCGTTCTTCAAATCGTTACAGGCCTTCACGGCCTCCATGTAGTTCAGCTCAATGGCCGCAAGGGCGGGGTCGCCCGTTTCCTGATAGGGCGCGCACATCATAATAACCACGCGCTCTTCCAGCTTGCCCACCTTTGCCTCGTCCAGCTCACCGCTTTCACCGCGGGAATTATCGCAGGCGCTGGCCACAATGGCCTTCACGGACGCGCGGAAGCTGTCCCAGTTGCTGCCAATCTCGTTTCTCTTGGTCTCGATGGCCTGCTTTTCTTCTTCCGTCAGCTCCGCGTTTGCGTCGCCGGGCTTCGCCAGTTCCAGCCGCTCGCTGTTTTCAATGCTGCCGCCCTTGTCCAGCAGGTCTTTCATCTTTTTGTCGTACACCTCGCTGGCGGCCCGCACGGCGCTCTCGTTTTGGAACTTTTTCTCACGCAGGGCGCGTATCTGCTGGTTTTTCTGCTTTTTGGCGCTGTCCAGCTCTTTGCCGCTTTCGTCCACCGCGCGGCTGCCCACCAGCTGCGGCGCCACATTGGCCGCCATCATGTCCAGCACGCGCGCCAGGCCCTCGGGGGTGCCGTGGTTCGTGGCGCTCACGTCCACATGGTATTTGGCCGAATTGTCCGAGCTGCGTGTATTCGAGCTGTGGGCCGACACGCTGCCCGAAACAGACACCTTGAACGGCCCCACCTGCAGGCCCGCCTCAATTTTAGCGCCCATGTCCATGGATTGCTCGCTCTTTTCGCACTGCTTCACCTCCATGTCGAACAAAATGTTCACCTCGTCTATTTGGAGGTTGGGGATGGGGACGATGGCCAAAAGCGGCACCTCCACCTTCATGTCGGATTGATTGATGCTGCCGTCCACGTCCGGCTCCATGCGCTGGAAGCTGAAAGCCACTTTGCGCGCGTTTTGCTCGGCATCGAAGCCCACCTTGTTGATGAAATCCGCCGTGCTTTGCGCCAGCAATACGCTGGCGTCCGCCGCCGCGCTCAGCGGCCCGCCAATCAGGTTGGCCATGTCAAGCCCTGCAAATTGTTCACCGATACCCATTGTTACATGCTCCTCTCGTTGTCTTCATATTTGCGGGCAGCCAGTTCGGCCTGCCCTGTCGCTTCATCGAGGAAATATTCGTCTTCCCCGTCGGACCACGCTTCCACATCCATGGTTTCTCCCTTGCCGGAGAAAATCAGTTCGCCGTAGATGTTGTTTGCGGCGCGCCTGCCGTCGCCGGTAAAATCCAGCAGCACTTCGTCCTGGCGCACCGGCTTTGAGTTGCTAAGCTTGCGGTTGGCCACACGGGCTGAAAAACTGACGCGCACACTTTTTATTTCCAGCGGCGCCGGCCTTGCGCCGGCGGGCGTCTGGGGTTCCGCACGCTCGCTTTGAGGGCCTGTACGGGCATAGCCGTCCCGCCGCAGGCGCTGGTTGGCTTCCATAATGCTGCCCGATATCTCCGTCATAAACGCGCGCAGCGTGATGAGTTTAATGGCCATATTCGCCCCCCTGGCTCACGCCCAGCTTTTCAGCCGCGCGGGAAGATTTCTCCGCATCCGCCACCCAGGACGGCCTGCGCGCGAAGCCCACATGGTAGGTGGTTTTTTGCATGGTCAGCTCGTGCTGGCCCAGCATATACCGGCCGATGGTGATGTCCGAGCCCAGAATGACGCCGCGGGGGTAGTCGCTCAGGCAGCGGTTCAGCAAATTCATCTGCTCTTCCCGCGCGTCGTCGGAGATAGGGTTGTTCGGGTTGATGCTGCCAACCGTGACATCCTTCACAAAGCGCACCTCGCTCAGCGTGGTTTTCTCCGTTCTAGTGCTCATTCCACGTCCCCTCCGTTTTCAGTCGCGGCCAGCCGCTCCTTCAGCTGCCCGGCCCGCATCCGCTCCAGGCTTTGCTCAATGCTCCGTTTAATATCCATAAATTCGCCAATGGCCTGCGCGGCCTCGCCGGCCGTTTTGCCGAAGGAGGCGCGGTCTGCCGCAGCCAGGAATTCCTCGTACTCCATTCCGGTTTCCAGCTTTAACTCATTGTTTTTCACGCGAATCATCTCATCGGTCTCCGCCAGGTGGGCGCGCATGCGCCGCTCTTTGCGGCCCGTTTCCACGTGCCGCTCGTAGCGCCGCAACTCTGCGCCGGTAAGCTTGTTGCCCCTCTCGTCCAGCGGGCGGCGGGCAAGCTGCTTGGGCACGGCGTTGGCGTTCAGGGTGTCCACAAATCTGGCCAGGCCCTCCGCCACCGGCACACCTTCCAGTTCCACCTCAAAATTGATTTTGGGCGTGTTGCCCGTGCGTTTGGCGTCTCCGCCGGCAAGCTGGGCCAGTATCTTCGGGCGCCCCTCCACGCTTTGCACGTCCCGCACCTGTGTGGAGAACGATATCTTCGAGCGCGAGACCTTCAAGGTGCTGAGCGGGAAAATGGATAATAGGGGCAATTCCAAAGAGATGCTGTCTGCCACGGCGTTGTCGTTGGCATCGTTCTTCACCGATTCGTACAGCATCTGAATGGTGCGCAGGCTTACGGTGGTTTTGCCAAGCTGGTCGGTGGAGGCGTCGCCGGTGGCGGACAGAAAATCCACAATGTTGGAACTAAGCTGAATATTGGCAAAGGAAACGGCGGAGAGCGGCGCGTATACAATGTCCCTCAACTCCACCAGTTGCTGTACTCCCTCTCCTGACTGTTGTTTCATGGCAGTGTCCTCTGTGTACCGTTATACGAAGGGAAAAATCCTTCGCTCCGCTCAGGATGACAAGATAGGGGCTTACTTGTATGAGATGTAGAAGGTGCCCGTGTTGTATGTGCGCTTTAGGGCCGCCAGCAAATTGGCGGCATTGTCCACCGCGTACAGCCCAAAGTTGGGGTCGAAAAAGTAGAGCGTGCCGCCGTGGCGGCAGAAGGCCACCTGGTGGCCGCCGTCCTCATTACCCTTCGCGTCCAGTATGTCGAAGCCCACGAAATAGTATTGGATGCCGGTGTCGTTCAACAGGGTGGGAAGGCTGACTGCGGTGTGCTCCACCGTTCCGCTCGGCTTGATAACGCCTTTGGTGCCAACGTCGAGGAAGAACTCGTCAAATTCCTCCCAGCTCTTAAACTTGTGCGGCGCGGACAGAAAATCTTCCGGCGTCCTTTTGCGGGCCTTTTTTTCGAAGGCCTCGATGTAGGTGACGAAATTGTTGGCGATTTGCACAAAGTAGGCATAGGAGTTTGCGTCTTTCAGCGTGGGCAGGTTCTGCCCCTCAAGAATAATCTCCATACCCGGGTTGTCCGGCCCTTTGTGCGCGGTGGCCAGCCTCAGCCACTCCAGGCTAAGCGCGTAGCAAAAGCCGTCCGTAATCAGGGCAATTTGCCGCTCGGTGATTTTCCCGCCGGCCTTTTCCCGCATCACTGTCGCCAACTCGTCGATGATATTCCCCTGGTCAAATTGTCCCGCAATCTTCGCTCCGTTGAAATCCATGTTTTGCACTCCTTTTTAGTTGGTTTGTGTAACAACATTATGCTCTAGAGCCTACTTCTTACCACCCGGCCCGCCTGTTTGAGCGGAGAGTTTTTAGAAAAGCGGCCGCCCGCAAGGTGTTTTGCCTT
>QMCE01769380.1_pt1 | contig 99558 bp, 84 predicted proteins | sample 1821851 | NCBI WGS metagenome assembly QMCE01 (sample SAMN09453174, study PRJNA476694) | Termite gut metagenome, whole genome shotgun sequencing project. | isolation source: worker | host: Odontotermes sp. | place: South Africa:Pretoria | collected 2016-01-28
CATTGTTGGTGACGCCGGCACGGATCTGAGCCGGGGTCAAACCGACCAACTTACACGGGTCGCCCTTACCCAGACTAATATTATTTGCATTATGATAAACCGAAATCCGACCGGTAAAAAAGAAAAAGGTCGCCCTTAAGGGCGACCTTATCGTTGTTGTCGGGGTGACTAGATTCGAACTAGCGGCCACACGCCCCCCAGACGTGTACTCTAACCGGGCTGAGCTACACCCCGAACGGTTTTGAGACCGCAAAGATAGTACAAGCCCGACTATAATGCAAATTTATTTTGTAAAGTCAGGGAATTATTCATACTTTTGCCGTTGGTTACTTAAATTTTAAAAGAGAAGATTATGAAAGCTATGAAGTATTTGTTGATGCTGGTTGCGATGGCAACATTGAGCGTGCTTGTTGTGGCTTGCGACAAGGACAAAGAAAAAGATGCCGGAAAAGCCGTTGCGGGCGATTATGGTGGAACGGTTCAGGAAATCGGCTACACTGAGACTTATCAGGCTTATGTAACCCTGACAAGGCGTTCGGAAAACGCAGTCTCCTTTCTGTTCGATTGTGATGCCATAGATCTCCATCCCGATGCCATCATATTGGATGTGGTCGGTAGCGATGGTTCCTATGCTCTCACCCACACCTCTAAGGCCATAACCGGCACCGTGATTAACGATCATCTGACCATAACGTTCAATATGGAAAGTGGTGAAACATATACATTTAGCGGTAAAAAATAGTTTCTTCACCAATTAAAAATCTTTAAAAAATGAAAACAACGATCAAATTGCTCCTCGTGGCTGTAGCAGCTGCAGGATTGTCCAGCTGTGGTGCTGTAATGGCTACTCAGGCAGGTACTGGCGCTATCTACACCGATGTAAAGACTGGCGAACAGGTAACCTCCAATGCACTCGGCTCTAAAGTCGGAACTGCATCTGCCACAAATATTTTGGGTTTGGTTGCAATAGGAGATGCCTCGGTTGAAACTGCTGCAAAATCTGCCGGCATCACTAAGATCAGCCACGTGGACAGCGAGAAAAAAGGTATTCTGGGTGTTTATGGCACTTACAAATTGTACGTTTACGGAGAATAATCCACTCACAGGTAAAAGGGGAAGGGGGCATCAGATTTGGTGCACCCTTCTTATTATGTTGTGTACCTGCCTTACGGTATCGGCTCAAAATCTAAAGAATTTTTACAGGCAGGCCCCACACGCCGAGGGGGCGTTGTATTTTGTTCTCCCGCAGCAGATGTCTGAGGCGAAATCGCAGAACGGTATGTTGTGCGAGTCATTGTCGTATGACTACACCTATTTAGACTCGCGGGACTCGGTCACATTGCTCTTAACGCTGACTACCAAAGAAATATTCCGGGCCGACTCACTGCAGATAGAGACCCCATCGGGGCAGAGTAGAAAATATGGTGTGCAAACTCTGTACTATAACCCTGTTAAAAACTGTTGGGAGTGCCGTATACGTACTGTTATACCCTATAAGGAGTGGGAGGCTATGTACCACTCTGTCGAGCCGTTCGCTCTGGTGTTTTCTTCGGCCGAGAGTGAGGAGAGGCTCCGTTTTTCGGACAAACCCTCAAAATGGGAGAAGATCCGCTCCCGGTACGTCCACTTGCAGGATCTGATTCGGTTGAATAAAAAGCCGTAAAGGCAATCTTTGAAAAACTATCTCTTAATTATCTTACTATTGCTGGTTCTCGGCTGCCGCGGCCGGCAGGCATCGGAGGACGAAGAACCCGCGGAGCGCATTATTTGTCTCTCCACGAGCCACGTGGCGTTCCTGACCGAACTGGGCGAAGCCGATCGGATCGTAGATTATCAGCGAACCATCGATCTGGAGCGAATATTGAGCCTGAAGCCCGATTTGGTATTAGTAAGTTGGTCTGAAGAGGGGGCACGACTAAGGCAAATGGGCCTCAGATGTGAGGTAGTCGAGGAGTGGCTGGAAACGACGCCTTTGGGCAGGGCGGAGTGGATCGTCAGGATCGCTGAATTTTGTGGTGTACGTGAAAAGGGCGAAGAACGTTTTGCCGAAATCTCGCGTGCATACAACGAACTTGCCGCCCAAGTGGCGAGCCGTACCCAAAAGCGTCCGCGTGTTATGTTGAATGCACCCTATCGCGATGTCTGGTATGTGCCTGGAGACGATAACTATATGGTGCGACTTATAGAGGATGCCGGCGGAGAATGGATTTTCAGCAGGCCGGGTAGTGAGAGCTATCCAATTGATATCGAGCAGGCTTGGCTGGCAATGCAGGAGGCAGACGTGTGGCTGAATACGAATGATTATGATTCGCTGACGGCGCTTTTGGTCGATAATTCGCGCTTTAAAGAGACGCGGCCAGTGCTCGCAGGGCAGGTCTTCAACAACAACGCGCGTGTGACACCACAGGGGGGCAGCGATTTTTGGGAATCGGGTGTTGTGCGTCCCGATCGCATATTGCGCGACCTTGTGCAGATTTTGCATCCCGGAAACCTTGCTTCCGATACATTATATTATTATAGACGGCTTCAATGAGAAAGTTGTTCATCCTTTCGGCACTTGCTGTGGCTGTGCTTTTCGGGCTCGATTTATTGGTCGGGTCGGTGAGACTTAGTGGGTTGGGCGATGTTGCAAGGATTATCGTATTGGAGTTCCGGCTGCCTAAGGCTATAGTTGCAGTGCTGGCTGGGGCTGCTCTGGGGGCGAGCGGCCTTCAGATGCAGACACTGTTTCGAAATCCCTTGGCGGGGCCTTATGTATTGGGTATCAGTTCGGGAGCCAGTCTGGGGGTGGCATTGTTCCTGCTGGGGGCGCCGCTTTTGGGTATCAGCGCAGCTATGCAAAACATTGGCATCGTGGGTGTGGCCTGGATCGGAGCGGGATTGATCTTTCTGCTTATTATGGCTGTCAGTCAGCGTATTAAGGATATTTTGGCCATACTTATAATAGGTATGATGCTGGGCAGCGTGGCTGGGGCTGTGGTAGAGGTATTGCAGTACTTTAGCGCCGAGGGGGCGGTCAAGTCGTTCGTTGTATGGACAATGGGTTCGCTGGGCGGTGTTACGACCGGACAGTTGGTAATTCTTACGCCGGTTGTGCTTGCTGCGTTGGCAGGATCATTGGTCTTGGTTAAGCCGCTTGATATCTTGATGTTAGGCGAGGAGTATGCACGCACGATGGGTGTGAATGTAAAACTGACGCGCGCGCTGGTTTTTGTGAACACCACATTACTTGCTGGCACGCTGACGGCTTTTTGTGGCCCGATTGGTTTTCTCGGATTGGCCATTCCGCATATTGCGCGGATATTGTCGGGCGAAGCAAGCCATCGTGTTTTGATGCCCGCGTCGATGATCTTAGGCGCCGCAGTGATGCTTGGGTGCGATGTTTTGTCGAGCTCGGTTGGTCGCACTCCGCTGCCTATCAACACTATAACTGCGCTTGTGGGCATTCCTGTGATAATTTTGGTAGTGGTGCGTGGAGGGCGCAAAATATGGTAACATTACGCGACTTGACGATCGGATATGGGTCGCGAATGCTCGCTTCCAATTTGAACGCAACCTTTACAAAAGGCACGCTGAATGCCATCGTCGGGCGAAACGGTTCGGGTAAGAGTACGCTACTAAGGGTGACGGCCGGATTGGCGAAGCCACTTGCGGGAGAGGTGCTTATAGCAGGCGATGGCAGCCTGGAACGGCGTGTGAGCCTTGTCTCCACCGAACGTGTTCGGGCGCTGAATTTGCGTGTTCGTGATCTGGTCTCCTTGGGGCGAGCGCCTTATACGGGTTGGGCCGGACGCCTGACAGAGCAAGATCACGATTCCATCGACACAGCACTTAAACTTGTGGGGATGAGCTCATTTACCGATAAATATATTGACACGCTCAGCGATGGCGAGGCCCAGCGGGTTATGATTGCGCGCGCGTTGGCTCAGGATACTCCCGTGATGTTGCTCGACGAACCGACCGCTTTTCTGGATTACCACAGTCGCCGCGAGATAGTGGAGCTGCTGGTGAATTTAGCTCAGGAGCAGGGCAAAACTATAATTTTTTCCTCCCACGAACTCGACCTGGTGGAGGAGTTTGCCGACAAAGTGATTAAATTATAGGAAATTTTTTGCACAACAAAAAAATATATCTATCTTTGTCGCTCTAAATTTGGCCCATTCGTCTATCGGTTAGGACGCAAGATTTTCATTCTTGAAAGAGGAGTTCGATTCTCCTATGGGCTACAGGGTGCCAACGAAAGGGCACCCTGTAGTAACTGGGGAGGCAAACAAAGCAAACAAAATATGGCAAACCACAAGTCATCACTCAAAAGGATCCGTCAGATCGCAACAAGGCGTTTGAGGAATCGTTACTACCACAAGACCACGCGCAACGCCGTCAAGGCCCTGCGCAATACCTCCGACAAAGCCGCCGCCGAAGCTCTGCTTCCGAAGGTTACGGCTATGCTTGACAAACTTGCCGGCTCAAACGTGATCCACAAAAACAAAGCCGGCAACCTGAAAAGCTCTCTGCAGCAGCACGTAAACGCGCTGTAATCTACCGATGGGCGCCCGGTCGCCTGAAATATGGTGGACGTAGCTCAGCTGGTTAGAGCGTCGGATTGTGGTTCCGAAGGTCGTGGGTTCGAGCCCCATCTTCCACCCCAAGGGGCCTTGTGAAGGGCCCCTCGTTGTGTTTTAAACATAATAAACCTGTAAACTATATCGTTAATATCGTTATGAAAATCAAACCATTGGCAGACAGGGTACTAATTAAGCCCAATGCTGCCGAAGAAAAAACAGCAGGCGGACTCTTCATACCTGAAACCGCAAAGGAGAAACCCCTCGCAGGAACCGTTGTGGCGGCAGGCCCCGGTACGGACGAGGTGAAAATGGAGGTCAAAGCGGGTGACAAGGTGCTCTATGGCAAATATGCCGGCACCGAGATCACCCACGATGGCGAAACCTACCTCATTATGAAACAAAACGACGTAATGGCAATTTTAGGCTAAACTATTATGGCAAAGGAAATTAAATACAATACCGAGGCGCGCGAACTTCTCAAGGAGGGTGTCGATGCGCTCAGCAATGCTGTCAAGGTCACGCTCGGCCCCAAAGGTCGCAACGTGATCATCGACAAGAAATATGGTGCACCCCAGATCACCAAGGACGGTGTGACGGTAGCCAAGGAGATCGAACTCGACTGCCCGTTCGCCAATATGGGCGCCCAGATGGTCAAGGAGGTCGCTTCACGTACCAACGACGACGCGGGTGACGGCACGACCACGGCAACTGTTTTGGCTCAGGCAATTATCGGCGTTGGTATCAAAAATGTCACTGCCGGTGCTAACCCTATGGATCTTAAGCGCGGTATCGACAAGGCCGTTCGTGCAGTGGTCGATTCGCTGGCCAAACAGAGCAAAAAGGTCGGCAACGACATAGAAAAAATCAAGCAGGTCGCTACCTCTTCTGCCAACAACGATGAAGCGATCGGTGCTCTGATCGCCGAAGCTATGGGCAAGGTGAACAAGGAGGGCGTCATCACAGTCGAAGAAGCCAAAGGTACAGACACATACGTGGACGTCGTGGAGGGTATGCAGTTTGACCGCGGCTATATTTCGGCTTACTTTATGACCGATTCCGAAAAGATGGAGGCCGTGATGGAGAAGCCTTATATCCTGATTACGGACAAGAAAATCTCGACCCTCAAGGAGATTATGGGCGTTCTGGAACCCATCGCTCAACAGGGCCGCGCGCTTGTTATCATCGCTGAAGATGTAGATGGCGAGGCGCTTGCGACGATGGTTGTGAACAAACTCCGTGGCACTCTTAAGATCGCTGCCGTTAAGGCTCCGGGCTTTGGCGACCGCCGCAAGGAGATGTTGCAGGACATTGCTACGCTTACAGGTGGCACGGTCATCTCGGAAGACACCGGCTTTGTGCTCGATCAGGCCACACTCGAACAACTTGGCACAGCCGATAAGGTGGTTATCAACAAGGAGAACACCACGGTGGTGAACGGAGGTGGTAAGAAGCCAGCCATCACTGCTCGCATTGCTCAGATCCGCAAGCAGATTGAACAAACCACATCGGATTACGACCGCGAAAAACTTCAGGAACGTCTGGCCAAACTGGCTGGCGGGGTGGCTGTTTTGTACGTTGGCGCCGTGACCGAAGTGGAGATGAAAGAGAAGAAAGACCGCGTGGACGATGCTCTGGCGGCGACGCGTGCGGCTGTCGAAGAGGGAATTATCCCTGGTGGCGGTGTGGCATACATTCGTGCGATCGAGGTGCTTGACAAGATGAAAGGCGACAACGAGGACGAAACTACCGGTATCGCTATCGTGCGTCGTGCTATCGAAGAGCCTCTGCGTCAGATCGTTGCCAATGCCGGCGGCGAAGGTTCGGTTGTTGTGAACAAGGTTCGCGAGGGCAAGGGTTCGTTTGGTTACAATGCCCGTTTCGAAAAGTACGAAGACCTGTTCGCAGCCGGTATCATCGACCCCACCAAGGTTGCGCGTGTGGCACTTGAAAACGCCGCATCAGTCGCCTCGATGTTCCTCACTACCGAGTGTGTGTTGGCGGACAAGAAAGAGGATACTCCCGCGATGCCAGGCCCGGCAGGTATGGGCGGCGGAATGGGAATGATGTAGTGGCAACGGCCAACAGCGGCCGGAATGCCGGCAGTGATTAAATAGAAAAGACCCGATTTCTTGTCGGGTCTTTTCTATTTTTCATATCCGCTATCTTCCAGTAGATTGGGTCCTTCGGCTGCGGCAACTGCCAACTCGTCGCAGCGTTCGTTTTCGGGGATGGATGTGTGGCCTTTAATCCACACGAAGCTCACCTTATGGCGTCGATACACCTTCAGAAATCTTATCCACAGATCGGGGTTTTTCTTGCTGGCAAAGCGTTTGCGCTCCCAGCCAAAGACCCACTCTTGCTCGACGGCATCGACCACATAGCGCGAGTCGGAGTAAATCGTAACCTCTTGTCCGTCATTCTTAAGCGCTTCGAGCCCCACGATAACTGCCATCAGTTCCATTCGGTTATTGGTCGTCAGGCGGTATCCGGCGCTCAGTTCTTTGCGATGCATCGCCCGTCCGCCAGCAGGTGCCAGCAACACAACCCCGTAGCCTCCTCGGCCGGGATTCCCTTTTGCCGCTCCGTCGGTATAGATCGTTACTTTCGCCAAATTACTTAGCGTAGCTTACTGCTCTTGTTTCGCGAATTACCGTAATTTTCACCTGACCCGGATAGGTCATTTCTTCCTGAATTTTCTTGGCTATGTCGTGGGCCAACTGGTCGCTCTGGGCGTCATCCAGCTTGTCGGCACCGACGATAACACGCAATTCCCTGCCTGCCTGAATAGCGTAGGTTTTCATTACGCCCGGATACTCCATTGCAATGTCCTCCATCTCCTTGAGCCTCTTGATGTAGGACTCCACAACTTCGCGACGGGCTCCGGGACGGGCTCCCGAAATGGCGTCACACACCTGCACGATTGGCGCGATTAGCGAGGTCATCTCTATCTCGTCGTGGTGAGCACCAATAGCATTGGCGATCTCCGGCCGCTCCTTGTACTTTTCGGCCAGTTGCATACCTATCAGAGCGTGAGGAAGTTCGGGTTGATCGTCGGGCACTTTTCCTATATCGTGCAAGAGGCCCGCACGGCGCGCTGTTTTTGCATTTAACCCCAGTTCGGCGGCCATAGTTCCGCAAAGGTTGGCTGTCTCTCTGGCGTGTTGCAGCAGGTTTTGGCCGTACGAGGAGCGGTATTTCATCTTCCCGATAAGGCGGATCAGCTCCGGATGCAAATTATGGATTCCAAGGTCGATTGCCGTGCGCTTGCCCACTTCGACAATCTCCTCTTCGATCTGTTTTTCGACCTTCCCCACCACCTCCTCTATACGCGCGGGGTGGATACGGCCGTCAGTAACCAATTGATGTAGAGCTAATCTTGCTATTTCACGACGCACCGGATCGAAACCCGAAAGGATGATCGCTTCGGGGGTATCATCTACAATTATTTCGACTCCAGTGGCGGCTTCCAGCGCGCGGATATTGCGTCCTTCGCGGCCGATTATGCGCCCCTTTACTTCGTCGCTGTCAATATTGAACACTGTCACCGAGTTTTCGATAGCGGTCTCTGTAGCAACTCTTTGGATTGATTGTACCACAATTTTTTTGGCCTCCTTGGTGGCTGTCATCTTGGCCTCTTCGAGCGTTTCCGACACATAAGCCGCGGCATCGGCAGAGGCCTCTGCCTTCATATTTTCGACCAGAATATTTTTGGCCTCTTCAGCACTCATTCCTCCGATCTGCTCCAAACGCGTGTTTTGCTCTTTTATGACCGCGGCCAGCTCCTCTTTCTTCTTGTCCAGCGAAGCCATCTGGCTCGCCACCTTCTCCTTAAGTCCTTCTGCTTCACGAGTTTTGTTTTCCAGGTCGCGTTGTTTCCCTTCGAGCGAGTTCTCCATTTGTTTTATGCGTTGTTCGCTTTGGGCTACCTTTTGATTGCGTTCGTTCACTGCACGGTCGTGCTCACTTTTGAGTTGAATGAACTTTTCTTTGGCTTGTAGGATTTTCTCTTTTTTGATCATTTCACCCTCTGCTTCGGCCTCTTTGAGGATGGACGTACGGCGATTTTTCGTGCCGCTGCCCATTAGATAGACCGACAATCCACACGACACTGCTGCTGCCCCCAGGGCGATGACTATTGTTGTTATTATGCTCATTTCGTTAGTTTTTAGTGGGTTTCAAAAAATCGCCGTCAGCGTTCCGGCCGCCGTGGCCGTTGCCATAAAACCCGCGATCCCTCTTTTGTTTGACGAATCTCTCAACGCGTCATTCCCAAGGCCCGCTTCCCGCGTCGAGCTTCCGGAATTTTGGCTTGCTCTGTTCGGTCAGACTTGCACCCTGATTTAGAAAATGTTAGTTTCGCAAAGCTTAAGGAATCGCGGGTAAGATATTTTCAAGAACCTGTGTTATCTAAATATTCATTAATTTGTTTTTCTATCATTGCCAGTCTCTGGGCCTCTTCACTTGGCGAATGGCCCATCTTCAGTTCCACGTTTTCCATCGCCAGTGTGAGAGCTGCCAGCGCCAGCTGGTCTTTTGGCAGCAGGGCAGGGTGGGCGTTTGCCAAAAAGAGCTTGTTCACCTCTCTCTCGGCGTGCCTGTAGAGCTCCTCATCGGCGGCGTCTATGTCCGGAAAGGGGTAACTCGTTCCGGCAATCTTCAGTGTTATGGACAGTTTAGCCATTCAACAATCCTATACATATATCGACCTCTCGAATCAAGCGATCGACTTTCGCCGTGTCTCCGAAACCTTGTGCCAAATCTTTAACTGTCAGCCGTTTTTGCGCCTCGTTCAGCTCATCCGTCAGCCGTTCGTTGTCTTCTTTCAGCCTCTGGGTTCTTGTTGAGAGTCGCTCATTCTCCCCCTTCAGACGCCGATTTTCTCCTATCAGCTTCTGCACCCCACGTTCCACACTATCCAAAATGACCTTAGCAGACATAACCTCACAAAGGTAGGAAAAAAATCAGCAGTTACAAATTTTTTCGGCCATCAGATCGTATTCTGCAGAGCCAGTGATCTTTACATCTATAAAACTGCCCGGAACCAGAGATTCTTGCGTCTCGACGAGAATTTCCGTATCCACCTCCGGCGAGTCCCATTGCGAGCGGCATATCCAATATTCGCCATCCTGCCGATCGACTATCACTCGTTCCGTTTTGCCAACCCGTAGGGCATTGAGGGAGGCGCTTATTTCCGCTTGCGCTTCCATAAGTCGCTCCACACGAGATAGTTTTGCCTCCTCAGGTACATCGTCTTCCAGTTTGTCTCCCGAATATGTCCCTTCTTCGGCGGAGTATGGGAAGACTCCCAGTCGCTCGAATCTCACCTCGCGCACGAATGCCAACAGCTCTTCGAAATCCTCTTCGGTTTCGCCCGGATAGCCTGTAAGCATCGTTGTTCGCAGGGCCAGACCCGGAATTTCGGCACGTAGCTTGGCCACTAACTCGCGCGTTCCTGCAGCTCCCAGACCTCGCTTCATCGAGCGCAGTTGGCTGTCTGAGATATGTTGCAAGGGAATGTCGATATATTTGCAGATCTTTGGCTCAGTGCGCATTACATCCACAACATCTTGCGGAAAACCAGCCGGATAAGCGTAATGGAGTCTTATCCATTCTATGCCCTCGATCGCTGCGAGTCGCTGCAAAAGTTCCGCAAGGCGCCTTTCGCCATAGAGGTCGAGCCCGTAATAAGTAGTATCTTGAGCAATGACGATCAGCTCTTTGACTCCCTGTGCTGCAAGCTCTTTTGTTTCTGCGATCAATTCTTCCATCGGTACCGATATATGTGGCCCACGGATCAACGGAATGGCACAAAACCCGCACCTGCGGTCACATCCTTCAGAGATTTTGAGGTATGCGTAATGAGGCGGGGTCGATAGTATGCGTTTAGGCGATTTTGCGTTCTGCGTAGCCCAATCCGCCGTGGCCGTTGCCACCTCCGCCGTGATCTCCTCCATCCCGCGCGCCCCGAAAAAACCATCTACTTCCGGAATCTCGGCTTTCAGTTGATCTGCATAACGCTCGGACAAACAGCCTATCACGTAGAGTCTGTCGATCTCGCCCCTCGTCTTGGCCGCTGCAAATTCGAGGATCGTGTCGATACTTTCCTGTTTGGCATCGCCGATAAAACCACAGGTGTTTATCACGACCACTTGCGCGTCAGTCGAGTTGCTGTCGAACATCACGTCGCATCCTGCCGCCTTGCAACGCGCTGCCAGATGCTCCGAATCGACCAGATTCTTCGAACAACCCAATGTCACGATGTTTAGCGTGGGCTTCATAAATCGCTGCCGGCGTTCCGGCTTAAGCAAAGAGCGCATCGACAAACTGGCGTCGGTCAAAAATTTGCAGATCGTCGATGCCTTCGCCCACACCGATATATCGCACCGGAACGTGGAAACGCTCACTGATACCGATTACTACGCCGCCCTTTGCCGTACCATCTAACTTAGTAATAGCCAACGAATTGACTGATGTTGCGGCGGTGAATTGTTTTGCTTGTTCAAAGGCGTTTTGGCCCGTGCTTCCGTCCAATACAAGCATCACTTCGTGCGGTGCATCCGCAATCACCTTAGCCATCACATTGCGAATTTTGGTGAGTTCGTTCATCAGCCCCACCTTGTTATGTAGCCTTCCTGCAGTGTCGATTATCACCACGTCGGCGTCGTTTGCTACGGCCGAACGTAGCGTATCGAACGCTACCGATGCCGGATCGGAACCCATTTGTTGTTTAACCAAAGTCGCTCCCGCTCTGTCGGCCCACACTTGCAGCTGATCTATAGCCGCCGCCCTAAATGTGTCCGCTGCACCGATGTAAACCTTTTTTCCTGTCCTCACGAGTTGCGCCGCCAGCTTTCCTATGGTTGTCGTCTTGCCCACTCCGTTCACTCCCACGACCATCAGAACATAGGGTTCGCTGTCACGAGGTGCGATTCCGAACTCCTGCTGCCGGCTCTCGTTCTCCTGTAAAAGCCCTGCTATTTCATCGCGAAGAATCCCTTGCAATTCGCTGGCGTTCATAAATTTATCGCGTTTGACCCGCTCTTCTATCCGACGGATTATCTCCACGGTAGTTTCAACCCCCACGTCGGCACTTATGAGTATCTCTTCCAGTTCGTCGAGCATCTCTTCATCGACCTTCGAGTGGCCTGCAACAGCCCTCGATAGTCTTGAAAAAAGTCCTTGACGCGTCTTTTCGAGCCCGGCGTCCAAGGTTTTGCGTTGTTGATCTTGGGCGATAACCTGCTCGGCCTCACCGGCTGCCCCCGACTCTCTGTGGCCGTTGCCACCTTTCTTTTTGAAAATATCGAATAATGGCATATTTTATGCTATTTTTGCTTGAACAAATTTATTATGCAAAGGTAGTGAAAGCCGAGAGGAAACGCAAGCAAGCTTGCAGTTTTCCGAGGCGTATCCTACTCTAAGACGAAGTCAAAGTTAGCGATAAATGGATAAAGAGAAAAATAAAAAAGCGAAAGAGCACGCGCTGGTGGTCACGTCGTGGATTAGTGTAGTTGGCAATGCACTGCTTTCTGGCGTAAAAATTGCTGCAGGACTTTTTGCAGGATCTATGGCTGTGCTGGGTGACGGCATCGACTCGGCTGCCGATGTTGTGGTGTCACTCGTTATGCTGGTTGCGGCCTACATTATTCGTCGTCCGCCTTCGAGGCAGTATCCGTTCGGCTTGGACAAGGCGGAGAGTGTCGCCACGCTGGTGTTGTCGCTGGTGATTTTTTATGCCGGCATTCAGATGCTCGTCACCTCTTTAGGGGCGATGGTTTCGGGCGAAGAACGTCCGTTGCCTGGTACTATCGCGTTGTGGGTCACTGTGTTGTCTATTGGCGGTAAGTTGGCATTGTCGTGGTATCAGTTCCGCGTTGGGCGTCGTGTCGATAGTGAGATGATCGTTGCCAACGCTAAAAATATGCGCAACGACGTATTGATTTCTGCAGGTGTTTTGGTGGGATTGTTCTTTACTTACGTTTTGCGACTGCCGATTTTAGACTCGATAACGGGGTGTGTAATAGCACTTTTCATTATCAAGACCGCGATCGAGATATTCCTCGAATCGAGTGTCGAGCTTGTGGATGGGGTGAAGGACGACACTATATATCGCCGGATTTTCGAGGCCGTATTGTCTGTTTCCGAGACGCTCAATCCCCACCACCTCCGCCTGCGCCTCATCGGAGGTAAGTATATGATCGACTTGGACATAGAGGTCGAGGGGAAGATGACCGTTGCCGAAGCGCACGATATTGCCGATCGCGTCGAAGAGAGTATTTGCCGGTCGGTAGAAAATGTGTATGATATTGAGGTTCACATCGAACCACAGGGAGCACACCACGCGGCCGAGCCGTTTGGCGTGACACCTGAAATGATAGAGTGAAAGTCTTTCGCACCATAGCCAGGATCGTTGGTTGGACGCTTTTTAGTGTGCTCGCGTTGGTTGTATGTGTATGTTTGTTGGCCTACTTTCCTCCTGTTCAACAATTCGCAGTCGATAAGGCGTCGGAGATTCTGGCCGAGAAAACCGGAATGCACGTTTCTGTCGAGCGTTTTCGAATTCGTTTTCCTCTCGGGGTTTCTCTGCGCGGCACCGAGGTCGTGATGCCTTCCGGGGACACATTGGCGCGAATAGACAGGCTGCGTACGAATGTTTCCGCGAGCTTCCGACGCTTTAAAAATCACGATGTTATGGTTCGGCGCGTGGTGCTGGACGGGGCTGATATCCGCTTGGGGCCGTTGATGGCCGACACCACTCTTTTTGCTCCCAAGGCCTCCAAGGACACTTTGCCTACAGCCTTCCCGTGGACGATAGAGGTGCGCCGATTGGAGATTTCGCGCAGTCGTGTTTCGCTCCCTTCACCCGATCTTCAGGTCGATAGTTTGCAGATTTCCGCACGTAACATTACCTATGCCGGCAGCGATATTTCTGCAAGCTTGCGGCGGTTAGCGCTTTCCGAGCGTGTTTCGGGGATTCAGGTAAAGAGTGGCAGTGGCGATTTCGCGATGACCGCCACCGATTTTTCGCTTTCCGATTTTTCACTTGCCACTGCCGCTTCGCACATCGAGGCGGACGCTAAGGTTGGTTCAGGCATCACTAATCTGGATTCGCAAACTCCTGTAACCCTGTCTGTTTCGGGCGAGATAGCGGCGGACGAGGTAATGCATTTTGCTCCTCTTCCGCCTAACATTGCAGGAGCGCTCCACTCCCAAACATTAATTCTTGCCACCACGCTCGACGGCACGTTGAACGACATCACGATCGAGCACCTGGCTGCCACGATGCTTGGCAAAATCGACCTCACGGCCAGCGGCAAGGTGCGTTCGGTGACCGCTCCGGCCAACATTTCCGGTAATGTTTCGCTGGATGCACAGCTTACCGATCTCGATTTCGCCAAGGCCTTTTTACCCGACACGATGCTCCAAAAACGCATTGCTTTTCCTCACCGGATGAAACTCGAAACCACCGCTGATTTCTCCCCCGAAAAGTATGATGTTAGGGAATTTACGCTTACTGCCGATGCAGGTGAACTCGATGTGAAAGGCAGCCTCGGTCTTCGCGAAAAAACCTACGATGTACAAATCAGGTTCACAGATTTTCCTTTCGGCGAGTTTCTTCCGCGCGACTCTTTGGGCGACGTGACCCTTTCGCTGGCGGCTCGTGGGCGCGGTTTCGATCCGTTCGGCGGGATGGCTGCGTGGGTTCGGCTCGGCGTTGCGCACCTTGTTTACAAGAACACCGATTATCACGATGTGAGGTTGGCGGCGGGGCTTGCGCGGGGCAGGTTCGACTTGCGTGCTTCGTCGGCTAATCAGATGCTTGATTTTCAGACTACTATGAAGGGCACTCTGGACGGTAATATGGCCCAAAGACGTTACAACGTCACAGCCGAGATTGCCGAGACTTTCGTTCGGGTAGATTCGACGCTCTATCATATCGACTCGACGGCTGTGCGGTTCGCTTCCGATCCGACCCGAACTTCCGCCGGTATCCGCACCGGCGACCTTGCGCTGGATCTCACTTCTCCTTTGGCTCTCGATTCGCTCATCCGGGGTGCTACCGGTACGGGTAAGGAGATACAACGTCAGCTTCGCGCTCGCCACTTTAGTGCCGACTCTCTTCAGAGCGCATTCCCGAGTGTTCAGCTCACGGCGAGCGCCGGAAGGGTCAATCTGTTGCGCGAGATAGTGATGCTCAGGGGTTTCGATTTCCGCTCACTTTCGGCAGACGTTTCCACTATCGCCGGTGCACCGTTCAGTATAGATGCAAGTGTGCTTGGACTCAGCACTGGGAAATTTACGCTTGACACGCTCAATTTCTTCGCTCATCGTAATGCGAACCAACTCGATTATGATCTCCGCGTAGCCAATCGTCCCGGAAATAACGATCATCTTGGTCTGATAGAGGTATCAGGTAGTGCTGGAGGTAACACTTTGAGCGTGAATGTCCAGCAACGCAATCGTAGCGACAGCATCGGCTTCCGTTTCGGCGTTCAGGCCTCACTGGCCGGCAAAACGTTGCACGCAGATATGACGCCCAATAATCCGATTTTTGCCTACGAACCGTGGAGCGTCGGAAGTGGGAGTGGTGTTGGTGGCGGTGACTGGGTGGAGTGGGATATGGATGGGGCGATGCGCGCCGATCTCCACCTCACGGGGCCTACGACCACCGAATATGTTAATCTTAGCTCTGCCTCGTTGCCCGATATTCCGAACGGTGCACTTGCACTCACGATGGAGGGGCTCGATCTGGGCTCGCTGCTCGACCTGCTGCCTGCGCCGCCGCCTCTCGGAGGTAAACTGTTGAGCGACATTACTTTCGGTTTCAACAAAGGTATTATTGCTGCTAAGGGTGCGCTTGGCGTGGCTGATTTTAGCTATCACGAGCGTCGTGTGGCCAATGTGGATGCTGACATCGATTTCCAGTCCGACTCGCGCGGGCGGATGATTCTTGACGCCGGCGTGAAACTGGAGGACAAAACCGCTCTAACTGCGAAAGGATATTACACGACTCAAGCAATGGATTTCGCCATTCAGATCCCGGATTTGCCGCTGTCGCTCGCCGATGGATTCGTTCCGTCCGAAACCGCCACTCTCACAGGTAATTTCAATGGTAATCTGCACGTTACGGGTATACCGGCTGATCCGACTCTTAGTGGCGACGTGGGCTTTACTGACGGTATAGCTGATGTGTTGATGACCGGAACGATGCTGAAAATCTCGCCCGATCGCATCACCATTGCTAACGGTCGCGCGGCGCTGAACGGCTTTGGGATCGTCGCTCCGAATAATCAAAAACTCGCTCTCACGGGTAGCGTGAACATTGCCGACCTGAAGAATCCTATTGCCGATTTGGCGCTTTCGGCCAGCAATTTCCGCGTTGTGGATTCTCAGCATATCGGCGGATCGCAGGTCTATGGTACCGCTGCATTCGATGCCGGCATCACGGCCCGTGGCCCTCTGTCGTCAATGTTAGTTCGTGGCTCGGTGAACATTCTTCAGGCCACCAACCTCACATATATTATGCGTAACACTTCGCGCCTGAAGGATGAAAAACAGCATATCGTGGAGTTTCGCGATTTTGTCGCAGACTCTCTCTATGCCGCCCTCAACGAACCTGTCGAGGCTCTTGCTCCGCTTCGTCCGAGCGTGGATATGCTTGTCAGTGTGGATATTGCGGACGGAGTCAGAGTGACAATGAGCTTGGATGAGTTGAGCGAAAACCGCATTGCGCTCATCGGTGGTGGCACGCTATCCTATTCTATGAATGCTCAGGGCGATATGCGTTTGGCGGGTCGTTACACGCTTAGCGGCGGCACAATATACTATAAACCACCGATGATCGGCCAGAAGATCTTTGCTGTGAGCGATGGCAGCTATGTGGGTTGGTCGGGTGTGGCTATGAATCCTGAATTCCACGTAACGGCTACACAAACCTCTGATATTGAGCTCACTTATGACGATGGTCTGAGTGAAGAGGTCGCTTTTGACATCTCGATCGACGTCCAGGGGTCGCTCTCTGCGATCGATATGCGATTCGATGTGGAAGCGCCTGATAACCTTGCCATCCAGAACGAGTTGCTTTCGATGAGCGAGGAAGAACGTATGCGTCAGGCGCTTATGCTTCTTATCAGCGGTCAGTACAATGGTATGAGCGCCTCGTCCAAGAGTGGGGTGGCGTTCGACGCACGCAAACAGATCGGCGATTTCATCTCCAAGGAGGTCAATCAGTGGGCCCGTAACAATCTAAAAGGTGTCGATTTCCAGATGGGTATCGCTTCACACAACGATCTGGGCGGCGGTACGAGCACCGACTATTCCTATAGTGTGTCCAAGAGCCTCATCAACGACCGTATGAAGATTTCGGTTGGCGGCAGGGTTAGTGATAATACTACAGGTCAGAACTTTGCGGATAATCTGTTGGGCGATGTGCAGCTTGAATACCGCCTGACCCAGCGTGACAATATGTTTGCCAAACTCTACCGCACCACCGCCCGCGAAAGTATCCTTGAGGGCGAGGTCACCGAGACAGGCGGCGGATTTATGTTGCGCAAGAAGATCAACAAATTGGGCGACCTGTTTAAAAGGAGGAAAAAGAATGATAAGAAATAGCATTTTTCTTTTGGTGGCATTGCTTGTGGTCTCCTGCTCGACGACCAAACGTCTGGCCGACGACCAGACTCTCTATACAGGTGTTCACAAAATGCGCATCGAGATGGCTCCCGATGCCGACTCTGCAGCCAGGCACGCCAAAGTTCCCGCCAGTGTCAAGACGGCAGTGCGCCAGCCCCTTAGCGTGAAACCCAACAATCCGCTCTTCTCCCCGTGGGTTCGCACGCCGCTGCCTGTCGGTTTGTGGGCCTACAATTCACTTTACACCGACAAGAAGAAAGGTTTCCGCGCTTGGATGTACCGTACTTTTGCCAAGCAGCCCATAATTTTGGAGCGCGACGTCCAGCCCCAGGCTCGTACCGAGATGGTGCGCGATATACTCGATAATCACGGTTATTTTGGCTCGGCAGCGTCTTATGAGCTTGTGCCCAAGAAGAATCCCAAGAAGACGCGGGTGAGTTATAGTGTCGATCTTGCGAGGCCGTGGTATTATTCGAGGGTGCAATATTGGGTCGATTCGCTGGCCAGAAACTCTGATGTACGCAAGGGTGAGCAGTACAACATTGACACTCTCGCACGCGAACGTGCGCGAATAACCAATCTCTATCGCGCTAAGGGTTACTACTATTTCCGTCCTGAGTATGTTGAATATCAGGCCGATACTCTGCGTACTCCGTATGGCGTGGATTTGCGTGTTCTACTGGCAAAAAGTATTCCGCCTGCCGCGCTCCAACCTTATCGTGTGGGCAATGTGACGCTGCAACTATTTAGTGCCGATGGAACGGGTGTGGCCGACTCGACCGAGATGAACGGCGTCAAGGTGTGGTTCCAGTCGCCGCGACGGGTACGTAAACACGTGATCAATAAGGCAATGACCTTGCATACCGGGGACGTGGCGAGCTTGCCTGACATCGATCGCGTAATGAACAACCTCACTGGTATCGGAGTGTTTCGCTACGTCAATCTGGAGGTACCGTCACTCGATTCGTTAGCAGCCCGTTCGACTCCTGGTACCCCCCCGCATCCGCTCGATCTTACGTTTTCTGCAGCTATGGACACTCCGATGGAGGCGACGATCGAGGCTGATCTGGCGTATAAATCGAGTAGTTTCCTTGGGCCGTCGTTGGTGCTGGGCCTTAGTCACAACAACATTTTCGAGGGGGGCGAGGTGCTGGCCCTCAAGCTGAACGGTTCTTACGAATGGCAGACAGGAAATACCTCATCCTCAGCTAATTCCACTGCAGTGAACTCCTATGAGGTTGGCCTGACCGCCTCGCTCACGTTTCCGCGAATGATCGTCCCCAATTTCATACTCCGCGCGATGAGCCGACCCGGAACGACCTACTATCAGCTGGGCGCGAGTCTGGTGAATCGCCCGAAATTCTTCCGAATGGTGTCGTTTAACTTCTCTAACACATACGATTTTCGTACCTCTTCGACTGTTTCGCACAGTTTTACGCCGTTTAAGATGGTGTATAACAAGTTGCTGAGCACCACACCCGATTTCGATCAGACGATGGAGGATAACGCTGCAATTGCTATGAGTTTCGACGATCAGTTCATTCCATCCGGCTCATACACATACACTTACGACAAGCGTTATGGCAAGCAGCGTCGCGACCGCATTGTGACTCAGGTGACGATGATGTCCGCGGGTAACGTTTGGGCGGCTTTGGGCGCGAAAAAACTCTTCGGTCAGCCCCTTTCCCAGTTCTTCAAGGAGACTGCCGAACTAAGGATTTACAAAAACGTTGCACGAGTCAATACTCTGGCTTTCAGGTGGTTTGTCGGCGCCGGCCACGTCTATGGAAATTCTGAGGTTTTGCCTTACACCGAACAGTTCTATATCGGTGGGGCCAACTCGATCCGTGCGTTTACGATCCGTTCGCTGGGCCCAGGTTCGTATCGACCCATCACGGAGGATCGTTATGCCTATTACGACCAGACCGGAGATTTTAAGTTGGAGTTCAACACAGAGTTTCGGTTTAAGATCGCCGGCTCGTTGAACGGAGCTGTGTTTTTCGATGCCGGTAACATTTGGCTCCAGAAAGACGATCCTGATCGACCCGGCGGTAAGCTCGGAAGTGGTTCGTTTTGGCAACAAGTTGCCACAGGTACCGGCGCAGGACTTCGTTATGACCTTTCGTTTATAGTCGTGCGGGTCGATCTCGGTGTCGGCATCCACCTGCCTTACGACACCGGTGTACGCTCTTCAGATGGCCGTCGCCCCTACTACAACATCCCTCGCTTCAAAGACGGCCTTGGCTTTCATCTCGCCATCGGCTATCCTTTTTAGAGCACTGGCAACTGCTTATCCAGTTCGTTGGAGAAGTCCGCCAGCACGTTCATATAGTTGATGAACGCCTCGTAGGCAGATCCATACGGATTGAAATAGGTGTGTACATCACCGTCCGAGAGCCACTTTGTTGCCATATAATAGAAGTGATCGGAATTCTGCATAAAGTTCCACACGAAGTCGAAATCGGGGTTTCCGACCGTGCGTACCTTGTCACGCAGTGCATAAAGTTTTCTGAAGGCTTCATCCTGTAGCTCGTTGCCCAGCCAGGCCGTCACGTCTCTCTCTTCGTCCGCCCAGCTCATAGGGTGGGGGCAGGAGAGTACTCCGACCGGTTGGTACTTAGCGCTCGTCTCGCTCACCGTGGCAAACTCCAGATCGTTGCTTTTGGCCAGCGCGACCTTTGGCAGACGCCCTATGAAGTCGAAAATACCGCTGTCGGCCCACTGGTGTTCGCCGAAGGTTTCGTAATCCATAAACAGGTTCAGCACCTCGCCCGGAGTCTGGGGATCGTTCAGCCAGCCCACATATTTTTCTGCAGTCAGCGGCCATTCGCTCCATTCGCGATTCGAGAAACGGAACGCAATGTCGTCGCTAAGTTTGTAATTTCTCAGTAGCAAATGCAATCGTTGATCGAGCGCTCCCGCATAGATATAATTAGGTGATTTCCATCCCAGTACGTGCTTCGCTCCTTCGGCCAGCATCGCCTGGAAACCCATTTGTGCGACCTCTTGCCCGATCGCGTCCGAGTATATCAACTCCGTGTTTCTGAAAGCCGTCGGTATCTGCCCGAATTCTTCGTGCACCATTCGCCTGTGCCGCTCGACCTCGGCGCGAAATTCTTCCATATCCACCAGCGAGGCCAGCGAGTGCGAATAGGTTTCGGCCAGAAACTCCACACTGCCAGTTGCAGCCAGCTTCTTGAATGACTCCAACACTTCCGGTGCCCACGCTTTGAACTGTTCGATGGCCGGCCCGGATATGGAGAACGTCACCCTGAACGCCCCCTTGTGTTCGTCTATCAGTTTGAGTAGCAGAGCATTCATCGGTAGATAGCACCTTCGCGCAACCTTTTGCATAATGGATCGATTGGCTGCGTCGTCCAGATAGTTGTGGTTCTTTCCCATATCGAAGAAGCGGTACTTGCGTAGTCGCATCGGTTGGTGAACTTGAAAATACAAACAAACTGTTTTCATATTTATCCGTTTATGGCGTCCTGGTAAACTTGTTTCACTTTTGCAGCAGCGTTGTCCCATTTCAGGCCCGTTACCTCTTCTAATCCTTTGGCTGAGAACATCTTGCTTAGCGCAGGATATTCCACCAATGCGTAAATTGCATCGGCCATCGCATCCACATCCCAATAATCGACCTTCACGGCGTATTCCAAAACTTCCGCCACGCCGCTTTGTTTCGATATTATCACCGGTACGTTCGAACGCATCGCTTCCAAGGGCGAGATCCCGAACGGCTCCGAAACCGATGGCATAACATACACATCGCTCAACAAGAACATCTTATGAACGTCGTCTCCCTTCAGAAAGCCCGTAAAGTGGAATCTGTCCGCTATTCCCAATGCCGCAACTCGTCTCACTACGTGGTTCATCATATCGCCGCTTCCTGCCATCACGAATCGCACGTTGGGTAGTCTCTTTAGCACTTTTGCTGCCGCTTCCACGAAGTAGTCCGGCCCTTTTTGGTAGGTAATCCGGCCAAGGAAGGTGACGATCTTGTCTTCCACTCCGCGCTCCACATCCTCCACCGGGCCCGTTGCGAATCTCACTGCATTGTGTACTGCCACGACTTTGTGGGCTGGTATTCCGTACTTTTCTATGACAATATTTCGTGTCAGATTGCTTACCGCTATCACTCTGTCCGCCGCCTCCATTCCTGCTCGCTCGATGTCGTACACCGTGCGATTTATGTTTTCTCCGCTGCGGTCATATTCCGTTGCGTGCATATGCACAACCAATGGTTTGCCACTCACCGCTTTAGCTGCAATTCCGGCGTAATATGTCAGCCAGTCGTGGGCGTGTATCACGTCGAACTCTCCCTCCATTTGCCGCGCGACCTCTGCTGCCACCATCGCATATCGTGCCACTTCTTCCATCAGGTTTTCGCCGTAACGGCCTGAGAACGAGAATCTTCCCTGCCACATATCGCGCGACTCCGAGGTTGTTCCCGTGCGCTCCCACTCTTCGCGTTTTCGTTCCCACTCTTCCGGCGTGGCGTAGGGGATCATATTCGAGTCGATCTCAATGAAAGTCATCTTGTCCCAGATTTCGCGGTGTCGTTCGTCGCCGAAGCGGGTCACAACGTCAGATGCGTTTACTACTCTCACAAAGCGCTGATCCTCATCGCCATACGCCTTAGGGACAACCATCTTAACCTCGACTCCGTGCTTGGCCAGGCCTCTGGTCAGACCGTAAGTCGCCGTACCCAACCCCCCTGCAATGTGGGGCGGAAATTCCCAACCAAACATCAATACTTTCATTGCGCCTTGTATTTTTGTATCATTTCGTTTATCCTCAGTACGGCTCCCACGCTCCAGGCTTGCGATATCGCTCCTCGTTGGGTGTGGGGTGGATCGCCATCGTAAATTTCTGGTATCGAGCCGATTCCGTAGCTGTCGATATCTTCTTCGAAGCCGGCCAAAATCTCCTCGGCCTTCTCCAAAAACGCCGCTCCCCAGATGTCGAAGTTAGCGCGGACATAGTGTTCCAGCGGCCACGGCCACACCGTCCCTTGATGATAGGCTCTGTCGCGCGTGGGTTGATCGCCTTCGTAACGCCCCTCGTACAGAGGATTTTGTGGCGACAGTGTACGCAGACCTTTCGGCGTAAGCAGGTGCCGCTTGATTGTTTTCAACACTTCCAACTGCTGTTCTTCGCTCAGCATCGTGTAACGTAGCGAACAGGCAATGACCTGATTGGGGCGCACGAACATATTCTGGCCTCCATCGTTCACATAGTCTGCCAGATAGCCCTTCGCTTCGTCCCAAAAAGTTTCCACGAATGAGTTCTTTATCATCTCCGGCATCTCCTCCCATTCGCTCACGAAGTCTTTGTCTCCAGCGGCTCTCGCCAACTCTAGTGTATAGCATACTGCATTGAACCACAGTGCGTTGATCTCCACTTGATGTCCTTCTCGACCCGTCACCGGCTTCCCGTTCACCACCGCATCCATCCACGTCATCGCCAGATTCGGATGTCCAGCCCACACCAAGCCATTCTCGTGAATCGAAATCACGTCTCCAATCCCGCGTTTGTAGGCTCTCAGCACATCTTTCATTTTTCCCCCGTAGTCCGTCCAGATTCTCTCGCTTCCCACGTGCTCTTCCAGCTGTTGCAGTGTCCAAAAGAACCATAGTGGCGCATCGACCGAGTTATATGCCTCTCCCATATTGGGGAACAGTCCGTCTTTCATCTCTCTGGTCATCGTATCCACCACATCCACACAGGTTTGCACGTCCCCTCTCGTCAGGGTTATCCCCGGCAACGCAATGAAAGTATCCCTTCCCCAGCGCCCGAACCACGGCCAGCCGGCCACGACTTCTGTACGGTCGTCTCTGCGTGAAATAAACTGACGTGCAGAGTGCTTCAGGCAGGACAGGAAGTCTTTTTTGTCACTCCGCCGCCCCAATTCTTCTTCGAAGATCTCGTTTATCGTCTCTGCCGACCACATTTCGTCCAACGCGGCCGAGAATATCACGCTTTCACCCTTTTTGATCGGGAATTCGAAGTAGCCCGGCGTCAGCAGATCCTCTTCGAAGGGGTACCCTCGCGCCTTTTCTTCCAGATACTCGAACTTGTAGTACCAATCCGGCGCCGCTACGAACTCACAGTCCGGCCCACAGTTCGTTTGCATATATAGCCAGGGGAAATCGCTATAAAGCCGGCATTTCACCCCGCCCCGCACTCCAAAGGTCCGTCCGTCGGCAAACATATTCGCCTGACCGACAGTGTGTTTATTCCGGAATGCCAAAAACGGTCTCAGCCTCAATCGCGTTTCCGAAGTCGCCTCCACCAACGTGTATCGGATTAGTAATTGGGTCTTGCTGTGAATCCAGAGTAGCTCTTTTTTAAGTACCACACCCCCGACGCGGTACGTAATTGCCGGTGTGGGGGTGTAGTCGAAGTCAGTTATGTATTTATGTCCGCGTGGTTCGTATGTGCCTGGGAATCTATGTATTGCCAGATTGAACGATTGTTCGTGCTGTATCACGGTTTCGTCCAGCGAGGATAGCATCACATAGTCGTCTTCGGAGGCATCCTTGGGGCAGACCATCAGGCCGTGATACTTTCGCGTGTTGCAGCCCACTATTGTGGTGCTCATATATCCGCCGCTGCGGTCGGTGGCCAGCATTTCGCGTTTCAGCGAATATTCCAGGTTTCCGAGGCTCTGTTTATCGAACTTTAACACCGACATAATTCATTTATTTAGTAAAGGCCCTCAAAGTTAATAAAAAATTTCCGGCTTACGCCCATTTAACCAAAGGTAAATCCATCCTGTGAGCCAACATTTTGCTGTCCGGATAGACACGTATCGCAAAATCGAACGAGCCGGTCTCTTTCGGGGTCATATCGATGTAGTAAACCGCATTTCCACCTTCGGTGCCCTTGTAGTCGAGCTTTCGTGTCGCCACGACTTTCACTGGTTGGCCGGGTTCGATTTGGCCCGCGATAACAAACTCTACTCCAACGTCTTCGGGCGAGAGGCTGGCAGTATCGAGCGTAACTTCTATGCCGTAACTCTTGCCCACCATAATCGCCTCCCTGTCGAGATTGAAGCGCTTCACTTGTACGATTTTCACATCGTTCCAAGCCGCTTCGACACGCTGTTTCCACACTGCAAGCTCTCGCGCCATCGCAAAGTTGTCGGCATCGACTTTTTCGCTTCTTTCTGCGAGCTTGTGGTAGAATTTCTGCTCGTAGTCCTCCATCATTCTGTTGGTTGTGAAGTTTGCAGCGACATCTGCCACGCAGCTCTTTATATATTGCACCCAGTCGTGCGGCACATTATCCTCGCCACGTCGGTAATAGAGTGGCGCGATCTCCTGTTCTATGGTGGTATAGATCATCTCCGCGTCGAGTTCGTCTTGGAAGCTCTGATCTTTGTAGGTGCGCTCCATCGGTAGCATCCATCCTGCGCCTTGCTTGTAGCCTTCGACCCACCAGCCGTCCAGCACCGAAAACTGCATCACACCGTTCATCACGCACTTTTCGCCGCTCGTTCCACTTGCCTCCAATGGTCTTGTGGGTGTATTGAGCCACACGTCCACGCCTTGAACCAGCCTTCGAGCCAGTTCCATATCGTAGTTTTGCAGGAAGATCACCTTTCCCACGAACTGTGGCATATTGCTCACTTCGACGATTCGCTTGATCAGATCCTGACCCGGTTTGTCGTTGGGGTGGGCCTTTCCGGCGAACACGAACCTCACCGGTCGCTCCTTATTATTGACAATCGCCTCCAGCCGCTCCAGATTCTTGAAGAGCAGGTGTGCTCTCTTGTAGGTCGCAAACCTGCGCGCAAAGCCAATTGTCAATACTTCTTCGCCCAGCATTTCACGTACTTTCACCACGTGGCCCGGATTGTCGAACCGCGCTTGTGCCGGATCGGCTATTCGTTTGTCTATTACGTCTATCAATCTGTTTTTCAACACCAGACGCTCGTCCCACAGGCGTTTGTCGTCGATCTCCTTAACTTTTTGCCACGCCTCACGGTTGTATTCCGGTAGTGCAAAACCTTCGGGGAAGTGTTCCGAGTAGAGTCTGCGCAGGTTCGATGCCGTCCAGGTCGGGAAGTGCACGCCGTTCGTCACATAGCCGATGTGTAGCTCGTCCTTGTAATATCCCGGCCACAGGTTTCCCAGTATATCTTTCGACACCTCTCCGTGTAGCCAACTCACCCCGTTCACCTCCTGACTCAGTCTCGAAGCCAGTGCGCTCATCGAGAACTTTTCGCCGCTGTTTCCTGCCGTCACGCGCCCCAGGTCCATAAATTTGTCCCAGCTCACTCCAAAAATATCGCTATAGTGGCTCAGATATTGGCGCATCATCGACTCGTCGAATGCGTCGTGTCCTGCCGGCACGGGGGTGTGGGTCGTGAACAGAGCGCTCGAACGTACCACCTCGTAAGCTTCCTCGAAAGTCAGCCCGTCCTCCTGTATCAGGTTTTTAATCCTCTCGATACCTATAAATGCGGCGTGACCTTCGTTGCAGTGATATACTTGTTGGTTGATACCCAGTGCGTTGAGTGTCCTGATCCCTCCCAAGCCCAGTAACATTTCCTGCTTTAGGCGATTCTCCCACGTTCCCCCATACAGGTGGTGCGTTATGCTTCGATCTTCGGCCAGGTTCAGTTCGTGATCGGTATCGAGAAGGTAAAGATCGGTGCGCCCGACTTCGCATTTCCACACGCGAGCAGTCACAATACGTCCCGGTAATGCCAGTTGAATGCTCACCCAGCCTCCTTTGGCGTCTCTCACCGGCGAGATCGGCAGCTTGAAGAAGTTTTGCGCTTCGTAGGTCGCCTCCTGAGCTCCTGCGGCCGAGAGTTTTTGCGTGAAATAGCCGTAACGGTACAGCAACCCCACGGCGACCAGCGGTGAATTTCTGTCACTTGCCTCCTTTAGGTAGTCGCCGGCTAAAATGCCCAACCCTCCCGAATATATCTTCAGCGAGGCGTGCAGCCCGTATTCCATACTGAAATATGCGATCTTCGGTCCTTTTTGGTGCTTTTTCTCAGCCATATAGGCTTCCAGAGCAGCGTATGTTGCGTCGAGTTTTGCCAGAAATGCTTCGTCCTTTTCGAGTTCCACCAGCCTTGCCTGACTTAGTCTGTCGAGCATCGCGATCGGATTGCGGTCGGTTGCCAGCCACAGATTTTTGTCGATGTACATAAACAGCTCGTGCGCATCCAGCGTCCACGACCACCACAGGTTTCGCGAGATCGCTTCCAGCGCGCGTAGCCTTGGTGGCAGATTCTTTTCTATCATCAGTCGGGTCCATTCAGGGGCGTTCGTGTTCCAGGGGGTGTGTACACTTACTTTCTTCCTGTCAGCACGCTCGTCGGCATAATCGTCGCGATTCAGTCTTTCCGCCGCCACTTCGCACGCCTTGCTGTAACCTTTCTTGTAATATGCGATGAACTTTTCCCATTCGGCCTTTTCGGCGAGTGTACGTGCATCTTTGCGCGCTTTTTCCACCAGATGGGTTGTCTTGTCGGCAAACTCGTCTATCAGGAATGCAATTCGGTCGATCACTTCGTTGTCGTTGTCGTCCGTGCGCTTCACGACTCTCACCCCGTCGCTGTCCGGAGCTTCGTTGTGCGCCCAGGCTCCGAAGCCCGCAAGTGTCGTTGTAAGCGTCGGCACCGAAAACGCAATACTCTCCAGCGGCGTGTAACCCCACGGCTCGTAGTACGATGCATAGACCGTAACGTCCATTCCTACGAGTAGTTCGTAGTAGTGCAGATTGAAAATCCCATCGTTTCCATCAAGATATGTCGGTACAAAAACTACCTTAACTCTGCTGGCAGGATCAGTCAGCACACTGCCCGACATCGAGTTCACGATCGGATCCCAGTCTGGATTCGTAAGATAGTGCGTTGTGTAATTAAGTGTGTCGTGCACCGAAAGGTCTTTTCGGGGGCCGTCATTGCCTGCAGGTACGGTTATGTAGGCCAAAATCTCTCGATCGCGATTTTGTGACGCCAACTTCTTTAGCGACTCCAGAAAAACATCCAAGCCCTTATTCTTGTATTCGTAACGTCCACTGGTGCCGACAATTAGCGGTTCTCCCTCAAATTTATGCTCCCAGCAGGCCTCCGCCACTGTTATCATCTTTTCGCGTGCTGCTTTGCGTTTTGCTTCGAATTCTTCGCCCCGCCACACAAAATCGTCTTCAAATCCATTCGGGGTTACCAGATCAACCTCGCGCCCCAGTAAATATTTGCATTCCTGTGCTGTTATATCGCTTACTGTCAGGAAGCTATCGCTAAACTGCGCGGCAGTTTTTTCAAGGGAATGCTTTGCCACCACGTTAAACCTGCGCGCCATTTCGTCTGCATTGAATGTTTCCAGATCGCTGTATAGAGGGTATCCGTTTCCTGCCAGCGAGCGCCCCATCACCGTTGCGTGGGTTGTAAAAACAGTTGCCACCCGCGGTGCATTTTTGCGCAGATAGAGCCCGCCCGAAGAGGTCATCCATTCGTGAAAATGTGCTGCAATTGTATCGGCGGGGCGACAAAAAGTCGTTATATAGCTCTCGATTACCAGACCTGCCGCGTGACCGAACAGTACAGGCTCGATGTAATCCCATCCTCCCGTGATACTATCCACCTTGTACGTCTCCCACAGGAACTTCAGCACGTCATCTTTCTTGGCGAATAGCGAGGTAAAATCGACCAGCACCACCAGTGGCTCTCCTTCGATTTTCCATCGACCCACCTTTATGCGAATTCCTTCGCGATACATCTTTTGGCGCCAGTCTTTAAGCAGTTCCGTGTCTTCTGCAAATTCGGGATTGTCTCCTTCGCGGTGAATGTCCGGTCCGATCAGTATGTAGTTGTCACCCAGCGCTTTATTGACCACCAAGGCTTTCGTTGCCACGACTGTGTGGATCCCGCCGACCTTGTTGCACACCTCCCAGCTCACCTCGAACAGATTGTCCACTCCGGCGAGCTCTTTATGTTTAGTTTTTCCCATAGTTTTCAAGTTTGGATTTTACCTTGCAAAGGTACTAATTATCACTCAAACAACCCACCTATTATGTAGTCCGAGAGCAGGAATTTCTCCTCCGGGAGTCGGAATGTCGGTAGCGATTTATTTTTTCCTTCCTGTACCAACAGCCCTTTGACCACAAATCTCTCCGCTTTCTCAATTAATTCATCGGTTTTTCCTTTTCCAAACTGCTTCTCGAAATCTCCCATATCTATCCCTTCCACCCGCCTCAGTCCGGTCATTATCCTCTCGTTTCTCAGTTCGCGGTCTGTTAGCGTCTCCCCGTCGTAAATTTCTCCCATCCTTCCGCTACCTGTATTCTCGCCGAACGCCGTAATATACTTTTCCAGATCCGCCGTCACCCACTCGCGCCGTTTCTTCCCGTCGAACGAATGCGCGCTCGGCCCAATCCCCAGGTACGCCTCGCCACTCCAGTAGCCACTGTTGTGAATCGCTCTATAGCCCGGTTTTGCAAAGTTTGAGATTTCATAATGCTCGAAACCTGCGTCGCTCAGTTTGCGACACAGCAGTTCATATTGACGCTCGGTTTCGGCTTCCGGTATCGGGGCGAAGATGGCATCGTTTCGAAGTTGCCTGTCTCCAGCCGCCCACTTTCCGAATACCGTTCCGGGCTCTATTGTTAGATGATAGGCGGAAATATGTTGCACTCCCAGCCCTGCAGCCTCGTCCAGCGTGCGTTCCCATTGCGCCATCGTCATTCCCGGTATGCCCCATATCAGGTCGATCGAAATATTCGCTCCAAAACCCGCCGTATGCCTCTTCGCTCCGTGCTCGACACCCCCCGTACTTCCGCCGATTTTTTGCGTCATTCTCACCGCCTCTCTCGCCCGCTTCGCATCGTGTCGCCTGTTCATTAGCTTCAGTAGCCCGTCGTCAAAACTCTGTATCCCGATGCTCAGCCTATTGAATGTCGGAACGCTCTCGCCTTTGGCCTCGACCCCCGCCAGTGTTACCACATATTCGTCAGTCAGGTCTTCCGGGTTTGCTTCCAACGTTATTTCCTTCAGTCCCGCGCAGTTCCACAGTTTTCCTGCGTGTTCCAGTATGTCTTTTAGTCCCGCTGGTTCCAGTAGGGTTGGGGTTCCGCCGCCTATGTATATAGAGGTAAGGGGTGCGTTTGCCAAAAAGTCGCTGCTGTCGGCGCTCCGACCACGACGCTCATCCATCTCTCCTTTAAGGGCAGCAACGAGGTGCGCGGACAGATCTTTCCTATCGCCGTTGGAGTTCCGACCCACAGAATAGAAGTTGCAGTAGTTGCACTTCGAGGCGCATAGTGGGATGTGTATATACAGGCCGGACATTTTGCAAAGATAGTCAAAACCCCCAACCCCCCCCAACCCCATAACAAAAGAGCGGCCCCCGTGTTGGGAGCCGCTCCGTTATTCAGATTCGGTTCGCTATCAGAGAACGATAGTGAAAGGAATAGTTTCTTCTTTAACCTTACCGTAGCGGTCGTAAACCTTCACAACAAGTCCGGTTTTGTTGTTACCGGGCGAGAGGCTACTGGTTTTGATATTGACATACGAGGGAACAAGATTACCGTCACCATCCAACGTCGGAGCAACAGCTGTATTCGATGCAGTGTTACCATCGGCACCTACGATAGTGTAGGTGGTGTCACCGGCGGGAACAGAGAACTCGACTTTCTGGATGTAGGTATAGACATAGAATGTTTCACCTGCGTCAGCTATATCCTTGTCGGCATTCTTATCTTGACCCGTTTGGAACAGGCTGTACTTCTGACCTGCGTAGTTGTAGCCCGAGATGTGGCTGTCGTCGAGTTTCAGAACGGCACCGATCGAACCTGCAGGACGCGTGATTGCATCGCCGGTTTCCTTGATCTCGCCTTCGAAGAGGGCGCTCATAATCTTCATATCGAAATCCTGTTCTTCGATCTCTTCGTCGCTGTATTCATATACGCCGAGGTAGAGACCCGGAACTATACGCATATTGAGCACGTCACCGTAAGCATTGGGAGCCGTAGGTGCGGGCAGCGGACTGGTAGTCTGACCGAGCAATTCGACAGTCGTTTTGAGAGCCTCATAGGTAACAGGCGAAACTCCTCCATCCACAACGGTCACGGCGCGAGAAGCGGTTACGAGGGTGGACGCATCTTCACCGTCGATTTGCTGTTCGTCGTCGGCCAATGCCAGATTCGTTTCCGGGAAGTCGATCCACATCTTGTCAGTGTCGGCTGCGATACCGAACTTGGTGAAACCACCGTCCGAAGGAGCGGCTGCAGTGTGATTGATGCTTGAAGCCGGCCTGAAGACGTTGTAGTAGGTCGAAGTTGTTGCACCACCGTCGATACCTGCCGTGAAGAAGTAAGTATTAGCCCAAGCATCCGGAGTCCTGTAGTAAGCGTTCAGGGTATTACCTTCCCAGTAGCGAGTACCGACTTCCGAGTTACCGTTTTCACGTTTGAACAGATCTGCCAACGGAGGAAGAACCGGAGTGAACGTATAAACGATCGTGTTGAGGTAGTCATTGTCCTTATCGACGAAGTCAATAGTTACACTGTACAGTTCACCTACGCTGAAAGCGGGGTCGAGTTCAGAAGTGCCGTTAGCGATATAGGGGAAGTTGTCGGTAGTTACGCCGTCGGCATCCGCAATAGCGTAAGGCATCTTGATCACGAGACTCTGAGCCTGATACATCTTACCGGTGGCATAAGGAGAAGTTGCAACGCTCGTACCTGTACCATCGGCTTTTGTGTTGGCAAATATACCTACCGCGCCTGTGGGAGACGAACCGTCGAAAGCAGTGAACAGATCGTCGATTTCGGTGTCGGTCAAATCTTTGTCACCGATAGACATAGCCTTGATCGAGTAAGAAGTTGCACCGTAGTCGGCATTCTTCCAACGCTGTTCCATAGTGGTTCCGCTACCTGCGTCGATAGTTGCGAGTTTTTCGAACATCGCTGTGAGGGGCACAACCAAACGCGCACTTCTCAAAGAGTCGGCGTTTCCGCCAACGGTACCGGCAGATGTCTGTGCGCCGCCGGCATAGGTAGCTTCGTCAGTGATGACGTATTCACCCAGAGGAATAGTTACGGATTCACCGCTGCGTACAGGACGGATAACGATTTGTTCAAAGAACACGCTACCATTGACGGTGAGCTTGTAGACGTTCAAACGGAACGTAGCAAGGGTCAGGTCGTCGGGAAGGCGGGTTACGGTGAAAGAGGTCCTGTCGGGGTTGGGAATAGTGATACCGAACTTACCGGTTTCAAAGTCAGTCTTGTCTGCGACTTCCAGATAGTAATCCACAACAGCCTCATTGTTGGTCGTGGCAAGAAGAGCAGCACCGCTTGACGGAGTGAAAGCTGCGATAGAGTAAGCAACGCCCTGAACAGGATTGTACTGTGTCAGATTAACGTCCTTACCTGAGCCGATCAAAGCACCTGCGAGAGTCTTGGAAAGATCGGCAGTTTCAGCCAAAGCACCTGCGCGAGATTCTTTAACAGAAGTGATTTGAGTCGCAGTAGAAGTGAAATCGGTGTATCCTGCGAAACGGGTACCATTAGCGTAAAGCGAATAAACTGCATCGGTTACATAAAGATCAGTGTATGCTTTGTACGTGTTTGCAGCAGCATAGGTTTCCGTGTTGTAGGTGCCGGGGATGAAGTAGAATGCACTTTTAGAAGCATCTCTGGTAAGAGTTGCAAGACCGGTAATGGCTTCGGGTGTACCTAAGGCAATCGGAAGAACACCACCCTTGCTGTTTACCAAGGAGAGGTCGAGGCCGGTGATGTCCGCAGTTGCGGGTTCAACTTCCACGATCAGACCGGTACGTTCACCGCTCAGAGTGTTCAAAACCATATTCTTAACAACGGGAATCTTGCCACCATCCCATTTGTCGAGCTGGCCGGTGGTTCCGGGAGTGCCGTTGTCTGTACCCAGATTGCTGGCAACAGGTTCCATCAGGAATGCTGCAACACCAGCCCATTTAACATTGAGAGCAACTGCTTTTGCGTTCCAGGTACCTGCGCGGCCACTGAGTTCGTCCATTTTAAAGCCGTCCGCGCCCTTGTATCCGGGAGCGGTATACCAACCCAAAATGTTGATAGCAGATACTGCCGAAGCTGCACCGGGAAGGAGGATTTCGGTATATTCGTCATCACCTTCAGCTGCAATAAACAGCGTGTAAGAGCCATCTTCATTCTCTTCAACATAAGGAAGAAGAGCGGTGGAGCCACCAAACTTAAGGGTAACAGTAGTTCCATCGCTATACGTAATAACAACGTCTCCGCCCGGAGTAGCTTGAGTGGCATTAGCCACATACTTGCCAACAACCAGCCCATCGAGCTTAGCCTTGATGTCTGCGATATCTTCCTTCATCGCGTCGATCTCAGTACAAATCGCGTCGATATCGTCGTCGTAGTTCTTACAACCTACGAAGCCGACAGCGAGCGAAAACGTAAATGCTCCGAGGAGCAAAAACTTAAACAAATTTTTCATACTCATTAAAAATTTAGGAATTAAATTAATTGATACTTTAGTTGTTTTATATTTAGTTTGTGTGTTCCAGTTTAGGCAGGCCCAACTTCTTTGGGCCCACTTTATGGCGGCAAATATACGAACTTTTTTAATATAAAAACACTTTACCGCACTTTTTTCAATATTTTTTTCATTTTCCAAAACCTTTTGTACCTTTGCCATACCAATAGACAAAGGTAATCATATTATTATAATAAACAAACAATTATGACAAAAATCGATCTTTCAAAGTACGGAATTACGGGTGCGGTGGAAATTATTCACAACCCAAGCTACGAACAGCTCTATCGCGATGAGGTCAATCCCAAGAACGAAGGGTTTGAAAAAGGCGTTGAAACCACCACAGGGGCCGTTTCGGTCAAGACCGGCATCTTCACCGGCCGCTCGCCCAAGGACCGTTATATAGTAAAGGATGCTACCAGCGATCAGCACATCTGGTGGGACGGTACGATCAACAAGCCGGTTTCGCCCGAAACGTGGAATCATTGCAAGGCTCTGGTGCAAAAAGAGCTGAGCGGTAAGAAGTTGTATGTTGTGGATACTTTCTGCGGAACCAATCCTGACACCCGTATGAAGGTTCGCTTCATTATGGAGGTCGCCTGGCAGGCACACTTCGTGACCAATATGTTCATCCGTCCGTCGCATTATGAGCTTGAAAACTACGGCGAGCCAGACTTCGTTGTGATGAACGGTTCGAAGACCACTAATCCCAATTGGAAGGAGCAAGGCCTTAATTCAGAGGTATTTGTGATGTTCAACCTCACTGAGAAAGTTCAGATCATCGGCGGTACGTGGTATGGTGGTGAGATGAAGAAGGGTATGTTCGCTATGATGAACTATTACCTGCCCCTTAAGGGTATGGCTTCTATGCACTGCTCGGCCAACGTTGGCGAAAAGGGCGATGTGGCTATCTTCTTCGGTCTCTCCGGTACCGGCAAGACCACTTTGAGCGCCGACCCCAAGCGTTACCTCATCGGTGACGACGAGCACGGTTGGGACGACAAGGGCGTGTTCAACTACGAGGGTGGTTGCTATGCCAAGACGATCAACCTTTCGGCTGAAAACGAACCAGACATTTGGCGCGCTATTCGTCGCGATGCACTTCTGGAAAACGTTGTGATCAAGGCCGATGGTACTCCCGACTATTCCGATGGCAGCATCACCGAAAACACTCGCGTTTCCTATCCTATCTATTTCATTAACAAGATCGTGCTTCCCTCGAAGGCCGGTCACGCTTCCAAGATCATTTACCTTTCGGCTGACGCTTTCGGTGTTTTGCCTCCGGTCTCTATTCTCGACGACGCTCAGGCCCAGTACCATTTCCTTTGCGGTTATACTTCGAAACTCGCCGGTACCGAACGCGGTATCACCGAGCCCGTGCCTTCGTTCTCGCCTGCTTTCGGTGAGGCGTTCCTCACTCTCCACCCCACGGTCTATGCTTCCACTCTCTCCAAGAAGATGAAGGAGCACGGAGCCAAGGCGTATCTGGTGAATACGGGTTGGAATGGCACCGGTAAGCGTATTTCGATCAAGGACACTCGCGCCATCATCGACGCTATTATCGACGGTTCGATCGACAAGGCTCCCACGACTCATATTCCGATCCTCAACCTCACCGTTCCCACCAAGTTGAACAATGTTTCGGAAGGTATTCTCGATCCTCGTCAGACTTATTCCGACGTTAAGGTTTGGGAAGAGAAGGCTCGTAGCCTGGGCGCCAAGTACATTAAGAACTTCGAACAGTACACCGACACCGAGCACGGTAAGTCGCTTGTTCCCGCCGGTCCAAAGTTCTAAGTTTCCGTGAAAAACGCCCACTTGTGGCGTTACTCTGGAAGCCCGAATCCTCACGTACGTCCGGTACGCTGCGGTTCGGGCTTCTTCGCGATGCCTTTGGCAGCATCTTGCCCTCCCTCGCGGTGAGAGTCTCCTCCCTTCGGTCGTCGTCGCTCGGTCGCCGTATTGTCATCCGGCAAGTTGAAAAATCTCCTCTACCGAAACTTCGAAAAACCTTGCCAGTTTCAGTGCCAATGCCGTCGAGGGTGTGTAAATTCCGTTTTCGATCGTGTTGATTGTTTTCCGTGTTACCCCCACCGCCGCGGCCAGTTCCTCCTGGGTGATGTCTCTTATCGCCCGCTGCACCTTTAGCGTGTTCGTAAGTTCGTTCTGTCCCATAATCTTTATTTTAAATTTCTCGATATGTCTTCCGATAGCAGGGTACGACACGCCTCAGAACGATGAAAATATTGACTGCGGCGATGATTCCGGCCACCCTGACCAGGAATTCCGGCGCAAGCAACGATATGTCGTTCACTTTCTTATCATTGCGTTTCAAAATCCACACTCACTCCTATCTCGACCGGTCATAAACAAGCAATGCAATTGCTTGGGCAACAGCGCCACAAAACAATATGCCCAGGCAGCAGATTTTGGCGGGTATGGGCACAATCTCTACCCACGTCAAGGCACCCAAAATAAGTCCCGAAGCCACCATCGCATAATATCCGCATAGCGCTGATTTTAAGGTGTATAGTTGAAACATTTCATTGTTGAGGGCCTCGTTTAGCTGGGGCTCGCGGCGGATTTTTGCCATTAACGCTATGAACGCGCCGTTCACCACACAAGTCAGTATCGCACCTATGCCGTAAATATATGATACGAAACCGTTCTCCGGAAAGATTCCCTGCGCCAGTACTCCACCTACCAAAAGCACTAAGGCGATTGTGCGCCAAAGGTTTAGCCTGTAGCGCGATTTGTCGATTTTCTCGATCTGTTCGATTGTTTGTGTTGTCATAATTTTGAGTTGTTAGGGTGACTTTATGTAACGTTTGGGTTACAAAGGTAGAATAAATTTTTTATTATCGTTACAAAAAGTGATATTTTTTGTGAATAATTAGGTTGCGGTTCGGAAAACCACAAACAAGTTTGCGTTTTCTCTCACCTTGCACTATATTTGCGTTATGGAAAAAAAATATTCTGCGGTGGCTGACCGCTATGAAAAAATGGAGTACCGTCGTTGCGGTAAAAGTGGGTTGAAGTTACCCAAAATTTCGCTGGGTTTGTGGCACAATTTCGGTAGCATCGACGACTACGAAAACTACAGCAAAGTCGCTCTGGAGGCGTTTGATGCTGGGATTACGCACTTCGATCTTGCCAACAATTACGGTCCTGTGCCGGGTTCTGCGGAGGCTAACTTCGGGCGGATCCTGCGCGAAAGCCTTCATCCGTACCGCGATGAGATGATCATCTCGACCAAGGCCGGCTACCTGATGTGGGATGGCCCTTATGGCGAGTGGGGAAGTCGTAAATACTTGATGGCCAGCCTCGACCAAAGTCTCAAGCGAATGGGTTTGGAGTATGTGGATATCTTTTATTCGCACCGTCCCGACCCCGAAACGCCACTGGAGGAGACTATGGGGGCGCTGTCGGATGCGGTGCGTGCGGGGAAGGCGTTGTACGTGGGAATTTCCAACTACGATAATGCGCAAACCGCTGAGGCTGTGGAGATTCTACGCCGAAATGGCACGCCGTGCGTCATTCATCAGCCGAAATATTCGATGTTCGTACGCTGGGTGGAGGAGGACGGATTGCTGGAAACGCTTGAACGTGAGGGAGTTGGGCTGATAGCGTATTCGCCGCTGGCGCAAGGAATGCTGACAGACAGATACTTACACGGTATTCCTCAGGATTCGCGCGCTGCGAAACCGAGCGGATTTTTACAGACTAAAGAATTGACACAAAGTCGATTAGAGCAGATATCCGCCTTGAATGGGATCGCTACAGGGCGCGGTCAAACACTCGCCGAAATGGCTTTGGCGTGGCTGCTGAAAGATCGGCGCGTTACAAGCGTTTTGGTTGGTGCAAGTTCGGTCGGGCAACTTCGAGATAATCTCAAAACGTTGAATTCCAAAGAGTTCACTGCCGACGAACTCGCGAAAATAGAAACAGTATTATGCACTCGTTGAGGTAGTCCAAAAAAGACAAAAATGTCAAAAAATTTGACAATAGTGTCAAAAAATTTGACATTCTAACCCGGAAATGATATGACAACACAAGAAAAAATCGCATCGACCGCGCCCTGCGGACTCGACTGCTTCAACTGCCTTTCGCACGAGGCCAACATAACGCCCGAACACCGGATCAGGGTTGCCGAACTTTTTGGTGTCGCCCCCGAAGAGGCCGCCTGTAAAGGAGGCTGCCGGGCCGTGAAGGGAAATTGCCTGTGGACACGCGGCCTGTGTGCCACCTGGGCCTGCGTGGAGCGAAAAGGCGTGGAGTATTGCCACGAGTGTGACGAGTTCCCGTGTCGTCGCTTAGCTCCCTCGATCGACAGCGCGGTGCAGAACTATCCGCACAACTACAAACTCTACAACCTATGCCGGATGAAAGCGGTCGGGATCGAAAATTGGATCGAGAACGATGCCAACTGGGTGCGCGAAATGTACTCCAGCGGAAAGTTCGTGGTGGGAGACGAGCCCGTTAGGGGCTGAGTCTGGGTCTGGGTCTGGGTCTGTCAGAGCTGGTAGAGGTAGCGCTTGATACTTTTTTTCGGGGTTTTCTCGAATTCGGTGGGATAAATAACGATGCTCGACACCCGCTCGAAAGGAGCGACAAGAGTGTTGAGCTCAGCGAGATTTTTCTCCATAATTTCGGGAATCGCCTCGTCGGGAACTCCCTCGGTTTGGGCGGTCTCATAATCGGGATAGACCAGCGCGACAAGTTTTCCCTCCCGCTCGACGACCAATGACTCCATAACCAAAGAGAGGTTGCTCAGTTTGGCCTCGATCTCTTCGGGATAGATGTTTTGTCCGCTCGCTGACAGGATCACCGTTTTGCTACGCCCGCGGATGTAGAGCGTGCCGTCGGGATCCATAGTACCGATGTCGCCCGTATACAGCCAGCCGCCCCGCAGCACCTCGCGTGTTGCCTGTTCGTTCTTATAGTAGCCCTTCATCACGTTCTCTCCCTTCACAATTATCTCGCCAGCAATGTTTTCGGGATCAGAAGAGTCGATCTTCACATCGAGATAACCCTTGAGATATTGACCTACCGAGCCCGGCTTGAACCCAGTCCAATAGGTATAACTGATGAGTGGTCCGGTTTCGGTCATTCCATAGCCGACGGTTATAGGGAAGCGGATCTTCATCAGAAACGCCTCGGTGTCGGGACTTATGGCTGCTCCCCCGACGATGAATTGACCTACGGCACCTCCGAATGCGTCGAGAAGTTTTTTGCGAATCGTGGAGTAGATAGCTTGGTCGAGCAGCGGAATTTTCAACGCCCAACGCATCGCACCTTTCTCCAACAAAGGTGCTACCTGCTTGCGGTAAATTTTCTCAAGAATCAGCGGCACACAGCAAATCACGTGAGGCTGAACTTCTTTCATCGCCTCCAGGAGTATCTTTGCGGCAGGAATCTTGCCCAGCAGTGTGATGTGGGTCCCTTCGGCGATGGGACTCAGGAAGTCGAATGCGCAACCATAGGCGTGGGCCAGCGGCAGAAACGACAACACGCGACTGCCGCGGAAGAAGATCCTCACGTCGATGGCGAACTGGACGTTGGCCGTAAGGTTGTTCACCGTGAGCATAACTCCCTTGCTGTAACCGGTTGTGCCTGAGGTGTAATTCAACAACACTACGGTGTCGTTCGGCACATCCGGGTATTTGATGTCCTCAGCCGTAAACCCGTTCGGATGGATGTCGCGGAAGTGCTTGCTGACCTCTTTTTGGAACTTGGTCAGGCCGTGTCCGTCGCGCTCGTAGATGCAATGCAGGTCGGTGAGCGAAAAAACCGCTTCGATCTTCTCGACCTGCTCCGGCTCGATCGAGTCCCAATAGTTGTCTCCTACGAACAGCAGCCGACTTTCCGAGTGGTTGATAATGTGGATGATGTCGTTACTGTTGAAGTCCTGCAGGATGGGCACGATCGTGGCGCCGTAGGTCATCGTTGCCAAGTAGGTTATGCACCAACGCGGATTGGAGCGCCCAAGCAGCGCAATTTTGTCGCCGGGCTCGATCCTGGCCTTTTGAAAAAGCAGGTGCAGTTTGGCAATTTCGCGCGCCATCTCGAAATACGAGAAGGTCTCCTTCTTGAAATAGTCCGTGAGAGCAGGCAGTTCGCGGTTTTGCCGGAAGCTCTGCTCGTAGATTTTTATAAGATTGACGTTCAGCATAGCACGTTCGGGTTTCGGAGGTAAAGATATAAAAAAGGTCGGAATATTCCGACCTTTTTTCAATTTTCTCTAATTACAATAGCTGTAATTATCGTTTCACTGAAACATAGTTGCTTAAATCACTCGCGGTGAAATTGGTCATTGAACTTAGCGGAATTGCTTTTACCTTGTAATAAGTCGTGCCTGTGCGAGGGTTTGAATCCGTAAGAACATATTTGTTTCCCGATGGACCACCGGAGGCAGTTGTTTTAGAATATGAGCCCGTCGCGCTTGTTGCGCGATATAGCTCATAGGAATTTGCAAGCGATACCGGATTAAAAGATATTTGCACGAAACCTCCACCTGAATAAGCCTGAAGTCCTGTTGGGGCACTCAGTTTTTGAGTTGTCGATCCACCGCCACTATTGGAATTGTAGCTGCAATATGCATAGCTACTGAAATCGCTCTCGCCAGCACTATTTATGGCCTTTATTTTGTAATAATTCGCACCTTTATAAGGTGCCGGATCTGTCCAGTTGGTGTTGCTTGTGGAATTCGTGAATTGAGTATAGGGACCATTTGCCGAGGCAGAGTAAAAAACTTTATAGCCGGTTGCCCCAGATACACTATTCCAGGTGATTCGAACAGATGTCCCATTTTGTGTTGCCGACACGCCTTTTGGGGCGCTTGGTTTTGTTGTCCCTCCGCCGTTACCGCCATTGCTTGGAATCCAGTTGTGAGTCGTTGGATGGCTAAAATCACTTTCTGTTGCGCCACTTACAGCTGTAACTTTGAACCAATTATAACCTTTTGTCGGATTAACGTGATAACAATGAGTTTGCCCTACAATGTTAAACAACTTGTGATACCCGTCATTTATGCTTGTGGTACTGTGATAGATGTTATAACTATATGCTCCAGGAACGGTGCTCCAGGAAATAAAAATAGCATCGGAAGAGTCCGGATCTTTTTTTGAAATGACATTGGTCGGTGCTGAAAGCGCAGGCTTGTTTCCTCCTCCATTATTACCCGCCCCTGCGGCTTGATAGATTGTTACGTACTTTTTGAAAATCTGATTATTTTGGTCCCTCACTTCTAAATTTTCAGAACGAGAAGTCGCGGAATTATTTGGTTGTACAACAACTTTGATAGAGCCATTTCCAGACCCTGTCGCATATCCGACGTTAATGTCATCGCCCAAGTAGAACCACGAACCGTTTCCGGCGGACCAATAATCGATATTGCTAATGACATTGATGATTTGATAACCACCTTCTGCATCGAACTGTAGAGACTCTGGGGTAATTTCTAATATCGTGTCCTCGTTTTTGCCGCACGAACTTAGGAGAGAGACACTCGCTATAACTAACAACAATAATTTTTTCATAATTAAATATTTAATGGATTGTTTTTCAGTCTTAGTCCTGGATTTGGACAAAATAAAAAGCGCGGACTAAATTGCCGATTATTGGTATCTGAGGTCTTAGACTACCTATCACCCTAATAATGGAATAAAGCCCACGCCGTTCGGCGTGAGCATCAACTTTATTCCTTGGGTGACAGTTGAAATTGTCTAAGTTTCAGATACCCGAAATAAAAGCTAACGCTTTTTATTTATGTGTCCTTGAGGTTGTTATCTATTCATAGGCAGTTATTTATGAACGATATATAAAATTTCTTTTCGCAGCCCGTAAAGGCTTCGTTCGTCAGTAGTGAGGTGTGCAAGATAATCAATTTCTTCGACATTCCAACCGGCGTGGCGCAGACGATCGGCATAATCGTGTCCATAAATACGTCGGTGGTCGTACTGACCGAAAATTTTTGTTCGCCCGACCGGATCGGTGATCGAATCGTCCTCGAAGGTTTCCGTGCGGGCCTCGTCGATGGGAACAAGGAGGACGCCCCAGCCGCCCGGTCGGGTCACGCGGCGCAATTCGCGCATAGCGAGAAGATCGTCGAGAACGTGCTCCAAAACGTGATTGCACATCACCACATCGAAGCTCGCATCCTCGAAAGGCAATGCCTGAACATCTGCGCGCACCTTGGCCAGCGGACTTTCCAAGTCGGCGGTCACATAGTTTTCGGGCGGAAAGATCTTTTCGAACTTTCGAGAGAGGCAAACTTCGGGGGCGATGTGCAAAAGTCGAAGAGCGGTCGTGGGCTCCGCGGCGCTTTGCAGCAGGTCAGTTTGGCGCTCAATCCATAACCATAAAAGACGATGACGTTCGAGGGCCAGGCAGTTGGGACACAGGGCGTTGGGCCGCGTTTCGACGTATCCGTAAGGCATAAACTTACGATAACGCGCGCCACACAGAGGACACTGGACGCCGTGACCGCTACCTTTTTGGCCTCGTCCAACGGAATAGAAAAGGCCGATCAGGGGAGCCGTCAAGCCCGCAAGCCTTTGGAGGAGAGGGCGAGGGAAAAGATTCAGAATGAGCCTAATCATCGTTGCCCAATACTTCTCCGACCGCTTTTTCTACCTTGGCCAAGCGCGATTTACACCACTTTATCAGCTCCGTAGCACGCTTGACCTGGGTTGCCAGAGTGTCCACATCGAGCGTTCCGTCGGAAAAACCGGCCAAAATCTGTTCGACTTCGCCGATAGCTTCAGCGTAACTTTTCGGTTGTTTTTCTGCCATAATATCTTCTTGTTCTGCTTTTATAATTTTGGTAAGCCGGGCCGAAAGTTTTGGCCATAAATCTCTCTTCCTGAAGTGTTTGCAAGTGGAGCATTACGATCGCACAAAGGGTGAACGCGAGCAAAACCCAGTTGAAAAACATCGCACACAACCCGGCATACAGAAGGTCGAATCCTAAAAACGCCGGGTTGCGGCCGAAGCGAAAAATCCCGCTTGTCACCAGCTCCGTTCGGTCTTCGGCAGGAATTCCGGCGCGCCAACTGTCGCGCATTTCGTGCACCGCCAAGCCGAAAACTACGACTCCGCCGATACCGATGACCGCTCCTGCGATGCGCAAAGGCAGGCAGGCCGCGGGGAAGAGCCAGCTCGGAGTGCCCTTACCGTACAAAAAAATGCTCGCCACCTCGGCAGCCACTACGGCGAACGTCGCCAGTTTCATAACGAACTCGACGGCGATAACCTTACGAGGTTTTCCGCCCCAGGCGAGCTGGTCCGTTCGGATTCCCTGCCGCCGCTGAGCAACCATCTTGCCGAAATAGATCGCATAGAACGAAATCAAAATGGCTATTCCGACAAGTCTCATTTTGCGGTTACTTTAAGGGTGCCTTTATGAAGGGTGATGTCGAGCGGCTGGCCTTTTACGATTTTTGCCGCGTCCAGAACTGCTTTACCGTCGGCACGAACGATCGCGTATCCGAGAGCAAGGATATTTTCCGGTCTGCGAAGAGAAACGGTTCTCTCGAAAAGGGCAAGGCGATGCCCCTCTTTTAGGAAAACCTCACCGGTGCGGCGTGCGATCTCCCCGCTAAGGCGCTGAAGCCGAAGTTCCAAGGTGCGAGTGAGCTCTACGGCCTCAGCCGCAACAACACGTGCAAGACTCTCCAGCTGCAACCATTCGGTTTCCAGTCCTTCGCCAAGCCAAACCGCAACGGCAGTGGGAGTCTTGAGCTCCAGAGCGGCAACCATATCGGCTATGCTGCGGTCTTTGTCGTGGCCGATGCCCGTCGCGACGGGAAGAGGAAACTGGGCAATGTGGGAAGCAAGCCTGTAACTGTCGAACGCAGAGAGGTCGCTGGCAGAACCCCCACCGCGGATGATGACGACAATGTCGAAATCGTCGGCCCTCTCGGCAATAGTTTCGAGTACGGATACGATGGAAGTCTCGCTGGAAGAGCCCTGCATCACAGCTTCGAAAAGAGTAACCTCGAACCGGAACGGAAAACGAGAAAGCTCCTGCACGAAGTCGCGAAAGCCTGCCGCCGAAGATGACGAAACAACTGCAATACGCTGAACCAAATAGGGAAAACCCAACTCGCGGTTCATATCCCAAACTCCGTCGGCCTTAAGGCGGGCAATGGTGGCAAGGCGCTGCTGCTCGCGATCACCTAGGGTGTAAGAGGGGTCGATGTCGTTAATTACGAGCGAAAAGCCATACAACTCGTGATACGTCACAACGACTTTGAGCAGAACTTTCATACCCGACGCGAGATCGTCGCCGGTGATACCGCGGAAATAGGCTGAAAGCGATGCCCAAGTACCCCGCCAGGCCACAGCGCGTGCTGCAGCCTTGACTGTCGCAGCCTTGCCGGCACCCTTCTCCACCAACTCGAAATAGCAATGGCCGGCCCCGTTCACTTTCAGTTCCGCAACCTCCGCTACCACCCATACAGGAACAGGAAAAACTCCGTCGAGCGCTCGCACGACCCGCGTCTGCAACTCGCTCAAAGATATATGCGAAGTGTTCACCAATGCAAAAATAGGAAATTTTCACTAACTTTGCCACCGACTATGGCAGATAACATTATACTTGGGCGGCTGGAAGGGCTGAGGGCGAAATACGACGAACTACAGGCACAGATGACTGAGCCCGACGCGATGAGCGATATGAAGCGATTTGTGGCTCTTAACAAAGAATACAAGGAGCTGGGCCCCATTATAGAGGCGAGCGAGAAATATCGGATGGCCTGGGGAAATCTCGCCGATGCGAGGGACGTGATGGCTAACGAAAAGGACGAGGAGTTCAGAGAAATGGCGCGAGAAGAGATCGCAACGCTGGAGCCTGAACTTGAGCGCCTTGAGGAGGAGATCAAACTGCTGCTGATACCGAAAGACCCACAGGACGAAAAGAATGCGATCCTGGAAATTCGCGGTGGCACGGGCGGTGACGAAGCGGCGATTTTTGCAGGAGATCTCTACCGGATGTACACCCATTATATCGAGAACCGGGGCTGGAAATACGAGGTGAACTCGATAAGCGAAGGGTCGTCGGGAGGATATAAAGAAGTGGTACTGAAGGTGATAGGACAGGGAGTTTATGGCGTACTAAAGTACGAGAGCGGGGTTCACCGCGTGCAAAGAGTGCCACAGACGGAAACCCAGGGGAGAGTGCATACGTCGGCGGCATCCGTGGCGGTGCTTCCGGAGGCCGAGGAGTTCGATATAGAGCTAAATATGAACGACATACGTAAGGACACGTTCTGTTCTTCAGGGCCCGGAGGCCAGAGTGTGAACACGACCTATTCGGCAATTCGCCTGACCCATATACCAACGGGGATTGTCGTTCAATGTCAAGACCAAAAGTCGCAGTTAAAGAACTTCGATAAGGCGCTGGAGGAGCTGAGGACGCGTATTTTCAACCTCGAATACCAGAAATATCTCGACGAGATCGCCGGAAAACGCAAGACAATGGTTTCGACGGGTGACAGAAGCGCCAAAATTCGCACGTACAACTATCCGCAAGGGCGAATCACGGACCACAGAATCGGCTATACGATATACAATCTGGGGCCGTTTATGGATGGCGATATTCAGGATATGCTCGACCAGTTGGTGGTGGCGGAGAATGCGGAGAGATTAAAAGAGGCCTCCTTATGAGCCGGAACGCCGGCAGCGATTATTTTATGACACGCAAAAATTTATACGAGCGAATCAGAGCGAAGCGAAGCTTTCTGTGTGTGGGATTGGATACGGATGTGAGAAAACTGCCGGAGGGGATGCAAGGGAGAGAGGAGCCGCTTTTTGAGTTCAATCGCCAAATCGTCGATGCCACAGCGCCTTATGCCGTGGCGTTCAAACCCAATCTGGCGTTTTATGAAGCGCACGGGGCGCGGGGAGTGGAGCAATTTGAGAAAACCTGCCGCTATATTCGCGAAAAATATCCCGAAATCCTGATCATAGCCGATGCAAAACGGGGAGACATAGGCAATACAAGCGAGATGTACGCGAGGACGTTTTTCGAAGGAAATGGTGCTGGAGGCTGGCTGGCCGATGCCGTAACGCTCGCGCCATATATGGGTCGGGATACTGTGGAACCGTTTCTGAAATATGAAGGAAGGTGGGCGGTGATTCTCGCGCTGACGAGCAACCCAAGCGCAGACGATTTCGAGACGCTACGATTGGAAGGTGGTGAAGCATTGTGGCAGAGAGTGTTGAAAACGGCGTCGGGATGGGGAACCCCCGATAATACGATGTTCGTGGTGGGTGCTACGAGGGCAGAAATGCTGGCAGAGGTGCGAAAGATAGTACCGGATCATTTTTTACTTGTACCGGGAGTGGGAGCCCAGGGAGGGAGTCTGGAAGAAGTGGCACGATACGGAATGAATGCAGAGTGCGGCCTGCTGGTAAACTCTTCGAGAGGAATAATTTATGCCTCGTCGGGAGAAGATTTTGCAGAAGCTGCCGCATCCGAAGCCCGCAAAATGGCCGAGGAGATGGGCGGGTTGCTTTAATCTGCCTGCCCTGGCGGCTGAAACTTCTCGATCCTGTCCCGGATCGCCTCGCCGGCCTCTTTTTTTACGAAAGCCCAACGTACCGCAATACCGATCAAAAGAACGGCGATCAGCGCCAACATCCATCGCTCGGCAGGCGAGCGGTTACGAAGCCATTTAAGCATCAGTTAGTCTTGAAAGGAAACTTGACGGCGGCCAGGTCGGCGTTGGCTTTTTCGATCTTGGAGGCCAGGGAAGTTTTGAACTCCGAAAGGCGGGCGCGAAGGGACTCGTCGTCGGTGGCAAGGATCTGGCAAGCGAAGATGGCGGCGTTCTGAGCGCCGTCGATAGCCATAGTGGCCACGGGAATTCCGGAAGGCATCTGAACGATAGACAACAGCGAATCGAGACCGTTAATCGAGTTGGAGGAGCGGATAGGAACACCGATTACCGGCAACACAGTGGAAGCGGCGATGACTCCGGGAAGATGAGCCGCCCCGCCGGCCGCAGCGATGATCACCTCGATACCGCGAGATGCCGCCCTCTCGGCGAACAATGCAACCTGAGCCGGCGTGCGGTGGGCAGACAGAGCATTGATTTCGTAAGGAACTGACACAGAATCTAAAAACTTGGCCGCAGCCTCCATCACGGGCAGATCCGACGTGCTACCCATTATTATACTTACGCGTGGTGTCATAGATTTTTCATATATTTGCAGACAAAGTTATGAAAAAAACTGTAAAACTGCACGATCGCACTTTTCGTGTGATGATACCGGCCGACGAGCTCGACCGAGCCATAGACCGTGTGGCTACACTCATAAACGCCGACTATGCCGATAAGGTGGGGGAAGGGGAAACACCTCTGTTCCTGGGAGTTCTGAACGGTGCGTTTATGTTTATGTCGGAGCTGATGAAAAAAGTGGAGTTCAACTGTGAGCTCTCGTTCGTCAAACTGGCCTCGTACAGCGGGATGGGCTCGACGGGAAAGGTGTCGGAGCTCATCGGACTACGTAATAATGTGGAAGGAAGGCACGTGATCATTGTCGAGGACATTGTGGATACGGGAGAGAGTATGGAACACCTGCTACGTTCGCTGGAGGGTCACAAGCCGGCCAGCGTAGAGATCGTGACGCTGTTTTTTAAGCCCGGAGCATTCAAAAAAAACTTTCCGGTTAAGTACAGGGCGCTGGAGATAGGAAACGAATTCATTGTCGGTTTTGGGCTGGATTACAACGAACTGGGGCGCAATTTCAAGGACATTTATGTTGTTACCAATAATTGAGGAGTTCTATACGCTTCAGGGTGAGGGGGCGCAAACGGGCAGGGCGGCATACTTTGTGAGGCTGGGCGGGTGCGATGTGGGTTGCAGCTGGTGCGATGCAAAGGAGACCTGGAAAGCAGGGGTGCATCGGATGGTGGAGGTGGCTGAAACTGTGGCAAGGGCAGCGGCTGTGCCGGCAAAAGCGGTGGTGATTACAGGAGGTGAACCGCAGATGTATCCACTGGGAGAGCTCTGTGAGGCGCTAAAGGCGGAAGGGATAGAAATTTTTCTGGAAACATCGGGCTCGCACCCCTTCAGCGGGAAGTTCGACTGGGTGTGTCTGTCACCGAAGCGCCGACAACCGCCATTGGATGAGGCTTGGGCGCACGCGGACGAGCTGAAAGTGATAGTGGAGGGGAAGGATGATCTGCGCTGGGCGGAAAAGTGTGCGGAAAGAGTGGAGAGAGCGAGAGTGGAGGGTGTTCGAGCAAATAAGGATGTGAGGTTATTTCTACAACCCGAATGGAGTCGCAGGGAAGAAGTGATGCCGATGATAGTGGACTACATAAAAGAAAATCCGCGCTGGAGAATCTCGCTCCAGTCGCACAAATATATGCGCATACCGTGAAAGAGGGAGAGAAGGGCTGGCTCGGCAGGAGTCTGGGATGGGTGAACGGACCATCACGGGCAGTGGCTTTTGCGGTGCTGCTGGTACTGATTGTGCTTTTCGGAAGGGATGTGATCGCGTCCTTGCAGGTTCGTGCGGAGATACGGAACCTGCAAAAACGCAAAACACAATTGGAAGCAGGCATAACCGAAGACAGCCTGTTGCTGAAAAATCTGGACGACCCCGCGTTCCTGGAGAAGTACGCGCGCGAAAATTACCTGATGAGAAAGCAGGGCGAAGATGTCTATTACCTGATTACGCGACCCTGAGGCTCGACGGCATAGTTATCCAAAACAATGCCGTCATATCGGGTCTCACCGCTCGACCATTCGATGGGAACAGCCTCGAAACTTTCGGGCTCGAAGAAATTTACCGTCTTAATGTTCTCGTCGAGAGGCGGAAAAACGAGCGTCTGGAGAACCACCTTACCCATATAACCACGAATGATACCGAGGCGTCCGACCTGCTGATCGCCCTCGATGTCGCGAATCATATATCGGTCACCACTCTGAGGATCGACAAGGCAAGTGTCATTACCCCAAAATACCCAATACCAGTTACTGTAAACAGGCTGGACGCGAGTGATACGGGTCTCGGTCTTATTACGCTCGATGCTGACGATGTGCATCGGGTTGAGCCTTTGACCGTTGCGAGGCATACCGTCGTAAAATACCATCTTGGCCGGATCGAGCAGCATACCGTCGAAACGGTTGAAGTAGTCGATCTCGGTCTCGGCGACAGGATAACCATCGACGCCGAGGAGAGTGCCGTCCTTACCGACTGAGAGGCCATAGCGGGAATAGTCCTTAGAAGGGAAATCCTTGGTGGTGAAAGGATGGCTGAAAGGCTGACCGAACTGCTTACCGGCGGAAGTTTCGGTGTCGGGCTTGGATTGAGAACCGGTGGCCACGACGTGGCGAGGCGGAGCAGGACGGAAAGCGAAAAAGAGAAACAAAGCAGCCGCAAAAGGCACGGTGAGGGCAACGCGAAGAGCGCGCATACGAATTTTGACAGGTGTTTTCATCTTGAGAAATCTTTTTTTAGTGATTGAACTGCGAAGGCCGTTGGCAAGAGAGAGGATCACGCCGGCTGTGTCCTCCAAAATGGCCAACATATAGTCTTTCATAGGCACACCGCTTTCGAGGGTGCCCTGATCGGCTTCGAACTCGTGAATACTGCGTAACTCCCTGCGAACGATCCAAATAAACGGATCGAACCATAGCAGAAGTGTAAAGGTTTCCATAAAGGCAAGGTCGATGTAGTGACGCAGGGAAATGTGCTCCCGCTCGTGACCAAGAACGATGGAGAGTTTGGATTGCGAAACGTCGGAACTGACATAGATCCTGCGACCCACAGAAAAAGCACTCTTAACAAAAGGACTGAAATAGACCGTGGAGCCGAGGATAATCTTTCTCTCGGCCGTGCGCCTTATGCGCCAAAGTATGAATGTCTACCTTGTGATGGCGAGGCCCATAACCAACACCCCACCAAGGTAGAGAACAAACGCAACCGTGTGGAGAGGAAAAGCAGCAGCAGGGGGGAGAGGGCGCCGCGAGAAAGACGGCAGGAATATTGTCGGGGGTTTGGATGGGGAGAATAACAGACGACGATCGGGAAGGCTCCACGAAGTGCGAAAAAGAAGGAACCGGCTGGCCGACCTCGATCGAAACAAGCGAAAAAACGATGCTGAGCAACGGAATGGCAAGCAAGAATACCCGACTCGCCCTCAGGGATGACTTGCCTCGGAACAGCGCGAAATAGAATGCCATAATGAGCGCCGACGAGCCAAGTAATTTCAAAAGAATTATCATTTCGATTCGTTTAAGATTTTAACTAATTCTTCTATTGCGGCAGGAGAGAGCTCTTCGGCCTCGGCGAAAAACGAGATCATAGCACTGTAAGAACCCCCGAAAAGAGAGTCACGGGTGTTACGAAGGGATGCTTTGGTGTATTGCTGGCGCTCCACGACGGGATAGTAGCGATGGCTTTTACCGAAAGCCTCGTAATCGGCGTAGCCCTTCTGAACGAGGATACGCATCATAGTGGAGATGGTACTGTAGGCGGGCTTGGGCGAGGGCATTTGCTCGATGATGTCGTTCACGAAGGCTTTACCCTTGTCCCAGAGGATGTTCATAAGCTTGAGCTCGAAGCGTGTCAGTTCTTTTTCCATAAGCAGTAGTATCGTTTCGTCGGGACAAAGGTATAGCTAAAGTTTTAATTATATAACTAAAAGTTTAACTGAAGTCGAATTATTTTTTTATTACTATCTTTGAGCCTTGAAAATTAATAAGGTATGGCAGACGAAAAGATAATTTTTTCAATGGTGGGGGTGAATAAAGTCCTCACAAACAACAAAAAAATCCTGAACAACATATACCTGTCGTTCTTCTACGGAGCCAAAATAGGCATCATAGGGCTGAACGGAAGCGGAAAATCGACCCTGATGAAGATAATAGCAGGGATAGACAAAGCATATCAGGGAGAGGTGGTCTTCTCGCCCGGATACTCGGTGGGATACCTGGAGCAGGAGCCGCAATTAGACGATACTAAAACCGTGAGGGAGATAGTGGAAGAAGGATGTGCGGCAACGGTGGCGCTACTGAAAGAGTACGAGGAGGTGAATGCTAAGTTTATGGAGCCGATGGACGACGACCAGATGGCTAAACTGATCGAGCGACAGGGAGAACTTACGGAAGCGATAGATGCGGTGAACGGCTGGGAACTGGATGCAGTGTTGGAGAGGGCGATGGATGCCCTGCGTTGTCCGGATCCCGACGAGCCGGTGAAGCATCTGTCGGGAGGGGAGAGAAGGAGGGTGGCGCTATGCAGGCTGTTGCTACAGGAGCCCGATGTGCTGCTGTTGGACGAACCTACGAACCACCTGGACGCGGAAAGCATAGACTGGCTGGAACAACACCTGCAACAATACAAGGGAACCGTGATAGCAGTGACGCACGACAGGTATTTTCTGGATAATGTTGCGGGGTGGATACTGGAGTTGGACAGAGGAGAGGGAATACCCTGGAAGGGCAACTACACCGGCTGGTTGGAGCAGAAATCGACCCGACTGGCCCAAGAAGAGAAACAGGAAAGCAAGCGAAGAAAGACATTGGAGCGGGAGCTTGAATGGGTGAGGATGAGCCCGAAAGCGCGACACGCAAAGAGCAAGGCCAGGCTGGGAGCATACGACAAGATGCTAAACGAGGACGGGCGTGAAAAGGAAGAAAAACTCGAAATATTCATACCGAACGGGCCGAGGCTGGGGAATGTGGTGATAGAAGCACAGGGAGTGAGCAAGGCGTTCGGAGACAGGGTGCTCTACGAAGGGCTGGAGTTCTCGTTACCCCCCGCGGGAATAGTGGGAGTGATAGGGCCGAACGGAACCGGAAAGACGACCCTGTTCAGGATGATAATGGGGCTGGAAGAGCCTACGAGCGGGAGTTTCAAGGTGGGAGAGACGGTGAAACTGGCATATATAGACCAGCAACATAAGTCGATAGATGCCCAAAAGAGTGTCTACGAGGTGATAAGCGCGAACTCGGAGCACGTACAGCTGGGGAATCGAAGCGTGCCGGCAAGGGCATACGTTTCGCGGTTCAACTTCGGAGGGGCGGATCAGGAGAAGAAGTGCGGAGTGCTGTCGGGAGGGGAGAGGAACAGGCTGCATTTGGCGTTGGCCTTGAAAGAGGAGGGGAATGTGCTGTTGCTCGACGAGCCGACGAACGATATAGATGTAAACACGCTGAGGGCGTTGGAAGAAGGGCTGGAAAACTTCGCGGGCTGTGCGGTGGTGATCTCGCACGACAGGTGGTTCCTCGACAGAATAGCAACGCACATACTGTCGTTCGAGGGCGACGGGAGGGTGGTGTTCTTCGAGGGAGGATACTCCGAATACGAAGAACACAAAAAAGCGCAAGGAATAGAACCGGCGAAAAGAGTGAAATACAGGAAATTAGTGGAATAACCTATGGCGCAAAAACCAACCATACCAAAAGGAACAAGGGACTTTTCGCAAGCGGAGACGGCGAGAAGGAACCACATCTTCGACACCTGCCGCGAGGTCTTCCGCCTCTACGGCTACGCGCCTATAGAGACCCCGGCGATGGAAAATCTCTCGACGCTGATGGGGAAATATGGAGAGGAAGGAGATAAACTGTTGTTCCGTGTGATGAACTCAGGCGAGCAGGCAGCAAATCCACCGGAGAAGGGCTTGAGGTATGACCTGACGGTGCCGTTTGCAAGGTACGTGGTGCAACATCAGAGTGAGATCGCGTTTCCGTTCAAGAGGTTTCAAATACAACCCGTGTGGAGGGCGGACAGACCGCAAAAAGGAAGATACAGAGAGTTTTTCCAGTGCGATGTGGATGTGATAGGGAGCAAAAGTCTGGTGAACGAGCTGGAACTCATTCAGATAGTAGAGCAGGTATTCGGGAGGTTGGGAGTAGCTGTGACGCTGAAGCTAAACAACAGAAAAATACTTGCCGGAATAGCCGAAACAATAGGGCATCCCCAGCGTCTGGTGGATATTACGGTGGCGATAGACAAGCTCGACAAGATCGGGATAGAGGCGGTGAAGGCGGAGCTGGCGGAAAAGGGAATCTCGGAAGAGGCGATAGGAAAGCTGGAACCGATACTGGCGCTGGAAGGAAATAGGAGGGAGAAGCTGGATCTGTTGGCGGAGATTTTGGCAGGCTCGGAAGTGGGAATGGTGGGAATAGGAGAGATGCGCCAGGTGCTGGACTATGTCGAGGCGCTGGGAGTGAAGCTGGATGTGGAACTCGACCTGTCGCTCGCGAGAGGACTGAATTACTACACGGGAACGATTTTCGAGGTGAAGGCGAAAGACTGGGAGATCGGAAGCATCTGTGGCGGAGGACGTTACGACGACCTGACGGGGATTTTCGGAATGCCGGGCGTTTCGGGAGTGGGAATTTCGTTCGGCGCCGACAGAATTTACGATGTGATGGACGGTCTGGGACTTTTCACGGCCGAAGTGGTGGCGGGAACGAAAGTGCTGTTGTTGAATTTTGGAGGCGATCCGCGCAGTCTGGTCACGGAGGAGCTCACGGCGTTGAGGCTGGCGAGCGAGTTGCGGGCGGCGGGTGTTGCGGCGGAAGTTTATCCGGACGCAAGCAAGATGAAAAAGCAGATGGAGTGGGCGAACAAGAGGGAGATACCCTGGGTGGTGATCATAGGGGAAGAAGAGCTGGTGAGCGGGAAAGCTACGCTGAAAAATATGAAAAGCGGTGAGCAGCAACAAGTCGAATTCGGTCGTCTGGTCGAAATACTGAAATGATAACTTTTGCACATCCCGCTCTGTTGTGGCTGTTGTGGCTGTTGGTGCCGATGGTGGGATGGTATGTGTGGCGCTTGCGGCGAGGTGAGGCGGCGCTGAAAATCTCGACGCTGGAGAGTTTCAGGGCGACAGGAAGGACGCTCAGATGGTGGTTGAGGCATCTGCCGTTTATGTGCGTGTGTGTGGCGACGATATTGATAATCATTGCGTTGGCTCGTCCGCAAACTTCCGAAAGCGGAAGTTCGTCCACAACGCGAGGGATAGACATTGTGCTGGCGTTGGACATTTCGAGCAGTATGCTGGCGCGCGACTTCAATCCCGACCGCATTGCGGTGGCCAAAGATGTGGCGGCAAACTTCATAAACGATCGTGCAGGCGACCGAATCGGATTGGTGGTTTTTGCCGGAGAGAGCTTCACCCAGAGTCCTCTCACGACCGATTGCGCTACGCTATTGACGCTCCTGGCACAGGTCGAAACAGGCCTGATCGAGGATGGAACTGCTATTGGAAGTGGTCTGGCTACCGCGATAAATCGTCTGCGCGAGTCCGACGGGGTGAGCAAGGTGGTGATTCTGCTGACAGACGGGGTGAACAACACCGGTCGCGTTGCTCCACTGACAGCAGCCGAGATCGCTAAAAGCCTGGGTATAAAAGTTTATACGATCGGAGTCGGCTCTCACGGCACCGCTCCATATCCGGCTCGCGACGCGTGGGGCAATCCCGTGATGGTCAATATGCCGGTAGAGATCGACGAAGAGGTATTGACGAACATAGCCAGCGAAACAGGAGGGCAATACTTCAGAGCGACCGACAGACGATCGCTACAAGCGATTTATGATGAGATCAATCAGCTGGAAACGAGCGAGATAGAGACAAATGAATTTACACGGCATACGGAACTTTTTGGTCGCTATGTTTTAGCGGCGCTTATCGTGCTGATTGCCGGTTTTTTACTTAACTTGTTATACTTAAGACAGATACCGTAAGTGTTTAGATTTGCGAATCCGGAGATGTTTTGGTTGCTGACGCTACTTGTGCCGGTGGCTGGGGCGTTCGTATTGTCGGCCTACAGGAGATGGAGACGGCTACAACGGTTCGGCGATTTGGAAACTCTGGCACCACTGATGCCCGACGCTTCGCCAAGGTTGTGGACGATGAAGACGGTGCTTATGGGAGTGGCGATAGTGTTGATGATCTGTGCATTGGCTCGTCCGCAAGTGGGCAGTAAACTGAAAGAAGTGACCGTTAGAGGGATCGAGTTAATGCTGGTTGTGGATGTGTCAAATTCGATGTTGGCGGAGGATTTCGAGCCCAGTCGCCTTGAACGCACCAAGTATGCCATCGGGCGTCTGCTGGAAGGCTTGGAACAAGACAGGATAGGGCTGGTGGTCTTTGCGGGCGATGCTTATGTACAGCTGCCCATAACATCAGATTACCTTGTGGCTCAGAGTTTTGTGAGGCAAATTTCGCCTACGATGGTGTCGAAACAAGGGACGGCGATAGGAGCGGCAATAGACCTGGCGGCAAGAGGTTTTTCGAGCGAAAGTGGCCCGGAGGAAGACGGAAGAGCGAGCAACAGAGCGATAATTCTAATAACCGACGGCGAAAACCACGAAGACGATGCGCTTGCTGCAGCCCAAAGAGCTACGGAAAAGGGTATAAAGATCTATACGATCGGCATAGGAACACCACAAGGAGCCCCGATCCGCATTGAGGACGACTTCATACGTGACGAGAACGGCGAGATGGTGGTGTCGAAACTCGATGAAACCACACTGCGTCAAATTGCCATCGAAACAGATGGAGCGTACATCCGTTCGACACAGCAAAGCCTTGGTCTTGAGGAAATTATCTCCCGAATAAACGAAACCGAGAGCAAGGAGTTCACGACCCAAATGTTCGAGGAATACGACGAGCAATACAGATATTTTCTCTTTGCAGCGCTTGTATTTATAATTTTTTATTACTTTTGTCCCCGCGTTAAGTGGCGCATCACATAAGGCACCATAGCTTAATTGAATAGAGCATCTGACTACGGATCAGAAGGTTCCAGGTTTGAGTCCTGGTGGTGTCACAGGGGGCCGGAGGCCACAAAATTCTAATGAAGCGCATCGCGGCGATAGACGTTTTCAGGGCACTCACGATGCTGATGATGCTCTTTGTGAACGATATGGCCGGTCTTGAAAATATCCCACACTGGCTGGAACACGCAGGACGGAGCGAAGATATGATGGGCTTCTCGGACACGATCTTTCCGGCATTCCTCTTTATTATGGGCGTCTCGGTCCCGTTCGCCGTTCAAAACCGTCTACGAAAAGGCGACTCACTGCCGAAAATCATTCTTCACATTCTTCTCAGAAGTGTCGCGCTGGTCGTGATGGGCCTCTATACGGTCAATTATGAATCGCTCGACGGTGCTGCTGTAGGCATCGGCAGGCCGTGGTTCGCCATCCTGATGATAGTGGCGTTCTTTTTGGTGTGGGCGGTCTATCCAAAGCCTGAAAGCAGGGGTCGCAAATGGCTATTCACTATGATGCGGCTGGCAGGTGTGGGAGTACTTGCATACCTGTATATAATATATGTTGGTCGCGGAGGCTCCTCGTTCGGTACTCGGTGGTGGGGAATTTTGGGGCTTATCGGGTGGACATATCTTGTCAGTTCGGCGGTATACCTTATCGTGAGAAACAACGTGACTTACAACTTTATAGCCTGGATGCTGATCGTCGCATACTGCATTTTGGGCAGTGCAGGAATCCTCGGCAACCCCATTCCCGGCAGCATCACTTTGCACGCTTTCGGAATTTCGGGTCTGCTGGTCTCGTCGCTTATGCAGCGCTATGCCACGCCGGAAAAACCGCAAAAGTTCCTACTGTGGATGGTTGGGCTGGCGGCGGTGATGGCGGTGGCAGGCTGTGTGGCCCATAACTATTGGATCGTCTCCAAAATCCAAGCGACTCCGACGTGGCTGTTCTGGTGTCTGGCGATGTTCCTTCCGCTGTTCGGCATTATTTACTGGCTTACTGAAACTAAGCATAAAGCGCACTGGTTCAGCTTCATAGCTCCTGCAGGCATCGTGACTCTCACTTGCTATGTGATACCATACGTTTGGTACAGCGTCCGCTCGCTGCTCCACATTCACCGCCCTGAAATCTTCCAATCGGGCACCTGGGGCCTCATCGGTTCGCTCGTATTCGCGTGGTTGGTCGTGCAGTTGGCCGGATCGATGAATCGCTATCTTGGCGTCAGGCTAAAGATCTGACACCGAAACGTCCCAGCCGGAGAGCAAATCCCCATAGAGATAAAACGTTACGTCGAACTGACGCTTTGAGTTCTGCTCCTCGACGCGGTAATGCCTCGTTGCACCGTAGGATTCGATCAGCTGAAATTCGCCGAGCGAAACCTGGGGGACACCGGTGAGCGTTGCGATGCTCTGGTCGATCTTGGCCATAATGGTCGGCTTTTTGAACGGATCGCGTTCCAACTTCGAGGGGTCTGCGGTGTCTGTGATCTTTCCTTCGAGGCGCTCGGCACGTTTGGCGTCGGCATACTGTTTGAACTGCTCGCGAACCGCGGCGTCTCTCAAACCACCCACCGTGAAGATCGCAATTCCCTGGGCACCGTTATCCAGCGCAGCATCCATCTGAGCGAACATTTCAGGCCCGTTGGTGGCGGTCATTCCGCAATACAAAACGGTTTTAGGATTCTTTTGCGCCACATTGTCGATCGTGCAATCGGAGATGAAACTCACGTCCTTTGTGTAGAAGTTGTGATAGACCATCGGGAAGACTATGTCGAGGTTCCATTTACCCCAATCCTGACGAACCATCTTGCGCGACATCGCGGGAGTGGGGAATGGCGATGCGGCCATCACCTTGCCGTGTTTGTGTACTTCGTCCGCGATCATATTTGCCACTTCGGTAACCTGATCGCAACGGAACTGTAGCCACAACTCGTCGGTAGAAGGATCTTGCTGCTCGCGAGGGTCGTAACCGTGCAGTGCCTTGAACTTTTCGATCATAGCGGGGTGGTAACCGTAATCCCATTGGGGATATTCTTTGTCCTGAACTATGCCATATTTGGGCCACAGGGTCGTGGGCAGGATCACATCCACAAGTCTGTGATAATCAATTGCTATACCGTTCAGTCCTTCCACTTCGCAATAGGCTTTGACCTTTGCGCGGACATACTCTCTCACCTCGTCCAGTGCGGGGGTCATAAATTTATAGTAACCCACATAAGCCGGCACATCGACCAGACTTTCGCCCAAGCGGTTCACGTCCAACCATTCGGGATGTTGGGCTACCACAGTTTCGCGGTCGTGTTCAAGATTCATCGTCCACAACCAGGCATAGACTTCGATTCCGTGCTTCAGGGCAATGGGAATAGCTTCGCGATAGTGATCGGGAGTGGGGGCGTTGAGCATTACGCCGTCGATCCCGCTGGAGGCCATCACTACGCACAGAGAGTCGAAATTTACGCCAGGACGGTAATCCATCCAGGTCCAAAACATAGGGTAATCGGTGGCCACACGGGCCTTGGGTACACAGCAGGAAGCGACTAACGCCACCGCTGTCAGCAAAAGAATCACTCTCGGGGTCTTCATAGTAGTTTGGTATGAAAGTTGTTTATATCCTCGACACAAAGTTAATCATTCTCTTAAAATCTTACACATTATGGCAAACATTTATCAGACAATTATGCAGCTCATCAAGCCTGCGAGAGTTGCAACGGCATCCGAGGTGCTGAGCGAAACACAGCACAAAATCACCGCGGGCGTGGACATTATTCTTCCGACCCTGCTGGCGGAGATGCTCAAAAAACACGACTCCAAGGAGATCGAGGAGGTTCTTCTTGCTGCCAAGCACGTCAAACTTTATGAGGATTATGACAAAATCTGGCGCGGCAGCGGTGTCGATGAGCACGAAAACATCGGCGAACGTATGGAGAATCGACTCCTGAGTCCGCACGACCCTCAATTCAACACCGCGGTGGGCGAAAAAGCGGGCATCAAAAAGGAGCACGCCGACCGCCTCACAAACTGGGTTTCGGGTACCATTGCCGCTTGGATCGCTCAGCAAATGGCCGAGGGTAAGAGCTACAAGTCGATCCTGGACGAACTGGGCAAAGAGAAGGCCGAGTTGAAAGGTATGATCTCCGCCGACATCATCAAAATGTTGGGCCTGGAACACGCTCTGGGCATTGCCGCTGCTGCTCCTCACAAGGCTGCAACTCATCGCGAAGAGACCATCATCGAAGTGGTCGAAGGCAGAGTGGGCAAGGATGGTAAGAAGAAGTGCGGTTTGGGTTGGTTATGGTGGCTGCTGGGTATTCTGGCTCTGGCTGCAATCATCTTCTATTGCTGCCGCCATTGCACCGGACCCAAGAAGGAGATCACCACCATCGAACAGGTGACCGAGATTCACAACCCGCCTTCATACGAGGCGATCCCGATGGTTCTGCCCGACGGAACGAAGATCACGATGTACCGCGGCCATGTCGAGTCGGCAATCAAAGCGTTCCTCGATAGTGACAAGTTCAAGAACGCGACCGATGCCGAGCTTCGCAGCGTATGGTTCGAGTTTTCGGACATCGACTTCGAACACAACTCCGCAACCGATCTTATGGCAGGTGGAGAACGTCAGCTGGCTAATCTGGTGGGCGTTATTAAGAACTATCCGGGCGTAAAGATCAAGATCGGAGCTTTTGCCGACAAGACCGGAACACGCGCCGTGAACTTTGCGATAAGCAAAAAACGCGCAGAAAACATTGAAGCAGCTCTTGAAAAGGCCGGTGTGCACGCAGATCACGTATCTGTGGAAGGTTTCGGTGAAGAGTACGCAAAGGTTGCCGAAACAGCTTCGGACGTCCAAAGAGCTCCCGATCGCGACATCGCACTGCGATTCACGAAATAAGTCGCTATGTATTACTTAAAAACAGAAAGCCCTGCTTCGGCAGGGCTTTCTGTTTTATTTAGAACATTGAACTGATCATACCCACAAACGCTATCAATACGATCAGATCGATCAGCGAGAGAACCAATCCGGCAATGGCAAGACCCCTGGGTTTGCGGAAGACGGCGATAAACGAGAATACAAGTCCGAGAACCCAAATAATCCAACCCAGTACGGGCACCCAAGAGAAAAAGATTCCAAGCAAAGCCAACACAAACCCTGCTACACCAAGCCCGTTCGACCGGCGAACTTCGGTGACAATGACTACACTTTCTTCCATTTCGATAGATTTTTTGTGTACAGACAAAGATAATAAAAATTTTTACTACCTTTGCGCCAATTGGAAAATAATAAACAAAAAAACTAAGGTGCCTGAAACCTGTGAAAAAAACAAGGTAGGCGTTAAAGGAAAACCAGAGTGGCTAAAAGTTAGAATCAAAGGGGGCGAGGCGCACGGAGAAGTCGTGCGAATCGTCGAGGAAAACGGGTTGCATACGATCTGTGAAAGTGGGAGATGTCCCAATAAGGCGGATTGTTGGAGCCGAAAAACCGCAACATTTATGGTGTTGGGCGAAATTTGTACAAGGACGTGCAAATTTTGTGCAACAAACTCTGGGAAACCTTTACCGATAGACCCTGCCGAACCTGAAAAGGTGGCAAGTGCTGTCGCCCTGATGGGACTGAAGCACGCCGTGATAACCTCTGTTACAAGAGACGATCTTGCAGATGGAGGGGCCGAACATTGGAGGGCGGTCGTCGAGGCGGTTCGCGCGAAAAATCCTAATACAAAAATCGAAGTTCTGATTCCCGACTTTGGCGGGAATGTGGCGCTGTTGGACATCGTTCTGGCAGCGCGTCCGGATATTGTGGGCCACAATCTCGAAACGGTGAAGCGGTTTACCCCGGAAGTGCGCTCACGAGCCCGGTATGATGTGAGCCTGGGGGTGTTGCGGCATATCGCAGCGAGCGGTGCTGTGGCGAAAAGTGGTTTGATGGTGGGTCTGGGTGAAACTGCGGAAGAAGTTTTAACAGCGATGGACGATCTTAGGGAGGCGGGTGTAAGCAGCATTACGCTCGGCCAATATTTACAACCTACCCGTGCCCATTTGCAAGTGGTGGAATATGTAACTCCTGCAATGTTTGAGTTTTACCGTCAGGCGGCTGCGGATCGCGGATTTACGCGAGTAAGCAGCGGTCCCCTGGTGCGTTCTTCATATATGGCCGATGCAAGTTGAGGTGCTCGATTGGGGGCTGATAGATTACCAGAAGGCGCTGGAAAGGCAGCGAGAGCTGTTCGAGGAGCTGATAAAAGAGCGAGAGGGGAAGGAGAGAGATGAAAGAGGCGAGAGAGGAGAGAGGGGCGATGCCGGATGGATAGTATTTTGCGAACACCCGCACGTCTACACGGTGGGGAAGAGCGGGAAGATAGAGAATCTGTTGATGAGTGAAGAATGGCTCCGGGGACAAGGGGTGACGGTGCACAGGGTGGAAAGAGGAGGAGATATTACTTATCACGGGCCGGGGCAACTGGTGGTTTATCCGATACTCGACCTGGAAAAGCTGGGCTTGGGACTGAGGGAATATATAGAGTTGTTGGAGCAGTGCGTTATAGATATACTGGATAGGTGGGGGATTGTGGGGGAACGTATAAAAGGGAAGACAGGAGTGTGGGTGAGAGTGGGCGACCAAAAAGAAGCGAAGAAAATTTGTGCGATAGGGGTGAGAGCTTCGAGGGGGGTGGTGATGCACGGGTTGGCGCTCAACGTGAAGACGGATTTGAGGTGGTTCGAATATATTAATCCCTGCGGAATGGCAGATGCAAAGGCCACTTCGATCAGGGCGATTTTAAGCGGCGAAGAGTAAAAATCGCCGTCGGCATTCCGACAAAATTGTGAATATAAAAATATATAGTTATGCCAATCGAAAAACAATGGGTCGTCCTCCCGCAGGGCGATTCGGCGAAGGTCGAGGGGTTGGCCCGCGAGCTGGGTCTGTCGCCGGTGCTGGCAAATCTGCTGGTACAAAGGGGGGTGGAAACCCCTGACCAGGCGGCGGGATTCTTCTCCCCCTCCCTTGACCATTTGCACGATCCGTTCCTGATGAAGGATATGGACAGGGCCATCGAACGCATCTCGCGCGCGGTGGCAGACAAGGAGACAGTGATGATCTGGGGCGATTACGATGTGGATGGAACGAGTGCTGTTGCACTGCTGTACATCTTTCTGAGGCGTCTGGGTCACGAGAATCTGATGTTCTACATCCCCGACCGCTACAAGGAAGGCTACGGCATCTCCAAGCGAGGTATCGACTACGCAAAGGCGCACGACGTGGCGCTGATCATCACTCTGGACTGCGGAATCAAGGCGGTCGAGAAGGTGGCTTATGCTCGCGAACTGGGAATAGACTTTATTGTCACCGACCACCATCTCGCAGGACCCAAACTTCCCAAGGCTGTGGCTGTGCTCGACCCCAAGAGACCCGACTGCGAGTATCCGTTCAAGGAACTTTCCGGTTGCGGTGTGGGATTCAAGATCGCACAGGCTTACTGTCAAAGCCACGACATAGACTTCGCGGAGATAGAACGTCTGCTCGACCTTGTCGTGATCTCCATTGCTTCGGACATCGTTCCGGTCATAGGTGAGAACCGAATACTGGCCTACTATGGCCTTGAAAGGCTCAATACCAAACCCAACAAGGGACTCGCGTCGATAATCAAAATATGCGGTTTGGGCGAGGGTCACCGGATCTCCATCGACGACATAGTCTTCAAGATCGGCCCGCGCATCAACGCCGCCGGCAGAATGAGGATGGGAGAGGAGGATGAGTTTTCGGGAGGACACTCGGCCGTGAACCTTATGATCGAGCGTGACGAAGATGCCGCGGGACTGTTCGGAGCCCAGATCGACGAAGCGAACTCCGATCGCAAAAACATAGATCGTACCGTTACACAGGAAGCTCACGACTACATCGAAAGCAATCCCGCACTAAAGGCGATGAAGTGTACGGTGATCTATAATCCCAAGTGGATGAAGGGCATCGTGGGGATCGTCGCATCGCGTCTTATCGAGACTTATTACCGTCCAACCGTGGTGCTTACGATGAGCAACGGTTTTGCTACCGGTTCGGCTCGTTCGGTTCCCGGCTTCGACCTTTATGGCGCGGTAGAATCTTGCGCGGATCTGCTCGAAAACTTCGGTGGCCATATGTACGCTGCGGGACTGACTATGAAGCCAGAAAATATCGACGAATTCACCCGCCGCTTCAATGCCTACGTGGAAGAAAATATAACCGACGACCTGCTGACCCCGATGGTGGAGATAGACTCGCCGCTGCTGTTCAGCGACATTACTCCCGAATTCCGGCGCGACCTTTTGCGCTTTCAACCTTTCGGGCCGGGCAATCAGGCGCCCGTATTTGCAACTTACGGAGCTACAGGAAGAGGGGATGCGAAGCTGGTCGGGGCCGAAGGAGAACATCTCAAGATGGATTTGATGCAACGCGAAAAGCCCAACACAACAATTCCGGCAATCGCTTTCCAACAGCCTGCACACTATGAGTGGATTCGCAGCGGTCGTCAGGTGGATGCTTGTTACACCATCGTGGAGAACCATTTCAGAGGCAACGTAACACCCCAATTGAGAGTAAAAGATATAAAACCTGTGATATAAATAATTTTTTTATTATCTTTGCAGCGGAATCGAGGGGGCGAGTGCCCCCTTGTTCGTAGATAAAATGGTGACCAAACAGGAGATAATAAATGCGATAGAACTGGGTGAAGACCTGTTCTTGGTGGAGGTGAAGGAATTGCCTGACGATGCGTTCGAGGTCTTTATCGACAGCGACTCACGTGTGAGTGTGGAAGACTGCATTGCGCTTACCCGTGCTATCAACGCGCACTTCGGCGAGGAACTGGACGACTATTCGCTCACGGTTTCGAGTGCGGGGGTGGGCCAGCCGCTGAAGATGCTGCGCCAGTACCAAAAACTGCTGGGCCGTGAAGTGGATGTGGTGACCAAGAGCGGCAAAAAACTAACCGCCACGCTGGAGGCCGCCGACGAAGAGAGCATTACGATAAACGGAGAAAAGACTCCGCTTACGGAGATAAAAACAACAAAGGAACATATAGATTTCAAATAACAATATGAGCACTAACAGCCTTATCAGCAACTTTGCAGAGTTCAAAGAACTGAAAAATATCGACAAGAGCACGATGATCGGAGTTCTGGAAGATGTGTTCCGCCATCTGTTGCAAAAGACATACGAGGACGACTCGAACTTCGACATCATCATCAACGCCGACAAAGGCGACCTGGAAATCTGGCGCAACCGTACCATTGTGGCCGACGGCGAGGTCGAAAATCCCAATCAGCAAATCTCGCTTTCGGATGCGCAAAAGATAGACCCCAGCTATGAGGTGGGCGAGGAGATAGCCGACGAAATGAAACTCGAATCGTTCGGACGCCGGTCGGTGTTGTCCCTGCGTCAGAATCTCGCTTCGCGCATTATGGATTTGGAGAAGGCCAGCCTGTACGAAAAATACAAGGAAAAGGTGGGTGAGATCATTACCGCCGAGGTCTATCAGGTGTGGAAAAAAGAGACCCTCGTTTTGGACGACGACGACAACGAACTGATCCTTCCTAAGAGCGAACAGATTCCCGGCGACTTTTTCCGCAAGGGCGAGACCATCCGCGCCATCGTCTCCAAGGTGGAGATGATCAACAACTCGCCCAAGATCATCCTCAGTCGCACGGCTAACGAGTTCCTCGAAAGGCTGTTCGAGCTGGAGGTGCCTGAAATTTTCGATGGCCTCATTACAATCAAAAAGATCGCCCGCATCCCCGGCGAGAGGGCGAAGGTCGCTGTCGAATCCTACGACGACAGGGTCGATCCGGTGGGTGCTTGCGTGGGTATGAAAGGTCAGAGGATTTATTCCATCGTCAAGGAGTTGCACAACGAGAACATCGACGTGGTGAACTTTACCACCAACCCCAATCTGTTCATCCAGCGCGCGCTGAATCCCGCCAAGATATCCAACATAGTCATCGACGAGGATCGCAAAACAGCAGCGGTATATTTGAAGCCGAGCGAGGTGTCGCTGGCCATCGGTAAGGGAGGACTCAATATTCGCCTTGCAAGTATGCTGACGGGCTATGATATAGACGTTTACCGCGAGATAGAGGAAGAAGACGTGAACCTCGACGAATTCGGGGACGAGATCGATCAGTGGATAATCGACACGCTCAAGAGCGTCGGTTGTGACACGGCAAAACGCGTCCTTAGCCACAGTGTCGAAGAATTGGCCGCGCGCACCGACCTCGAAGAAGAGACGATAAAAGAAGTTATGGACATACTGAAGTCCGAGTTTGAATAAGTAATATGGTAGAGAAGAAGATACGCCTTTTGCAGGCAGCCCGCGAGTTCAACGTGGGCCTTGCTACGATCACTGATTTCCTTGCTAAGAAGGGAGTCGCGATCGAGAATTCGCCCAACACGCCCATCACACCCGATGTGTATGAGATTATCGAGCGCGAGTTCGGCACAGGGCGTCCCACCGGTTCGTCGCAGATTATTCGCGAGAGGTTGGACGGTCTCAAGGGCGAGGGCGTGTCGCTTCACGATAGGCCTGCAGCCCCAAAGGTTGAGGAGTTCAAGGAGGAGATCGTAATCAAGAGCAACACGACCGGCCCAAAAGTGCTGGGCAAGATCGACCTGACGCCTAAGCCAAAACCCGCACCGCCTAAGCCTGTTGCGCCCAAGCCACAACCATCCCCTGCTCCAAAGCCGGTCGAGGCGCCGAGACCCGCTCCGGTACCCGTGGTTAAGCCTCAACCTGCTCCTGCACCAAAGCCTGCTCCGGAGCCGGTTGTGGTTCAGACCAAAACTTACGATGAGCGTATGGCGGAGAGCACGACAAACGTGTTCCGCGCCGAGGACGAAGGCAAACTCAACGGCCCCAAGGTGCTGGGCAAGATAGATGTCTCGACCCTGCCCACAGATCCTTCGAGAGGCTCGCGTCGTGAAAAACGCAAACGCATTACCAAAGATAAGGTCGATGTGACCAAACCTCAACCGAATGGTGGCCGCAACGGTGGTAGCGGACCGGGCTATGCGCAAAAGGGTGTAGGGGGAGGTCCGAATTCAGGCGGCCCCCACTCCGGTGGCGGCAAAAAGAAAGGCGGGTCCAAACCCGTCGTGCGTCCCGAAGTGAACGACGAAGAGGTACAAAAGCAGGTCAAGGAAACCTTGGCGCGTCTCACCTCCAAGGGTACAAAAGGTAAGGGTGCAAAGTATCGCAAAGACAAACGAGACGCCGCATCGCAGCGCGCTTCCGAAGAGATGGAACGCAGCGAAATAGCCGGATCGACTCTGCAAGTGACCGAATTCGTTACCGTGAGCGAACTTGCCACGATGATGAATGTGCCTGTAACGGACGTCATTATGGCTTGTATGAACCTGGGACTTATGGTTTCCATAAATCAGCGTTTGGATGCCGAGGCCCTCGTGATCGTTGCCGAGGAGTTCGGATTCAAGGTAGAGTTCGTTTCGGCCGAGATTCAGGAGTCCATCGACGAGACCGAAGAGGCAGACAAGCCCGAAGACCTTTCGCCGCGTCCACCGATCGTTACGGTGATGGGACACGTAGACCACGGTAAAACTTCGCTGCTCGATAACATTCGCAAAACCAACGTGATAGAGGGCGAAGCGGGCGGTATAACACAACATATCGGCGCCTATAGCGTCGAACTAAACGGGCAGAAGATTACGTTCCTTGACACCCCCGGTCACGAAGCCTTCACGGCGATGCGTGCACGCGGGGCCAAGATTACCGACGTTGCGATTATCATTGTGGCTGCGGACGACAGCGTGATGCCTCAGACCGTGGAAGCTATTAACCACGCTGTTGCTGCCGGAGTACCTATGGTGTTCGCTATCAATAAGATAGACCGACCCAATGCCGATCCGGAAAAGATCAAGGAGCAACTCGCCCAAATGAACTATCTGGTTGAGGATTGGGGTGGTAAATACCAGTCGCAGGACGTTTCGGCAAAGCAGGGACTCAATCTCGACAAATTGCTCGAAAAAGTTTTGCTGGAAGCCGAACTGCTTGACCTCAAGGCAAATCCGAATCGTAAAGCCACCGGTGCTGTCATCGAATCGACGCTCGACAAGGGACGCGGTTACGTCTCCACAGTGTTGGTAGAAAACGGTACCTTGAGAGTGGGAGACGTTATGTTAGCCGGCACTAACACCGGTCGCGTGAAAGCAATGTACGACGAGCACGGTCGCAAGGTCGAGGTCGCTCCCCCTTCTACTCCGGTTCTGGTACTCGGTCTTAACGGCGCACCGCAGGCAGGCGACACTTTTAACGTGATGGACGACGACAAGAGCGCTCGTGCGTTGGCCAATAAACGCGAACAGTTGCAGCGCGCACAGGGCCTCAGAACTCAGAAGCACGTCACGCTGGACGAAATCGGTCGCCGCATAGCCATCGGGTCGTTCAAGGAACTCAATATCATTGTCAAGGGCGATGTGGACGGCTCTATCGAGGCTATGACAGACTCGCTGGTGAAACTCTCCAAGGAGGAGGTTCAGGTGAACGTAATTCACAAAGCCGTCGGGCAGATCTCTGAAAGCGACGTTCTTTTGGCTGCCGCGTCGAATGCGATTATCGTCGGGTTCCAGGTCCGTCCCTCTATGTCGGCTCGCAAGCTGGCCGAAAAGGAGGAGATAGAAATTCGCCTGTACTCGATCATTTACGATGCAATCAACGACATCAAGGACGCTATCGAGGGTATGCTCGAACCCGTCACCAAAGAAGAGATCGTTTGTTCGGTAGAGGTTCTCGAAACGTTCAAGATCTCCAAGGTCGGTACGATCGCCGGTTGTATCGTTCGCGAGGGTAAGATCACTCGTAACACTCCGATCCGCGTAATTCGCGATGGTATTGTGGTCTACACAGGTAAACTGGGCTCGCTGAAACGTTTCAAGGATGACGCTAAGGAGGTCGGAACGGGGCTCGAATGCGGTCTGAACATCGACGGGTACAACGACATCCACGTGGGCGATATAGTGGAGGGTTACGAAACTGTCGAGGTGAAGAGATAGAAAAAGTTATTATATTTGCAATATAATTTAACTAAAGGGTAACAACTCTTTTTTGAGGCGTAAACGAACGAACCGTTGATCTTCAACGGGTTTCACATTCAAAAAAGATTGCCAACCTAAAGTACGTTATAGTTATGCTATGACGACTTTGGGCGTGGGGCAGTCTTTTGAATGGGAGGTTTCGTTCGACCTACGTCTCTGGGATTGTCGCCGCGCCTTTTTAATTATGGAAACTAAAAAACTCCCCTTTCTGGGCGACTGGTCGGTCGTCCTGCAAGAGCACCGCATCGGCGGCGAATGGCTCCGTGAGAGCGAGTCCCAGCAGTGTGTCGTGACGTTTCTGCCCGGTGGCGATTTCGACGTTATTTCCCAAGAGAATAACGAGCCGGCGGAGATTTTGGCCAGCTTTTGGGATTTCAATGAAACAACCGGAATAATCTCGTTCTACCGCGACAGGATAGGAGAGTTCCTCGAATGCTGCGTGTTCACCGGCGGCCCGGATGGCTCCCCAGGCGAGTTGTGGCTCTATTTTTTTGAGGATAAACCTCACATTTGCCGCGAGCGCGAAATTATCATTGCTCACCACGCTTATGAGCGTTGGCAGTTAGTGCGTCTCGGATCTCGGTAAGCAAAGTCTCCTCTTTTGTTGGAGGAGTCGGCGCGTCAGCGCGCTTTTTGTGCAACATATTTATCCCCTTCACAAGCAGGAACACGCACAGGGCCAAAATCAGAAAGTCGATACAGGTCTGAACGAATGCACCCAAGCGCCAGAGTACGGGCTCGGCACCCGCTGCGACTGCGTGCGGATTCAAAGTAACGGCCAGGTTCGAGAAGTCCTCTTTGCCGAGCAACATTCCCAGTGGAGGCATAATCACATCACCCACTACTGACGAAATAATTTTTTGGAACGCTCCGCCGATTATCACACCGACGGCCATATCCATCACGTTTCCCTTGAGGGCGAACGCCTTAAATTCCTGTAGAAATCCCATAGTAATCAGCTTGTTTTAACAAAGGTAATATGATTATCGCAATTTTCGGGCCGAAAATCACGTTAGATGATTAATTTTGTTCGTTGTATGACCAGTTACGGATTCAGTTTTCGGGCCACAACCCGAAAAGACAGGCAGTTGGGTCGGCTCTATCTCAGAGTCGTTCACGGAGGCGAGAGCCGCTCCGTGACCACCGACTACTATGTCTTTCCCGGTGAGTGGGATCCGGTAGGCAGGCGACTGCTACTTCCGCTTGGTCGTAGCGATCGCTATCGACAACTCGTTGAGTATCAGGGATCGATGCACGCTGACACTCAGCGCCTCGAAAATATTATCAAAGAACTGACCAAGGGGGGCTCCTATACTATCGACGAGATTATGGCCCGTTACCGTTCTGTGATGTTCGGTAACACTCTCGCCGCGTTTGCCGAGCAACTGGCAACCGATTTCGAGAGGGAAGGCTTCTCGCGCACAGCCCGCTCCTACCGCACGACCACTACCCGTTTCTTGAAGTTCACTGGAAATCGCGACCTTAAATTGGAACAGATCACGCCGGCCCTGATCGCAGACTTCCAGCACCAGCTCAAGGGAGAGGGGGTGGTTATGAATACCATTTCGTTCTATATGCGTACGTTGCGTTCGATATATAATAAGGCCATAGCCGACGGTCGCATTCCGCGTCAGTTCGAGAGCCCGTTTGCCGGCGCTTATACCGGTTTGCAGACTACTCGCAAGTTGGCCCTTGAGCCCGAAGAGTTGGCTCGTTTGGCGGCGCTCGACCCGTCACTCGGCAGTAAAGCTCCCAGAGGCAACATCCAACTTGACCACTCATTGGAGGAGGCCCTGGCAATGTTTCTGTTCTGCTATCACGCTCGTGGGATGTGTTTTGTCGATTTGACCTATCTCAAGAAGCGCGACTTGCGAGATGGAACACTTCGTTATCGTCGTCGCAAGACGGGACAGATGATCGAACTTGCGATCCATCCGGCGTTGCGTCGTATTCTCGACTGGTTCTCGCCCAAAACAAAGGGCAGCGAATATCTCTTTCCCATCATATCGGACCCTTCCGGGGATATTAATCTCCAATATAATAGCGGCCTTAGATTGCAGAATCAGCGGCTTAAAAAAATTGCAACTCTGCTCGGTATCGACAAACGTTTCTCCACCCATTCTGCGCGCCACTCTTGGGCGACCGTGGCCAAGAACGAGGGGCTGCCTCTGGCGGTGATCTCCGAGGGCCTGGGTCACACCAACCAAAAGACCACCGAGATCTACCTCGCCTCGATGGGTAAGCAAGCCCTGGATCGCGCCAGCCGACTGGTTTCGGACGCCATCAAGCCCGGTCACAATCGTGGCAGGGCAGCCCATACTTTTCCGAATATCTACTAAATATTTACCCATATTTATAGCTTCCGGTCGGATATTTCCGGCCGGTTTTTTTGTTTTGTAACAGAAAAGAAATACTTTGCGCAAAATGAGGGTAGAGATGCGCAAAATGAGGTGCCCACTAACGGGTAAATTCCTAAATTTGCTGAATAATAAGGCTAAAAAATACCTAACCTAACATATAATAACCTTAAAAAATCATTTAATTCTATGGGAAAAAACAGATGAGAGTATTGAAAAAATCGAAAATCACAACTAACACAACAAAAATCTAATTTTATATGAAGAAGTTATTACAGACCTTATTGCTCTTGTTGATCTGTGCTCCCTGGAGCATCTCCGCACAGGCACAGGGAAGAAACGTATCCGGCTTTGTTACGGATGATTCGGGTGACGCTTTGGTTGGCGTGACCATTTCGGTCGAAGGCACTTCGACCGTTGCTATTACCAATCCCGACGGTTCGTTTACCGTTCGCGTTCCGGGTGACGATGCCACTTTGCGCTTTTCGTACGTGGGCTATGTGACTCAGGAAGTTGCCGTAGGTAGCAGAAATGAGATCGCTGTCGTTTTGGCCACCGATGCGAGCGTCCTCGAAGACGTTGTCGTTATCGGTTATGGTGTGCAGCAGAAAAAGCTGGTTACCGGTGCTACCGTTCAGGTCAGCGGCGACGACATCACCAAATTGAACACTACCAGCGCCTTAGGTGCACTCCAGAGCCAGACTCCCGGTGTGAGCATCACTCAGGCTTCGGGTATGCCGGGTTCCGGTTTCAAGGTGTTCATTCGTGGTATGGGTACCATCAACAGCTATGGTCCCTTGTATGTTATCGACGGCGTTGCCGGTGGTGACATCAATAACCTTAACCCTGCCGACATCCAGTCTATCGACGTGTTGAAAGATGCCGCCTCTGCTGCGATCTACGGTTCGCGTGCAGCTAACGGCGTTATCCTGGTTACCACCAAGCAAGGTCGCAAAGGCAGAGTTCAAACCTCTCTGGATGCCTATTACGGCTGGCAAAACGTCTATCGTATGCCCGATATGCTCAATGCACAGGAGTATATGATGATCCAAGACGAAGGCAGTCTTCAGGACGGTCAGCCCGCAACCGCTTGGGAAAACTACTTCCTCGGTGACAACAGGGCCATCTACGATAGGATTATGGACGGTAGTTGGAAAGGTACCGACTGGGTGAACGAATCGCGCAACAAGAACGCTCCGACACAGAACTACACCTTCAACGTTACGGGTGGTGGCGATATGTCGGTTTTCTCGTTGGGTCTGGGTTATACCTCTCAAGAGGGTATTTTCGGTTATCCCAATGTTCCTTCGTGGGAACGTTACTCGGCTCGTATGAACTCCGAACATACGCTGGTCAAAGGCAAATCTTTCGACATTGTTAAATTCGGCGAAAACCTTACCTATACTTATAGAAAATCTTCGGGTATGATCCGTAACGGTGCCGATATGTATTGGAGTGACCTTTACTCTTTGATGCGTACCGACCCGCTGTCTCCGGTTTATAACGAAGGATACGGCCCGGAAGATAACGACGATATCAAAGCCTGGTTCCCCGGTAGCTTGGTGAACACCCAGCTCAATAACCCCATCGCGATGACGCGATACAACCGTGCAGAAAATCTCAGTCAGGCTCACGTTCTCCGTACTAACGCTTATTTGATCATTCAGCCGATCAAGGACCTGATCTTCAAGAGCACGTTCGGCTACAACTACTCTATGGATACCGGCAGGAGCCACTCTCCTCTCTATTCGCTCGGCAGCGCCAGCAATACCGTGGAATCCGTATCGCAGAATATGAGCGGCGGTTATGCCTGGAACTGGGAAAACACTCTGACCTATCAATTCTCTATTAACGACGCGCACAACTTCACTGCTCTGTTGGGTCAGTCGCTCGAAAAGTGGGGTATGGGTGAAAGTCTGAGTGCCACGAACGGTAATCCCCGTTTCCACGACTTCGAACACGCCTATATCGACAACACTGTCGGCGGACCTTTCGTACTTAATCCTGCTACCAATATGGAAGGCGGTCCTTGGGGAATGGGCCGTTTGGCTTCATTCTTCGGTCGTGTAAGCTATGATTATAAGAATAAGTATATGGCTACTGTCGTTCTTCGTGCCGACGGTTCGTCGAACTTCGCAAGAGGTCACCGTTGGGGCTACTTCCCCTCTGTTTCTGCAGGTTGGATTATGACATCCGAGCCTTGGATGGAGAAAGTCCTTCCCGTTATGGACTTCCTGAAGATCCGCGCGAGCTGGGGTCAGAACGGTAATTCGAGTATCGATAACTTCCAGTATCTGGCAACGATCGCTTCGGGTGCATCGTACAACTTTGGTTCAGACAAGGGTGCGCCGACTTCGGGTTCTTTCGCCGACATTCTTCCCAACGTGGACGTAAGCTGGGAAACCTCCGAGCAGATCGACCTTGGTTTCGATGCCCGCTTCTTCCGCAGCCGCTTGGGATTTGTGTTCGACTACTATGTTAAGAACACGAAAGACTGGTTGGTTCGCGCTCCTCAGTTGGCCTCTTACGGTACGGGTGCTCCTTATATCAATGGTGGTGACATCCGCAACAGTGGGGTCGAAATTGCCTTGGATTGGAGCGACAACGTAGGTGAATTCCAATATGGTGCCAATGTGAACTTCTCCTACAATAAGAACGAAGTAACCCGCATTGCTAACGAACAGGGTATTATTCAGGGACAAACAGGTTCGACCCTTTGGGAAATGGGTTCGGGCGCTGAGTTCTACCGTGTTCAGGTCGGCAGGCCGGTAGGCTTCTTCTATGGCTACAAAAGTTTGGGTATCTTCCAGACTCAGGCCGAGATCGACTCGTATAACGCAGCTCACGAAGACATCCAAATGGATGCGAAACCCGGTGACGTTATTTGGCTCGACCGCGATGGTAACAACATCATCGACGAGTATGACAAGGATATGATCGGTAATCCCTATCCCGACTTCAATCTCGGTATTGGCTTGAACTTCGCTTGGAAAGGATTCGATTTGAACCTCACTATGAACGGTGTGTTCGGCAATCAGATCATCCGTTCGTGGCGTAACTGGGGTATCACAACCGACAACTACACTTCGGAAATTCTCGGTCGTTGGCACGGTCAGGGTACCTCGGATCGTCTGCCTCGCGTTTCGAAAGCCGACCCCAACGGTAACTACAAAAGGGTATCCGACCTCTTTATGGAAGACGGCGATTACCTGAAGATGCAGAACATCACGTTGGGCTACGACTTTAAACACCTGCTTTCCAAGGCTAATTTCCTGTCGCAGTTGCGTCTCTATGTTACTGTTCAGAACCTCTTTACCATTACCGGTTATTCGGGTATGGATCCTGAACTCGGTCAGGCTGGTGCCGGCGACGGCTTCGGTTGGTCTTCGGGTATCGACGTAGGTTATTATCCCACTCCTCGCACCTGGATGATTGGTGCAAATTTGAAATTCTAAAACAGTAAGAAGATATGAAAAAGATATTAATTGTTTTTTCGCTCTTAGTAGGTTTTGCACTGACGGGATGTGAAGACTTCCTCGATACGAAAAACCTGACGAAAAGGGATACATCGAACTATCCCCAAAATGAGGACGAAGTTCAGGAGTTGCTTACGGGTGCTTATCGTTTGGCTCGTGAGGCCGAGACCGCTCCCTCGTTTGCTCGCGGTGGATTCCTTATGGCCGAACTTATGTCGGACGACCGTTTCGGTGGCGCCGGCGATACCTCTCAACAGGACTTGAACATTTCCGACTTCGAGAAGTTCATCAACTCTGAAGAGAATGCTTTTGCTGCGGTTTGGGATTGCTGCTACCGCACTATCTTCCGAACCAACACTATGATCGAAGGTCTTGCTTTGGTGGACTGGAGCGATCAGTCGATTCGCGACTACGCCGAAGGTCAGGGTTTGTTCCTTCGCTCTTATGTGTTCTTCTACCTTGCCCGTATGTTCGGTACGGCTCCTATGCCTATGGCTTCCGAGCCCGCCAATCTTCCGAGGTCTTCTGCCGACGAGATTTTCGGTCAGGTTGCAGCCGACTTGGTCAGGGCTATCGAACTTATGCCCAACACTCCCCGCGCTGCCGAAAGAGGTCGTGCTACGAAGTGGGCTGCCGAAGCTCTTTTGGCTCGTGCGTTCCTGTTCTACACTGGTTATTATAATAAGGACAGCATCGTTATGGCCGGTGATGCCGGTACATTGACCAAGGCAGACGTCATCGAATATCTGGACGACTGTATCGCAAACAGCGGTTATTCGTTGTTGCAGTCTACAGGCGATGTCGATGGCGGTGGTTTCTATTCTCTGTGGCCCTACTCGAACGAGATCACCCGCGAGCACGGTGGTTACAAATGGCTCGACGATGTGGATCCCGACAAGAAAGTCGTATGGGCAGGTGAAGAGGGCGGTAACGTCGAAACCATCTTCGCTTGGCAGTTTGCTGCCAGTGGCGGAACGTATGAAGGCAACCTGCTGAACCTCTTCTTCGGTATGCGTATGATGGATTACAATAACACGCACGACGCTCAAACCCAACGCACGTTCCCATTCGGTTCGGGCTGGGGCTTCGGAACCGTTAATTCCAGGCTTTGGGACAGTTGGCCCGATAACGACCCCCGTAAGAAGGGCTCGATCATCGACATCAACGACCCGCTCGAAGCAACCGGCTATATCCCCGGTGCGGACAACTGGCAGGCGGAGACAGGCTATTTCCAGAAGAAATATATGCCTATTCTGTTTGAAGACGATGCTGCAGGTACGGTTACCGGTAGCGGCGGTGCTCGTGTGAATATCTCGAAGTATATGTATCCTGCTCAGGCCGGTGTCGGCTACAACAACAACAACACGCAGGATCTGGTTATGATCCGTTTCGCAGACGTTCTGTTGATGGCTGCCGAATTGAAGGGCGACGCTGCTCCTCTGAATCAGGTACGTGCTCGCGTCGGTCTTCCTCCCGTTGCTTATTCGTTGGAAGCTCTCCAGAACGAGCGTCGTTGGGAGCTCGCTTTCGAAGGTATCCGCTGGTTCGATATGCTCCGTTGGGGCCTCGATTACGCCGGTGCCGCTCTGAACTCGCAAAATGGCGTGCCTGTTACTAACTCGCACAGTGCTAAGGGCGAAGTGATCGACGTTACCACGATCAACTATGGTGATCAGGCTGCCCAACTCAGAAGGACGGGTGGTTTCTTCCCCATTCCTCAAGAGGAGATCGAAAAGTCGGGCGGTGTTTTGGTTCAGACCGAAGGCTGGTAGTAGATAAGGTGTTAAACTTAAGAAAAAAGTTAAAAGTATGAAAAAGATTATAATGTTACTGCTTGGGGCGCTGGTTGTGTTGAGCGCTTGTGAGCCCGTCAAGAAGGACGTTAAAATGGGCGGAGTTCTCAATGCCAATGATCTGTCCATCAGGGTGGATAACGTTACTCCCGGCAGCAACTCGGTTATTATGAGAAATCTTACTCCGGGAGTTACCGGCCAGTGGAAACAGGGCGAAGACATCTTGGGAGTTGGTGACGAAGTTCCTGTTATTCTCGCTTCTTTGGGCGAAGTTACCCTCACGTTCGTTGCTTTTTGCGATGGCGGTACGGTTTCCAAGGATACTTCTGTTACCATCAATCAGTTGGATGTTATTCCCGATTCGTGGCTTTTGTTTGCTGGCACCACGCCCGAAGGTAAAACCTGGGTATGGGACAGCGAATCTAACGGCGGTGGCGTCTATGGCGCTGGCGGTTATGGTCACTCCAAGGTGCCCAACTGGGGTAATAATGCTGTCGGCACTACTACGGGAGGCGGTATTTTCGTCGATCCTGAAGCCAAGATGGTTTTCGACACGAACGGTGGAGCCAACTTCACTATGACCGACTCTACGGGATCCAAGAAAGGCTCGTTCTCGTTCAGCGAAAAGAAGGCTATTGCCAACTTCTCGATCGGTCAGCTCACCATCGGTGGCGGTGCTATGATCCCTGCGGGTTATGAGTACTATAGTGGTGGCGCCATTCCTCAGGTATTCGACATTCTTAGAACCGATGATAACCATCTGGTGTTCAACTACGCTGCTCCGGGTGCCGTCATCTTCGACCCTGCGTGGGCAACCACATCGACTATGTGGGTGTTCAAGGCTGTTGAAGAATAGTCTGAGTAACCTAAATAAAAAAAGGCTGCCCTTAGGGGTGGCCTTTTTTTGTCGGGAAAAATTAGTATATTTGTGGAAAACTACGACCATTATGATTTTAGGAATAGACCTGGGGGGAACGAACATTCGCATCGGGCAGATCGAGGGGGCGGGATGCAGTGAGGGAGGTGAGCTTATCGCGAAAATTTCAGAGCCCAGCCCGTCGCAGATGACTCTGGAGGAGTCGCTGGAGTATCTCAAAATTCACATCAGAAAGATGATGACTCCCGCGGTGGAGAGCATAGGCATCGGTGTCCCGTCTGTTGTGGATGTTACTACGGGTGTTGTATATAACGTCACAAACATCCCCTCGTGGAAGGAGGTTCCGCTCAAGGCTGTGCTCGAAAAGGAGTTCTGTGTTCCGGTTTACATCAACAACGACGCCAACTGCTTTGCGCTGGGTGAGAAGGAGTTCGGCCTGGGGAAGGCATATAGGGATATCGTTGGCATAACGCTTGGTACGGGCGTTGGTGCCGGACTCATCATCAATAACACACTTTATGGCGGTCGCAACACGGGCGCCGGCGAGGTAGCCTCGCTTCCTTACCTCGATGCCAATCTGGAACGCTATTGTAGTAGTGAATTCTTTATTTATAAGCACGATACGACGGGTAAACTGGCTGCCGAAAAGGCTCGTGCCGGTGAGGCCGAGGCGCTGAAAATGTGGGATGAGTTCGGCGGCCATATCGGTAATTTGGTTCAGGCGACGCTTTTCACTTTCGACCCGGAGTTGATCATTTTCGGTGGCGGGATCGCCGGCGCCTATCCTCTTTTTGAGCGTGCGATGCACGAGAAGATGACCGAGTTCCCTTATCCCGAAACGATTAAAAATATCCGCATCGAGGTCTCCACGAACGGTGACATCGGCATTCTCGGTGCGGCGGCAGTAGCAAAACACAGAATATCAACATACTAAAACTATGAAAAAAATACTTTTTTTGACGACGCTGGCTCTTGTGCTCGGCGGCGTGACAGCGACTCACGCGCAACAGCAGATTTTACTCTCCGACGGTTGGACTCTCCAGCAGAGCGATTCGGATGAAGTTTACAAGGCCACGGTTCCTTCGACAGTGATGGGCGTGCTCACAGCGAACGGCCTTTATAAAGATTTGCTTGACGGCACCAATTACAAGAATGCCGATCGCACTCCGTTCGATTCTTCGTGGTGGTATCGCACTGAATTCAAGCTGCCTAAACTGGCGAAGGACAGAAAGGTCAGCCTTCTGTTTGAGGGTATTTCGTATCGCGCCAACGTGTGGCTGAACGGCCATCTTGTTGCTCCCAAGGAGGAGCTCTTCGGGGTTTTCTGCCGTTGGGAATTTGACATCACAGCCTTTGCACGCGAGCATAACAAGCTCGAAGTGGAGGTTTTCCGCGCTCAAAGCGGCGAACCCAACATCGGCTTCGTGGATTGGAATCCTCGCCCTCTGGACGAGAGTATGGGTATTTTCCGTCCGGTTGAGGTTCGAATTAGTGGCCCTGTGGCTGTTCGTAACACCTGGGTGCGCACAGGTCTCGACACTGAGACTTTGAAGAGCGCCGATTTGACTGTCGAGAGCGATGTTACCAACCACTCTCGGAAGACGGTGAAAGGTACTTTCAAAGGAAAGATCGGTGTCATAGAGTTCGCCAAGGAGATGACGCTCTCTGCCGGTGAGCACAAGCACGTGAAGATCACTCCCGCCGAGGTTGCCGCACTGCACATTGACAATCCTCGCATTTGGTGGAGTGTTGGCCTGGGCAATCCGGAGCTTTACGATCTCGAAGTAGAATTCGTGGCGGACAAGCAGGTATCTGATGCTGAAAAAGTCACATTCGGTATCCGCACCATCGACACCTATTTCACACCCGAAGGCCATCGTGGTTATGTACTGAATGGCAAAAAAGTGCTCATCAAGGGGGCCGGTTGGGCCGACGACATTTTCCTGCGTGACACTCCTGCCAGCAACGAACTTCAGGTGCAGTATGTTAAGGATATGAATCTCAATACTATACGCTTTGAGAACATCTGGGGTACTTCCCAAAACATCTACGACCTTTGCGACCGTTACGGTCTTTTGGCGCTGGTGGGATGGAGCTGCCAGTGGGAATGGGAGGGCTATCTCGGTACGCCGGAGGATGAGTTTATGAGCATTCGCACTCCGGAAGATATCGTATTGGTTACCAGATATATGCACGATCAGGTTCTGTGGCTGCGCAACCATCCCAGTATCATCGCGTGGTATGGCGGGTCGGACAAACTCGCGCGTCCCGAACTCGAACGAAACTATATGGCGATGTTGCCCTCGATCGACAATCGTCCTTATATCGGATCGGCCAAAAAAATGACCAGTGAGGTTACGGGCCCCAGCGGGATGAAGATGTACGGCCCCTATGAGTACATCGGGCCGAACTATTGGTTCATCGACACTCGTAACGGCGGTGCTTACGGTTTCAACACCGAGACCGGCCCCGGCGCACAACTGCCTGTGTTGGAGTCTATTAGAAAATTTATTCCTGAGAACGAACTTTGGCCTATGGGTCCCTCTTGGGATTATCATTGCACCACTTCCGGCTCGTCGATGAACTCCCTGAAGAGGATGACCGAAGTTATCAACGCGAAGTATGGCGAGGCGAAAGACCTGAACGATTATTTGCGCAAGGCCGACTTGGTTGCCTACGAATCGACCAAAAGTATGTTCGAGGCTTTCCGCGCCAACAAACCTGCAACTACCGGCCTTATCCAGTGGATGTTGAACTCGGCGTGGCCGTCGATGTACTGGCAGTTGTACGACTTCTATGGAGTTCCCACGGCGTCGTATTACGCTGTCAAAAAGGCAAATACACCTCACCAGTTGGTTTATAACTATAAGGACAACGGCATCTATCTGGTGAACGAATTGGGCGAGTATGCCGAGGGCCTCAAAGCGACTATCAAGACTTTCGATCTGCACTCTATACTTCTGCACGAGCAGCAGCTCACCATCTCTTCCCCGGCCAATTCCTCAAAGGAGATCGCGGGAATTGATCCCACTGCGGCCAAGAATATATTCGTCCAACTCACTCTGCACAACAAAGAGGGTAAGCAGATCGCCGAAAACTTCTACGCTCTTTCGGCCACACACGACGAGTACAATTGGGCCCGCTCAGGCTGGGAGACGACGCCGATAAGCGTCTACGCTGATTTCGCCGACCTTGGCAACCTGCCCACCGCGACGCTTACGATAAACACGACGAGCGAGGGCAAAACCCTGAAGGTCGAGGTGACCAACACGTCCGATGTGATCGCATTTTTCACTACACTTAAGCTGAAAACCGCTGATGGCGAGATGATTACTCCGGCCTTCTGGAGCGACAATTATCTCAACATCCTTCCGGGCGAGACTCGCACGGTAGAGTGTTGTGTTGCAGACCCCACTCAGGCGACTCTCGAAGTGAGTGGCTGGAACATAAACTAACGAGGGACGCAGGAAAACTATGCCCCGGATCATTCTGCTGGCTGACTTCGGTGAAGGATATGCGAATAGTCTGCTAAGGGGTGTTGTGAAGTATTCAAAGGGGCGTGAAGGGCACCCCGCAGGTCGTGGAACGTGGGTTTTGTGCAAAATGCCACTTTCGTATCGCGACGATCACGGCCTGCGAGGTGTTCTCGAGTGGGCTCTGCGGTGGAAAGCGGACGGTATAATCGCTCAGTTTTCGAGCGACAGAGGTGCGGGTGGCGGCGAAGATGCCGTCGCCTTGTTCCGCCAGCACGGCATTGCTGCGACAAATATCACCAGTGCAAATCTGACTGTAGGAGAGATCGGCGCTACGCATTTTCTGCAGCGAGGTCTGCGTAGTTTTGCTTTTTACGGGGCCAAAGGGGTTCTTTGGTCTCAGAAGCGCGTCGAGGGATTTGTCGGCGAGATAGCGCGGCACGGCTTCAAGGGCAATTTTTCGCAATATCACAATCCTGACGTATGGTTTTACGATTCCACCCCGCTTATGGAGTGGCTCGTTGGTCTTCCGGTTCCGGTAGGGATTATGGCTTGTAATGATGCCCACGCCCATCACCTTGTCGAGGCGTGCAGTATGTGTGGTTTGCGGATTCCCGATCAGGTAATGGTCTTGGGCGTAGACAACGACGAGTTTGTGTGCACGACGCTCTCCGATCCTCCACTTTCATCCATCGAGCAGGATGTAGAAAGAGGTGGTTGGGAGGCTGCGGCGCTCATTGAACGAATGATCGAAGAACCCGAAGGGCACTTGGAGGATGTAGTGGTCAATCCGACTCGCATCGTCACGCGCCAATCCACCGAGATGTATGCTTCGGAGGATTATTATATTTCACTGGCTCTAAGGCACATTCACCAGAACATCGATCAGCGGCTTCACGTAGAAGATATTGTTCGTCTGGTTCCTCTTTCACGTCGCCTGCTCGAAATTCGCTTCCGGCAGGTCACGGGTTTGTCGGTTTATTCTTATATCTCGAATCTTCGCGTAGAGAGGTTTGCCAAAAGACTTCTGGAGACGGATGAGGGCATCGTCGAGATCGCACTTGAGTTGGGCTTTCACGACTACAAAAATGTTGCCCGCCAGTTCAAAAACATCAAGGGTTGCACGCCTTCCGAGTTTAGAGTGCGCTCTCGCGATTGAGCACGAGTGAACGCTGCCACAGTTGATGAATGATCCCATCCACGAGGCCGATCTTGGGGACTATCACTTCGTTGATGCGGCAGGTGCGTGCGGCGAGGATGAAGATCTCCAGCGCAGGCATAATCACGTCGGCCCGGTAGTCGTTCAGTCCCATCTTTTCGATTCGCTCATCGAGGCTCATCTCTCCCAATTGCTCGGCCAGCAGTTCCAGCTCAATCAGTCTCAGAGGTTCACGTTCCTTCTTTAAGAGCATCTTGTGGGCTTTGTTGATATTTCCGCCTGAGCCGATTATAGCCACGGGCTTGTACTGGGCGCGTACCTCTTTGAGCCATTTTCGGAAACGTTCTATCTCACCCTTCTGGGTAGTACCGCTTATCATTCTTACCGTCCCCAGTGCGAACGATTCCGAACAGGCCCTCTTGTGGTTGCTATATACTGTCACCTCGGTGCTCCCGCCGCCCACATCGACGTAGAGATATCGCTTGTCGCTGTTCATCAGTCCAGCTATATCGCCCGCTTCGAAGATGGTTTCTGCCTCCTGTTGTCCCGAAATTATCTCGACCCTGATTCCGCTCGCCTTGAAGATCTCTTTGGTGATCTTGTTTCCGTTCTGCGCCTCTCTCATTGCACTGGTTGCACAGGCCCTGTATGCTTTCACGTTGAACACTCTCATCAGGTGAGCGAAAGCTTGCATCGCTTCGACGAGCTTGGCGCGCTTCTCGTCTCCTATTGCTCCGTGGTTAAAGACATCCTCTCCCAGTCGGACCGGGACTCGGATAAAAGCTGCTTTTTTGAATTCGGTGGTGCCATTTTTCTCCACATAGTTCACCAGCAGTCGGAATGCGTTGGAGCCTATGTCGATTGCGGCGTAGGTGTCGCGGGTCATTGTGTATTATGTTTTAGCCGCACTTTACAAAATTCCCAGAAACTTTTCAGATAGTTTTTTTGTTCTATAATAGATTGGATTTTTTTAGATTCATCTTCGATAAGATTTCTAATCGCATTATCATAATTAGTTGGCTGCGAATCACCACTTAAATTACTCGTAATAGCGGCTTTTGCAGATGCGCTTGCTTGGTCAAGTCTATTATCTCGCCCAAGCCTTAAATCAATTATTATTTTTAAGTCATCATCCAGTGTAGAAAGATTTCTTTTACATTTTTTTACTTTGCGATGATATTGATATGTTTTAATACCCATAGTCAAAAAACCAAACAAAGCCACTACTTTTATTGAAAAAGCAACAACAAAGGTTGTCGGCATTATTTTAGGCGATAACCATAACTCTATGCCTCTTGAGAAGTGAAACAGTATCAGATAAGAAACAATCCAAAAAAATGGATTAAGAAAATTTTTCTGTCTATTAGAGAAAAAGCATAAAATAATATATACTAGAACTATAATTCCAACAACAACAATACCGTTGTTGAAAACTAAATCATATCTGATGTTATAATGGTGACATCCGATATAGCACAACAAAAAAATACAAAATGATGCGGACATAATAAATATCCGTTTAATTTTTTGTAACTCGGTTTTCTGCCAATTTACAGAAAGGGATGAACCAGATGAGCGAAGAGGGTTGTTCTCGCTTATATTACCTTGATGTTTGAGTAGAAATCCATCTATTTGTGCATTAAACTGATTTATATGCTCTCCCACAGGAATTTTCTTGAGAATATCGTCATAAAGGCACGCGAGATATATCGCTGCTAAAAACTGAATCAGCGGAGCAAAGTGAATTAGCTCCAATTCTATAGGATCGCACATTATATTTGGGCTATTTTGCGGACAAGACCGAGACTAATTTATGTCCGTCGCACTCTTAAAGACGTCATTGAATTTATTTGTCAAAAAGTTCGCCATATCGGGATAATTAAAAGACCCGAAAGCCAAATAATTATCAGGGTTATATTCGAATCGCACGATTTTTTCGTCGAAAACGGCGAAATTGCAGTGTTCGGATTTTAGATCCTTAAATAACTCACATTTATCCTTCTCAATTATTTGTTTTATTTGGATCCTATCGTTTCCATTTCTTAGTTTATCCAATAGGAAGCGGAACATCCTTTCATTCATATAGTCTTTCGTTTCCACTAACAAAGAAAGATGCCCTCCTCGTTCTATATAATTTGAGAAAGCATCGAAATATACGTTCCGACTTGTCAGTTCGGGCATCAATCCTCTGCAGAACATTTTAATGTCGTTATTCGTCTTTTGGAACAATGTGGACATTAATATTTCGGCGTGATTGCTCCCGCTATTGAAAAAAATATCAGGAGAATCGGTTTTTGACAAATTCTCTAAATATTCCCGGTACTTCTCTAAATCATCAATTATTAGCCCCATTCCTATATTCTCCTTGTAAAGTGTTATCAAATAGTAATCTTAGATGTCAATATGTAAATCGCTGTTGTTGAGTGGTAAAGCCTATCCGCACAAAGATAATAAAAAAATAAATATGTGGAAGGTAAAGACATTAAATTTATTTAATGTCTTTACTGGCGTTGTCATTTGTTCAGAGTTTCAAAGTAGTCGTAAAGTTCTGTTTGTGAGCGGTGAGTCGGAGTTCCTTCGGTATGTGGTACGTAGGCATTCAGGTAGGGTGGGGCGATCAGGCGCGCCTTTGTGTTGTCTCCCCATTGGATTGCGAAATAGCCCTCCAACGTCTTGTGTATTCCCTTGTCACGAATCGGAATCCCCACTTCCACTCTTCGGTCGAGATTTCTGGTCATCAGGTCGGCGCTCATAATCCAGCTTTGAGCTTTTCCTCCGTTGCAGGCGATCAGTAGCCGCGCGTGCTCCAGATATTTATCCACAATGCTTCTCACCTCTATGTTTTCGCTCAGCTCCGGCACTCCGGCTTGCAGGCAACAGGCTCCGCGAATTATCAACCTCACCTCCACTCCGGCTCTCGACGCTTCGTATAGTTTGATGACCATCGCCTCGTCTGTCAGAGAGTTGAACTTTGCGTGGATGTACGCTTTTTTACCTCGGCGGGCATTCCTTATCTCGCCGTCGATTATCGCTTCGATCTTGGAACGCATATAATATGGCGAGACGACGAGCTTGTTGTAGGTTGGGTGTTTGTGTGTGTTTTGTAGAAAGTCGAACACCTTTCGTGCATCTTCCACCACCGCCTCGTCGGTCGTCAGCAGCCCGAAATCGCCATAGATCCGTGCTGTGTCCTCATTGAAATTTCCCGTTCCCACATAAGCATAACCCCTCGTCGTATTCCCTTCGCGACGTTCTATCAGCACCAACTTTGAGTGTACCTTCAACTCTTCGAGGCTATGCACCACCTTTACTCCGCCTTGTTGCAACAGGTCAGTGTTGTCTATGTTTTGCTCCTCGTCGAATCGCGCCTTCAGCTCCACCATCGCCGTCACTGCCTTGCCATTTTGGGCGGCACTCAGCAGCGCGTGTATCACCTTCGAGTGCTGTGCCGTGCGATAGAGCGTAATGTGTATAGACTGCACTCTCGGATCGACCGCCGCTTCTCGCAACAGGTCGATGAAGTGGTTGAACGTATGATAAGGATAGGCCAGCAGCACGTCGCCTTTTCGGATTACGCCCAGCACGCTTTCGCGGGGGTCGATTTGCGGATGGATCATCGGTGCGCTTCGGGGTTCTTCCAATTCCGGGTGTACCGACGGGAATTTCATCAGGTCGCGCATTTGGTGATAGCGTCCTCCGGCCTGGAGTTGCCCGGCCCGGCGAATTCCCAGTTTCCGCGCAATGGTCTCCAAAACGTCGGGCGGCATCGCTTCATCGTAAATCAACCTGACGGGCCGGCCGTGCTCACGCTTGGTGATGCCTTGGAACATCTTCTCTGAGATACTCTTGGAGGCGTCGTCATCCAGCGTCAGCGCGGCGTCGCGCACGATCTTGAAGGTGTGGGCCGAGATGCTTTCGTAGTTGAACATAAAAAAGATGTCGTCCAAAAACAACCTCACAATGTCGTCCAGAAAGATAATGTCGGTTCGACCTGTCTGGGAGGGCAATACCACGAACCGCGGACAGGCATCACTCACGGGCATTTGCAAGATCGCATAACGACTGCTCGCCGTGCCGGTCATCTTTACGGCCAGGTAGATCTTTCCGTCGGGCAGGAACGGTATTTCCACACTTTTTCTCAGCAGCAGTGGCACTAACCGGGTGCTCACCACGCTCGAAAAATAGTTTTGACAAAACGCGAGCTGCGCGTCGCTCAGCTCGTTCTCATCTACCACATAGACCCCATAGCTCTCCAACTCGGCCCGAATTCCGGCGTAGGTCTCGTAGAAAATATCACGTGAGGAAGAAAGATGGCGATCGATCAATGGTAGCAGATCTCCTGCGGTGTATCCTCCCGTCAGTCGCGGCAATTTTTGTCCTCTCAGTTCGGCCATTCGGATTATGTTGGCGACGCGAACCCGGATAAATTCGTCCTGATTGTTAGAGAATATCCCCAGAAACCTCAATCTTTGCACCAAAGGCACACTTCCGTCGCGCGCCTCTTGTAGCACACGATCGTTGAACTGTAACCAACTGATCTCTCTACTGTAGATATTCATCATACAAGTGTCGTCAGGTGCCTCACAAATAGCTCCTCACCCCTGCTTACCCACTTTCGGAAGGCCTCGGTATCGGCCTTATAGTGTGGTATCGAGTCGAGCAGCTTGTCGAGGTCGAACTCCCGTGCCACCACTCCCGCTCCTATCCCTACGGCGTCTTCGGCATTTATCTGTTGCTCCAGATGGGCGGGGATCATCAGCGTCGGTTTTCCCAGCCACATCGCCTCGCACACCGACTCGAAGCCCGCCGTGGTGGCATATCCGGCGCAGCTCGCCATCATCTCTAAAAAGCGCTTGTCATCCAATTTATGCAGTACAAACCCCGGCTCCGGTTCGAGGGTTTCGGGGGCGTCGCGCTTATCCCAAAACAGGTGGATATCCTGTCCCGGATGCTTCCTGTGCCAGGTCTTCAGTTCGTCGGCATAAGCCGGATTTAACACATATCCAAGCAGATAACCTTCGTTGCGCGGTTCCAGTTCGAAGAGCTCCTGGCGCAACAGCGGCGGCACCACGGCCATCCTCTCGCGATAGAAATCTTTCAGCGGATAGAACGACAATGCGAGGGTTTTGGTCGTGCCCAGCGAACATAGTGTATTGTTTAGGCGTAGCGCAAATTGCCCCTGATCGGTTGTGGAGCGATGCTGATAGTCGGGATGTTCGATCAAAAACTGATGACCGATACTCACCACAGGGGTTTTGAAGCGATACATCAGCGATGCGACACCCGTCAATATCTCATAGAAATTCACAACCACGTCGGGCTCGGTTTTCTCGATGCGTCGCACGATGGTGGTTACGCTTTTGCTCCATCGGGCCAGTCTACGCGGGGTTGTGTTTGCAATGATCGTCTTTGTAAGGCGACCCTTTTTGCCGCTCTTTCCGTAGTCGAACGAAGGCGAATCGAATGTGCGTAAGGGACATCCAACCTTCTCTTCGAAGAAACGCGGCAGTACCCTGTTTGGGTTCTTGCCCACCAGCACTTCCGCCACTTCGTGACCCGCTTTTCGCAGCATTTGGGCCAGCGCCAGCGCTTGCGTAAGGTGACCGCGCCCCTCGCCTTGAACTATGAACAGGTATTTCATTGCTCTTCTTTAGTGTCTTTGTAAATGGCCCAGTTTCCCTGATGGTCTTGTGTCAGGGCCGACAACGACTCCACCCAGTCGCCCGAATTGAGGTACAACACCCCTTCGATCTCTCTGATCTCCGGACTATGGATATGGCCGCATATCACTCCATCGCAACCTTTGTGCCGCGCTATCTCCACAATGTTTTTCTCGAAATCACTTATTTTCGCCACAGATCTTTTAACGCTTTTTTTGGCCTTGTCGGCAAGCGAACGACTAATCCAAAGCAGCATCGAATATCCCACGTCGCCGAGGCGCGACAACCAACTCATAGTAGAAGTTATCCGGTCGAATACATCGCCGTGCAACACGAAATATCGCTTTCCTAAGCTCTCATAGATCCAGTCGCGCACTATGCTCATTCCCATAAATTCGATGGGGACTATGCGATCCAGAAAATCATCGTGATTGCCTCTCACATAAACTATCTGCGTGGTGTGCGAAATATCCAGCAGGGTCTTTATGAAGTTGGTGTGGCGCCTTTTCCACTTCGCTTTTTTACCTCTGAGGATTGCCCAGCCGTCGATTATGTCGCCGCACAGTATCAGCGTCTCGCACGTATTGTCTTTGAGAAATCGGGTCGCCTCTTTGGTTTTCGACCATTTCGAACCCAGATGCACATCCGATATCACGATTGTTTTGTGGTGTTTCTGCATTGCCCAAAGATACGAAGAAATTGTTACATTTGTGCTAAAATGAAACCCTCCCTATGAATTCCAAACCTCATTACCTTTTGCTCGACGGTCTGCGCGGAGTAGCCGCCTTGGTTGTGCTGTGCTTTCACATTTTCGAAGCGTTTGCGACCTCCCATCTCGATCAGCGCATCAATCACGGCTACCTTGCCGTAGATTTTTTCTTTATCCTATCCGGATTTGTGGTCGGTTACGCCTATGATGAGCGCTGGGGCAAAGGCAGGATGAGTACGTGGGAGTTTTTCAAACGGCGCATCATCCGCCTTCATCCGATGGTCGTTATGGGGGCTTTGATCGGAGGTGTGATGTTCTATACCCAGCGTTGCGACGTTTGGGATGTGTCTGCGGTAGGAATCGGATCGCTGTTTATTGCCATTCTTATGAATGCATTGCTGATCCCTGCTTCTGTTGGCACGGAGGTTCGGGGTCTTGGCGAGATGTTCCCTTTGAATGGGCCCAGCTGGTCGCTGTTTTTCGAGTATATCGGTAATATTCTCTATGCGCTTTTCATCCGCCGGCTTCCCACGTGGGCCCTCTCTGTTTTGGTGGGTATTGCCGGTGCAGGGCTTGCGGTGTTTGCCATTTTCGGGCCTTTGGGTGATATCTGTGTTGGATACTCTCTTACCGGAACGGAGTTTACCGGAGGCTCACTGCGACTGTTGTTCTCGTTCTCCGCGGGTCTGCTGCTTTCGCGTCTCTTTAAACAGCCTGCTGCTAACTTGCGTGGTGCTTTTTGGATTTGCTCCGTGCTCCTTGTTGTTCTCTTGGCCGTTCCCCGAATCGGCGGCGCTCATCACCTTTGGATGAATGGGATCTATGACACTCTTTGTTGCGTTGCGCTCTTTCCCCTGATCGTCTATCTTGGTGCGTGGGGTCGCGCCGCCGGTAAATTCACATCCCGCCTATGCAAGTTCCTCGGCGAGATCTCCTATCCGCTCTATCTGGTTCATTATCCGTTCATCTACCTTTATTATGCTTGGGTTAAGAACCACGGCTTGACTTTCTCTCAATCCCTCCCCGGTGCCGCTGCAACTGTTGTCGGCAGCATCGCTTTGGCTTGGCTCTGCCTGAAGTTCTACGACCTCCCTATTCGCAAATATTTGGGCACAAAGTTTGCACGCAAGAGGTGATTATGAAAAACCTATCTCTCTTTCTCATCGTCGCCTCCGTAATCTTCCAACCTGCCGATGCTTGCACCGGCATCACGCTTTGTGCTCCCGACGGCAGTCGCACCATCCTCGCCCGCACGATAGAGTGGGGTGGCAGTGATCTTAATAGCCAGTATGTGATCGTTCCGCGCGGGCATAATGATGCCCGTTACGGATATGTGGGTCTTGCCGTCGAGCAGGCCGATTTCGTGGTTGAGGGGCTTAATGAAGAGGGACTTTCAGCCGGTCTGTTTTACTTTCCCGATTATGGCCGTTATGAGGATTTCGACCCTGCGCGCCATTCGTCGAGCGTTGCCGATCTGCATCTCTTATCGGTTGTGCTCGGTGCCTGCAAGACTGTCGATGATGTGAAACGGCTTATCGAGGGCATCCACATTACCGCCACCGACCCTCGCGCATCGACCGTTCACTGGCGATTTGCCGATACTTCCGGTCGCCAGATCGTATTGGAAATCATCGACGGTCAAATTGTTTTTTACGAAAACGAATTGGGTGTTCTCACCAATTCACCCTCACTTGACTGGCATCTCACCAACCTGAACAACTACGTCAATCTCCATTCCGGCGCTGCTTCTCCGCAAAAACTCGGCTCTCTTCCTCTCTCCCAGTTCGGTGCCGGCAGTGGTATGTTGGGACTTCCGGGCGATGTCACTCCTCCATCACGATTTGTCCGCGCGGCATTTTTCCAAGCCACTGCTCCCCGACAAGATTCGGCGCTTAAGACCGTGTTACAGAGTTTCCAGATTTTGAATAATTTCGATATTCCCATCGGCGTCGAGTTTCCCGTAGGTCAGGTTCCTGCCGACATTCCCAGTGCGACTCAGTGGACTTCGACTTCCGATTTGGGTGGTCGCATTATCTATTTCCGTACGATGTACAACAGCGAAATCCGCAGTATCGACCTTAACCGGATCGATTTTTCCCGCGTTAAATATTTTGTCGCCCCTTTGGATAACGTACGACAGCAGCCGGTTACATCGGTACACCCACCACAACACCCAAAGAAAAACACCCGCCTCACACTTTTGGGTGTATAAACGGGCGTAGTTTTGTAACTACTTGAAAATAAGCGTTTTCTGGCGGAGAGAGGGGGATTCGAACCCCCGGTACAGTTGCCCGTACGTCAGTTTAGCAAACTGGTGGTTTCAGCCACTCACCCATCTCTCCTCGACAAGATTCTGCTCCGAAGCGACCCCGAAAAACGTAAGCGACCCAAAAACAAAAGAAGCCGACTTCCGAAGCGGACCACAAAGCTAATCCATTTTCGTGAAATGCGCAACGAAACGCGCAAAAATCACGCAAATTATTTCAACACAATCCGAACACGCGCCTCTCCGACGATGATAAAATAGTCGCCCGGCTCCACAAAATGCCGTCCGTCGGCATCCACATAACCCAGGTCGCGCAATGGGTCGATATCGAAAACGAACTCGCGACTTTCACCAGCTGGAATCTCTTGACGTTCAAAGTGTTTCAGTTCTTTCACCGGTCGCGAGATCGAGCACACGGGGTCGTTGATAAACCAGTGAACCGTTTCGATCCCACTTCGATCGCCTGAATTCCGAACAGAAATTCGCACAGTAAATTTCTCACCCACAGTAAATTCCGTCTTTGGTAGCACCACGTCTCCATATTGAAAAGTCGTGTAGCTCAACCCGTGGCCAAAGTCGTACAGCGGCGTCGAGGGAATATCCTGATACAAACCCTGCCCGCCCCAAGGGCGCGCGCTTTGACGATGGTTATAGTAAATAGGTATCTGTCCGGTAGAGTACGGGAAGGTCACCGCCAGCTTGCCCGACGGGTTCACTCGCCCGCTCAGCACTCCTGCCAGTGGTCGTCCACCCGCAACTCCGGGTTGCCACAGCTCCACAATTGATTCTGCAATCGGCTCAAGACCACGCAATTCCAGCGGTCTTCCGTTCGACAACACCAACACGACAGGCTTGCCGACACGCGCAATTTCTTCGGCCAGTGCTTGTTGAATTTCCGGCAGGGCGATGGTCGAACGCGATGCATTTTCACCGCTCCACTGCTTTTTTTCGCCCAGACAAAGCACAACGACATCCGCCGCCGAAGCTGCGCGAACAGCCTCCTCGAAGCCCGAACGATCTTCTCCATCGAAGTCAGATCCGCGTGCGATCAGCAACTCCGCCTTGCCGCCAAACTCACCTTTCATTCCCTCCAGAATTCCGAAAACATCCTCTTCCCTACCGTGGAACGACCACGAGCCCAGCAGATGCGTGTCGCCTTCGACCATTGGCCCGATGAGTGCAATTCGCTTCACATCAGCGCTTAACGGCAACAATCCATCCTTGTTTTTCAGCAGCACGATCGACTCTTCGGCAAGTTTTTCGGCCACTGCGAGCGATGCGGGTTGCAGGTATCTCTCACTTTCAGGCACAACTTTCACAAAAGGCTTGTCGAACAACCCCAACTGAAATTTCAAGGTCAGTATCCTCGAAACCGCATCATCTACTTGAGCCATAGTCACTTTACCCTCGTCGATCAGTGCGGCCATATGTGGTGCATAGGCTCCGTTCATCATATCCATCTCTACTCCGGCAGTAAACGCTTTCAGTGCCGCTTCTTTATTGTCTGCCGCAACTCCTTGATTCACAAGTTGCTGTATCGAACCCCAGTCCGACACTACAAATCCTTTGTGGCCCCAGCGATTTTTCAGCACTTCGGTCAGCAGATATGGATTTGCCGAGCCCGGAACGCCGCTTATGTCGTTGAACGAGCTCATCACCGTTGCCGCACCTGCTTCTATGCCAGCCTGATACGGTGGTAGATAGGTGTCCCACAGCGTCTGTCGTGAAATCTCCGTGTAAACGTAATCCTTCCCGGCCTCGCTTGCACCGTAGCCCACATAATGCTTCAGACAGGCCGCAACTCGGTCGGCAGCAGACATATCGGAGCCCTGATAGCCCCTTACAGATGCCGCTGCGAACACTCCGTTAGTATAGGCATCCTCACCGTAGCCTTCTGCGATGCGTCCCCAGCGCGGATCTCGCGCCACGTCGATCATCGGCGAAAATGTCCAAGCCACGCCCGAAGCTCTCGCTTCACGCGCAGCCACCGCACAAGCCAACTCCACCAATTCCGGATCCCACGAGGCGGCTTGCGCCAGCGAAATGGGGTAGATCGTTCTGAAACCGTGGATCACGTCATAGCCGAACAGTACCGGAATTCCGAGCCTTGTTTTCAGCGCTTTTTCCTGCATAAGGTTATGAATCTCAGGATCTTCACCGAAATAGATCACCGAGCCTGTCTCTCCCGCCACATCGCCCACGGGGTCGGCAATATTGTTATGGTTGGTGTTTTGTCCCAGCGTGAGTTGTGTGAGTTGCCCCAGTTTTTCTTCGAGCGTCATTCTCGCCACAAGATCCGCAACCCGTTCTTCCACAGGTCGTTTAACGTCTTGATAGGGGTGTTTTTTCGCCTGCTCGGCTTGTGTGGTGAGCCCCGTCGCAAGCGCCATCATCAGCGTTGCTGAAAAAATCATTAAATTTTTCATAATCTGTTTTTTAATCTTGTCAATGCTTCGATGAAGTAATAATCGGCGTACGTGAGCGGTACATCTACCTCCGAGCCGAACGGAAACCCACCCGTGGAGTGCATCAGAATGAAGTTCCCGTTTTCACCCACCGGCGCAGTATATTCCGGCGATGCAAGCGTACGCACTTGAATTTCAGCTACTTTCATATATTCAGCAGCCTGCTCCGGCGTCGAAAAATCTGCTAATTCCACTAACGCCGAGGCCATAATCGCTGCTGCCGAAGCATCTCTCGGTACGTTCGGAATCGCCGGCTCGTCGAAATCCCAATAAGGAATGTAGTCCGTCGGCATATTTTTGTGATGGATCATAAATTTGGCAATCTCCTGTGCTTGAGTCAGATATCGCTGCTCCTTCGTCAATCTGTACATCATCGTATAGCCATACAGCCCCCAGGCTTCACCCCTGCTCCAGGTCGATTCGTCCGCATAACCCTGGTGCGTTTGGCGCATTTCCACCCTGCCCGACAGCGTGTCGTACGATACGACGTGATAGCTCCCGAAGTCTTCCCTGAAGTGGTTTACCATCGTGCTATCCGCGTGAGACAGAGCTATTTTTCGCAGTGCTGCCGCATCTTCGAAACCCTCCTCCATTGCATAATTCGCAGCCCACAGCATCAGCTCCAGGTTCATCATATTGTCGATTATTACCGGATATTGCCATTTGTCGCGGTTGTGATCCCAGGAGCGGATCAGCCCGATGTGCGGTTGGAACCTTGTAGCCAGCGACCTGGCTCCCGTTAGCAGCACTTCTTTGTAACGCTCATTTTCCGCCGCGTCCTGACTGATCCTCAGGCCGTTGCCGAAACTGTTCATCAGCATAAAACCAACGTCATGGTTCGTCGTCGTGTATTTTTCTCTCTCAACTCTGTCGGTAAACTGGCGCGCCCAGGCGAGCATCTTTTCGTCCCCACTATTTTCGTAAAGGTACCATAATGTTCCGGGAAAGAATCCACTGCACCACCAGCGCGAGTCGGACGAGATGTCTTCTCCGCCTTCTTCGCCCACTTTTCCGACCCAGCTTTTCGGTAGTCGCCCCTCTTGCGGTTCATACTTTTCCGCCATCAGGGTATATTGTGTTCTTGCGTTTTCCAGTGCTATGTCGATCACTTCACTTAGCGGCGCCTCTGCCTTTTCTCCACAGCAGGCCGCCATCGCCGCCACACACATTAACAGGATTATTTTTCTCATACTTTCGGGTTAGTTTTGGTTGCGAATTTAGTGAAAAGTTTTGCAAAAACGAAACAAGCCGGGGTTACAAATTCTTAGCGGGTGACACGACGCACCGATAGTGTTCCCACGGCGTGCCCGAATGATCTTTCGGCGCGACTTTCTGATCTGAATAATTTTGATGTGCCTTCCCCAAAGAGATAATATGGTTGAATAGAACATATTTCTAAAAACCAAAGGAATGTAAAAACCGTATGAAATTGACCCCCTAAGCTTGCAATTGATATTTTCGGACAGGTTGAAGTCCTTGATCTATGTAAGGCTATGTACTTCGAGCTGTCGGAAATGGCTTTATTAAAAAAAGTAGTAATGATCCGGCTCAAAACAAAAAAGTTATATAAACCGGACAACAAATTCAAAAATAATTTTTAATTTCGTCATTACATAAACGTATGATTATAAACTTATGAATCAGACAGAAATTAGTAACCATAAAATTGTGTGATATGAAAAGGAAATTGAAATTCAACCTTACAAGAGTGGCGGAGATTATTAAAGATCCGAATCATACCATTCTTAATTGTTGTGTACTTCCAGCAAGTTGCTGTTGTGATGGCTGTAGCGGAGATTTATGTGGAGTATAAAAAGAATGCTTCACGACAGGACTACATAGTCCAATGGTAATCCTTATGGATTGAAGTATACTTAAATTTGAACTTGAGTTTAATCAAGGGCCTATCTAAATTTAAGATAGGCCCTTTGCAAATGAACAAAATGATCTGGTCGAAATATAATTTGTTGCTTGATGTGGATGATGGCAGTTATGCCTTATTTAATACTTCATCGCGAACGTTGCTGACATTTGATAAAGAGACATATGACGAATTTCTCTATCTCAAAGAAAATCCAGACAGCTACACAGAGTTCGAAGATGCAGATTTTCTTACAAAAAATATGATTATCGTCGATTCTGACGTAGATATTTTCTCATATCATTTGAATGAAATATTGCGTAGACGATATAATCCGAATGTAATGAGTCTGACAATTGCCGTAACCAGGGCTTGTTTGTTTAATTGTATATATTGTTACGAAACAGATCGTCCCCCTGTTTATTTGAATGAGACCACTGAAAATCATATTATAGATTTTATCAAAACAAATTCGAGTCTGCAAGAGCTTGCCGTGGTTTGGTATGGAGGTGAGCCATTAATGAATTTTCAGTCAATAGAACGATTGACAGAGAAGTTTAAAAAGTTGGGGATAAAGTACGGTGCAGAGATAATTACAAATGGTTATCTGCTAACTAAAGAAATAAGTGATCAATTCTCCGATTTAGCTATAAGAAAAGCACAAATTACTCTCGATGGGTTAAAAGAAGTACACGATAAGAGGAGACCTTTATGTTCGGGAAAAGGGACTTTTGATGTTATTGTTAGCAATATTGAATATCTATTAAGTGTTTGCCCTGACATTGAAATCAATTTGAGGTCAAATATGGATATGGAGAATGTCGGGGGGTATGTTGAATTCTATAAATACATTACCAATCGATTGAATAATGATCGGGTAAAACCATATATGGGCTATGTGCAGGACATCCTTAATTCTGGATGTACGGTGGAGTCTAATAATATCGGAGGCTTTAATAATAGATTGCCTATCGTTCAGGAGCAAAAAAAGCGGGTATAAAAAATGAGTTAATAAAAAAAGTTCAATATCAAACTTGCATAGCAAATAATCAATATAGTTTTGTGATTGACCCTGTTGGGGATATCTACAAATGTTGGGTAGCATTAAGTAACAGTAAGTATAGACTTGGTAATGTTTCAGATGTCAGTAAAATAAATGAATTTTTGAACGCACGTTTCCTTTGCGCTTCAGATTATGTTTTTGATAAAACTTGCAGGGAATGTGTCTTTTTCCCAATGTGTGAGGGTGGATGCCCTTTGGCCAGACTCGAAGCTAATTTGAAGGATGATAATGATATCTGCTTTACTCAAAAGAGAGAAAATTTGAGGGAAATGATCCTTAGCTATATCGAGTAATTATAGGGTAGTATAGTGTAGGGCGATTGAAGGTTATTAGTTATCGCCGTTCTCGATCGACATTTTGTATAAACGGCAGATAATATCCGTCATTTCTACGATTTATACTATTTGGCCAATGATGCCGAGTGTGTAGATTACATTCGGTCGCTGATTTCCAGAAAGATTTATCGGAGCTATTTGCGCACGACCAACGGGAATTCGATGAACCACAGGGCTGGCAAGCAAAACCATAGCGGTCTGCGTTTCACCTATCAGAATGAATTGACTGACTTGGCTTTCTCGAAGATTCCAGACGAGCCGTCGGTTGCTGAGAGTTTTACTGACACAATGAAATACAGGTGCTGGTCGCTGCCGACAAGCAATGGTTTGGTTCGGCTGTGGGAAACCTACCACTCCATTTTTAGCGGCAAATCAGAATGTTTTGCATCTTTGTGAAAGAGTCAATCGCCAAGAAAGACGAAGCAAACGAATGAAAGCGCACTTTCGCCAAATCGTTACCTGCAAGATTCGCATTACCGCTCAGGCCGCTGTAAGTCGCTGACCTACAAAAGAAAAGAGGCCTGATTTCTCAGACCTCCCGTTTCAGAGCGGAAAACGAAAACCGAACCTTCGGTTTCAATCCATTATATATCAGCATTTTCGGATGCTTCTCTAATTCAGAGGTCACTCATAAGGAGTGGCTTTTGCGCATTCGTTTGCATTACCATGCTACGATTACAAAGGTAATCAAAGTTTTTGGATTTAGCTATCTTTGCAAAATGAATCAGGGAGAAATCATAATCTACCAGACTCCGGACGGGCAGACGGAGCTTAATGTAAAGGTTGAGCGTGAAACGATCTGGCTTAGGCAGATGCAAATTGCCGAACTGTTCGGCGTGAAGCGGCCTGCTATCACGAAGCATCTGAGAAATATTTTTGACAGTGGTGAACTCGATGAAAATTCAGTTAGTTCCATTTTGGAACATACTGCCGCCGACGGGAAGAGCTATGCGACACAGTTTTACAATTTGGACGCAATCTTATCCGTCGGGTATCGGGTAAATTCCAAGAATGCGACCCAGTTCCGTATCTGGGCGAGTCGAGTATTAAAAGAATACTTAATTCACGGACAAGCAATAAAGAGAAATCTCGAACAGTTGGAAGGAATTCGCGTTGCTGTCAAAATAGCTTCAAGTGTATTGGACGCACATCAAATCTCTGGCGAGGAGGCAATTGGGTTGCTGAGAGTTCTGACAGACTATACTTATGCTCTTGATACATTAGACAATTACGACCATCAAAAGCTCGAAATCAGCGACACTACACGCAGGGATGGCTTCCACGCGACATACGAATTGGCAATGGCTGCCATCGGCGAATTGCGAGACAAATTTGGAGGCGGTGGGTTGTTCGGCAACGAAAAGGACGGTTCGTTCCGTAGTTCCATCGGCACGATTTACCAGACATTTGACGGCGCGGAGCTATACCCGAGCGTTGAGGAAAAAGCGGCGATGCTGCTCTACCTCGTCGTCAAAAACCACTCGTTTTCAGATGGTAACAAGCGTATCGCGGCATTTCTGTTCCTGTGGTTCCTCGCCGGCAACGGTATTTTGTACAAGCCCGACGGTTCCGCACTGATCGGTAACAACACCCTCGTCGCCCTAACGCTGATGATTGCCGAGAGTCGTCCCGAAGAGATGGAGGTAATGATTAAGGTCGTCGTAAACCTGATAAACAAGCAGAATTGAAAACCGACGCCGTCGGCCAAATTTATTTTCCAATCGTAAATTTGTCCAATTGCTCGGCTGATCGATTGCTGTATATCGATCGTTCGGACTATTTACAGCCGGACGGGTTCGTGAACATCTGCATCAACGACCGCTACCGGGTGGAGCATATTAGCGGGGACGAATACGACCTTGAAGACGTGGAAAAAGAGCCGGACAATTACCGATTCCGAATGAAGATCAAAAAAATGTAGTACCTTTGAAACAGAGTCAATCGTCAGGAAAGACGAAGCAAACGAATGAAAGCGCACTTTCGCCAAATCGTTACCTGCAAGATTTGCATTACCGCTCAGGCCACCGTAAGTCGCTGACCTACAAAAGAAAAGAGGCCTGATTTCTCAGACCTCCCGTTTCAGAGCGGAAAACGAGACTCTGACCCTCGTTTTTGCAATGCTCTGTAATTCAGGTGATTCCCTTTGATTTTCCGGGTTGTTTCCCTGCTTTTGGGTACACTTTCGGGACAATTCCCTTAAAAATCCTCCCAGAGAGCCTTCTGAGCGGTTTTTTGGCTTTTGCCGGACTCTTTCTTCTCGAAACTGTTTCGCATCAGCTTACGGTGCAAATGTAGTGAATTATTTTGGAATACGAAACGTCAGTTCAACGCATATCTTTCATGCGTTCGATCTCTTCGTGGAAAGAATCATGTCTCAACGAAGGATATGTGCGATTGGGATTAGGCTTTATATTAAAGAAAGAGAGTTTCATATTGATTCGAGCACTTTCGTTTCCCATAAACATCATAAACCTCTCCTCCGAGACAGGAATTATTTCGTTGATATTCCTGTCTGTGTTTTTGTGAGGTGAGAATCGCTCAATTATGGAATGAATATACTCTTGTGATGTGCAGCCCACAAAAAAAAGTTGGTGGTGGCTGTTTACATATTGCATCCCATTAAGATTGCAAATGTCTTCCAAGTTTTCCGTACCAACACAATGTGCGGAAGTGCCACATTCATAGATATTTGAGTCGTATAGACATACCATTAGACGTGGATGAATAGGGTAAAATACCTGTAACCCCGTAGACGATATCGCTGTAGCCCCTATATAATTTCCTAAAGATTCCGCGTATTGGTTATAACATATAACCGGTGAGTCTGATGTTATAAATAGTTGCTCACTTAGATTTACTATAAACTTGAAATCAAGATAATTAAGAAGAGGTTCTTTGTCTATTGCGTTTCCAAGAGCGATAAGAGTTGGATTGTCATATACTAACAACCCTCCTTCCATCTCTTTTGCTATCGTTGGATTTATGGCGGGTAGTATCTTTTTTACGGTAGCATTTAGACCATCTATCATTTTCTTTCCGGCATAAGGAGTACGAAACAGTTGATATAAGATAAATCGTTTCAAGACCCGCATAGCTTCATTTCCACTGGGCGTTGGAGGAATAACCAATTCTTGTTGCACTGTCCATATATCAAATAACCGTGAGACAACTGTCTCTAAGTTAGTTAAGGCTCCCTCAATTTCATCGTCTGTTCCATACAAATAGTCCTCACAGCATTGCGACTTGATTGGCGCTACAGGGATGTATTTACCGTTATTGTAGTTATATAGCGATATAGTGCCTTGACCAGGCACATCGGAGAAACGTTTTAAGTAGAAACGAGGTATATAGTGATGGCTCTTTCGCTTACTCATAGGTTATGACTTTAATTTCTTCGATAATCTCAACCGCTCGTCGGTTAGCGAAGCCAAAACAGCGACGGGTGCGCCAATATCAAGATTGTGAGTTCCATAGCTAATTCTGCTTGACTATATTAGATTCGCTCTTCTTTTGTTGAAGGAACGTGATTTATACTCCCATTTTACATATTTCGAGATTTTCACTTTACATATTTAGAGTGATTCATTTTACACTTTCGGAGGGCTGTGCTTTACGCATTTCTTCTCGACGCTTATCTTGCCCCTATTCATCGTTGTGCCTTTATCGCAAAGATAGCCGGAATTTCTGAGCGGCACTCATTTATAATGTAACGAGCGTTTTTTCGATCGCGCTGATTTGCGGGTCGGGAATCGAAAGCTCGCCTGCGATCTCCCTCCATTTCGACACGGCCTCCACGACTTGTTCAATGATCGGACTGGGTCGGGAAATATCGCACCGGCGGGCGAATTCCAACAAGTCCTCGCGCGAAATATCGTCCCACTTGTTGTTTATCGACATTTGATGCCGTGAAGTCCACTCGCCGGAAGGGTTGTAGGCCCACGACATATCGTATGCCGGTGCGAGCGACCAAACGCCCGTGCGGTTCATGATGAACGATATGTTTTTGGTGTGATCGTCCTGATTGCGTCCCACGACGTTGAACACCATCCGACGGAACATCTCCTCCTGCTGGTTGTAGGGCAGTTTCAGGCGGCGCATCACCTCGAACAACTGTTCGTAGGAGTACGCCCGGAGCATCCGGTAGTCGAAATGTGCCAGCCCGCACAGTGTTTGGGTGTGCAGTTTTTCGTTCGAGCCGATGCGGTCGAAACGCCGCGTCATAAAGTGGCTCCGGCCTCCCTCCTCCAAAATACGCGACTCCATCATCTCGATCCTCGCCGCGATAGCCATCCGGTAATAGGCATATTCGATAAGACCGTAGAATTTCGGATCGCCCAGGGCGTTGTTGGTCACGCCGTCGAGTTTCAACAGCCAATGGCTGTATCCTTCGGGCGCGGCGATCTGTCCCGAACGAACATCGCCGGTCTGTTCATTGAAGGCGACCACCGCTTTCGCTCGTGCCCCGCCTGCCGAAGTCCCGACGCTGATAATCGTCGAGACGGCCTGCGAGGTGTTGTCGCCCACGTTTACCTGCAACTTCTTTTTATTCTCCAACACCTGCCGCGCCACCTCTACAAGCGACGATATTTCGATCTGCTCGGTGTCGTTCTCCGTGATCCGTTGCGCCGGTTCGAACTCCAATGCACCCATACTACGGTCGGCCTGATAGCAGAGCCGCTCGACCGGATTGGCCGCCGTGCGGGAGTTGAACGCAAGCCAGCGATCCAACATCGCCTTACCATAGGCATCGGGCAATGAGTCGGCCAACAGGCCGGGCAATCCCATAAAAGTATCTCTCGACAGCCCGCCGAACGAATATATCCTCGGCGTGGCGACGGGCATATGGATCGGCGACAAATCGAGCCCTTTTGCCGCGAACGCACGATCGTACTCGAACGAAGCGGTCTGTGTCGCCTCCTCCCACAGCACGGCGCCCACGAAGTCGCCCCAAAGTTTTATATTGGCAACGGCAATCATTTCCTTACTCGTTTACGCGGTTTAACTTCTGTGGCGGCAGCTTTCGCGGCTGCAATAGGACTGACGGGAGCCGGTGCGAAAAACGGTTCCAAAAGCTCCAATCGTCCCAACGCTCGCAGGATTCGGATGAGCTTCGAGAGCGAAATATTGCCCCCTTTTTCCGCCTCCCTGACCGTCGAAATACTGACACCTGCCGCTTCGGATAGCTCGGCCTGAGTCATATTCGAGGCTATTCGCAGTTCCGCGAGTTTCCCGCCCAAGTGCTCGATGAGCGTCGTATCTGTTAAAGAATATATGTCCATAATCGCCGATATATGATTAGTTATACGGCAAATATAAGCATAATAATTGGAATTGCAATGATTATTGTTTATTTTATTAATTGATATAATACCTGAATACCGAGCCCGAATGTCATCATTCGCTCTTTTTTGTTGGTTAGAAGCTGCCCGGTCCAATCAAGTAGTCCTCCGTCGGCAATTTCAATAGTATTGCCGCCGATCACTATTTGCTGCTTTATTCTGAAACCATGATAATAATTGTTGTCATG